>ENA-UEQJ01000173-UEQJ01000173.1-human-gut-metagenome-genome-assembly--contig:-NODE-173-length-52381-cov-8.059479_pt1 | contig 52381 bp, 49 predicted proteins | sample MGYA00242937_ERZ507938 | MGnify/ENA primary metagenome ERZ507938 (study PRJEB26167, sample SAMN06115437) | human gut metagenome | host: Homo sapiens | place: China:Gansu | collected 2015-07-03 | study...
CGCACTCGGCGCAGGGGTAGATGGTTGCTAAAGCAACCGCGCCTCGGCGCGAGAATGTGCCAAGGCACATTCTTTTTTTTACGTTCCATCGCTGACTAATGTTGGTATCGAAAAACAAAAAAGAGTATCAAATAACATAAGTTACCTATATGAATCATAAGTTTGATGTAAGTAAAAAAAGTGCTTGACATCTATCGAATGTTAGAATATACTAACTAGCGTCTGGAAGTAAGAAGGATAGACAAAGATTGAAAAAGTAAATTTTTCAATCGTGAGATTTGCGTCTGCGTGTACTTGATACAAACGCGACATGCGCAAAAATGAGCGGAAGTATGGCAAAAGAAAGAAGGTTGAGCAGATGCCTTTAACAATGGCGACGATGGGAGAAGTCAACAAGATCGTGAAGGTTGGCGGAAACGAAGAGACAAGACGTTTTCTGGAAAATCTCGGATTTGTAGCGGGAACGGAAATCACGGTTGTATCTTCGATCGGAGGAAACCTGATTGTAAATGTCAAGGATTCCAGAATTGCAGTAAATGAAGATATGGCACGGCACATCGTGATCTGATGATCGCCGATACTATATATTAAAGGAGCTAAGGGAAAGGAGATAAGACCATGACACTGCGTGATGCACAGGTTGGAAGCACGGTTGTTGTAACCAAGATTGAAGGTGACAGTGCGTATAAGCGTCGGATTATGGATATGGGAATCACCAAAGGAAGCGAACTTTACATCAGAAAAGTTGCTCCGCTGGGAGATCCGGTAGAGATCACTGTCAGAGGCTATGAGCTGACCGTCAGAAAAGACGATGCACAGTGCGTACAGGTAAAATAAACAGCCGCATTTTTACAGAGGGATTCAGGAGGTAAGAGAAGATGGCAATTAGAATTGCGCTTGCCGGTAACCCGAACTGTGGTAAAACAACCATGTTCAACGCGCTGACCGGCGCCAATCAGTATGTAGGTAACTGGCCTGGTGTTACCGTAGAGAAAAAAGAAGGCAAATTAAAAAGCAAAAAGGTGAAGGAAGAGGTAGTCGTAACCGACCTTCCCGGTATTTATTCCCTTTCACCGTATACCCTGGAAGAAGTTGTCAGCCGTGACTATCTGTTAAAAGAGAATCCGGATGTCATCGTAGATCTGGTGGATGCAACCAATATTGAAAGAAACTTATATCTGACCACTCAGCTGATCGAAACCGGTGTTCCGGTTGTTATCGCGCTGAACATGGTGGATTTGCTGGAAAAGAGAGGCATCAAGATCGACGTTGCCCGCCTTTCCATGCTCCTTGACTGTCCAATCGTTGAGACTTCTGCATTAAAGGGCGAAGGACTTGACAAGCTGATCGACGAAGCGATCAAGACCGCAAAGAAGAAAGAAGCAGACCTTCCGAAAGAGATCTTTAACAAGGATCTGGAAGATGCAGTCAGCGCTGCAGCAGAAGTTCTTCCTTCTTCCATCGATGCAAACAAAAAGAGATGGTATGCAGTAAAATTCCTGGAGAAGGACTCCAAGGTTGCTGAAAGCGTAAAGCTGACAGACAGCGCTGCAAAGAAGATCGAAGAGTTAAGAGCTGGTCTGGAAAAGTCTCATGATGACGATATGGAAAGTATCGTAACCGATGAGCGTTATAAATTCATTCAGAAGATTGTCGGCACGACTGTGAAAAAAGGCAAGGATAAGTTGACAACTTCTGATAAAATCGATAAGATCGTTACAAACCGTATCCTCGGTATCCCGATCTTTATCGCAGTTATGTTCGTAGTATATTACATCTCTGTTACCACGATCGGCACGATTGTAACAGACTGGACAAATGATACCTTCGTTGGCGGCATTCAGGAAATCGTAGGCGGATTCCTGGAAGGCATCGGCACCAACGATGTAGTAACAAGCCTTGTTGTGGATGGTGTAATCGGCGGTGTAGGCGCTGTCCTTGGTTTCGTACCTCAGATGGCAATCCTGTTCCTGTTTTTGTCTATCCTGGAAGACTGCGGTTACATGGTTCGTATTGCCTTTGTCATGGACCGGGTGTTCCGTCATTTCGGTCTGTCCGGTAAGAGCTTCATTCCGCTGCTGATCTCCTCTGGCTGCGGTATCCCTGGTATCATGGCTTCCAAGACCATCGAGCAGGATAACGACAGAAGACTGACGATCATGACAGCAACCTTTATCCCCTGCGGAGCGAAGCTTCCTGTTATCGCACTGATGGGCGGCGTAATGGCAAGCTGGGCAACCGGCAGCTATGAAGCAGGCGGATTTATGGCTCCCGCAATGTACTTCATGGGCATTGTAGCAGTCCTTGTGGCAGCCATTATCTTAAAGAAAACCAAACCTTTCTCCGGAAAGCCTGCTCCGTTCGTTATGGAGCTTCCTCAGTACCATGTTCCTCAGGCTAAGACCGTACTGCTTCATGTATGGGAAAGACTGAAAGGCTTCATCATCAAGGCTGGTACGATCCTGTTCCTTGCCTGCGTAGTAATGTGGTTCCTTGGCGGATTTGGTTTCGAAAACGGCGGCTTCGGTCTGGTAGAAGAGAGCGGAAACAGCTTACTGGCTGTAATCGGTGGTTTCATCGCACCTCTGTTTGTACCTCTGGGCTTTGGCGAGTGGCAGCCTGTGGCAGCTTCTCTGTCCGGCTTTACCGCAAAGGAAGCGATTGTTTCCACCATGGGCGTTCTTGCAAATGTAACTGGCGATACAGAAGATGCGGTAACCGTTGCACAGGCTGTACAGACATGGTTCCCTACTTCTCTGGCAGCACTGAGCTTCCTGATCTTCAACCTGCTGGATTCTCCTTGTCTGGCTGCAATTGCAACCATGGCACAGCAGATGCAGTCTAAAAAGTGGTTCTGGTTTGCAATCCTGTTCCAGAACATCTTCGCTTACATCGTTTGCCTGTGCATCTACCAGATCGGTTCCTTTGTAACCGGCGGCAGCTTCGGCGTAGGCACTGTATTCGGATTTGTATTCACAGCAATCATTCTGTTCCTGTTATTCAGACCCGATCCCTACAAGGATCAGAAGGTTTACTCCAAACGGTCTGTACAGGCGGCGGACTAAGGCTTGAGTAAAGAATAGAAACGGAGGAGGCTGGACATTTCTGATGTCCGGCCTTTTCCCAAACATGTGGAGGAATGCACGATGGCAAATGCAGTAATTCTGATTCTGGTGATCGGATATTGTCTGTTCCTGATTTACAAACAGGTTCAGAATAGAAAAGCCGGAAAACATCTCGGCTGTACAGGCTGTGGCGGTTCCTGCGGCGGTTGCAGCGGCTGCAGCGCGTGCAGGACAGAAGGAAACAAGAAAAAACACTGACAGGCGTAAAGCAGCAGTGACAAAGACTGTCCGATCCGAAGCTAGGGGATCTTTCCTTTGCGCAAAGAAAAGAGGAAAAAATGGGAAATGTTGGAAACACCACAGGCTCCATGCTTTACGGCTTTGGTGCTTTTCTGGTGATCTATCTGGCAGGTGTCCTGATTTATCAGGTCGTGCTCTGGATTCAGAAATGGAAAAGGAAAAAGAAAGACGGAGAACAGGAAAATGGCTAATGTAATTGTTGTAGCAGTTGTAATTGTTCTTTTGGGATTTGCACTGAAAGGGACGCTGAAGCATTTGAAAGGGGAAAGCCCCTGCTGCGGTGGCGGCGATACGATTATTATTGAGGATAAAAAGCTGGATGGTCCTGTCATCGGCAAAAAGACCGTGAAAATTTCTGGTATGCACTGCGATCACTGCGTCAGAGCCGTAACCGAAGCAATCAACAAAATCGACGGGGCTTCTGCAAAGGTCAACCTGAAAAAGAAAGAAGCAGTCGTTTCCTACGAAAAGGTTGTAGAAGATGCAGCGATCCGGGAAGCTGTCGAAAAGGCAGGATATACCGTACAGAGCATTCAGGGCTGAGTTACGTTAAGCTGCAGCATTGCAGTGCGTGTAAAAACGAAACAGGATTCCTGATAGCATTCCAAAAGAAAATCTGCTATAATAACAGCGTCGGCAGCAAAGAAATTTGGCGGTCGGCGCTGTTTTTCATTCATGACAATAGAATGCTCGCAGAGCGTGCATTCTACTGTTTCAACGAAGGCAGCGCTGATTTCGATCTGCAGATTTTCAGGGGAGGAAAGCTCCGATTCGAAATACAAGAGGTAAGTAAGGAGGGCTATGCCCTATGATGGTTTCCACAAAGGGAAGATACGCGCTTCGGGTCATGCTGGATCTGGCGATGCAGAAGCAGGAGGAGTATGTTTCCCTGAATGATATTGCACAGCGGCAGAAGATTTCGATGAAATATCTGGAATCGATTGTCGGTATGCTCAACAAGGCGGGACTTCTGCAGAGCAGAAGAGGGAAAGACGGAGGCTACCGGATGGCACGCAGACCGGAGGAATACCCGGTCAGCGAGATTTTGAAGCTGACAGAAGGGACACTCGCACCGGTTTCCTGCATGGACGGGGAAGGCTGCGGCCCGGAGTGCGAGCTTCTGGCGAACTGCCTGACCAGACCGATGTGGAATCGACTGGACGAAATTATAGACGAATATCTTTCCAGCGTATCGATCCAGGATCTGCTGGATGGGAGGTGTTGACACTGCGCCGGAAATGGAAAGGATGGCGGACATGCGCGTATATGCGGATCAGGCTGCAACCACCAGCCTGAGTAAAACAGCCCTGGAGGCGATGCTGCCCTGGATGACAGAAAACTTCGGCAACCCGTCCGCCCTGTATGAAGAGGGGCGGACAGCGCGGGACGCAGTCGAGACAGCGCGGGAGAAAATCGCGCATCTGCTGCATGCGAAGGCGAAGGAAATTTATTTTACCTCCGGCGGTACGGAGGCAGATAACTGGGCGCTGCAGATGGCGGCAGCAGCCGGGGCACGGATCGGCAAAAAGCATATTATCGTATCGGCAATCGAGCACCATGCGGTGTTAAACCCGGCGAAGTCGCTGGAACGGCAGGGGTTTCGGGTGACGTATCTGCCGGTAACATCAGAAGGGATGGTTTTGCCCGAAACGCTGGAAGCTGCGATCTGCCCGGATACAGCGCTGGTGAGCGTGATGTATGCCAACAATGAAGTCGGCACGATTCAGCCGGTAGAAGAGCTTGCGGAGATCTGCAGGATGCACGGCGTGTGGTTTCATACGGATGCAGTGCAGGCAGCAGGGCATGTGGAAATCGACCTGACAAAGCTGCAGGCGGATTTTCTGTCTGTCTCGGCACATAAATTCCACGGTCCGAAAGGCTGCGGATTCTTGTATGTGAAAAACGGGTTCCGGACCGAGAGCCTGTTGGAGGGCGGCGCGCAGGAAAAAGGCAAGCGCGCCGGAACCGAAAATGTTCCCGGCATCGTGGGCATGGCGGCGGCTCTGGAGGAGAGCCTGATAAAACGCGACAAAAAAGATACCTTCGTGCTGGAGCTGCGCAGACAGGTCGCAGAGCGCCTGCTTTCCATCGAAGGGAGCCATTTAAACGGCTGTGGGGTCATGGAGGGCGATGAAGGTGCAGCAGCGGGCACCGATGCTGCGGCACGACATGCAGGTACTGCCGTCTCCCGTGCCGACCGGCTGTGCGGCAACTTAAATATCAGCTTCGACGGCATCGAGGCAGAAGCTCTTCTTCTGTACCTCGACATGAAGGGCGTCTCCGTTTCGGCGGGCGCAGCGTGTTCGGCGGGCGCACTGGAGCCGAGCCATGTGCTGACAGCGATGGGCATATCGCCGGAGCTTGCAAAAGGCACGATCCGCATCAGCCTGGACGAGACGAACACACAGGCGGACGCAGAATTCCTGATGGAGGTCATCCCGGACGCGGTTGCGCGCCTGCGAAGCATGGCATAAAGATTTTCGAACGGGCAGATTCGACAAAAATCTGCCCGCTTTTCATGGTAAAAACAGACGAAAATCATTTTTTGTCAGATTTTGATTTTCCTTTTAAAAAAATCGGGGGTATAATAAAGGTGTAGTGTTTTGGGCGGCTGAAACCATGGCAGCTGTCGTTTTTTAAAGAAAGTTGAGGGTATCTATGTTTGAGAAAGGAGATCTGGTTACTTACGGATGCAAGGGCGTCTGTGAAGTTAAGAACATTACTACGCTGAACCTGGAGGGAATTCCCAAAGACCGTCTGTATTATGAGATGCAGTCCATGGTCAACGCCGGCAGCAGGATTTTTTCTCCCGTCGGACAGGAGGAAAAAAATGCGATGCGCGCGGTGCTGACAAAGGAAGAAGCAGAGGAGCTTTTGGGACAGCTGCCGGAGTGCAGACTGTGCTGGGAGAAGGATGAAAGACGGCGAGAGGAGACCTACCGCAGGATTATCAATCACAGCGATGCAAGAGGAATGCTCTGTATGATCCGCACAATTACGGATTACGGCAGGGAGCGGGTGCTGGAGGGGCGCAGGATGCCCGCGATGGACGGCCGCTATTTGAAAGCCGCGGAGGACAATCTTTATGCAGAGCTGTCGATTGCCATGGAGATACCGCGCAGCGCGCTCAAAGAATATATGGCGGCACGGATGGGAGAATTAAGCGGAGCGCTGCAGGCACTTTGAAATATGTAAGAAGATGCGGATGCAGGAACGTAACAGAAATTACGGATGGACAGTGTATAACGGCTGCAGTCTGTGGAAATACTGATAAGGACAGGAAAGTAAGCAGTACTTACGAATCAAAAGAGGACGATTTCGGTCAGAAGAACCGGTATCGTCTTTTTTTATCGTATAGGAAACTTTGTTTCCATACGATAAAAAAAGCTCTACGAGGATGCCCTCGCGAAATTTTATAAAAAACACTTGATTTTTGAATGAAGTTCTGATAGACTAAGCACAGTTAGAAGAAACTAACTAAAAGTGAATAAATCATGGTTATCTCCATCCGCTGTGCGCTGCTGACACACGGCGGGTGGCCCTTTTGGGAAACCATAAGGAAGGAGACAAAAATGGCAAATCTGACCATTGAAAAAGTAATCGGGAGAGAAATTATTGATTCCAGAGGCAATCCGACTGTTGAGGCAGAAGTTGTTTTAACGGACGGAACCGTAGGAAGAGGCATGGCACCCAGCGGAGCTTCTACCGGCGAGTTCGAAGCGCTGGAGCTGCGTGATCAGGATAAATCCCGATTTGGCGGTAAGGGTGTTTTAAAAGCCGTCAACAATATCAATACTGTAATCAACGATGTACTCTGTGGAGTAGATGCATTTGACACTTATAAAGTAGACGCTGCGATGATCAAAGCAGACGGAACAGAGGATAAATCCAAACTCGGCGCCAATGCGATTCTGGCAGTATCCATCGCAGCTGCAAGAGCGGCAGCACAGTCCTTAAATATCCCGCTGTACCGTTTCCTGGGCGGCGCAAACGGAAATCGGCTTCCGGTTCCGATGATGAACATCTTAAACGGCGGCGCACATGCAGCGAACACCGTAGATGTACAGGAGTTTATGATTATGCCGGTTGGCGCAAAGAGCTTTTCCGAAGGACTTCGCTGGTGTACAGAAGTATTCCATGCACTGCAGGCTCTGCTAAAGTCCAGAGGCCTTGCAACCTCCGTTGGCGATGAGGGCGGTTTCGCACCGAACCTTGGCAGCGACGAAGAAGCAATCGAAGTTATTCTGGAAGCGATCAAGAAGGCAGGTTACGAGCCGGGAACCGATTTCGTTCTGGCAATGGATGCAGCTTCCAGTGAATGGAAAGGCAGCAGGAAGGGGGAATATGTGCTTCCGAAGGCTGGCACGAAGTTCACCTCCGAAGAACTGGTTGCACACTGGAAAAAGCTGTGTGAGAAATATCCGATCGCTTCGATTGAAGATGGTCTGGACGAAGAGGACTGGGAAGGCTGGAAGCATATGACAGCGGAACTTGGTGACAAAGTACAGTTAGTCGGTGATGACCTGTTTGTTACCAATACAAAGCGTCTGCAGAAGGGGATTGACCTTGGCTGTGGCAATGCGATTCTGATCAAGTTAAATCAGATCGGCAGTGTATCCGAAACCCTGGAAGCGATCAAGCTGGCACACGAGGCAGGTTATTGCGCAATCACCTCCCACCGTTCCGGCGAGACAGAGGACACCACAATCGCAGACCTGGCGGTTGCATTGAATACCTGCCAGATCAAGACCGGCGCACCCAGCAGAAGTGAGCGTGTTGCAAAATACAACCAGCTGCTGCGAATCGAAGAAGAGCTCGGCGAGGCTGCCTGCTATCCTGGAAAGGCGGCTTTCGGCAGATAAAAAGCTGACATCAGAGAGGTACTACGATGAGTCAACAGGCATTTTGGCTGTTTCTGAAAATGGATAAGCGGAATCTGTTCGTACAGATGGCACTCCAGTGCGCGCCGGTGCTGGCGGGAATCAAGGTTTCCAACCTTCTGATTATCGAGGAAAGATACTGGAAGGGACTGTGTTTTCTGCTGCGCAATTCCGGACTGTGTGCCAGAAAGCTGTACTGTTGCAGAGATAAGATTACCCTGTTACTGTACCGCAGAGAAGAACTGGAGCAATGGCTAAAAACGCTACAGGTCGAAGCTCTTTTAAAAGAGCTCGGCTACGACAGCATGGAGCTGCACCGGATTTTCAGAAAACTGGAACACCGGATCGGCGGGCACGGAAACGGTGAAATGCCTTTTCCTCATGAGCTGGGGCTGCTGCTGGGATATCCGGCAGAGGACGTCCGGGGCTTTATGGGGATCGGATATAAAAAGTGTCTTTATACAGGCTATTGGAAGGTCTACGAGAAGCCGGAGGAAAAGATTGCACTGTTTTCAGAATACGACAGAGCGATGGATCTGGCCCTTTCTATGGCGTATGAAAGACAGAATATTTTAAAATTAAAAGAAGTTTTTGAAGTCGACAGTCGGGAGAAAAAGCTGGCTGTCTGAATACGAGAGGAGTAGGAAAATGAGCAAGGTATCCGTAGTATACTGGTCCCAGTCCGGCAACACACAGGCGATGGCAGAGGCTGTTGCAGCCGGCATCACAGAAGCAGGAAAAGAGGCAGAGGTTGTTTATGTTTCAGACGTAAACGTTGCAGATTTAACCGCAGAAAAAGCATTTGCATTGGGCTGCCCCGCAATGGGTGCGGAAGTTCTGGAAGAGGGCGAGTTCGAGCCTTTTATGGAGAGCATTGACGGCTCCATTTCCGGCAAGACCATCGCACTGTTTGGTTCCTACGGCTGGGGCGACGGGCAGTGGATGCGCGAGTGGGCAGAGCGCGTGACCGGTGAAGGCGCAACCGTAGTAAACGGCGAGGGCTTAATCTGCCAGGAGACACCGGACGATGCGATGATCGAGGAGTGCAAAAATCTCGGCAAGGCGCTGGCAGCAAACGCCTGAGAACTTTAAACCAAAAAGATTCTCCATAATTTCCTGTTTGATATAATTTTTGACACAGTAAAAGGACAGTTACCATGAAGGATAGCTGTCCTTTTTCGATGGATGTTCGCTGCTTCGAACAACAGAATATGCACTTTGGAAAAAGATTATTGTTTATCGCGGTTTTCCAGAACGTGTTTTTTGATTGCGGCGAAGCTTTCCGGGCTGATGACATGCTCCATGCGGCAGGCATCACTGACGGCTGTCTCGGGATCGACGCCGAGCTGAATCAGCCAGCCGGAAATCAGTTCATGACGTTCATAAATCATTTCAGCAATCTGGCGGCCGGTATCGGTCAGATAGATAAACCCTTCTTTGGTTACGGTAATATGGTTCTTTTCGCGTAGGTTCTTCATAGCGACACTGACGCTGGATTTTTTGAAGCCGAGTTCTTCTGCGATATCTACAGAGCGGACAACTGGATGGGTCTTGCTCAGGACAAGGATCGTTTCCAGATAGTTTTCCGCGGATTCATTTACTGCCATGGGATCACATTCCTTTCTGATGCTGTGCGCCTGCAACAGCATTTATAATAGTATAGCATGGATTTGTACGGTATTCAATTGAAAAAAAAGAAAACAGGACGAAAAAGATCTGTGAGGAAAGAATAAAATTTTGCAAAAGTACAAAAATAGACTGGGAAAAAATGGTCTCTTATGGTAATATTGAATATATTACAAGAATAAACACAGTGGGAAGATTTCATGGCAAAAGAAATGATTGCAATGCTGCTTGCAGGCGGACAGGGCTCGCGTCTGTATGCATTGACCCAGAGACTTGCAAAGCCTGCCGTTCCGTTTGGTGGAAAGTACCGGATTATCGATTTCCCGCTTTCCAATTGTGTCAATTCCGGGATTGATACAGTAGGCATTCTGACACAGTATCAGCCTATGGTGCTGAACGAATATATTGGAAACGGACAGCCCTGGGATTTGGACCGCTTAATTGGAGGCGTGCATGTTTTGCCGCCTTATCAGAAGGCATCCGGATCCGACTGGTATAAGGGAACAGCGAACGCAATCTATCAGAACATCCCGTTTATCGAGCGCTATAATCCCAAATACGTCATCATCCTGTCCGGCGACCAGATTTGCAAACAGGACTACAGCGATTTTTTACGCTTCCATAAAGAAAAGGGCGCAGAATTCTCCGTTGCTGTTATGGAAGTGCCGTGGGAAGAGGCATCTCGTTTCGGTTTGATGGTAACGGACGAAAACGACAAGATCACCGCATTCCAGGAAAAACCCAAGGAACCTAAGTCAAATCTTGCGTCGATGGGAATCTACATTTTCAACTGGGATGTTTTAAAGAAATATCTGATCGAGGATGAGGCGGATCCGGAATCTGAAAACGATTTCGGCAAAAACGTCATTCCGAGCCTGCTGCGTGACGGCAGAGATATGTACGCTTATCATTTCAGCGGCTACTGGAAAGACGTCGGAACCATCAGCTCTCTCTGGGAAGCAAACATGGAGGTCCTCGATCCGGAGCACAGCGGCATTAACTTATTTGAGGATGACTGGAAAATCTACAGTCGAAACAGTGGGAAAACCGGTCACAGAATTTTGGATACCGGCGTTGTGGAAAACTCCATGGTGACGGACGGCTGCAGGATCGCAGGACATGTCAAGCATTCGATCCTGTTCTCCGGCGTATCGGTAGAAGAGGGCGCTGAGATCGAAGATGCAGTTGTAATGGGAGGCACCGTCATCAAAAAGGGCGCATCCGTCAAACACTGTATTGTTGCAGAAAATGTCGTGATCGGCGAAAACGCGGTTGTAGGTGAGATGCCGAAAGACGGCGCAGGCAGCGTTGCAACCATCGGTTCCGGTGTTTATATCGGAGACGGCGCAAAGGTCGGCCCTGCAGCGATGATCGATCAAAATGTAAAGGATGGTGAAGAACAATGGTAAACTCCAATGCGAACGCGCTGGGAATTATTTTCCCCAACAGCTATGATGGTCTGATTCCGGAGCTTGTCACGGAGCGTCTGATGGCTTCCATTCCCTTTGCAGGCCGTTACCGTATGGTAGACTTTATTTTATCAAGCATGGTGAACTGCGGAATCGACAATGTTTCTCTGATCGTCCGTAAAAATTATCACTCTCTGATGGATCATCTCGGCTCCGGCAGAGAATGGGATTTAACCCGTAAATACGGCGGACTCAATATCGTGCCTCCGTTTGCTTCCAATACCGTGAAAGTATACAACGGAAGAATCGAAGCATTGGCGAGCATTCTGGATATGTTAAAGGATGCGAGAGAAAAATATGTCGTGATGTCTGACGCTAACCTTGCGGTAAACTTCGATTTTACAGCGATGCTGGAGCAGCATATCGAAAGCGGTGCGGATGTGACGATCGCATATAAGAAGCAGGAAATTCCCGTCGGAATGAAAAAGCCGTTTGATATTACAAAGGATCTGTACTACACGTTTGAACTGGACGCTGACGGCAGAATCCGTCAGCTGCGGATCAATCCGGAGGACGAGGGAGTTCAGAACCTTTCCATGAACATTTACATCATTGAAAGGGAATTTCTGGTACATATGATCAGCGAAGCCTATAGTAAGGGCATGGTTTATTTTGACCGTGATCTGCTGGCACCGAACCTGGAGCGTCTGAATGTCAGAGGCTTTGAATTTAATGGCTATCTGGCGCGCATCAGTGATATCAAGAGCTATTTCGATGAGAATATGAAGCTGTTAAAGGATGAAAATCTGGACGGTCTGTTTGGCGGCAACCCGATCTACACCAAGATTCGTGACGACAACCCGACCCGTTACATTCAGGGCTCCAAAGCGAAGAACATCATGTCCGCAGACGGTTGCATCATCGAAGGCGAAGTGGAGAACAGTATTCTGTTCCGTGGCGTCAGAATTGCGAAAGGTGCTAAGGTGAAAAACTGCGTCCTGATGCAGGATACAATCGTTGGCGAGGGCGCTAATGTAGAATATGTCATTACGGACAAAAACGTAACGATTTCAGCAGGAAAGGAAATCAAGGGAGCAGACAGCTTCCCTGTATATGTAGCAAAGTATCGCAGTGTATAAATGGAGGATTCCTATGGAAGCTTTCCGGATATGGCTGCAGGAGGAGCCGGCGCTGTTTTTAGGAGCAGCGGCGGCTCTGATGCTTATGAGCGGCAGCCTTTATGAGAGGCAGAGAGAACATAAAACAACACAGACTTTGATGTTAAAAGGCGGGACGACGCTGATTGCAGCCCTCGTCGCGGGCGCAGCGGTATGGCAGCAGAACAGCCTGGCAGCATGCTTTGTGCTGGCAGCAACGCTTTGCTGTGCGGTCGCGGACGTCTTGCTGGAACAGATTTTTAATTTCGGCGCGTGCGTGTTTGCATTGGGGCATATCTGCTATCTGGCGGCGTATTTTTCCGAAGCGCATTTTAGCATCGCTACAGCGGTCAGCTTTGTTATTCTGCTGGCGGGGATGTACCTGATACACCGAAAACAGACCGTCGGAAAAAGCGGCAGGGAGATTTTGGCTGTTGTGGCCTATGGGCTGGTTCTGAGTGCGATGACGGCGGGCGCGATTACCTACTGTGTGCAGCAGAGAGATTTCGGCAGCATGCTCACGGCTTTTGGCGCGGTTGGATTTTTCATTTCAGACAATATTCTGATCTGGCGGCTGCTAAGCGGCTACGAAAGCCGTCTGCAGGGCGCGGTGTTGCTGCTGTTTTATTACGGCGGTGTCTTTTTGATTGCGGCAGGGCAGGTAGTTGGATAAAAATAACGTTTACTTTGCGTGTATTTTTTTGTATGATAGGTTACAGCGTGAAAGCAGAAATTCCTCTGTGCAGGAGGCATCTATGGTGGAAAGGGCGCTGGCAAAAACAGAGGCAGCAGATAGGATCGAAAATGGAGTTTGAACATTATATCCAGCAGGGACAGCAGAAGCTGCGCTGCGGCTACACCACAGGAACGTGTGCGGCGCTGGCGGGAAAGGCTGCCGTCCGGATGCTGCTTGGCGGACAAAAAACAGAAGAAATTTCCGTCCTGACGCCGAAGGGGCTTTGGGTCACGACGGCGGTGGAAGAAATTCAAAGGGGCGACGGCTGGGTCAGCTGTGGCGTGCGCAAGGACGCAGGAGACGATATCGATGTCACCGCGCAGTCTCTGATCTGTGTCAAAGCAAAAAAAACGGCGGGAACCAAGATCGTTATCGACGGAGGCGTTGGCGTCGGCAGGGTGACAAAGCCAGGGCTGGAACAGCCGGTTGGCGCAGCGGCGATCAATTCTGTTCCGCGGCGGATGATTTTACAGGAGGCGGAGGCAGAGTGCCTGGACGCAGGCTATGAGGGCGGACTTTTGCTGACGGTATTTGTGCCGGACGGGGAAGCGCTTGCCAAAAAGACCTTCAATCCGCAGCTTGGCATCCAGGGCGGAATATCGATTCTCGGAACGACCGGAATTGTTGAGCCGAAAAGCGTGCAGGCGCTTGTGGATACCATCGGTCTGGAAATACGTCAGCGAAGGGCATTGGGGGAAGATGCACTTTTACTGACACCGGGCAATTACGGCATGGAATTTTTAAAGGATCGACCGGAATTTGCCTCCATGACACCGGTACAATGTTCTAATTATATCGGGGAAGCCTTCGATTTTGCAGTCAGCAGCGGATTTTCAAAGGTCATATTGGTGGGGCACATCGGCAAGCTTGTCAAGCTGGCGGGTGGTATTATGAATACGCATTCCAGGGTTGCAGACTGCCGGTGTGAGCTGTTCGCCGCCCATGCCGCACTGGCGGGCGTAAGCCGGGATGCGATCGGCAGACTGATGGAGGCTGCGACGACGGACGCCTGTCTGGAAATTCTGGATGAGGAAGGTAAAAAAGAAGCGGTCATGCAGAGTCTGATGAAAAAGATCGGACAGCATGCAGCGCACCGGCTGGGCGGTATGGTGGAAGTTACGGTTCTGGTGTTCAGCAATCGGTTTGGAGTGTTAGGAGAAATTCAGTGTCAGGAAACATAAAGGGGATTTTTTACGGAGTGAGCACGGGTCCGGGAGATCCGGAGCTGATGACGGTCAAGGCGGTACGCATTTTGAAGAAAGCAGACAGCATCGTAGCGGCATGAGTGATGGGAAAACAGGAAACCGCGCTGGAAATTGCAAAGCAGGCGGTCGGACTGGACGACAAAGAGATTTTGTCGCTTCCTTTTTCCATGTCCGGGAAAAGGAAAGCAGAAAAAAAAGAACATGAAAACAGTATCCGACAGATCGAAGCACTTTTAGAAACCGGGAAAAATGTGGCGATGCCGGTACTGGGAGATGTATCCGTTTATGCGACATGGCAGTATCTGGCAGAAGAAATTCAGGCAGACGGCTATCAGACAGTCATGATACCGGGCGTGACGAGCTTCTGTGCGGCGGCGGCTGCAGCGAATACGGGGCTGACGCAGCGCGATCTGCCGCTCCATATTGTTCCGGCTTCCTATGGAAATCTGGAAAAGCAGATGCAGCCGGAGGGCAACTATGTACTGATGAAAGCCGGGAAATGTATGGATGAAATCCACAGGGTGCTGGAGACAAAACCCGGCGTGCGGGAGGTTTTCAGCATAAAAAACTGCGGTCTGCCGGGAGAAGTCGTTAAGGACGGTCTTTTGGAAAACGAGGCTTATGGATATTTCACAACTGTGATTGTAAAGGAGTAAAGAAGTGGTTCATTTTGTTGGGGCAGGCTGCGGCGCACCGGATCTGATCACACTGCGGGGGCGCAGGCTTCTGGAAGAAGCGGATGTTATTGTTTATGCGGGCAGTTTGGTCAATCCGGCACTGCTCGGGTTTGCGAAAAAAGACTGTAGAATTTACAACAGCGCACAGATGACGCTGGAAGAAGTGATTGCCGTCATGGAAGAGGCGGAAAGCAGACAGCAGATGACAGTGCGGCTGCATACGGGCGACCCGAGCCTGTACGGGGCGATTCGAGAGCAGATCGACTGCCTGAAAGAGCAGAAGATTGCTTACGATGTGACGCCGGGCGTTTCGAGCTTTTGTGGTGCGGCAGCAGCTCTGGATGCAGAATACACGCTGCCGGGCATTACGCAGAGCGTGATCATTACCCGGATGGCGGGGCGGACGCCGGTGCCGGAAGCAGAGTCGATCGCTTCCCTTGCGGCGCACGGCTGCGCGATGGTCATTTTCCTGAGCGCCGGGATGCTGGAGGGACTGCAGCGCGAGCTGTTAAAGGGCGCTTACACGGAGCAGACACCGGCAGCGATTGTATACAAGGCAAGCTGGCCGGAAGAGCGTACACTGCGCTGTCCGCTGGGAAAACTTGCCCGGTGCGGGAAAGAAGCCGGCATTTCCCAAACGGCGCTTGTAATGGTCGGAAATTTCCTTGGAGATGTTTATGACAGATCCTGTCTGTATGACCCGGCGTTTACGACAAAGTACCGGCAGGGCATGGATACGGCAGGGAGCGCAAATGAGTAATCATATCATCTGTTTCAGCCCAAGGGGCGCAACCCTCGGGCAGAGGATTCTGGCGCTAGAAGATGTCTTTACCGCAGACTGGGAACTTACCCAGTGTTTCGGAGCAGATCACGAAAGTCTGTCGGACTGGACAAAGCGGGTTTTTCAGCCGGGCAACAATCTGCTTTTTATCGGTGCGGCAGGAATCGCCGTACGTGCGATCGCGCCTTATGTCCGGGAAAAACAAAGCGATCCGGCTGTGGTCGTGATGGATGAAAAGGCAAACTGGTGTATCCCGATTTTATCCGGGCATCTGGGTGGCGCGAATCTTCTTGCCGATAAGCTTGCCAAAATGACAGGCGCGCAGGCAGCGATTACGACGGCAACGGATGTGCGGGGCGTCTGGGCAGTAGACAGCTGGGCGAAACAGGAAGGGCTGAAAGTGATAAATCCCGGAAAGATTAAGGAGATTTCCGCAGGGCTTTTGCGGGGACAGACCAAAAAAATGTTCAGCGAATTTCCCATTGCCGGGAAACTGCCGACGGGTGTTGTTTTTTCAGATGCTGCGTCCTGTGATATTTATGTCGGAATCCACCGGTTGGCAGATCGGGAGCGTCAGCCCCTTTATCTTGTGCCACAAGCGCTGTGTGTCGGAATCGGGTGCCGGAAGGGAGCTTCCAGAGAACAGATAGATGCGCTGTTTGAAAAAGTGATGGAGCAAAACTGCATCTGGCATGAGGCAATTGAAATGGTATGCAGCATCGATTTAAAAAAGGAAGAACCGGGACTGCTTGATTTTTGTGCAGAACATTTTTGGAAGCTGAAAACCTATGATGCAGAAACCCTCCGAAATCTGAAGGGAGTGTTTACGGCATCGGCGTTTGTAAAGCAGGTGACGGGAGTGGACAATGTCTGCGAACGAAGCGCCAAAAAGGGAAGCGGGAATGGAGAAATACGGATTCCCAAAACAGCGCAGAACGGAGTAACGATTGCAGTTGCGATGAAAACGGTTGAAATTTCCTTTAAAAGCAGATAGTGGACGGAGAGAAAAACGATGAAACGTCTTTTTGTAGTAGGGCTTGGACCTGGTGGCAGGGATGGTATGACGCTGGAGGCAAAAAAAGCGCTGGAACAGTCAGAAGTAATCTGCGGCTATACCGCCTATGCGGATTTGATCCGGGAAGATTATCCGGAGAAGGAATATCTGGTCAGCGGTATGACAAAAGAAGTCGAACGCTGTCATATGGCGCTTTTGGCAGCGCAGGGTGGAAAAACGACGGCGATGATCTGCAGCGGGGATGCAGGCGTGTACGGAATGGCAGGGCTTGTACTGTCGTTGGCAGAAAAGTATCCGGAGACGGAGGTTGTGATTGTTGCGGGCGTGACAGCGGCGCTTTCCGGGGCAGCTCGGCTGGGCGCACCGCTGATGAACGATTTTGCCGTGATTTCCCTGTCCGACCTTCTGACACCAAAGGACGTGATCGAGAAAAGGCTCCGTGCGGCGGCAGCGGGAGATTTTTCCATCTGTCTGTACAATCCGTCGAGCAAAAAGCGGGCGGATTATCTGAGCTGGGCATGCCATATTTTATCAGAATATTATGCACCGGATACGCCTTGTGGCTGGGTGCGGATGATCGGCAGGCAGGATGAAGAAAAGAAAACCTGCACGCTGCAGGAGCTTGCCAAAGAGCAGGTGGATATGTTTACGACGGTCTTTATCGGCAGCAGCAGGACAAGCTTTCAAAACGGTCTGTTGGTGACAAAGCGCGGCTATGAAAAGCGGGTGGCGGTCAATCGGGCAGGCGGGAAGGAAAAGCTCAGAATCCTGCTGTTTGGCGGAACAACAGAAGGGAGAGAGCTGGCACAACGCCTGTTGACTCTTCCAGTCATTTTTAAAGTCAGTGTAGCGACCTCGTATGGAGAGGAAATGCTGCAGGAACTGCCGCAGGAAACGATTCTGGCAGGGCGTATGGACCGGACACAGATGGAGCAGGAGATGGAAAAGGGCTATGATCTCGTGATTGATGCGACCCATCCCTATGCGGCAGAGGTGAGCGAAAATATCCGTCAGGCGGCGCAGCAGGAGCAAATCCGTCTGCTTCGGGTTTGCCGCAGAGCTTCAAAGGTCGGCAGTGACTGTTACTGGGTGCAGGATGCAAAGGAGGCGGCAGGACTGTTGCAGACGCTTTCTGGAAATGTCCTGCTGACGACGGGCAGCAAGGAGCTTGCGGCGTTTGAAGGCGTGGAAAAAGAGCGGCTCTATGTGCGGGTGCTTCCCTCCAAAGAAGCGCTTGATCTGTGCGAAAAGGCTCAGATTCCGCACAGCCACATTCTTGCGCTGCAGGGACCTTTCACAACTGCGTTAAATATTGCGCTGATGGAGCAGTACCATATCGGCATCCTCGTGACAAAGGATGGCGGCAAAAAGGGCGGCTTTCTGGAAAAACAGGAGGCTGCGCGCCTGCAGAAGGCTGCGCTCGTTGTGATCGGCAGACCGACGCAGGAAGAAGGGTATTCTGTAGAAGAGACCTGGAACCTTGTACTGGAGAGCCTGTATGCAAAAGGAGGTGCTGTGGAATGAGAAAACTGACAGTCGTTGGAATGGGACCCGGCAGCCAGTCCTGCCTGACACTGGAAGCGTTGGAAGCGTTACGCAAAGCAGACCTGATTGTCGGTGCAGGGCGCCTGCTTGAAACACTTCCGGAGGGATGCTCGAAGAATCGGAAAATAGCGGTTTCCGCCCAGGCGGTCTGTGATGCAGTGTATGGTTCTGACAGCAGCTTTCCCTGCGTGGTCTGTACCGGGGACACCGGCTGTTACAGCCTTTGTACCGGGCTTGGAAAATATTGGGACGGAGAGCTTTCCATTCTCCCCGGGATCGGAAGCATGTCCTATTTGGCTGCGAAACTGCAGCTGCCGTGGCAGGACTGGAAAGTGGTGAGTGCCCACGGAAGAGCCTGTGATCCTGTTGCGGCAGTTACAGAAAATCCGGAAGTATTTTTTTTGACCGGACCGGACAATACGGCGCAGGAACTTTGCAGACAGCTGATGCAGGCTGGATTTGGCGGATGCCGGGCGTATGTCGGAGAAAAGCTTTCCTATCCGGAAGAACGGATTGTGTCCGGAACAGTTCGGGAAATAGCAGAAAAGATATTTGAGCCACTGGCGGTGCTGGTGGTGAAGCGGGAGAAAACGGCAGACGATATCGGAAACGATACGGTATCTGCGAAAAAGGATTCTGAGAATTCTGTTACGGGATCTTGTTGGCGGGAGCGTGCAAAGGCACATGGTCCCGGATTTTTGGATGACTGGTTTGTCCGGGGAGAGGTTCCAATGACAAAACAGGAGGTGCGTGCAGCTGCGCTTGCAAAGCTCGGGGCGGCAGGCGCGAAAGTCCTTTATGATGTCGGTGCAGGAACCGGTTCTGTTTCTGTCGAACTTTCGCTGATGGCAGGACAGGCAGACGTGTATGCGATTGAGTGTGAGGAAAAAGCAGTAGAATTGATTGGGAAGAACCGGGAGCGGTTTGGCTGCGGAAATTTGCATGTGGTTTTTGGAAAAGCGCCGCAGGCATTAGACTCTCTTCCTGCGCCGGACGCTGTGTTTATTGGCGGGACGAAGGGAAATCTGCCGGAAATTTTATCCATTCTTTTTGAAAAAAATTCGTCCGTCCGGATCGTTGTGACAGCGATTTTGCTGGAAACAGCACTGCAGGCATGTGAAAGTCTGGAAGCGTTTACCTCGAAGCCGGCAGAAATCATGCAGCTTCAGGTTTCACGGTCGAAAAAGGCAGGAAAAGGTCATATGCTTTGCGCCAATAATCCGATCTTTTTAATCAGTGCCGGAGGATGTGCAGATGAATAGGATTTTATTTGCAGGTCTGTCCAGCGGAAGCGGGAAGACGGCTGTTACCTGTGCGTGCCTGCGGGCGCTGCAGAAAAAAGGAATCTCTGCGGCTTCGTTTAAGTGCGGACCGGACTATATCGATCCGATGTTCCATCAGCGTGTGCTCGGCATTCCGGGAGAAAATCTGGATCTGTTTTTTGCAGATGCAAAAACACTGCAGCGCCAGATTGCCTGCTATGAACAGCGGTGTAAAATTGCAGTGCTGGAGGGCGTGATGGGATATTATGACGGTCTTGGCGGCGTGTCGGACCGGGACTCTACATGGGATGTTGCGTGTGCAACAAATACTCCGGTAATTCTTGTTGTGCGTCCGAAAGGTGCGAGCCTGACGATTGCCGCACAAGTTCAGGGAATGCTTTCTTTCCGGAAAAGAAACCAGCTTGCAGGCATTTTATTAAATGACTGTTCGGAAAGGATGGCGCGGCTGCTTGCACCGATGCTGGAGGAACAGACCGGACTGCCGGTTGTTGGTTTTTTGCCTCATGTGGAAGATGCTTCTTTTGAAAGCAGACATCTAGGGCTTGTGACAGCGCAGGAGGTCGGAGCGCTGTCGGAAAAGGTGGACAGGCTGGCAGATGCTTTTTTGCAACATGTTGATCTGGAGCAAGTGCTGCGGATCGCAGCGACAGCGGACAGCGTGTCAGAGACAATAAAAAGCGAAGTAGCGTTAAAAAGCCCGGATTGTCCGGATCCTCCACAGTTTCCTGCCCCGGATAAACAGTGCCTTCGAATCGGCATTGCACAGGACACAGCGTTTTGTTTTTATTATGAAGAAAACAAAAGAGCGCTGCGGCAACAGGGATTGGAGCTTGTGGAATTTTCGCCGATGGAAGATAAAAAGCTGCCGGAAGGCATCTGCGGATTGTATCTGGGCGGCGGATACCCGGAGCTGCACGCCGGGAAGCTTTCTGAAAACAGTGGGATGCGTCATGCAATTTTTGAGGCGGTCCGTCATGGAATGCCGACGATTGCGGAATGCGGCGGCTTCCTGTATCTGCAAAAGGAACTGGAAGACGCTGAAGGACAGGTCTGGGAGATGACAGGCGTTTTGGATGGAAGCGGATTTCGGACGAACCGTCTGCAGCGCTTTGGATACGCGGTCATGACAGCAAAAGAAAATTCCATGCTGTTTGAAAAAGGGGAAAGCATTCCGGTGCATGAATTTCATTACTGGGACTGTACGCAGAACGGGACAGCGTTTGAAATGAAAAAGCCGGTCGGAAACAAAACCTGGGAGGGAAGCGTAGCAGGAAGCAGTCTGTATGCAGGCTTTCCGCATTTATATTTTCTGGCAGAGCCGAGGCTGGCAGAACGGTTTGCCAGGGCAGCGGCAAAATGGCAGGAAAAGCAAAGGGAGAAGGCATTGTGAATTTGGAAAGGTTATCAAATCAGCTGAATCAGATATCGGAGCCGGACAAAAAGGCAGCGGCGGAAGCGAAGCAACGATGGGACAGTGTGGCGAAGCCCCTGGGAAGCCTTGGGCTTTTGGAGGATGCGCTGATTCGGATTGCAGCGCTGACTGGGAGCGCGGACATTGACCTGTCGGTGCGCAGATTGTATCTGATGTGTGCGGATAACGGCGTAGTGGCACAGAATGTCACACAGACCGGAAGCGAGGTGACCGCGCGGATGGCAGACAGCTTTGCCGCCGGAAAAAGCAGCGCCTGCAGGATGGCAAAGGTGGCGAACTGTCAGGTAGAGGCGGTCGATCTCGGAATTTTAAATTATCCGGGAAATCCTGGAGTCCGAAACTGTCGGATCGCCAACGGGACGGCGGATATTACACAAAAGCCGGCGATGACAAAGGCAGAGCTGTACCGCTGTATCGAAACGGGAATCGGGCTTGTAAAGTGCGCAAAAGAGGATAGGGTAAAGCTTTTGGTGACCGGAGAAATGGGAATTGGCAATACGACGACGTCCAGCGCGGTTGCTTCGGTTCTGCTTGGCTGTGATCCGCTGCTTGTGACGGGACGCGGTGCAGGCTTGTCTGACAGCGGGCTTTCCCGTAAACTGGAGGCAATAAAAAAAGCGATAAAGCTTCACCACCCGGATCCGGAAGATCCGCTCAGTGTGCTCTCTATGCTTGGCGGGTTCGATATTGCAGGAATGGTCGGCCTCTACCTTGGCGGCGCGCTGTATCATGTTCCGGTGCTGATTGATGGTGTGATCTCTGCAGTGGCGGCACTTTTGGCGGTAAAAATCTGCCCGGCTTCCAAAAAGGCAATGCTGGCAACTCATGTATCTGCGGAACCGGCCGGATACATGATTCTGGATGCAATCGGTCTGGAACCGATGATCACGGCGGGCATGCGTCTCGGAGAAGGAACCGGTGCGCTGTGCGCGATTCCGATGCTGGATATGGCGTGCAGCGTCTATCAGGGTTCTACATTCGGAGAGCTTTCGATCGAGGCGTATGAAGAACAGGGCAGCCGGCCGTAAGGAAGCAGAAAACGGAAAAGAGGAAGGATATGCTGACATTGATTGTGGGTGGAAGCGCGAGCGGAAAGAGCGCTTTTGCGGAAAATTACGCGATGGAAGCCGGAGAAAACCGTATTTACATCGCAACGATGCAGCCGATGGATAACGAATGTCTGGCACGGATTGAAAAACATCGTGGGATGCGCGCACAGAAAAATTTTCAGACTGTGGAATGTTATACCGGTTTAAAACAGGTGCGCGTTCCGAAAGACAGCGTCGTTTTGCTGGAATGTATGAGCAACCTGACTGCGAATGAAATCTACGCGCCGGAGGGCGTCGGAGAGGATCGGTGCAGCGAAGAAATTCTGGCAGGCGTAAAAGCTCTGGAAAACCAGTGCAGGCATCTGGTCATTGTCAGCAACGAAGTGTTCGAGGGCGGGACAAATTATGACCCGTCTACGGTGCGGTATCTGGATATCCTCGGAAAAATCAACCGGGAAATTGCAAAAATGGCGGATGCGGCAGCGGAAATTACAGCAGGGTGTTGGATCTGGCATAAGCAGGGAGGAAAAATCCAATGATTTCGACAGTGATCGTGGCATTTTCGATGTTTTCGGCAATTCCGATGCCGCAGACAGAATGGACAAATAAAAGTATGCGCTATGCGTTGTGCGCATTCCCGCTGATCGGCGCAGTGATCGGCGTGCTGGTGTGCCTGTGGCGTTTTGTGTGCCTGCGGATGGAATTTTCGGAATGGATACTGGCGGCGGGAATCTGTGTACTTCCGGTACTTGTGACCGGAGGCATTCATCTGGATGGCTTCTGCGATACGGCAGATGCTCTGGCAAGTCATCAGGATACAGAAAAAAAGCTACAGATTTTAAAGGACCCGCATATGGGCGCGTTCGCGGCGATCTGGCTGGGCTGTTATTTTATCGCCCAGCTTGCTCTTGCAGTGACGGCAGCACAAATGCAGGCAGATCTGACGGCGCTGGCGTTTGGCTATTGTATCAGCAGAAGCCTTTCCGGGCTTGCAGTTGCGAGCTTCCCTCTTGCGAAAAACAGTGGTCTGGCATATACTTTTGCAGAGTACGCGGATAAAAAGAAGGTGCGAACGTTTCTTGCTGTCCTGGCAGCAGTCCTTTGTGTCCTTTGCTGTATTTGCTGCGGGAAAAAAGGCATTGGCGTAAGCATTGCCGCAATCGGGACTTTTTTGTATTATCGGTTCCGGCTGATTGGAAAATTTGGCGGTCTGTCGGGGGACCTGGCAGGATGGTTTGTCCAGATGTGCGAGCTTTTCATGCTGGCAGCAGTGGTACTGACAGAGTATCTGTAGTGCGGCAAAAAACATCGCAGATACGATCTTGTAAATGGCGCTGGCGAAGGGTAGTTTTTGCAGGAGAAGGGAAAAAAACAGGCATGATTTATATTTTTGGACCATATGCGGCCGGAAAACGGGAGTATGTCCGGGAAACTTTCGGCTATACGGAAGCAGATTTTTCGACAAAAGCAGAGGATAACTGCAGGGTGCTTTACGATGCACAGCAGCTGGCTTCCAAAGTCGGAAATCGACCGGAAGAGCTGGAAAAGCTGGCGGAGCAGCTTTGCAGAAAAAAAGTCGTCATCGCAACGGAAACCGGGTGCGGTGTCGTGCCGATAGATGCTGCAGAACGGGAGGCAAGAGAAGCAGCCGGACGGCTGTCGATTCTGCTTGCAAACCGGGCGCAGAAAGTCATTCGTGTCTGGTGCGGCCTGCCGGAAAGCCTTCGATAACAGCTGTCTGGACCGGCCGTCAACAGGGGAGGTGTGGCAGAAATGAGAGGAAAATATGGAGCAGAAGATAGAAATCTGGCTGATCCGTCATGGAAAAACGCCAGAAAATGAGCAGCACCGTTATATCGGGTGGCTGGATTCCTCCCTCGGAAGTGTTGGAAAAGCGGAGCTTATCCGCGCTTCGGAAACCGTTTCCAAAGTATGGGTGACGAACAGACGCAGGACACAGGAAACGGCGCAGATTCTGTTTCCAGGAGCAAAGCAGATCCTTGTACCGGGGCTGGAAGAAATGAATTTCGGCAGTTTTGAAGGAAAAAATTTTGAAGAGATGCAAAATGACAGCGCCTATCGGAGCTGGGTGGAGAGCGGCTGCCTGGATGTCTGTCCGGGCGGAGAGAGCAAAGCAGTTTTTTGCAGCCGCGTCTGCAGCGCTTTTTTGGAGCTGACCCGGGGATGGCAGCAGAAAGAACCGCAGGCAGTTTATCCGGTTGTGGCCCACGGCGGCACGCAGATGACTCTGTTAGAACAATTCGGAGAACCGAAAAGAAGTTATTATGAAGGACAGACGCAGGCCGGGGATGGCTGGAAGCTTGTCTGGGAAAACGAAAGGCTCTGGATAAAGGGGCAGATTTCGTTTCGCAGGCAGCAGGAAAAGAGAGAAAAAAGATGAGAATAGCAGCAGCCGTTTTATGCGGCTTTTTCATGGATTTATGCCTGGGGGATCCGGACTGGATGCCGCACCCGGTTATTTATATGGGAAAAGCAATCAGCGCGCTGGAAAAATTTCTGCGCAGGAGGTTTCCGGATACCCAAAAGGGACTTCTGATGGCGGGAGCAGCCCTGGCAGCGATTCTGCCGCTTGGAAGCTTTCTGATGGCGGCAGCCGCAATTTATCTGGCAGGTCTGGTGCATCCCGTGCTGGCATTTTTGCTGGAAACGCTGTGGTGTTGGCAGGCGCTTGCGGTGAAGGGACTGTATACAGAGAGCATGCGGGTGAAAAAAAAGCTGGAAGAACAGGACCTGCCCGGCGCCAGGAGCGCGGTGGCAAGAATTGTCGGAAGGGATACGCAGAATCTGGACGCAGCGGGAGTTGCAAAGGCTGCGATTGAGACGGTGGCGGAAAATTTTTCGGACGGTGTGGCAGCACCGCTTTTTTATCTGGTGATCGGAGGTGCGCCGCTTGGACTTTGCTATAAAGCGATCAATACGATGGACAGCATGGTCGGCTATAAAAATGACCGGTATCTGTACTTTGGACGCGCGGCAGCAAAGCTGGATGACGTTGCAAACTATATTCCGGCGCGGATTTCTGCTTTTTTGATGATGTTTGCAGCATGTCTGAGCGGGCAGAACGCAAAGCATGCGTTTCAAATCTGGAAGCGCGACCGTTACAATCACGCAAGCCCGAATTCCGCCCAGACAGAAAGTGTGGCGGCAGGAGCACTGGACATCCTGCTTGCAGGGGATGCATGGTATTTTGGGAAGCTGGTAAAAAAGCCGACGATTGGAGAGGATCTGCGGACGGTGGAAGCAGCAGATATTATGCGGATTAACCGGATGATGATCGTAGCGAGCCTGATCGCGCTCGTGTTGTTTCTTGCGGTCAGATGTGTACTGTGTATATTGTTATAGAATATATAGATGGCTTGCGGAGAATGTGCAGAAGAATGCACAAAAGAAAGCTGTGTAATCTGTGCGCAGGCAGAGGGAGAAAAGAATGGAACTGATTCATGGCGGAGACTGGGCAGGACAAGAGGAGCGTCTGGGAAACCTCAGCATCCGGGATTTTTCTGCAAATGTCAGTCCGCTGGGTGTGCCGGATGGCGTCCGGGAGGCGATCTGCCGGGCGGCAGGGAAAATAGACCGTTATCCGGATCCGTTATGCAGAAAACTGGTTCAAAAACTTTCGGAGGAGCTTTCCTGTCCGGAAGAATGGATTGTCTGTGGCAACGGGGCGGCAGATCTGATTTATCGACTGTTTCAGGCAGAAAAACCGAAAAAAGTGCTGCTGACAGCTCCGGCATTTGCGGAGTATGAGCAGGCGGCAGGACTTGTCGGGAGCAGGATTTATTTTTATGAACTAAAAGAAGAAGATCAGTTTCAGATTCAGGAGGATATTCTGGGACAGATTACGCCGGATACAGATCTTGTTTTCCTGTGTGAACCGAATAATCCGACCGGGCAGTGCACAAAATACAGCCTGCTGACAGCAATTCTGGAGCGCTGTCGGGAATGCAGTGCACTTCTTGTGTTGGATGAGTGTTTTCTGGAATTTTTACCGGATCGGAAGGAGCGGACGCTTTTGCCGTATCTTGGACAGTATCCGAACCTGGTGATTCTGAGAGCGTTTACAAAGCTCTATGCGATGGCGGGGGTCCGGCTTGGATATTGCGTGTGCAGTGATGCAAAGCGAAAAGAACAGCTGATGGAAAGCGGACAGCCGTGGGGAGTGTCGCTTCTGGCACAGGAAGCCGGAGTCGCCGCACTTTCGGAGCAGGCATATGCAGACCGGGTGAGAAAACTGGTGGAACAACAGCGTCCGATTCTGGTAAAGGGTTTGCGGCAGGCAGGATTTACAGTCTGGGAGGGAAAAGCCAATTATCTGTTGTTTCGCAGTCACGATGCGACGCTTGGAAAAAGAATGGAAGAAGCAGGATTCCCGATGCGGGACTGCTCCAATTATCATAACCTGCAGCCCGGGGACTACCGGATTGCAGTGCGCACAGAGGAAGAAAACCGTGGGTTTCTGGAGGCACTTTTTTTGTGTCAGGGAAAAAAGCAGCTTTGAACCCGATTGCGTCGGGACTGTCTGAAGGCGTTTGCGGAAATGGAATGGGGAAAAACAATGAAGCAAAATATTATGATTCAGGGCACGATGTCGAGTGCCGGAAAGAGCCTGATCTGCGCGGCACTGTGCCGTATTTTTACGCAGGATGGTTTTAAGACTGCACCCTTTAAAAGCCAGAATATGGCGCTCAACAGTTTTATCACGGAAGACGGGGCAGAGATGGGGCGCGCGCAGGTCATGCAGGCGGAAGCTGCGAAAATCAGACCGGATGCGAGGATGAACCCGATTCTGTTAAAACCTACCAGTGATGTAGGAAGCCAGGTTATTGTCAACGGGCATGTGCTGGGAAATATGCCTGCAGCGTCTTATTTTAAATATAAAAAGCAGCTTGTGCCGGAAATCATGAAAGCTTACCGATCCCTGGAAGAGGAATATGACATTATTGTGATTGAGGGCGCGGGCAGCCCGGCAGAGATCAACTTAAAGAAAAACGATATCGTCAACATGGGCATGGCGAAGATGGTGGACGCGCCGGTGCTGCTTGCCGGAGATATTGACCGGGGCGGCGTTTTTGCACAGCTTTACGGGACGGTTGCTCTGCTGGAAGAGGAAGAAAGAAAACGGGTGAAAGGACTGATTATCAACAAGTTCCGGGGAGACGTTGAGATTTTAAAACCCGGACTTGCAACGCTGGAAGAGCTGACGAAAATTCCGGTAGCAGGTGTCATTCCGTGGATTTATGCAAAACTGGATGATGAGGACAGTCTCGCGCCTCGTCTGTCCCGGGTACAGGCGGGGGCAAGCGTGGATATCGCAGTGGTTCGCCTGCCGCATATTTCGAATTTTACCGATTTTAACCCGTTGGAGCAGCAGCCCGGAATCAGTCTGCGTTATGCGGGGGATGTAAAAACCCTCGGACAGCCGGATATGGTGATTGTACCCGGAAGCAAAAATACGATGGGCGATTTGAAATGGATGCGCCAGAATGGTATGGAAGCCGCCATTTTGAAGCTTGCGGCAGCAAACGTGCCGGTGCTGGGAATCTGCGGGGGCTATCAGATGCTGGGCGAAAGCATCGAAGACCCGGACGGGGAAGAAGGGGGAGGAAGCCTGCATGGAATGGGGCTTTTGCCGGTTCGAACCGTTTTTGGAAAGGAAAAGGTGCAGACCCGGGTGACAGGAGAAATTCTTCAAAACCCGGGCGCAGGAGACGGACTGTTCTCTGCGCTTAGCGGCAGTGTATTTTCCGGTTATGAAATTCATATGGGACATACAACAGGAAATGGCAAAAACTCGTTCTCCAGAATCCGGACGCTGACAAACGGAAGCACAGAAGCAGAGGAGGACTGGCAGGCAGACGGCGCAGTCTGCGGCAATGTTGCCGGTACTTATGTGCACGGACTTTTTGAAGACGGGTCGCTGACAAAAAATCTGTGCGGCGCGCTGCTTTCCAAAAAGGGAATCTGTGCAGAGGCGCTGACACAGGATTATGGGGCATTTAAGGAAAGCCAGTATGATCTTCTGGCAGCTGAAGTCAGAAAAGTACTGGATATGGAACAGATTTACCGGATGATGGAGAAGCAGGAGGGCGACAGATGAGCAATCAATACGTACTGCCGGGTGAGATTGAAAAACGTAGTTTTGAGATCCTTACGAAGGAGCTGGGTGACCGGAAGCTTTTACCGGAAAACGAGCCGGTTATCAAACGGGTGATTCATACGACGGCGGATTTTGACTATGTAGACAACCTTGTTTTTTCGGAGGGCGCGGTGACAAAAGCTGTGGAAGCATTAAAGACCGGGGCTGGGATTGTGACAGATACGCAGATGGCCCTTTCCGGCATCCATAAAAGCACCCTGGAGAGCTTTGGCGGGACGGCACGTTGTTTTATGAGCGATCCGGAAGTGGCAAGGCTTGCGAAAGAAAGACAGACGACCCGCGCGTGGGTGAGTATGGAGGAAGCGGCCAGGCTTCCGGGCAGATGGATTTTTGCGATCGGGAATGCGCCGACCGCGCTGATTCGCCTGCATGAGCTGATCCTGGAGAAAAAAGTGGATCCTGTGCTGGTCATCGGGGTTCCGGTGGGCTTTGTCAATGTAGTGGAAAGCAAGGAAGAAATTCTGAAGGATTCGGTGCCGTATATTGTGGCGCGTGGACGAAAGGGTGGTTCGAACGTAGCGGCGGCAATCTGTAATGCCCTGTTATATACCGCCGCCGGAAGGACGCTATAGGTAGATACGGACTGTATTTGGCGGCTGCGGGCATCCCGGCAGCCAAAGCTGCGTCAGTGAAAAAAGAAATCGGAACGGCACGCGCCCGGGCGCTTTTGCCAACCGGAACCAAACCTGTTGTTTGGGCATTTCATAAGCCCGAGCTTCCATAGAAGCAGGCGTTCGATGTCCTGTCTGGATATACAGGAAGCGCCGGGACGGCAGGCCGTTGGCAGCGTGGAGGCCGGGCGGCAGCAGGAAGAACAGGAATCCATCATGGAAGTCTCCTTATAAAAGACGGGGAAGACACTGCCTTTTTTCTTATCTTATGAAGAGGAAAAACAGGGGGTGACAAAAAAGAAGGGATCGAGAGAACGGGAAGCAGCTTCACCTGCCGTTTACAGGAGAGCTGTTTTTGTGTTATACTAAAACGAGCGGATGGCATAGTCCGTCTGTAAAATACGAGGGATAAGGGGAGAATTTGCCATGAAAGACAGGCAATATACAACAAAAGAACTATTTCGGCGCTTTCAGCCATATTTTAAACCGTATTGGAAAACACTGGTGCTGGATTTATTCTGCGCCGGGCTGACGACACTGTGCGAGCTGGTGCTGCCGATGATTATGCGTTACATTACCAATCAGGGACTGTATCATCTGGCAGAACTGTCGGTTCAGACAATTCTGGGTGTAGTTGCGATTTATCTGGCGCTGCGCATAGTGGACTGCGTTGCCACTTATTATATGGCGGGCGTCGGACATATCATGGGCGCGAAAATCGAAACGGACATGCGCCGGGACGCGTATCAGCATCTGCATCAGCTGTCGAATACCTATTATAATAATACCAAGGTCGGACAGATCATGGGACGGATTACAAACGATCTGTTTGATGTGACCGAATTTGCGCATCACTGCCCGGAAGAATTTTTTATCGCCGGGGTGAAGCTCGTGATCGCATTTATCATCCTGATGCGGATCAATGTGCTTCTGACACTGATTATTTTCCTGATCGTTCCGATCATGGTTGCAGTGTGCATGCATCTGAATTTTAAAATGCGGGATGTATTCCGCAGACAGAGAAACCAGATTGGGGAATTAAACGCCCGCATTGAGGACAGCCTGCTGGGGCAGAAGGTTGTAAAGGCATTTACAAATGAACAGATGGAGACGAACAAGTTTGAGACAGACAACAGACAGTTCTTTGACATCAAGCGAGACTCCTATCATCTGATGGCGGTCTTTAATGCAACAACCCACGCTTTTGACGGCGCAATGTATGTGTCTGTTTTGCTTTTCGGCAGCATATTTATGATAAAGGGATGGGTCGCGGCAGGCGACCTGGTGGCGTTTCTTTTATATGTGACGACGCTGATTGCGACGATCCGCAGGATTATCGAGTTTGCGGAACAGTTTCAGCGCGGCATGACAGGAATTGAGCGGTTTTTGCAGATCATGGATGCGGACATCGAAATTTTCGATGAGGCAGACGCTGTGGAAATGGGAGAGCCGAAGGGCGAAATCGCATTCCACAATGTGAGCTTTGAATATCCGGATGATCACAATCAGGTGTTCAAAAACTTAAACCTGACAATTCATCCGGGAGAAAAGGTAGCACTGGTAGGACCTTCCGGCGGCGGAAAAACAACGCTGTGCAACCTGATCCCGCGTTTTTATGATGTGACGGGCGGTGAGATCACAATTGACGGAGAACCGATCAAGCATTTCACCTTAAAGAGCCTGCGCCATAATATCGGTGTCGTGCAGCAGGATGTTTATCTGTTCTCGGGCACGATCTATGACAATATCGTTTACGGAAGACCGGATGCGACGCGTGAAGAAGTGATGGAAGCTGCAAAACGCGCGGGCGCGCATGAGTTTATCACAGAGTTGAAGGATGGCTACGACACCTACGTTGGCGAGCGGGGCGTAAAGCTTTCCGGCGGACAGAAGCAGAGAATCAGCATCGCCCGTGTCTTTTTAAAGAACCCGCCGATTATTATTTTGGATGAGGCGACCAGTGCGCTGGATAACGAGAGCGAATACGAGGTAGCAAAATCCCTTGGCAGGCTGTCTGAAGGGCGCACGACGCTGACCATCGCACACAGGCTTTCTTCTATCCGAAATTCCGATCGGATTTTGGTGCTGACCCATGACGGCATCGTGGAAGAAGGCAATCATGAAGAGCTTCTGGAAAAGCATGGCATATATGACCAATTCTACCGGATGGCGAACGAATTGAAATAAAAAAAAGGGGGCAATGGTGTATGAAGCTGCAGTTTATCGGTGCGAATCATGAAGTGACAGGAAGCTGTCATTACCTGCAGGCAGGAGACAGTTATATGCTGGTCGATTACGGAATGGAACAGGGCGTCAACCGGTTTGAAAACTGCCCGTTGCCGGTTCCGGAATCCCAGATCAATTTTGTGTTTTTAACGCATGCCCATATCGATCATTCCGGCATGCTGCCGCTTTTGTACGCACACGGCTTCCGCGGCAAGATTTATACAACGGAAGCGACCGCGGACTTATGCAGCATTATGCTCCGGGACTGCGCCCACATTCAGCAGCAGGAGGCGGAGTGGAAAAGCAGGAAGGCAAAACGCCATGCCGGAATCGAAGTGGAGGAGCCGTTGTATACGATGGAGGATGCGATCGGCACCATCAACTGTATCGTACCGTGCCCGTATGGGAAAGAATTGGAAATAAACGATAACGTGACGATCCGGTTTACAGACGTCGGGCATCTGCTTGGATCCGCCAGCATCGAGGTATGGCTCAAAGAAGAGGGCTGCAGCAGAAAACTTGTTTTTTCAGGGGATATCGGCAACAAAAATCAGCCGCTGATCAAAGATCCGGAATATACAAAAACGGCAGATTATGTCGTGATGGAGTCGACCTATGGCGACCGCCTGCACGGCAGTACGCGCCCGGATTATGTCAGAGAGCTGACTCAGATCATCCAGGAGACGCTGGATAAGGGTGGAAATGTGGTCATTCCGTCGTTTGCGGTTGGGCGCACACAGGAAATGCTGTATTTTATCCGCAAAATCAAGGCGGATGGACTGGTTTCCAATCATGCGGATTTTCCGGTCTATGTGGACAGTCCCCTTGCGGTGGAGGCAACCGGTATTTTCAAACAAAACGAGCGGACCTGCTTTGACGAAGAGGCGATGGAGCTTGTCAGACAGGGCATCAATCCCATCACGTTTCCGGGGCTGCGCCTTGCGATCACGAGCGACGAATCCAAGGCGATCAATTTTGATGAAACGCCGAAGGTCATCATTTCCGCTTCCGGCATGTGCGATGCCGGGCGCGTGCGTCATCATTTAAAGCACAACCTCTGGAGACCGGAATGTACGATTCTGTTTGTTGGCTATCAGTCGGTCGGCACGCCGGGACGGGCACTGGTAGACGGAGTGAAAGAAATGAGGCTGTTCGGAGAGACGGTGGATGTAAACGCACAGATCAGGGTGCTAACCGGAATATCCGGACATGCGGATAAAAACGGTTTAATCGACTGGATCGAGGGCTTTGAAACAAAGCCGAAAAAAGTGTTTATTGTGCACGGTGAGGATCTCGTTACGATGTCGTTTGCGGACTGCTTAAAGGATGAACACGGGCTCGATGCGTTTGCACCCTACAGCGGAACGGTCTTTAATCTGACGACGGAGACGTTTGAAAAGATTACAGAGCCTGTCGCTGTGAAAAAGAAGACCGCTGCGGCATCCGGCGGGCAAAGCAGCGCATACAACCGTCTTGTGGCTGCAGGACAGCGCCTGATGGCGTTGATTGGGCACTGCAAAGGAATGGCCAATAAGGATCTGGCGAAATTTGCAGACCAGATCAATTCGCTTTGCGATAAATGGAATTAAAATCAGGAGGAATCAAGGATAAGCATATGAGCATGGCAGATGAAATCTTTATCAATATGTGCCGGGATATTCTGGAAAATGGAACGAGCACGGAGGGAGAAAAGGTACGCCCGCACTGGCCGGACGGAACCAGCGCCTATACGATCAAAAAGTTCGGCGTAGTCAACCGCTACGACTTATCGAAGGAATTTCCGCTCCTGACGCTTCGCCGTACCGCTTTAAAGAGCGCGACGGACGAGATTTTGTGGATCTGGCAGCAGAAATCCAATAATATCCATGACTTACACAGCCATATCTGGGACGAATGGGCGGATGAAGACGGCAGTATCGGCAAGGCTTACGGCTATCAGCTTGGTGTAAAGCATCTGTATAAAGAGGGTCTGTTTGATCAGGTGGACCGCGTGATTTACGATCTGAAAAACAATCCGTTTTCGAGAAGAATCCTGACGAATATTTATGTGCATCAGGATTTGCATGAAATGAACCTGTATCCTTGTGCCTACAGCATGACCTTTAATGTGACGCAGAAGATAGGACACGATAAACTGACTTTAAATGCAGTTTTAAACCAGCGTTCCCAGGACGTTCTGGCGGCGAATAACTGGAATGTGGTGCAGTATTCTGTGCTTTTGCATATGCTGGCACAGGTGTGCGATATGGAGGTCGGCGAGCTGGTGCATGTCATTGCGGATGCGCATATCTATGACCGCCATGTGCCGATTATCAAAGAACTGATTTCGCGGACACCCTATCCGGCACCAAAATTCTGGTTAAATCCGGAGATCAGGGATTTTTATCAGTTCACAAGAAACGACGTGCGCGCAGACGATTATGTGACCGGGGAGCAGATCAGGGACATCCCGATCGCAATTTGACGATAGAAGGAGAATACGCATGAATCTGATTGTAGCAGTGGATAAAAATTGGGCGATTGGCAATAAAGGGGAGCTGCTGGTGCGGATTCCGGCAGATCATAAGATGTTCCGACAGGAGACGACCGGAAAGGTTGTCGTGCTCGGAAGAAAGACGATGGATACATTTCCGGGCGGACAGCCGCTCAAAAACCGGGATAATATTATCCTGTCCCGCAACGAGGCATATCAGCAGAAGGATGCGCAGGTTGTGCATTCCATCGAAGAGCTTCTGGAGGCGGTCAAGGGATATGACACGAAGGAGGTTTATGTCATCGGCGGAAGCAGCGTATACGAGCAGCTGCTGCCATACTGTGATACCGCGCATGTGACTAAAATTGACCATGCCTATGAAGCGGATTCGTGGTTCCCGAATCTGGACGAGGATCCGGACTGGGAGATCACAGCCGACAGTGACGAGCAGTATTATTTTGACCTGACCTATCATTTCCTTAAATATGAGCGCAAAAAGGGCTGAGCACAGACGGCAGCTGTGGGCTGTCACGTCCGCGAATCGTCCGCAGCGACCGCTTTTTCAAACAGTAGTCCGATTAAAAACCACGCCGGCGCGAAGTCGAGGCGAATCACATGGCTGATGTTCCAGGGGCTTTTCTGGTAGCTCCAGGGGCATTGGCCTTTTTTATCCAGAAAGCGCCCGGTGGCGTACTCGACGGAAAAAATGCCGGTCATATAGATCAGCCCGCGCACGGTTTTGGGCAAATGCTTTAAAATCCGGTAGACGGGGCCGATCAGACAGGCGCAGCCGTAGATCGGAAACATCCATAAAGAAGTATGACAGGTCAGCGTTTTGTCCTGACGGCGCAGCGCTTCTGCGCCGGATACAAGGATTTCGAGGCACCAGCCGAGGATGCCGCATTTTAAAAAATCTTTACACAATTTTTTCATGGAAATAGTATGTGCAAAACTTCAAATTCCATGCAAACTGTGCTAAGATTAAGAGTAAAATTACAGACGGAGGAAGCGTTCATGGATTTGTCTACCCTCAGGAATGAAATAGACCGGATTGACAGCCAGCTGGTGCAGCTGTATGAGCAGCGCATGGAAATCTGCAGTCAGGTGGCAGAATATAAGATCGAAAATGGAAAAAAAGTATTTGACAAAACCAGAGAGGAAGAAAAGCTGGCGCGGGTACGCTCCCTGACCCATAATGATTTTAACAGTCAGGGTGTGACGGAGCTGTTTGAACAGATCATGGCGATGAGCCGAAAGCTCCAGTACCAGATGCTGGAAAGCCATGGACGCACCAGCAGGCTGCCCTTTATCCCGGTCGAAAATCTGGATACCAAAAAGGCGAGAGTCGTATTCCAGGGCGCAGAGGGCGCATATTCCCAGGCTGCGATGATGCGCTTTTTCGGGGAACGCATCGATAGCATCCATGTGGACAGCTTCCGGGACGCAATGAGCGCGATCGAAGAGGGCAGCGCGGAGTTTGCGGTGCTTCCAATTGAAAATTCGACGGCAGGGATCGTCAGCGAGATTTACGATCTTCTGGTAGAATTTGAAAACTATATCGTCGGTGAGCAGATTTTAAAAATCGAGCATTGCCTGCTGGGTGTTCCGGGGACGAAGATTTCCGACATTCAGACCGTATATTCCCATCCGCAGTCGCTGATGCAGAGCTCGCGCTTTTTAGGCGGGCATTCCTGGCAGCAGATTTCCATGCCGAATAATGCGTTTGCAGCGCGGAAGGTTGCAGAAGATCGTTTAAAAACCCAGGCAGCAATCGCCAGTGAGTATGCCGGGAAGGTTTACGGGCTGGAGGTATTACAGAAGCCGGTCAACAACGTTTCCAACAATTCAACCCGGTTCATCATCGTGACGAACCAGAAGATTTTTAAGAAGAATGCAAAGAAAATCAGCATCTGCTTTGAAGTACCGCACGAGAGCGGCTCGCTGTACCATATGCTGTCGCATTTTATTTACAATCATTTAAATCTGACAAAGATCGAGAGCCGTCCGATCGAGGGACGGACGTGGGAATACCGGTTCTTCCTGGATTTTGAGGGAAATCTGGAAGACAGCGCCGTGAAGAACGCGCTGCGGGGACTTCGGGAAGAGGCCTCGAACATGAAGATTCTGGGAAATTACTAAACGGATGAAAACAGCCGGATAAGCGGAAAGGGAGAATACAACAGGATGAAAACAGAACAGCTGATCCTTTACCGGGATTTTGAAGAAGGGGATTTGCTGACAGACATGGTCTGGCTGGCAGAAAACTATGCGGACGATTTTTACAATCTGTCGGATAAGGCGGGGCTCTTATACGACTGCATGCATCGGCTGTTAGACATGGCGGGCAGATACGGCTTTTATGGAAATCTCTGGCACTGCTATCTTGTAAATCTTCTTGTAAATAAGGAAAACAGCTATAGCTGCAGCGCGGAAATCCGTGGCAGCGTGGAAGGCAGCGTGAATCTGGCGGCGCTTCACGATATCCGGATTTTCAAGGAATTTTATGATTATGATCTGCAAACGGTAGCAAAAGCGCTCGGAGCAGAGGAGTTTTCTATCGTGCTTTTCTACGAGGGCAATCCGCAGGAGAGCAAAGTATACAATACCCGTATCCGCGACCGGATCTGCGATCTTGCGCAGCGGTTCTGTCTGGACCATACGCCGGAAGAAATGAAGCAGACTCTTACAGAATTTTATCAGGAATACGGCGTGGGACGGTTCGGTCTGCATAAGGCATTCCGGATTGAAAAGAGAGACGGGCGCGCTGAAATCGTTCCGATCACCAATATCGCGCATGTGAAGCTGTCCGATCTGGTTGGCTATGAGATCCAGAAAAAGAAGCTGACGGACAATACCGAAGCGTTTGTCAACGGCAAAAAGGCGAATAACTGCCTGCTTTACGGCGACGCGGGAACCGGAAAGTCTTCCTGTATCAAGGCGATTGCCAACGAATATTACGGCAGCGGGCTGCGCATCATCGAGGTGTACAAACACCAGTTCCAGGATTTAAACGATGTAATCGCGCAGATCAAAAACCGGAACTACAAATTCATCATTTACATGGACGATTTAAGCTTTGAAGAATTTGAGATCGAATATAAATATCTGAAGGCGGTCATCGAGGGCGGTCTGGAAAAGAAGCCGGAAAACGTCCTGATCTATGCAACCTCCAACAGACGGCATCTGATCCGGGAGACCTTTAAGGACAAACAGGACAGGGATGAAGAGCTGCATGTCAACGATACCGTGCAGGAAAAGCTTTCTCTCGTGTCGCGCTTCGGCGTCAGCATTTATTTCGGCTCTCCGGACAAAAAGCAGTTTCAGAAGATCGTTTCGACGCTGGCAGACCGTTATGGCGTAGCGATGAGCGAAGACGAGCTTTTGTTAAAGGCGAACCAGTGGGAGCTGTCCCACGGCGGACTTTCCGGGCGGACGGCGCAGCAGTTTATCGATTATCTGTTAGGACAGTAAGCGTGCATTCTATTGTATGCGGCAGGAAAAGAGGCAGAAAGGATCATTCTGGCATATGAAAACGTTTGCGGCAATTAACGTGGGCTCCTATGAGCAGACCCTGAAAATTTATACGATCACCAAAAACAACGGCATCCGGGAGGTGGACTGGATTCGGAATCGTCTGGATCTTGGCGGTACCTTTGCGACCGGAAAGCTGAGCCATGAGGTGATGGACGAACTGTGCGCGGTACTGCGCAATTTTGTTTCGATTATGGAAGGTTATCGGGTGGATGACTACCGCGCCTGTGCGACGAGCGCCATCCGGGAAACAAAAAATACGGCCATCGTTCTGGATCAGATCATGCAGCGTACCGGAGTCAAGCTGGATGTGCTGAGCAACTCGGAACAGCGTTTCCTCGATTATAAATCGATCGCCAGCCGCGGCGGCTTCGAAAAAATCATCGAAAAAGGAACCCTTGTTCTGGATATCGGCGGCGGCAGCATTCAGATGTCACTGTTTGATAAGGATAAGCTTTCCGCGACGCAGAACATGCGCCTTGGCGTTTTGCGGCTGCAGGAAAAAATGAGCCGCTTAAATGTGCGCCCCTCTGAGAACGGTCCGCTTCTGGAGGAACTTCTGGAAGCACAACTTTCTGTCTTCCGCAAGATGTATTTAAAGGATCGCGTGATCGAAAATATCATCGTAGTGGATGACTATATTTCCGCGCTGATTTTGGGAAAGCTCGGCAAAGTAGCCGGAAGCGGATATCTGGACCGGGATTCGATGGCATCTTATATGAATTATCTGCACGATCATACGGATATGGAAATCGTGCGCTATTTTGATACACCGGAAGAAAATGTGCCTTTGCTTCGAATTTCATCCGCAATTGTCCGTCAGGTCGCGCTGATGACGGATGCAAAGATGATCTGGGCACCGGGCGTGTCGCTATGCGACGGCATGGTATACGAATATGCGGAAGAATATAAACTTCTGGCACAGGTGCATGATTTCGAACAGGATATCGTGACCTGTGCGCGCGGCATCAGCAAGCGTTATATGGGCAGCAAGCGCCGTGCGGAGACGCTGGAGCAGATCGCACTGACGATTTTTGACAGCATGAAGCGCGTGCATGGCATGGGCAGACGGGAACGGCTGTTGCTTCGGATCGCAACGCTTCTGCACGACTGCGGCAAATATATCAGCATGGTCAATCTCGGAGAGTGCTCCTATGCGATCATCATGGCGACGGAGATCATCGGGCTGTCGCACCGGGAGCGGGAAATCGTCGCCAATATCGTGCGCTATAATCACCTGGAATTCGACTACAGCATGGAAAACAGCGAGGGGATCGACCGGGAGGAATACTTAACGATCGTCAAGCTGACTGCGATTTTGCAGATCGCGAACGCGCTTGACCGCAGCCACAAGCAGAAATGCAGGGATATCAAGGCGGTGCGCAAGGACGACAAGCTGATCTTGACAATCACTACCAACGAGGATATTACATTGGAAAGAGGTCTGTTTGGTTCTCGGGCAGAGTTTTTCCGGGAGGTTTACAGCATCGAGCCGGTGATCCGGCAGAAACGGATTTTGTAAAACTGTGCCTGCACATGCTTTGACTGCAGCGGGAAATATCACAGTAAAGAACAATAGAATGCACGCTCTGCGAGCATTCTATTGTCATGAATAAAAAGAAAGGGTCAGAAAATATGGATAAGAAAGATCTTCAGAATCCCGCATTGTATACAAACCGGGAGCTGAGCTGGCTTTTATTTAATAAAAGAGTGCTATCGGAAGCGCGCGACAAACAGCTTCTGTTATTTGAACGACTGAAATTTTTGAGCATTACCGCTTCCAATCTGGATGAATTTTTTATGGTGCGGATCGGCTCCCTTGTGGATATGATCCATGCCGAATATACCAAAAAGGACATCGCCGGAATGTCTGCAAAAGAGCAGCTGGACGCGCTGATGGAGGAAACCCATAAGTTTGCGGCGCTGCAGTATTCCACCTACAACCGGATGCTTCTGCCGCAGCTTCGGGCAAATGGGTTAAATTTTGTGGAGCATCACGAGCAACTGACAGAGCGCCAGGCACAGTATGTGGATGAATATTTCGAAGAAAATGTGTATCCGGTTCTGACACCGATGGCGGTGGATTCTTCCAGACCGTTCCCGCTGATCCGCAACAAGACGCTGAATATCGGCGCGCTGGTTGCCAAAAAGGGAGAAAAGGATACGGAAATCGAGTTCGCAACCGTACAGGTTCCGTCTGTTTTGCCGAGAGTTGTGCGGATTCCGGCGGCGAAGGAGGGGGACGCAGAGGTTGCGGTGCTGCTTCTGGAAGAGATCATTGAGCGCAACATCAGCAAGCTGTTTTTAAATTATAATGTTCTGTGCGCACATCCGTTTCGAATTACACGAAATGCCGATCTTGCAATTGATGAGGATGAGGCGGAAGACCTGCTTCTGGAAATTGAAAAGCAGATCAAAAAGAGAACCTGGGGACAGGCAATCCGCCTGGAAATCGAGGCAGCTGCGGACAGACGGCTGTTAAAGATTCTGTGCCGTGAGCTTTCCGTGCGTAAGGAGGACGTTTTTGAAATCGACGGACCTCTTGACCTGACTTTTTTGATGAAGGTATACGGATTGGAGGGCTTTGACGAGCTGCGTGCGCCGAAATATACGCCTGCGCCCGTGCCGGAGTTCGACGGTACCGACAATATTTTCGATGTAATCAAAAAAGGCGACGTGCTGATGCACCATCCGTACCAGAGCTTCGTGCCGGTCGTGGACTTTATCCGGCAGGCGAGCAAAGACCCGGATGTGCTTGCGATCAAACAGACACTGTATCGTGTCAGCGGAAATTCGCCGATCATCGCGGCGCTCGCGCAGGCTGCGGAGAACGGTAAGCAGGTTTCCGTTCTGGTAGAATTAAAGGCGCGTTTCGATGAGGAAAACAACATCGTCTGGGCGAGAAAGCTGGAAAAAGCGGGCTGTCACGTTATCTATGGTTTGGTCGGCTTGAAGACCCACAGCAAGATTACACTGGTTGTCAGAAAAGAGGAGGATGGCATCCGCCGTTATGTACATCTGGGAACCGGAAACTATAACGATGCGACTGCAAAGCTCTACACCGATATCGGTATGATGACGGCAAGCGAAGCGATCGGTGAGGATGCGACGGCGGTATTCAACATGTTGTCCGGTTATTCAGAGCCGCGTTCCTGGAACCGTTTGAGCCTTGCACCGTTGTGGTTAAAAGATCGTTTCCTGTATCTGATCGAGCGGGAAAAGAAAAACGCGGAAGCTGGGCGTGAAGGACATATCATTGCAAAGATGAACTCCCTGTGCGATCGGGATATTATCGTGGCGCTGTATGAGGCGAGCCGCGCGGGTGTAAGGATTGAGCTGATCGTGCGCGGTATCTGCTGCTTAAAAGTCGGAATTCCGGGGGTGAGCGAAAATATTTCCGTGCGTTCGATCGTCGGAAACTTCCTGGAGCATGCGCGCGTATTTTACTTTGAAAATAATGGCAATCCGGAATTTTACTGCAGCAGCGCAGACTGGATGCCGAGAAATCTGGAGCGGCGAGTGGAGATTTTGTTCCCGGTGGAAGCACCTGCTTTGAAAGAAAAGCTCTGGCATATTCTGGAGGGACAGCTGCGGGACAACAAAAAAGCGCATATCTTAAAGCCGGACGGCAGCTATGAAAAAGTGGACGGCCGCGGAAAGGAACCCTACTGCGCACAGGAGGTGTTCTGCAAAGAGGCACAGGAGATGAGCGTTAAAAAAGAATATCGGGACACACGGGTATTCATTCCGGAAACCCATGTGGAAATGGAGTAAGGACATGCAAAAAGAGCAAAATGTTCGGCTGGTACTGGCATCCGCATCCCCGCGGCGTCGGGAGCTGCTTTCGCAGATCGGACTGAAATTTTCCGTTATGCCGAGCACAAAAGAAGAAAATGCAAAAACGACGGAGGCAGGTGCACTGGTGCAGGAGCTGTCCCGCCAGAAGGCGGCGGATATCTGGGAGCAGCTTTCCGGCGGGCAGGGGCAGAATCCTGATACAGATCAGGAGCAGATCTCTGAGGAAACACAGGAGCCGAATCTTAACGGAAAACGGCAGCCGGAGCTGCTGGTAATCGGCGCGGACACGGTGGTATGCTGTGAGGGAAAGATCCTCGGAAAGCCCCATGACAGGGAAGCTGCAGTAGAAATGCTGACGGCGCTGCAGGGGCGCAGCCATGAAGTCTACACCGGTGTAACGCTCTACCATCAAAGGGAGACGGTCACATTTTTCGAGTGCACGCAGGTGGAATTTTATCCGATGACGGAAGTGGAAATTTCCGAATACATTGACAGCAAAGAGCCGATGGACAAGGCGGGCGCTTATGGCATTCAGGGACTGGGCGCGCGTTTTGTCAAAGGCATTCGTGGTGACTATAACAATGTGGTAGGACTGCCGGTTGGGCGTCTGTACCAGGAGCTGAAAAGCCACGGATGGATGTAGAAGCAAGTTTGAAACAAAGAAGTAGAGGTTACCCAAGAAAATGCATATGAAAAAAGCAGTGATTTTTGATCTGGACGGGACGCTTGCGAATACGCTGACTTCCCTCGCCTATTGCACGAACCGGGCGCTGGAGGATTTTGGACTGCAGGCGATCCCACAGGAATGTTATAAAAAATTCGTAGGAAACGGCGCGCGTATGCAGATTACGCGGGCGCTGCGTTATGCAGGGGCAAAAGAGCAGCCCTCCCCCGTCCGGGACGATGATGGATTTGCGGCGGTTCCGTGCCTTTTGGACGAGGTTTATGACCGATACATGGAATATTTCGCAAAGGACTGCCTGTATGAGGTCAAGCCCTATCCCGGCATTCCAGAGCTTTTAGATACGTTGAAGGAGAAGAACATTAAGATCGCCGTGTTCAGCAATAAGCCGCATGCCAACACGGTTGATGTGGTAGAAACGCTGTTCGGCAAAGGCTTTTTTGATGCTGTGCAGGGACAGAAAACGAATGTCCCCAAAAAGCCTGCGCCGGACGGCGTATATGCGATTATGGAACGGCTCGACGTTTCGCCGGAGGAAACGATTTATGTCGGCGACAGCTGGGTGGATATCGAAACAGGCAGAGCCGCAGGCAACTTCGCCGTTGGCGTGCTGTGGGGATTTCGGGATGAGAAAGAGCTGCGGGCACATCATGCGGACGCGGTGATTACAGCCCCGGGCGAGCTGCTGGAATTGCTGTGAAAATTTTTATTTTTTCTGTAACGTTTTACCGCTTTGGCAGGATATAGAAGTATAGGCTGCCGGTGCAAACTCCGATTCTGGGACGTTGAAGCAATAGAATGCACGCTCTGCGAACATGCTATTGTCCGAACAAATAAAACGGCAGCTGGAAAAGGAGAGCTTCATGGCGGAAAACAACCCAAAACAAAAACGGCGCACGCCATCCTGGTGTGCGCAGCTGCCCAATCGGCTCGGCAGGCGGATGACAGAGTATTGTCTGAGAAAAGGCTGGTCGCTGTATGTGCTTTCAGCCGCATCCGGTGTGCCGCTGACAACGATCGCGCACATCGCGGACGGGTCGACAAAAAATCCGGGAATTTATACGATCATGCGGATCTGCAGGGCGCTGGACGTCCCGCTTGCCGTGTTCCTGGACGGACTGGAAGATGAGTGCGGAAATGAATGAAAAAAAGAAAAACAAGGAGGAGAAATCCTTTCCTCACCAGAGGGTTCGGATTTTTCCTTCGGAAAAACAAGGAGGATTCTATGGGTTACGAGTATGATGAGGCGGTACTGAAGTGTTTTTTGAAGCAGCAGGACAGGCTGTTTCCGGAGCCGGTAGCAGAGGGAATGGAAGAGGCGGAAGCCTTCCTGGAGGACTGCATGGCGGTTGTTGTGGATTCCAAAGCTGCGGTGATGGAGTATTTTGAAGAAGCGGGAATCGACGTGGAGAACCCGGATCAGGTGTTGGACGAAGCAGAGGTTTTCGACGTCGGAGATGGGCGCTACCTGATCGTAGAAGGATAAAAACGAATTAAAAAGCTCAGGGAATTTGTCACAAAGGTGACGTTCCCTGAGCTTTTTATTCATGATACTTTTTACATCTCAAACAGCTGTAAAATCGCTTCCGAGAGTCCATCGTGGTCGTTATCCTGCTGCGTGATAAAATCGGCGCAGGCTTTGACCTCGGGCGTAGCGTTTGCCATCGCAACGGCAGTTCCGGCAGCCTGCAGCATGGAAATATCGTTTTCGGCGTCTCCGGCAGCGACACTGTTGGAAAGCGGAATCTGAAAATGCTCGCAGACGAAACGGACAGCGTTTCCCTTCCCGGCGGTCTTATCGAAAATTTCAAGATAAATCGGATTGGAAAAAATTGCGGAGATCTTGTCGCCATATTTTTCCTGAATTCTGCTGCGAAACGCTTCCAGACGTCCGTGGTTTTCCATATCGATCGCCAGAAGCTTGCAGGGTGCGTGTCCGATCGTCTTTAAAAGATCGTCGCTGACCTGATATTCCATTCCGGTGCGGGAGCAGTAGTGTTTTACTTCGACGCCGTCTTTGGGGGCAACAACGCAGGTATCGCTGTAGGAATGTAGGTACAGGCTTTCTTCCTGCGCCATCGAAATGATATCCTCGGCGATTTCGATTGGGACACTTTTACGCATCAGAAAGGTTTTGGTGTCGCAGTCATAGACCTCGTTTCCGTTCGCAGCGATGATAACCGTATCGGGAAAGAGCAGACCGGCATTTTTCGCAACCTTTAAAACACTTGGCAGGGCACGGCCGGAGGTGAGTACCAGACGGTTGCCTGCGAGCACCATTTTGGAAAGCAGCAGCTGCATACCGGGCGAAACTTTTTTCGCGGAATTGAGCAGCGTGCCGTCTAAGTCGGTAAACAGTATTTTTTCAGACATCGAACAGTTCCTTTCTTTTTTTCTTGAGGGCAATCAGAATATCTTCCGGGATAAAAAGCTTGCCATAGCCGGTTCCAAGCTCCAGTCCGGGTTTGCTTTTTCCGTGAAAATCGGAGCCGCCAGAAATCAACAGCCCATAGCGGGCAGCCAGCTGGCGCATCTGACGCTCCTCCCCGGCGGAATAGGTCGAATAAACCGCTTCCAGCGCGACCAGTCCGGCTTCTTTTAAGTGGCGGACGAGGGAGGAAAGGTTATCCTTTCCCATATGGTAGAGCGTCGGATGGGCGAGAACCGGGATGCCCTTGACGGCGAGAATTAGGGAAACCGCCTGGGCGGGCGTGATTTTTTCCCGGGGAACAAAATATTTGGTATGGTCCCCGAGATAGCGGTCGAACGCTTCCGGCAGGCTTTTGACATAGCCGTGGTCGAGCAGATATCTGGAGTAATGCCCTCTTGTGATGACGCAGTCCGGAAAGGCTTCCAGCAGCTTTTCATAGCTGATATCGATGCCGTCTGCAGCGAGGCGGGCGCACATTTTTTCATTTCGCTCTTCGCGCGCACGAACAAAGCTTCCGATCTGCTCCTGAAAAGCGGGAGCATCCTCATCGATAAAAAGACCGACGATGTGGATGTCCTTTCCATAGTATTCTGTGGAAAATTCGATTCCGGGGATGACTTCGATGCCTTTTTCCTGTCCGTATGCGACGGCCTCCTTAACACCGGCAGTCGTATCGTGGTCGGTCAGGGCAAAAGCGGTCAGCCCCTTTGCAATCGCCATATCGACAAGCTCGGAGGGCGTAAAGCTTCCATCGGATTTGTTGGAATGCACATGAAGGTCTACGGTGTTCAATCTTCGTCACCCTCTCTGTCAGCGGTGTAAACGGTACGTTTTCTCGCCATTTCATCGCTTTCCAGGTATTCGTCATAGGTGGTGATCTTGTCGATTAAGGAACCGTCGGGCAGGATTTCCATAATGCGGTTTGCGGTCGTCTGTACGAACTGATGGTCGTGGCAGGCAAACAGCGCAACGCCCGGGAACTTGATCAGACCGTTGTTCAGTGCAGTGATGGATTCCATGTCCAGATGGTTGGTCGGCTCGTCTAAAATCAGGCAGTTTGCACCGGAAATCATCATTTTGGAAAGCAGGCAGCGCACCTTTTCACCACCGGAAAGGACTTTTACCTTTTTCACGCCATCTTCTCCTGCAAACAGCATACGTCCGAGGAAGCCGCGGACATAGGTTGCGTCCTTGACAGGAGAGTATCCGGTGAGCCAGTCTGCGATCGTATCGTCGTTGTCGAATTCTGCGGCAGGATCCTTCGGGAAGTACGCCTGGGAGGTTGTAATGCCCCATTTGTAGGTTCCTTCGTCGGGTTCAAGCTCGCCTGCAAGGATTTGGAACAGCGTGGTCTTTGCCAGCTCGTTGCTGCCGACAAATGCGATCTTGTCGTTGTGACCAACGATAAAGGAGATATTGTTTAATACTTTTACGCCATTTACGGTCTTGGAGATGCCGTCTACGGTGAGAACTTCATTGCCGATCTCGCGGTCGGGGCGGAAGTCAATGTAAGGGTATTTCCGGCTGGAGGGCTTGATGTCGTCCAGCTGAATCTTTTCGAGGGCGCGCTTTCTGGAAGTCGCCTGCTTGGATTTGGAAGCATTTGCGGAGAAACGGGAGATAAATTCCTGCAGCTCCTTGATTTTTTCTTCTTTCTTACGGTTTGCTTCCTTCATTTGCTTGATGAGCAGCTGGCTGGATTCATACCAGAAATCGTAGTTGCCGGCATAGAGGGTGATCTTGCCGTAGTCGATGTCTGCGATATGGGTGCAGACTTTATTTAAGAAATAGCGGTCATGGGATACGACGATGACGGTATTTTCGAAATTGATCAAAAATTCTTCCAGCCATGCGATTGCATCCAGATCCAGATGGTTGGTAGGCTCATCGAGCAGCAGGATGTCCGGGTTGCCGAACAGTGCGCGCGCCAGCAGGACTTTGACCTTTTCGCTGCCGTTTAAGTCGCGCATCATGCTGTAGTGGAGGTCGGTGTCGATGCCAAGACCGTTTAATAAAGTAGCAGCGTCAGATTCTGCGTTCCAGCCGTCCATTTCTGCAAATTCTGCTTCCAGCTCGGAAGCGCGGATGCCATCTTCATCGGTAAAATCTTCCTTTGCGTAGATGGCGTCCTTTTCCTTCATAATTTCATACAGGCGTGAGTTACCCATGATGACGGTGTCCATAACGGTGTATTCGTCATATTTAAAATGATCCTGCTCCAGCACGGAAAGACGCTGTCCGGGAGTGATGACAATATCGCCATTGGTGGTCTCAAGCTGTCCGGAAAGAATCTTTAAAAAGGTGGATTTGCCGGCGCCGTTGGCACCGATGAGGCCGTAGCAGTTGCCCTCTGTAAATTTGATGTTTACGTCTTCAAACAGCGCCTTTTTGCCGAGGCGCAGCGTCACGTTGTTTGCACTGATCATGTTGAATTACCTTTCTTTTCCTGAAAAACATAAAAACTACAATATGATATCAATCCTTTCCTATTTTACAGAAAATCATGAATATTTCAAGTGAAAAATGACCGCCGGGCAAGCTTTTTACTGGACAAAAGGTTTTCTGGATACTATAATTTAAAGAGCGTATCATGATCAGAAAGAACAACCGGTCAAAAAGGAAAGAACAGGATGGATCAGATTCAGGAAGGAGAGCATTTATGGCATACGGTTCAATGACAATGGAGGAACGGTTAAAAGAGCACATCAAAGAATACAGCCTGGAGAATCTGCTGGATCTTTCTTTGGTAAAGGCATGTTTTGAGGATATTTCCAAAGTGCTCGGGATCGAGCTTTTGCTGACGCAGCGCCACGGGGAAACCGCAGTGGAGGTCGGCAATTTTGCAGGCTTTGAGCCGGATGTTGTAAACGATCCGGGCAGAAAGCTTCGCGTATTCAATCGGACGATTGGTCATCTCTATGTAAAAATGGATCAGGCTTCCGATCAGGAGCTTGCAGAGCGCATTGTTGAACATATGATGCTGCAGTATGAAGCACTGGCGTGTGACCATTATCGTTACCGTGAGACAGCGATCTATGCAGACGAGCTGGAAGAGGCGATGGAGCAGGAGGCTTACCGCATCAAGCGCGGCGAACACGAAGACGCCCTGACTGGATTGTTGAATAAGACCTATATGAAAGGACGCCTTCTGGAAATGCAGGAGACCGCTCCGGCTGCAGTGATCTGCGCCAATATTAACGACTGGAAATTTGTCTATGACCATTTCGGCAACGAGGAGAGTGACCGCCTGATCAAGACCGTTGCAGGTCTGATCCGCAAGGAAGCGAAGGAAGAGTACCTGATCGGCCGTGTGGACGGAGATGTATTCGAAATCGTAATCCCGACGCCGGAGGACGGAGAAGCGGAAGCGTTCTGTGACAGAATCCAGCAGGCGTGTACGAACTATGAAGATCCGTATCTCGCACCTTCCCTTGCGATTGGTCTGGTTTACCGTACGAATGTGGAAGAGTCGTTCGACAAATGTTATTCCGACGCGGAATATGAGATGTGTTACAACAAGCTGGATGTCAAGCATGCAGATGGCTATAAGGAGCGCCTGGAGCATGGACTGAAATAGTTACAGTTCACTCGCACCATTCGCAAAAGCGCATTCTGCGGACATTTTGTTATCGGGAACGAAAGAATCGCCGGGGGTGCAGCTGTGACTGTGCGTCTGGCGTTTTTTCCGTATGGGGAACGGATGTCTCATGCAAAACCTGTCTGACCGGAATCGCTACAGCTCCCAGGTGCCATTTGTGAAAACCCTGTGAAATTCAAAAAAGTGCTGGACAATCCAGCATGCCTGTGATAAGATACAAAACAGTGATGCGTAATACATTTGTAATATATTCGTATATTGCAGTTTTGCAACCGTAGTCTAACGGATAGAACGAAGGCCTCCGACGCCTTTAATGCAGGTTCGATTCCTGTCGGTTGCATTTTATTCGCATCACTTTTTTTATTTTGACAATAGAACAGAAACCCGTAAATCAAACAGAATAGACAAAAAGGTTGTGATAGAAGATTGAAAAATAACATTTTTCAATCTCGAGATTTGTGTCTGCGCGCACTTGACACAAACTCGATATGCGCAAAAAGCGTGCGCAGAAATGAGCGGAAAGTATGAAGAACGAAAAGATGAAAGAAATTCTGGATTTTTTTCGGAATAACAAGAAAAAGACCTGTATTGGTGCAGGCGCAGGTGTTGCAGTAATTGCGGTATGTGTTGCGGTCGGTATCACGCTCGGAAACGGTGCAAAGATGACAGCTTCGAACACCGGAACACAGACGCAGACGGAAACGACGACAGAGACAGCGGAAACGGAGACAACGCTGCAGATGCCGCTGGAAGAAAATACCGTGCCGGAAGTAACGCAGCTGATTACCGAATATTATAATGCGGCTGCTGCCGGCGACATGGATACGATCAATTCCATCGTCAATACCTACGATCAGGAGACGCAGATCTATCTGCAGAAGATGAGCGAGCATATCGAAGCGTACCAGAACGTGGTCTGCTATACAAAGACAGGCCCGGTAGACGGTTCTTATTTGGTCTATGCTTATTATGAAATCAAGTTTAACGACCTGGAAACTGCAGTGCCCGGCATCAGCCCGTATTTGGTTTATCCCAGAGAGGACGGAAGCCTGTATATTTATGAAGGCGATGTGGAGGATTCTGTCAATCAGTATCTGGAAGATATTTCCGCGCAGGACGACGTCATTGACCTGATGAATCGGGTACAGGTTGTCTTTAATGAAGCGGTTATGCAGGACGATACACTCAACAATTATCTGGCGCAGCTAAAAGAAGATCTGCAGGTAGAGGTCGGTGAAGCTTTGGCAGAGGCTGAGACGGCTTCTGAAGAGGAGACGCAGCCTGCAGAGGCGGCAGCAGAAGCTCAGACCACTGTAACAAAGGTAGAAGCGACAGACGTTGTCAATGTGCGTTCCTCCGACAGTGAGCAGGCAGAGCGCCTCGGCAAGGTGGCGGTCGGCGAAGTGCTGAAACTGCTGGAGAAGAAGGAAAATGGCTGGTCTAAGGTCGAATATAACGGCAAAGAAGGCTATATCAAATCGGAGTATTTAAAGGACGTGGAAGAAACACAGGAGGCTCAGGCAGAGTCTTCCGCTTCCGAAGCTGCACAGACGGCAGAGTCTTCTGCAGCTACAACATCGACGTCCTCGGATTTGCCTGCATCCGGCAAGATCAAGATCGCACAGACAATCAACATCCGGAAGGCCTGCAGCGAAACTGCGGACAAGGTTGGAACCGCATTTCCTGGCGAAACGTTGGAAATCGTGATGCAGCAGGCGGACGGCTGGACAAGAGTCAAATATAACGGCGAAACCGGCTATGTAAAGACCGAAGTTTTAAAAGTTTTAAAATAAGAAAAACGGTATTCTTTCCCGATTTTTGGGAACGCTAAGACCGGAAGTGTTTCTGACAGTGAGATACACTTCCGGTTTTTTATCGTATAGGAAACTTCGTTTCCATACGATAAAAACGCTCCGCGGGGATGCGCACTCGGCGCAAGGGAAGATGGTTGCCAAAGCAACCGCGCCTCGGCGCGAGAATGTGCCAAGGCACATTCTTTTTTCCATCACAGGAAAGGATGCTATCCTGTTTTCGGGACAGAAAAAGGGAGGAATGCCGGATATGAAAAATGATGATATTGAACTGCTTCGGGAGGTTCAGAGGAATGCGGAAATGGGGATGCATGCTCTGGAGGTCATTAACCCGAAGGTGTACGACGATTCGATGGCGCTGATGCTGGCGCGGGAATCCTTTAAATATGGGGAACTTCACGACCGCGCGAGGACGGTGCTGCTTTCGAAAAACCAGACGCCGGATCCAGTCAACAAGGTAAAGCAGCTGATGCTGACTGCGTCCATTCAGGGGAACACGCTGTTGAATTCCACTACGAGCCATATGGCGGAAATGCTGATCCGCGGCAGCAGCATGGGGATGACCAGTCTCTGGAAAGCGATGAACCGGAATGAAAAAGCGGATGGACAAGCGCTGGAGCTTGCCGGGGAGCTGCTGGATTTTGAGGAAAACAATATCCGAGAGCTGAAAAGGTATCTTTAACGCAAAAGCAGTTCAAAAAATTTCGGAAATTTTTTAGTTTAATGTGATAAAGTGCTTGCATTGAAAAAACAATAAGTATATAATAGCTTCGAAACTGAACAACTGGACAAGGAGGAAAGATTTATGTCATATGTTGATGAGGTGATTGCGCAGGTTGTTGAGAAAAACCCTGTTCAGCCCGAATTCCATCAGGCAGTAAAAGAAGTACTGGAGTCTCTGCGCGTCGTTGTAGAGGCAAACGAAGAAGAATTTCGTAAAAACGCGCTCCTGGAGAGACTGACGAATCCGGAAAGACAGATTATGTTCCGCGTTCCCTGGGTAGACGATAAGGGACAGGTTCAGGTAAACACTGGTTTTCGCGTACAGTTTAACAGTGCAATCGGACCCTACAAGGGCGGACTGCGTTTCCATCCTTCCGTAAATCTTGGTATTATCAAATTCCTGGGCTTTGAACAGGTATTTAAAAATTCTCTGACAGGTCTTCCCATCGGCGGCGGTAAGGGCGGCAGCGATTTTGATCCGAAAGGCAAATCAGACCGTGAGATCATGGCGTTTTGTCAGAGCTTCATGACAGAGCTGTATCGTCATATCGGTGCAGACACAGACGTTCCTGCCGGTGATATCGGTGTGGGCGGTCGTGAGATCGGATATTTATATGGACAGTACAAGAGAATTCGTGGTGTATATGAAGGCGTGCTGACTGGTAAAGGCCTTACCTACGGCGGCTCTCTTGCAAGAAAAGAAGCAACAGGCTATGGTTTGCTGTACATGACCCGCGAAATGCTGAAGGAAAATGGCATTGAACTCGCAGGAAAGACTGCAATTGTTTCCGGTGCCGGAAACGTTGCGATCTATGCAATTGAAAAAGCATATCAGCTGGGTGCAAAGCCTGTTACTGCCACAGATTCCACCGGCTGGATCTATGATCCGGAAGGTGTTGATCTGGAAGCATTAAAAGAGATCAAGGAAGTGAAACGTGGAAGACTTTCTGAGTACACCAAGTATCGTCCGAACGCGGAATATCATGAGGGCAAGGGCGTATGGAGTGTGAAAGCTGATATCGCACTTCCCTGTGCGACTCAGAATGAACTGCAGTTAGAGGATGCGAAGGCACTGGTTGTAAATGGTGTGATCGCTGTCTGCGAGGGTGCTAACATGCCTACCACTCTGGAAGCTACCCAGTATCTGCAGGAAAATGGCGTTTTATTCGTTCCCGGCAAGGCAGCAAACGCAGGCGGCGTAGCTACCAGTGCACTGGAGATGAGCCAGAACAGCGAACGTTTGAGCTGGACATTCGAGGAAGTAGATGCAAAGCTGCAGCAGATCATGGTCAACATCTTCCACAACCTGGATAATGCAGCCAAGAAATATGGCAAAGCAGGAAATTATGTTGTAGGCGCAAACATTGCAGGCTTCGAGAAAGTCGTAGATGCTATGAACGCCCAGGGTATTGTATAAGAAGATAAAGAAAAGCCCGGAAAGGTTGAATATTCAGCTTCGGCAAAAGATATGTAAAACAGAGAAGCGCCCGTATCAGCATTTATGCTGGCACGGGCGCAAATCATTTGAGTCTTACTTTGCAAGTACAACGGAAATTTTGATCTCCTTTTCCGCCTCGCTCAGGTCGAATGCGCCGCCGTCCGCAACGCTCACACGCAGCTCATACAGTGTGCCGTCAGAAAGCGTATCCACGGCGCTGCCTGCCTCATCCGTGATTGACCACAGTTCGTTGCTGACCTCCGCCAACGTTCCGTCCGCACTGTAGGCATAGAGTTTCAGCTCAGCGGTGCTTCCGGAAAGATTGTTCATTCGGAACGAGACTGTCGTGTTGGGGTGGACGTTTTCGACTGTCACGGTGTTGCGCCAGCTTGCAACCGCTCCTTTGCCGCCATCCTGTTCAAACTGCGCCTGCGACAGCATGTTTCGCGCGGACTTGTCGAGATCGACCTTGCGGTAGGGCATTTCGGGAAGATACACAAAGCGATCCTGCAAGCACAGCAGCTCCAGATAGCCCGTCGGGCAGTAGAGCGCGTTGCCACTGTTTCCGGCATACATACCGATAGCCATGTTATTGTAGCCATATTTGTTGGAGACGTCCATGGTGAATACCGTCTCGCCGGTGGCAAAGTCCAGAATGATGTACTGCCACATGCCGCTTTCCAGATCCTGCACATAGCCGTAGATATAGCCCGTCGCGGTG
>ENA-UEQJ01000204-UEQJ01000204.1-human-gut-metagenome-genome-assembly--contig:-NODE-204-length-48786-cov-56.846065_pt1 | contig 48786 bp, 35 predicted proteins | sample MGYA00242937_ERZ507938 | MGnify/ENA primary metagenome ERZ507938 (study PRJEB26167, sample SAMN06115437) | human gut metagenome | host: Homo sapiens | place: China:Gansu | collected 2015-07-03...
GCGTCCGGCTTGGGTACGTGCGGTTTTTGCTGCCAGTTGCTTCTGAACCAGACCGCTGCGGAGTCACAGCGGCAGGAAGGAGAACGCCCATGTGAGTACCGGCGCGAACAGCACGGCTGGCAGGAGGTCGGCGGTCTTGATCTTCGTGAGGTGCAGCATATTAAGGCCGATGGCGAGGATCATCACCGAGCCGCAGCACGTGATCTCCGCGATGGCCGCGTCGGACAGCAGCGGCGCGATCACGTGCGCCAGAAGGGCAAGCAGACCCTGATACACGAACACGGGCACGGAGGAAAACAGCACGCCCAGCCCCAGCGAGACGGACAGCATACAAGACGAAATGCCGTCGAGCAGGGATTTTGTGAACAGCAGCTCATAGTCCTGCTTCAGACCGGCGTTGAAGCTGCCGAGGATCGCCATCGCGCCCACGCAGAACAGGAGCGACGCCGTCACAAAGCCCTCGGCGATGGGGGTCCGCTTCCCGCCGCGCTGGAAGCGGCGCTCGATCCTGCCGCCGAGGCGCTCAATGCGCCCGTCGAGATCCAGAAGCGTCCCCACGGCGGTGCCGAGCACCATTGACACGATCAGCACGAGCGTATTTTCGCCCTTCAGCATCCCGCTGACGCCGATATAGATCACGCAGAGCGCGATCGCGGTCATGATCGCGTTTGTGATTTTTTCCGGGATGCCCTTCTTTGCCAGCAGCCCGACCGAGCCACCGGCGAGAATGGCAAGCGCGTTGACAAGAACTCCAAGCATAAATATGGCCTCACTTTGAACAGGATATCTTGCCTCTTATCCTATCATATGCGTGTCGAAGAAAAAAGAGATTTTTCGCAAAGTGGAGGAAAAACGCAAAATAAGCGGGAAAATTCAGGCTAGATCAGGGACGATCTTCCAAAAAAGGTAGAAATCCTGATCAAAATGTAGTATAATGCCCTTATCTTGATAAACAGCGCCCGCCGCTGCGCGGACGCTTGGGAGTGTATATGAAACTACGCAGAACAAAGCGAATGCCCGCCACGGCAAAGCAGAAGCTGCGCGCAAAGAGGCTGGCGCAGCTGAGGCGGTTTTTGCGCGAGCACACCTGGGGCGTGATGATCACGGTCCTGATTTTGATCGCGCTGATTCTGTTCGTCTGCGTGATCGCCGGGGCCGCGCCCAAGGAAGCGCCTGCGCCGGAGACGACGCAGGACGAGACGCCGCGCTATGAGTCGGGCTTTATCTGCGCCATCACGACGCAGGTCCCGTATTATACCGAGGAGTTTTCCGAGGCCGGAACGGTCGGACAGCGCGCCGTATTGCAGCACTTGGATTGCAACAAACCGGTGGTCGGCAGAGGCGTAGCAGTCGATGTGCACTTTGCTGATGTCGTTGATTGCCACATCGTCGAAGCCGGTGTCTTTTAGCATACGGCGCAATGCCGGTAGTTGCTCCATGCCGAAATCAAGCGAGCGTTTGCCCACGGGGCTGCCTGTCGGGTCGTACACCCATCGGCGAGGGTTGAAAACGAGTGTCACAAGACCGAATCCGGCGAGCACCCATCCGGCGGCGAGGCGCAGCATGTTGAGGTTTGACGTTGGGTCGCTGACGCTGACAAAGATGGCGAGATACAGCCCTAATAGCAGCGTGACGGCACCAATGAGCACGGATGATGGGTTTATGGCTTTTTTCAAGTCGTTGCAGTTCTGATATGATAAGATTTCAAATTTTGATTCCATGATTCTTTATTTTTTAGTTTGACAATAGTATTGTGTCGCGGAGTCTGAGAGAAACCGTGACGAGCTTTAATTTGTAAAAAATAAGGAATCCGCTAAATGATGATGTGGCGTATGACAAAGACATAGCCCGTAGACTGGGTGTCGATGCCGAAGGTTTGTGACAGCACGTCGCTGCTGACGGCGTGCCGGCGGTTGCCTGCAAGAATGCGCATCCGCGCGTCGCAACGCAACGAGCGTTGCCATTGCCAGAGGTTTGTGCGAGCCTGTGTGCGGCTTTGTGCGGCGAACGTCTCGGTTGCGGGCAGTGTCAGTCCAGCCTTTTGATGAGTCATCAAGTCGCTTGCCGACGGGGCGGAGTCGCAGTGGCGGTCGGCGTTGTCGTCGCTCAGCGTCATTGTCGGCTCGGGGCATACGGTGTGGGTGCTCTGCTTTGTAGCCGAGCATGAAGAAGCTGCCATTTGGAGCAGCACGATGATCAGTATGCCGATAATCTGGCGTATCATTGAGTGGCAAAATTAGTGACAATTCCGCAGACTGGCAAATCCTGGCAAACTAAAAAATCCCGACAGGCAATGCGCCTGTCGGGATTTCTGTTGGAATATCGTTTATACGTGATTATTCAGCCTTGCCTTCGCTGCCGAGCACGTATTTGATTTTGTGGATGTAGAGTTTCTTCATGTTGTCGCGAGCCGGACCGAGGTACTTGCGTGGGTCGAATTCAGCTGGCTTCTCTGCAAACACTTGACGGACAGCGGCAGTCATTGCAAGACGGCTGTCAGAGTCGATGTTGATTTTGCATACAGCAGATTTAGCGGCTTTGCGGAGCTCCTCTTCAGGAATACCGATGGCAGCCTTCAAAGCGCCACCGTATTTGTTGATAGTGTCAACTTCCTCTTGAGGAACAGAAGAAGATCCGTGGAGCACGATTGGGAATCCAGGGAGTTTCTCCATAACAGCGTCGAGCACGTCGAATGCCAATGGAGGAGGAACCATGCGGCCAGTCTGTGGGTCGATGTGGCACTGCTCCGGAGTGAACTTGTAAGCTCCGTGTGATGTACCGATTGAGATAGCCAAAGAATCGCAGCCAGTGCGTGTTGCGAAATCGATAACCTCTTCAGGGTCGGTGTATGTGTGGTGGTCAGAAGAAACCTCGTCTTCAACGCCTGCCAATACGCCGAGCTCGCCTTCAACTGTTACGTCAAACTGGTGAGCGTACTCAACAACTTTCTTAGTCAAGGCAACGTTCTCCTCGTAAGGGAGGTGAGAACCGTCGATCATAACTGAAGAGAAGCCGAAGTCAACGCATGATTTGCAGAGCTCGAAGCTGTCGCCGTGGTCGAGGTGAAGCACAATCTGTGGGTGCTCCCAACCGAGTTCCTTTGCGTATTCTACAGCGCCTTCTGCCATGTAGCGGAGAAGAGTCTGGTTGGCGTAGTTGCGAGCGCCTTTTGATACTTGAAGAATAACCGGTGATTTAGTTTCAGCAGCGGCTTGGATAATAGCCTGAAGCTGCTCCATGTTGTTGAAGTTGAATGCTGGGATAGCGTAGCCTCCCTTGATAGCCTTGGCAAACATCTCGCGGGTGTTCACGAGACCAAGATCTTTGTAATTGACCATAATAGTATGATATTAATAAGTAATTAGTTACTGAAAAATTTCCTTATTCGACCGCAAAGTTACAATGTTTGCTCCGTCTGAGCAACAAAATTTTGTTTAAAGTTTGTTGCACGGGTATTTGCGGCAAATTTATGCTGGCGGAAACGGCTCTTGCGACAATGCTTAGAATGCCGCCGTGACGGCTTGGGTGATGAAATAGCCTCCGACGATGAGCCACACGTAGAGCATCGCTGCGAGCAGAAACGGCTTGGCGCCTGCCTGGCGGAACTTGTCGATGCCTGTGTCGGTGCCGAGGGCGGTCATCGCCATGGTGAGCATGAATGTGTCGGCATATTCGATTGCGCCGTTGAGCGGTATGTCTTTCACTGTCGCCGCGCCGCAGAGGTGTTGCAGCAGTGTGTTGACGCAGATGGCTCCGATAAACAGAAATGCGAACCATGGCATGGTGATTTTGCGCTTGCCGCCGTCGTTTTGTCTCCGCGACAGGAAGAGGCTCATGACCACAAGCACAGGGGCGAGCAGCATCACGCGTATCATCTTGGTTATTGTCGCCGTACCAGCGATGCCGAGGGCGTCGGTCGGGTCCATGGCATTGCCCGCACCTGCCACGTGTGCCACTTCGTGGAGCGTGCTGCCGGTGTAGATTGCCACCGCGCGGTCGGAGAGCCCGTCGAGCAGTCCGGCGCGATACATTATCGGGTAGATGAACATCGACAGGGTGCCGAACACCACTACGGTCGACACGGCTATCGCCGTCTTATGGCTTTCGCAGCGCACCACAGGCTCTGCGCCGAGCACGGCTGCGGCTCCGCAGATTGCGCTGCCTGTCGATGTGAGTAGGGCGGTGTCGCGGTCCAATTTAATCCATCGGCTGAAGAGGAGTCCGAGCAGCAGTGTGCCGGCAACGATGATTATATCGACGGTTACTGCCGGCAGTCCCACAGCCGCTACGTCGCTGAGCGTCAAGCGGAAACCATAAAAGATGATGCCGAGGCGCAGCAGCCGCTTGGTGCAGAACTTTATGCCGGGCTCCCACTCCTTCGGCATGCCGCAGCGCAGCGTGTTGGCATAAATCATGCCTATGATTATGCCCACGATCAGCGGGCTAAGCGACAGAGCCTTGACTTCGGGAATGCCGGCGATGTAGAATGCCGACAACGACATCAGCGCTATCAGCGCGATGCCGTGCAGGCGGTCGAGTGTTGCGGTCTTCATTATTCGTCCTCTCCTTCAGTGGCTATTTCCTTCTCGCGGATAGCCACGGCAAGGCGGTTTGCCACAGCCACGGCTTTCGTGATATGGTCGCACACGTGGTCTTTGCCCACAAGCGCCTCGACGCGAGCTTTCTCAAGCGCGAGATGCACGTTGTCGCGCACGCCCGACAGCACCACGTGGATGCCTTCTTTCTGCGAAGACTTTATGAGAATCTCAAGGTTGTGGATGGCTGTGGAGTCGATAAACGGCACTTTGCGCATGCGCAGGATGCGCACAAGCGGCTTGTCGCCCATCGAACGCATCATATCGTCGAATTTTGTCGCTACGCCGAAGAAGAACGGACCGTCGATTTCATACACTTCCACTCCTTGCTCAAGGTTGAGAATCTCGTGGGTGTTGACTTCCTGACCTTCGGCAATGTCAATTTGCTCGCCGAAATGGTGTATCTCGGTGTTCTCCATCACACGGCGGAGGAACAGCAGGATGGCAAGCAGCAAGCCGAGTTCGATGGCTATTGTGAGGTCGAACACAACGGTGAGGAGGAATGTCACAATCATCACAGTCACGTCTGATTTAGGCGTTTTCAGAATCGCCTTCACCGTGCGCCATCCGCTCATGTTGTATGAAACCATTATGAGCACACCGGCAAGACATGCCATAGGCACGAGGTTGATGAGCGGCATCAGGAACAGGAAGATGAGCAGCAGCACCACGGCATGCACCACGCCGGCAACCGGTGTGCGTCCGCCGTTGGTGATGTTGGTCATTGTGCGCGCAATGGCGCCGGTCACCGGGATGCCTCCGAAAAACGGAACGACAACGTTTGCCACACCCTGGCCGATTAGCTCGGTGTTGCAGTCGGTGTTTGACCCTGTTGCGCCGTCTGCGACGGTGGCAGACAGCAGCGACTCTATGGCGCCGAGCATCGCGATGGTGAATGCCGACGGCAGAAGGGCGTTGATGGTGGCAATGTTGATGTCGATGGAGTGTGGCGACGGGATTGTGCCCGACAGGTTGTGGAAACGGTCGCCGATTGTTTCCACGCCCTCAAGTCCGCAGTATTCGTGCATGGCCCACACCGCGGCTGTCACCACAATTATGGCGAGCAGCGCGCCGGGCAGACGCTTCGACACGTAGGGCGCGGCAATGATTATCGCCAGCGATACGATGCCCACGATTAGCGTAGGCAAGTGTGTCGTGCCGAAATGAGTCATGTATACGCCCCATTTCGAGATGAAATCGGCTGGCAGCGCGCCTGTCTGAAGTCCGAAAAAGTCGGTTATCTGTGTTGAGAAGATTGTCACGGCGATACCTGAAGTGAAGCCGATGACGATTGGATAAGGGATAAATTTAATCACCGTGCCGAGTCGGAACAGTCCAAGCGCCACGAGTATCAGTCCGGCAAGCACAGTGGCTATAGCGAGTCCGGTGAGTCCGAACTGCTGGATGATGCCGTAGATGATAACGATAAATGCGCCCGTAGGTCCGCCAATCTGCACAGAGCAGCCGCCGAGAGCCGAGACCAGAAAACCTCCGATTACGGCAGTGATGAGTCCGACGGTCGGCGTTACGCCCGACGCTATACCGAATGCCACGGCAAGAGGCAGAGCCACGATGCCGACAACGATACCCGCAATGACATCGTCTTTGAAACGTGCCATATTGTAGCCTTTCAGCGAAGTGATCAACTTAGGCTGAAAGCTAACCTTCTTGAGAAAATCCATAAAATAAAAACTTGTATTTTTATACCTAAAACATTAAGACCAGGAAACCTTTATCCACAATCTTTAACCAAATTTCACTGCAAAGGTACTACGATTATCCCGTGGAAACAAAAAACAACGCATAAAAAGACGTTGTGCGGAGCAGAACGTTGTGTTTTTAGCGACATATTTTTTGCACGAAGGGATAAGAAAAACTAACTTTGCCGTATATACACGACGATTATGGCTAATTTTGACCCGAAAACCAAGATAGAGCGTCTTGTGCTTAAACACCCGGCATTGGCGTCGATTTTCAAGGAGGCTGCCGCGACGGTCGACGACCAACTGACCGTTGAGGAGTTCTGCTTTGTCAACGGTATAGACTTTATGGACTTCTTCCGCCGGCTCGACGAGGCGGTGGCTGCTGCCGAGCAGCGCGACCAGGAGCAGCGCGAGGCGGTGGAGAGCCGCATCAGTGCAGATAACGATGCTGTGGAGGAGAAAGTGGGCGTGGCGCGTCAGGCTGACGGGATGCCTGCCGGAAAGAAGCACGATGCTGTAGTGCTCGGGTTGCTGGTGTTTGGCGTTGTGGTCTACGCTCTCAGTGCCGTGGGTAATTTCTTTGCCGGAGCCGGCTTGATACGCACCATACTCGGCATTCATCCTACGGAAGCATTTCCGCATGTGCCTCAGATGCTTAGCTTCCTTAATGCGGTGTCGTTGGGCGGATGCGCACTGTTGCTGCTATGGCGGCGTATGGGAGTTGTCCTGCTGCTGCTTGGCGCGATGATCTACGATGTGCTTGCCGTGGCGCTCACCGACAGCCTCCCCACCGACACAATCCTTGCCGCCATTATCACGGCCACAATCCTGACCGTCAGTTGTAACGGCGAGAAATACAAGGACTTGTTGCGGTAAGAAAACACAATAATCGTGCGTGGAACAGGTGGAATTGATTGGTAGACGGCCGATTTTTCGTAACTTTGCAGCCGAAAAAAAAGATTGTCAGGTTAAACAACGTATGGATAACAACAACCCACATATTCTGGGCACGGCGCCTATCGGCAAACTGCTCGTTCAGTACTCATTGCCGTCGATTATCGGAATGACGCTGACGTCGCTCTACAACATCATCGACAGCATATTCATCGGTCACGGCGTCGGTCCGCTTGCCATTTCCGGCCTTGCCATCACATTTCCGCTGATGAACCTGCTTATCGCCTTCTGTACGCTTGTCGGGGTTGGCGGTGCTACGATTTCATCGATACGCCTTGGTCAGCGCGACCGCAAGGGGGCGGAGGACATTCTCGGCAATGTCGTGATTCTTTGTGTGGTCAATGCGGCATTTTATGGCGGAGTCACATTCTTGTTTCTCGACCCGATACTTCGTTTCTTCGGTGCCAGCGCGGCAACGCTCCCCTATGCCCGCGACTTTATGCAGGTGATTCTTCTCGGCACGCCAGTTTCGTATATGATGATAGGCCTTAACAACGTGATGCGTGCCACTGGCTATCCGAAGAAGGCCATGCTCTCGTCGATGCTTTCCGTGGGGTGCAACCTTGTGCTTGCCCCGATATTTATTTTCGTATTTGACTGGGGTATCCGTGGCGCGGCTTTCGCCACGTTGTTGTCGCAGTCGGTGGCGCTGGTGTGGGTGCTGCACCATTTCCTTGACAAAAAAACGTATATCCGTTTCCACCGCTCCACGCTGAAGCTGCGCAAGCGCATAGTGAAACAGATTTTCAGCATCGGAATGTCGCCGTTTATCATGAACGTGTGTGCCTGCTGCATAGTGATTTTCATCAACTACCAACTTCTTTCGCACGGCGACGACTACAGTGTGGGCGCTTTCGGCATCATCAACCGCGTGCAGATGCTCTTCGTGATGATTGTGATGGGCATAGCGCAGGGAATGCAGCCGATTACGGGCTACAATTTCGGCGCCGGACTCGTTGACCGCGCCCGCCGCAGCGTGCAGCTCGGCATCGCCGCCGGATGCACGATGACAACGCTTGGATTCGTTCTTGCTGTGTTTTTCCCGGGAATGCTTGTCGGGATGTTCACCGACAGCGCGCTGCTCGTGGAGCAAGCCTCCAAGGCATTGAGCATCAGTATGCTCTCATTTCCTGTAGTTGGCGCGCAGATAATCATCTGCCAATTCTTCCAGTCGATAGGCAAAGCATTTATAGCCATCTTCCTGTCGCTGTCGCGCCAGCTGTTGTTTCTGCTGCCCGGACTGGCATTGCTGCCCGTGTGGATGGGCGTCGACGGGGTGTGGACAAGTATGCCGGTGAGCGACTTCCTTGCCACCGTGGCTGCGGTTGTAATGTTTGTTTATCAAATCCGTAAATTCCGCCGCAAGGCCGCAGTCACCACAATATGAGAAAAAGTTATGGAGAAATAATACGGTTTGCCATTGTGGGCACCGCCAATTTCCTGATAATAATGGCAGTCAGCTGGTTGCTGATGCATCTGTTCAGCATCAATTTCTATGTAGCCAACATTGTGGCATACGTGCTGGCGCTTGTTAACAACTTCTATTGGAACCGCATTTGGGTGTTCCGCTCCACGGAAGGACGCATGGGGCGCCAGGCGTTGATGTTTCTTGCCGCCTACGGCATAGCCTACCTTGTGCAGCTCGGAGTCGTCGCTGTGCTCGTGCAGTGGGTGGGTGTCAACAAGGACCTCGCCAACTTCGTCGGACTTTTCCCGTTTGGGGCTACCAACTTTCTGCTCAACAAATTTTTTGCGTTTAGATAAGTATTGCCTGGGCAATATTACTGCTTTTCAGACAGTTCGAGGCTGGTAAAACGCACGAAATGATAGGATGACAAAAAAATATTGAAAATTTGCGCTTGAAAAATTGCACAATTAAAAACTTAGTCGTACTTTTGCAACGCTAAAACAAAAAAGCAACCCGCTTCAGTAGCTCAGTTGGTTAGAGCACCTGACTGTTAATCAGGGGGTCGTTGGTTCAAGCCCATCCTGAAGCGCAAATTTTAAAGCTTCAATAGCTCAGTTGGTTAGAGCACCTGACTGTTAATCAGGGGGTCGTTGGTTCAAGTCCATCTTGAAGCGCAAAAAGTTCCGTAAGCATCGCTTGCGGAACTTTTTTATTTCTAAATAATCGTGGACAGTGGCGTACCTCCGGCACGCTGACGGCTTGGAGATGCACGGTCCCGGCACGCTCCTGCGTCGCGTACCGGGTTACCGAAAAGTGACGTGCCTCCGGCACGTGTCGCCTCAGCCATCTGTCTGTGCGAGAGTATATTCGATGAGACAGAGCCTTCGGCACGTACCGCCTTAGCCAATGGGCTGCGCGAGAGTATATCCGAAGAGTGACGTGCCTCCGGCACGTACCGCCTCAGCCAATGGGCTGCGCGAGAGGATATCCGATGAGACAGTGCCTCCGGCGCGTACTGCCTTAGCTAGTGGGCTGCGCGAGAAGATATCCGATGAGACAGAGCCTCCAGCGCGTACCGCCTTAGCCAATAGGCTATGCGAGAGGATATCCGAAGAGATCGTGCCGGAGGCACGACATTCCCGCGTAACTCGGTACGCGACGCAGGAGCGTGCCGGGGACAGAGGGTATCCCTACACCAACCAGCGTGCCGGAGGTACGCTACTGCTTCACGTGCAAATGTTCAGTCTTTGTCGAAGTAATCCAAATTATAGGAAACGTCGTTCTCTTCAAGTAGCTCACGTAATTCATCCGCATATCCGAGGCCAAGATGATGTTCTGGTTGTTGCTTGATGTAATTAATTATCATCTCCCGGTCACGGCTGCTATATGTCAATGCACAGTATCCTGTACCCCATCCTCCAAACTTAGGGAATTCGGTGCGATGGTTTTTCATGAATTTGTTTGACTCCGTCTTGATTAGTTTTACGAAATCTGAGACACACAGTGTCGGTGGGAGTCCGGCGAAGATATGTATATGGTCGGTTACGCCGCCGATTCGGTATAGTTTGCAGTTCTTATTTCGACAGATGCCGAAAATGTAGTTGTACAGTAATGGGGCATTAACTAAATTGATAGTCTTCAGGCTGTCTTTTGTGCGAAAAATAATATGATAAAGTAAAAAATCCTAACTCGCCCTAAATTGGACTTTGATTGAAAATCAAGAAGTTGGGCGTTTGCCTATATTATATAGGTAACAATATGGAAACGAGCGGACTTCTGCTCATTTCTGTATTTTGCAATATGCAAAGAACGCCTCAATTCGGGGACAAAGATACGACAATTTTCTAAATATCCCATAACTAGCAAGGAGAAATTTACGGAATTTAGAACTTTTTGAGTTAAATCTGATGCTTACCAACAATATGTATCCAAAAACAAACAGCAGTATTCGGATATAGCTTATCCGAATACCTGCTGCCATAACGTTTTGTTGCTGACGATGATTCTGACATCGGCTTTCATGTACTTTTGCAACACAGGGGACTTTTGTCCCTGTGTACTCACAGTGGCTATAGCCATAAAATAGTTACCATCTTCCCTATGTATGAGCCTGGCTTTATGGCTTGTGATGTCGCAGTTATAAGATACAATGTCATTGCCCTCGAAAGATAAATGAGCCGTCCTTGGCTCATCGAAAAGACACAAATACTTGTATGGCACAAATACTTGCACTGTTCTTTGATTGATGACCTCACCATTAACCTCTATGGATATAGGATAAGGTATCTTGTAGAAAGCAACTGCGAGGGCGAGGACTATTATCGTAATGACAACCGTTCCCAAGCTGACGAGGCGAGGAGGAACTTTACCTATCACGTTCCTCACCTTCTCGCTTCTCAATTCGATATTATCTGATTCTTTTTCTTTTTGTTCCATATCAAACGCTTTTTAGTTTCCCAATTCCAACTGATTCTTCACAAGATTATAGTATGCCCCTCGCTTGGCAGTCAAAGACTCATGGTTGCCAACCTCAACGACCTTACCATGGTCTATGACTACGATTTGGTCGGCATTCTTCACCGTACTCAGTCGATGAGCTACAATCACGACAGTCTTTCCCTTGTAAAACTTATCCAAGTTCTCCACGATGCTTCTCTCATTGTTGGCATCCAGCGAGTTGGTCGCCTCGTCAAGGAAGATGTAGTCGGGATTCTTATACACCGCCCTTGCTATCAAGATACGCTGTTTCTGTCCTTGGCTCAGTCCAACGCCATCACGCCCAATCTTAGTGTTGAACTTCAGAGGCAAAGCCATCACGTAATCCTTGATGCAAGCAATCTCGGCAGCTTTCAACAACCGTTCCTTATCTATATCGCCATCATCAACAGCAATATTTCTAGCGATACTCTCCGAGAAGATAACACCATCCTGCATGACAACACCACATTGTCTGCGCCACCACTTTTTGTTGAGTTTGTTGATGTCAGTATTTCCAATGTTGATTTTTCCCTCCAAGACAGGATAATAACCAAGCATCAAACGGATGAGGGTGGTCTTTCCACTGCCAGATGCACCAACGATGGCTGTTACCTTACCTTGCGGAACGTGAATGTTCACATCGTCTATGGTTTTGCGCAAAGCATGTGGGTCGTACTTGAACATGATGTTCTTGATGTCAATGCCCTCATTCTTATCTTCAATAGAAGTTAGCAAGCCTTCCTTTCCATTCTCATCATCCATCTGGTGAATCTCGTTGATTCGCTCCAAGCTAATCTTCACATCTTGCAGAGAATAGAAGAAGTTCATCAGTTGCTCCACAGGCGAGTTGAGCTGTCCGATGATGTATTGCACGGCAAGCATCATACCAAGTGTCATTTGCCCATGTATCACAGCGGTTGCAGCCACTACCGTGATGATGATGTTCTTCACCTCGTTGATAAAGATACTTCCTGCCTCCTGTGTCTGTTGGAGTTTGAGTGATTTCATCTGCACTCCAAACAAGTCTGCTTGCGTGTCCTCCCATTCCCATCTTCTGCGCTGCTCACAATCCTGCAACTTGATTTCCTGCATGGAAGTGATGAACTCGTAGGTCTTGTTATTGTTGATAGCTTGCTGCTCAAACAGTTCATAGTCGAGCACCTTTCTCCGCTTCAAGAACAAGGTCATCCATCCGCCATAGAGCACGCTTCCCAACAAGAAGATGGCAAACACCAACTTATTGTAGAAGAAAAGCACCACCGAGAATACTACAAAGGTAAGCATGGCAAAAGTGATATTGAGTGTCTGCTGAGTGAGGAAGTTGTTAACACGGCTATGGTCGTTCATCCTCTGCATCAAGTCACCCATGAGCTTCGTGTCAAAGAAAGACATCGGCAGCTTCAAGAGCTTGATGAAGAAGTCGCTCACCAACGAGATATTGATACGCAAGGATATATGTAGCAACAGCCATCTGCGAGTAAAGTCAATTGCCGTTCGGCTGATGGTAAGCATCAACTGCCCCAACAGGATAAGCCAGACAAAGCCGATGTCTTGGTTCTTAATACCGACATCCACGATGGATTGGGTAAGGAACGGTAGGACAATTTGCAAGAGGCTTCCGACTATCAAGCCCAAAATGATTTGTCCGAAATACTTGCGGTATTTCTTCACATACCCAAAGAGAAAACGGAAAGATCTCTTCTCTTTGATGTTCTCTTCACGCTCCATCTTGTAAGTATAGAAGGCTAGAGTGGTTTCCAAGAACATGGCAATGCCCTTGTCCTCATCATTGGATTTTGTGCTTATCCAATGCTGCTTAAATTCTTCTAAGCCATAAGTAACCAATCCCTTTCCTGGGTCAGCAACATAGAATTTCTTACCTTTCTTGACTTTATACAAGACCACAAAGTGATTTTGGTTCCAATGAAGGATACAAGGCAAAGGGGCTTCACTTAGCATCTTTGTCGTAGCCCTAGCACATGTTGTATGCAAGCCTAGAGTATTGGCAGCCTCATTGATACCTAACAAAGACACCCCCTCTGTAGTGGCGAAACAATATTTCGACAGAGAATCCAAAGAGTATTCTCTGCCGAAATATTTACATACCATTTGTAAGCAAGCAATACCACATTGCATGGAGTCATTTTGCATTCTTACAGTAAAAAACATAATACCAACTAATAAGCCATCATGTCCATGAAGGAACAGGGAACATGATGGCAAATTAAACATCTAATAAACAAAGTATTGTCTATTCAAGTCCATAAGCAATACTGACAACTAGTATTGCTCTAAATGGCAATAACTTTTGCAATCGCCATAGGTTCTGCAGCGTCCAAGATAAATCTTAAGTTCCGAATTACTTTGTTCACCACCCATAATTTTAACTTGCTGAACCTCGTTCAACAAATCCGTTAGATTAATTTTTTCCATTGTCTAAATATATTTAAGTTACACATTGGACTATAAAAGTCCCTTACCTTTTTTATTTTCATCCATAAACAATTCCTTATATTCATTTCGATGAGTTTTCTTTCTATTGTCCAAACGAAAGCGAACACGCAATAACAAAGTATTGTCATAAGTTCTCATCGATTGTCTTTTCTGTATATCCATAAAGTCTGTGCTAATCACAGACTTTTGCTCTCGCCTTATTCCAAAACGAAATGGTGGAATATACATAAGTGACACACTTACCCGGTTTTTCCAAAACATTTTATTTACTGCAGCCTGCCACAAATCCTGTCCATAATGCTCCCATCCATCAAGTAGCGGATTCTTTATCATCTGATGTCTATATTCTAATGAAAAATTTGTTCTCATTTTATCACTCCACCAACTCAAAGTACTAAGATATGACAAATTAGAGCATTTATTATTCAACCTATCCAGATATACCTTTAAAATCTGTCCACTTATCGTATTTTCCCATGTCAGATTTTTCAAGATATCCCAACTATATGATACCCATAAACCAAATCCTTTCTTGTTGGCATTAGCAAAGGTTTGGACATAGGTTTTATCCGTTTCCTTATTATATAGTTGTTCAATACTATTATGCTCATACTCATATAGTCCACCTACTTGTAGCTTGTCCCAAAACGTCCCCATTATAGAAAAGCTATGACTTGTCGAAGCTTTTAGGCTAGGATTGCCCTGTGACTTCAACCATGTATCTACAGATGTCTTATTCGTAGACAACTGATATAGCTTAGGAGCCGCAACAGTTGTTTGATAATCTAACGAAAGTTGCATATTGTCATTTGGAACAAAAGATACAGACACTTGAGGCAAAAGTATCCACTTCTTCCAGTTTGTTTCCAAACCTGTTTGGGAGACATATCCCAAGCCTGTTCCCAAATGAGCTAAAAGTCTTTCCGTCATCTTGTAATCAAAATAAGTATAGAACACTTGATGATTATTTGCATTTTCCAATAAGCTCAACCGTTGTTCTGCATCACTTACCTCATACTTACAAAAAGAGCCTATATAACCAAAGTTAAAGGATAACGCATCTGTCATCTGACTTTTGGCATCAAATTCTCCATGAATATAACGCTTACTATTCTTACTATATAGCGAAGATGTCTGCAATCCATTCTCCAAGAATGTATTTCTTTGGTTACCAGACAAATATTCAACACCAAGGGATGCGTACACATTCAACTTATCAAGCATGGAATTTTTATAAATCAGATAAGACTTTATGTCTGAAGATTTAAAACTTTCAGCATTTTGCTCATCAATAGAAGCAATTTTCCCCGAAGATAGCCATTGGGTACCAGTATATTTTTGCTCATCAAAATTTGAATTCCATTCATAATTACCACTTAGTGCTATTTGTTGTTTCTTACCGATTCTCCAATTTAAATTAGCAGCTACATTGTGAGTAACATTACCTTTGTGTTCATTCGGCTCATCCTCAAAAGTATCAAATATTTTTTGAGTTACTACACCAGCATATTGTTTTGAATATGCAACAGGATAGTTCCAATGAATTGTCGCCATACCATACCCAGCATTGATATCTATATTCTTGTTTGAATATAGATATCTCATATTAGGTTGTTCATTAGCGATAATATTGTTGCCATTTTCCGGAGACACAATAGTAAAATTATTAAACGCAATAGCATTTCCTTTATAATCATCCTTCAAAGCTATACGAATTGTGTAATGATAGCCTAACATCTTATATCTAGCCGAAGGAAGCCTAACTACTTCTATTTTTGCCACATCCGTAGGAGCCAATGCCTGGAGATAGTCCTTGGAAGCAGGCACACCATTCACTTCAATTATTACTTTTGCATCCGAATAAACAGATATAGCATTAGCCAATTTATTGTAATCTACACCTGGTAATTTCGCCAACAAGTCATACACAGACATAGTTCCCTTTCGAATATCTGGATTTATATAATAGACATCCGAATACAGATTATGCTTCTTAGCTTTTACCACAACCTCGTTGAGAGTGACAGACTTAACAGTGTCTATTCTTATAGAATCTTGTCCAAAACAAACATTGCTGCTATTCAGGACAAAAAAAAGAACACATATTATCAACTTCATTTCACTTATTTTCTTTTGTAACTCATCGCATTTTTTGGTAAAGATAGCCACATCTTGTTGCCAATACAAATTTCTCAACAATAAATAGCGTAGTGGCGTACCTCCGGCACGCTGACGGCTGGAGATGCACAGTCCCGGCACGCTCCTATGTCGCGTACCGGGTTACCGAAAAGTGACGTGCCTCCGGCACGTACCGCCTCAGCCATCTGTCTGTGCGAGAGTATATCCGATGAGACAGTGCCTTCGGCACGTACCGCCTCAGCCATCTGTCTGTGCGAGAGTATATCCGATGAGACAGAGCCTCCGGCACGTGCCGCCTTAGCCAATGGGCTGCGCGAGAGTGTATTTGTGTAGACTTATTTTCCGATTACAAATTCTACTTCTTTGAAAGCGAAGCGAGGGCGGGAGCCGTCGGGGCGGGCGAGGGTCAGGATGCCGTCGGGAGCCACGTCGGCAATTTCGGCGCAGAACTCTTCGCCGGCTGCGAGATGGTCAGCCGTCCGGTCGGCAACGTTGCGGTAGGTGTGCAACCCGTTGCGGCGGTATAGGCGGCTGAGAAACTCGGCGTGCAGCGACTCGGCGTTGTCGGGCAGCGAGTCGGCAAGGCGCAGCAGCTCTTCGGAAAGATGGTGCAGCACATCGGGCAGCGGGGTGTCGCAGCTGATGATTTGGCGTAGTGACACGGGGTTGGGCGCGTCAGACAGGAATTTCTCTTGGTTGATGTTGAGTCCGATGCCCGCTATCGTGTGGTCGATTTTTCCGCCTGACAGCGAGTGTTCCACGAGGATTCCGCAGATTTTGCGGTCGTTCCAGTAAATGTCGTTAGGCCATTTTATGCTTACGCCGTTGTCGATGTAGCGGTCAAGGGTGTGCACCACAGCAAGCGCCACCGCTTCCGACAGCCAGAACTGGCAGCTTGGCTTCACGTTTGCCGGGCGCAGCAACATCGACATCGTGATGTTTTTGAAGTCGGCGCTTTCCCACGAGTTGCCCCGCTGTCCGCGTCCTGCGGTTTGGCAGTCGGCGTAGACAACGGTGCCGTGGACAGCACCTTCGGCGTTTTGCGCCAGATAGGTGTTGGTGGAGCGTATCGACTCAAGATGGATGTATGTTGGAGTCATCGCGATTATGATTTTTTTGTAGTGCGGCGCACGGTGCGGCGCGGTTTTTTAGGCGCGTTTGCCGCCTCTTCGATAATTGCGCGGCAATCATCGAGCGAGAGAGCCGCCGCATCCTTGTCCTTCGGAATCTTGTAGTTCTTCTTTTTGTATGAGATATAGACTCCGTAAGGGCCGTTGAGGATTTCCATCTCCGGCTCCTCGTCGAATGTTTTTACCAGACGTTTTTTCTCTGCTTCGGCTTTGTTCTTGATCAGCTCGACCGCCTCGTCGAGGGTGATTGTTTGCGGTGAAAGCGTCTTAGGCACCGAGACAAACATTTTGCCGTGTTTCACGTATGGGCCGAAGCGGCCGATAGCCACCGTCACGGTCTCGCCCTCGTAGTCTCCGAGAGTGCGTGGCAGCTCGAATAGCTTTAGAGCCTCCTCGAGTGTTATGTCGCTTACCGACTGTCCCTTCTGCAGCGATGCAAATTGCGGCTTCTCCTCGCTGTCGGTCGATCCGAGCTGCACGAGCGGACCGAAACGTCCGATTTTCACCGACACCTCTTTGCCTGTTTTCGGGTCGGTGCCGAGCACGCGTTCTCCCACCTTGTGCTCGAGGCGCAGGTTGGAAATTTTTTCCACTTCCGGGTGAAACAGTTTATAGAAATTTGCAATCTCGTCGTTCCATTTTGTCTGACCTTCAGCGATATGGTCGAATTTCTCCTCCACGTTGGCAGTGAAGTTGTAGTCCATGATGTCGGGGAAATATTCCATAAGGAAATCGTTGACCACCATACCCACGTCGGTCGGGATGAGCTTGTTTTTCTCGTTGCCGTACGACTCTTCCTTCTTCGTTTCTTTGATTTTGCCGTTTTTCAGCTCGAGCAGGCAGATGTCGTGTTTTGTTCCGGTTTTCTCGCCTTTTTCCACGTAGTCGCGGTTCTGTATAGTAGAGATTGTCGGAGCGTAGGTTGAAGGACGTCCGATGCCCAGTTCCTCGAGTTTCTTTACGAGCATCGCCTCGGAGTAGCGTGGCGGCTGCTGCGTGTAGCGCTGTGTGGCGTCGATTTCATCGAGCGCGAGAGTCTCGCCCTTTTTCAGTTCAGGCAGGCGAGTGTCCGACTCCGCGTCGTTGGTGTCGTCGTCGGACGATTCCATGTATACGTGCAGGAAACCGTCGAATTTGATAACCTCGCCCGTAGCCACAAACTTTTCCTGGCGTCCGCCGATGCTGATTTCGGCGGTGGTTTTCTCCAGTTCGGCATCAGCCATCTGAGTGGCGATGGTGCGCTTCCAAATAAGGTCGTAGAGGCGTTTCTCCTGTGCCGTTCCCGAGATTTCGTGGTGTGAGATGTATGTAGGGCGGATAGCCTCGTGAGCCTCCTGTGCGCCCTTTGCCGTGGTGTGGTAGTTGCGCGCCTTGTAGTATTTGTCGCCGAGCGTAGTTGCGATTTCTTCCTTGATAGTGCCGAGAGCAAGCGACGACAGGTTGACACTGTCGGTACGCATGTAAGTGATATGTCCGGATTCGTAGAGGCGCTGAGCCACCATCATTGTCTGCGACACGGTGAATCCCAGTTTGCGTGAAGCCTCCTGCTGCAGCGTCGACGTGGTGAACGGGGCTGCTGGCGACTTTTTCAGCGGTTTCACTGTCAGGTCGCTGATGCTGAACGTTGCGTTCTTGCATGATTCGAGAAACTCCATTGCCGCCTCTTTGCTTGGCAGACGCTTGTTGAGCTCAGCGCGAATAGGCTGCGCCGCATTGTCGGTGTGGAGCAAAGCCACCACACGGTAGTATTCCTCAGCCTTGAAATTCTTGATTTCCTTCTCGCGTTCCACAATCAGTCTTACCGCCACGCTCTGCACGCGTCCGGCGGAGAGAGCCGGTTTGATTTTTTTCCAAAGCACAGGCGACAGTTCGAAGCCCACGATGCGGTCGAGCACACGGCGCGCCTGCTGGGCGTTCACACGGTCGATGTCGATGCCGCGCGGTGTCTCGATGGCGTGAAGGATTGCGCTTTTGGTGATTTCGTGAAATACGATGCGTTTTGTCTTTTCCGGCGTCAGACCGAGCACCTCGTACAGGTGCCAAGCGATGGCTTCTCCCTCGCGGTCCTCATCGGAAGCGAGCCAGACCGTGTCTGCCTTTTTCGCTTCAGCCTTCAACTGCTTCACAAGTTCCTTCTTGTCGGCAGGGATTTCATATATGGGTTTGTAGTCGTGTTCCACGTCGATGCTGAAATCCTTCTTTTGAAGGTCGCGGATGTGGCCATAACTTGACATTACTTTGTAGTCGTCTCCCAGAAACTTTTCGATTGTCTTAGCCTTTGCAGGTGACTCGACAATTACTAAATTTTTCGGCATATCAATAATTCTCTCTTGTTTTTGCGCCGCAAAATTAGACAAAAAAAACCACAATGCAACTGATTTCACACCTAAATATATGAAAAAGGGGTCGCCGTATGGTTTCGGCAACCCCTTTTAGATGGTGTTTATGCGTAGTTTATTATGCAAATTTCGAGAAGTCGGTCTTCTGCATGTCGCCCGAAGCGTTAAACTCTTCGTGGAATGCGAAGGCAGCCTTGAGGGTGTGAGGCGTGTGTCCGCCTTTGCTCAGCTTCAAATAGTCGCGGAGCAACGGACGGTAGGCCGGGTGTGCGCAGTTCTCGATGATGAGTTCGGCGCGCTGCAACGGATCCTTTCCGCGGAGGTCGGCGATACCCTGGTCGGTGATGAGCACAGCCACAGAGTGCTCGCTGTGGTCGATGTGTGACACCATCGGCACGATGTTGCTGATTTTGCCCTCTTTTGTGATTGATGGGCAGCTGAAGATAGAGATGTAGGCGTTGCGGGTAAAGTCGCCCGAGCCGCCGATACCGTTCATCATCTTGGTGCCCACCACGTGGGTTGAGTTGACGTTGCCGAAGATGTCGGCTTCGAGAGCAGTGTTCATAGAAATCACGCCAAGTCGACGGATAATCTCAGGGTTGTTTGAGATTTCGCCCGGACGGATAAGCACCTTGTCGCGGAAGAAATCAACGTTTTTGAAGAAGCGGTCCATCGTCTCGTCGGAGAATGTGAGCGAGCATGTGCTGCTGAAACGACATTTGCCTTTCTCCATAAGGTCGAGCACGGCGTCTTGAATCACTTCGGTGTACATATCGAATTGAGGGATTTCCGGGCTTTCCTCTAAGCCGTGGAGCACAGCGTTGGCGATGTTGCCCACGCCCGACTGCAACGGCAGGAATTCTTTAGGGATGCGTCCGGCACGGAGCTCGCCTATGAGGAATTTGCAAACGTTTGCACCGATGCGCATTGTTGTCTCGTCGATAGGCGAGAAGCCGTGCACCTTGTCGGTGTTGTAGGTTTTTATGATGCCCACGATTTTCGACGGGTCGACTTTCAGCACCGGAGAACCGATGCGGTCGCTTGGCTTATAGATGGGAATCTCGCGGCGGTAAGGCGGGTCGAGCGGCATGTAGATGTCGTGCAGACCGCGGATTTCAGCCGGGATATGCTCGTTGAGCTCAATCACAATCTTGTCGGCAAGGTGTGCGAGCGAAGGAATGTTGCCCACACCAGGACCGAGCAGAATTTCGCCGTCGTCGGTCACGTCGCCAGCCTCGATTACCACCATGTCCATCTTGCCGAAGAATCCGTAGCGGAGGTTCTGCGCAAGTTGAGAGAGATGCACATCGCAATAGTTGATTTCGTGAGCGTTGAGGCGTGCGCGGGTGTCTTTGCATGACTGATACGGCGTGCGGAAATTCACGGCATCGGCACGTGCAAGCTCGCCGTCGATGTAGTCATTGGTCGAAGCACCTGTAAATACGTTGATTTTGAACGGACGTCCGGCTTCGTGTTCTTTTTTCGCTTTGGCTGCGATTGCAGGAGCGACAAATTTGGGCGTGCCGGCAGCGGTGAAACCAGAAAAACCGACATTGTCGCCGTTGTTCACCAATTCAGCCGCCTGTTCTGCGGTAATAAAAGGAAAAGCCATATCTTTAAGATTAAATGATAATAGTTTTGTTTGTTATTAGTTTCACAAAATTAGACATTAATTTTTATTGCGCAAATATACAGTTGGGAAAATCGGCGGTGGTGGGGCGATTTTTTTAAATGCCGCACTGAAATAAAAAGCGTGCGCGAGCGTTAATATTATGTATGAAGTGCCGGACGGCGACATATTTGACGGTTGTGGTGGCAGTGTTGTGCTCCGTGTTGCTGTCGTGCAGCACGAAGAAAAACACCGCCGGCTCCCGTTTTATGCAGTCGTTCACCACCCGCTACAACGTTTATTTCAACGGAGAGCAGCACTATAAGGAGCAGTTGAAGAAGATGGAGGAGGAATATGAGGACGACTATTCCGACTTCGTCTATGTGCATCCCGCCGAGTCGTTTGCCGACGACAAAGCCACGCATCCGTCGGTGAGTTTCGACCGCACAATCGAGAAGATGCAGAAAGCCATCGCCCTCCATTCCATCCAGAAGAAACCGAAGAAGGACCGCAGCAAGATGCGCGACCCGAAATATCGTGATTATCTGAAGCGTAACGAGTACAACCCGTTTCTCCACAATGCGTGGCGGCTGATGGGCGAGGCGCAGTATCTGAAAGGCGACTTCTCCGCGGCGGCGGCTACGTTTATGTATGTGGAGCGCTATTTTCCGTGGCTTCCGAAACTCGTCACAGAGGCGAAGATATGGCAGTTGCGCAGCTACTGCGCGCTGGGATGGACAAACGAGGCTGAGAACGTGTTGTCGCGGCTGAAGCAGGACGAGCTTGTGAACAAGCGGCTGCGCACGATGTACAACACGGCTTATGCCGACTTCCTCGTGAAGACGCGCCAATACGACAAGGCGGCGCCTGTGCTGCTTGCGGCGTACAAAGACACTGGCGGCGCACAGAAGACGCGTCTGGCATTTTTGCTCGGTCAGGTTTATGAGGCCAATGGCGACAAGGCTGCCGCCTACCGTATGTTCAAGTCGGTGGCTGGAGCGTCGAGCGCCACCTACCGCACGCAGTTCAACGCCCGCATCAAGCAGAGCGAGGTCTACACCGGACAGAACATCAATTCAGAGGTAAGGTCGTTGCAGCGCATGGCGCGGTTGGACCGCAACAAAGAATACCTCGACCAAATATACTATGCCATAGGCAATCTCTACCTGTCGCGCCGCGACACGGCAAACGCCATAAAAAACTATGTGCTTGCCAATGAGAAAAGCACGCGCAACGGCATCGACAAGGCTATAAACCAAATTACGCTCGGCGGACTCTATTTCGACCGCTATGAATATGACAAGGCGCAGCCTTGCTATTCTGAGGGCGTGGCGCAGCTGCCGGAGGACTATCAGAACTATGCGATGCTGAAGAAGCGCAGCGACGTGCTCGACGAACTGGCTGTCTACTCGCAGAATGTCACGCTGCAGGATTCGTTGCTGGCGCTTTCAAAACTGTCGCCGGAGGAGCAGCAGAAAGTGGCTGACAGATTGGTGAAAGAGTTGAAAGACAAGGAGAAAAAAGCTGCTGAGGAGGCTGCGCTGCAGGCGCTTGCGTCGCGGCCCGACGCTGCCGGAAGCCAGTTGAAGAGCAACACGCAGAACTATACGCTCAACACCGACAAGTCGTGGTATTTCTACAACACCGCCACTAAAAATGCCGGCAAGACGGAGTTTCAGCGCCGCTGGGGCAGCCGTAAGCTGGAAGACGACTGGCGTCGCGCCAACAAGACCACATTCTCTGTCGGCGACTTCAATTCGGAGGCAGACTATGGCGACGACGACAAGCAGAAAGAGATGGTCGACTCGCTCGGCAATCCGCTAAGCGACGAGGAGATTGCCGCCCGTAAGAAAAACGAGGAGCAGCTGGCGCATGAGCAGGATCCGCACTTCCCGGAATACTATCTGGTGCAGATTCCAAAAACGGAGGAGGAAATACAGAACTCTCACAACATTGTGCAGGAGGGACTGTTTAATATGGGCATAATACTGAAGGACAAACTTGAGGATGTGAATGCCGCCGAAGCCGCGTTCAATGAGCTGCTGACCCGCTATCCCGACAATGTGTATCGCCTTGACATATATTATAATATGTATCTGATGTATGTGCGCTACGGATATGCCGACAAGGCAGAGACATGCCGGCAGAAGATTCTTGCCGACTTTGCCGACACGAAATATGGTATGGCTCTCGCCGACCCGAATTATATCGAAAACCTGCGCAACATGGAGAGCGAGCAGGAGCGGATGTATGAGAAGACGTATGCCGACTATCTTGCAAACCGCAACGCAGCGGTGCATGAGGGGTATCAGGGGATTATGAACCGATATCCGTTGTCGAAAATTATGCCTAAGTTCATGCTTCTCGATGCACTTTCCTACCTCTCGGAGAAGAAATACGACCGTTTCCAGGAAACGCTCAAGGAATTGCTTGTGCGCTATCCCGACACCGACATCACACCGCTCGCCTCGTCGATTCTGAAGGATCTTGCCAAAGGCAGAAAACCGAATTCGGGAGCCGGAGGCAACGTGCGTGGCATGATTTGGTCGATACGGCTCACAAACGACACTGCGGCGGTCAACTCCACGACGGAGTATACGCCGTTTGACACGTCGCGCGAGGGTCCGCACATCTGCCTGCTCACGTATCCTGTCGACAGCGTGTCGTCAAACCGTCTGCTCTTCGACGTGGCACGCCACAACTTCTCGAACTATGCTGTGCGCGATTTTGACATCGACCGTCAGACGTATGGACAACTCGGAATAATCATAATCAAGGGATTCACCAGCTACGCTGACCTTGAGGACTACAGCCGTCAACTGTTTGCCGACCGTCAGGTTGTCATTCCTCGTCAGGTGCGCCCTGTGTTTATCAGTGAAAAGAATTTCGACCTGCTGCTCAAGGAGGGACGCTCGTTCTCCGACTACTTCCTTTTCCTTCAGGAGCAGAGCGACGATGCTGTGGAGGCACCGCTGATGGAGTGAAAAAAACGACAAGAATATGGACTATCTGCCAACCGACCCCGCAATACTTGTGTCAACAATCAATATGCTGCTGCGCGACGAGGAGTTTGACTCGCTCGAACAGATCTGCTATGCCTACAACCGCGACCCGGAGCAGCTGAAGGCGTATCTTCTCAGCCATGGCTACGTCTACAGCGTGGAGCAGCGTCAAATTCGTCCGGAGGGTTACGACCGATGATTACGCGCGCCGGTATCGAGACCGCCTATTGCTTCCTGCACCAGAAGGAGCGTGTCTATGCCCATTCGACAATGGACTGGCAGCGCGACGACATCGAGTATGCCATTTCCTCGTTTGCCGACGACATGAATCCTGAGCTGTATTCCTTGCTGGCAGACGGCCGCACAGACTTTCTGCGTTCGCACGCCACGTTTCATGCCGATATGCTCCACGCTCTCGACATCCTTGAAAAGATGCTCTGAACGATGATTCTTTTGAGGAAAATCAGTAACTTTGCCGTATGAAGTATTGGATGATAAAGGACGGAAATAGCGAAGGCCCGTTCAGCCTTGAGGAATTGACCGCGCATGGACTTGCGGCGGAAACGAAGGTGTGGCGCCAAGGGCTGCCGCAATGGACAGAGGCAAGACTCGTGCCTGAGTTCGCGCAAATCTTTGGTGTAAAGGTTGTTGAGAAGCATCGGGCGGCTGATGACGCCGTGCGCCATTGCCCCACGCATCTGCGTGCCGCTGTTGTCACGACGGTAATCATCGCTTTGTCGTTTTTCAATGTGTTCGCGCCGCTCTCGCTGCTCGGCAGTCCGTTTTTCTATATGCTGCTTCCGCTGTCGTGGATGTCGATACGCTCAGCCGTTACTGCACGCCGCATGCTGCGCGCCGGCAACATTGAGGCGGCGATGAAACGCGCCGACCGCACCGTGCTTCTCATCACGCTCAACGCAGTGGTCGCCATTGCTCTTTTTCCGTTCCACGTCGTGGCGGAGATATTCTGGTAGGTCATTTAAATTGTTTGTTTGGTCGGAGCATTCTTATCCAAGAGCTATAGGACTCCGCTATCTGACAATCACTTTGCGGACATGAGAGCTGGCACGTACAATGTAAATCCCAGCCGAAGGCATCGCGATTTCGTGATCAGCACCCGAATACACAATTTGTCCGCATGCATTAACCACTTCAACACTCTCTTTTTCATCAATTCCAGCAATTCTAACCATGCGGCCGTCAACCGTCACTTTCATTTCATCTGACGAAATGTCCGCCACGCTGTCGGAACTCTTAACAAGGAATCTGTACCAGAACGGATGGTTCATATAATTCATCTCCGAGCCTTTGGGCACGATGATGAAGCAGTCGTCATCATAAGCGTGTTTCTGCATTTCGGCAAGAGTATTGTCTAAATCATTAACATCTGGAGGCGTCGTTGACTCAAACTCTATTCGCTTTAAGTTTATCGCATTTGGAAATAGATATGTTACGTCGTTTACGTCTTGTTTGATAACTACTTTGGTCAATTCCGGATATTCAAGCAACAGACTGTTTTTATCAAAAATTGGAGCGTCGACCACCAATGTTCTGGATGATTGGACATCAGAGGTTGCAAACATAATACATTCCTGTTTCTCGTAATTATATCTAAAGCTATATATAAAGCCATTCTCTCCTTTTCTAAGGTATGGATTGTCATCTGGAATCTCAATTTTTGTGTTTCTTAAATACTCGTTCAGTGCGGTGTTGCTAATTTGGGCCTCTGTCAATTTTAGATATTCAAGGCCTCCACAATGTTGGAATGCGTTGTTGTTGATATAGTAACATCTTGAAGGAGATGTATATGACGTAGTTCCAGAAGGCAGCATTAACAATCTCGACAATTGACTTGAGCCGACAAAACGATATAAGGCTCCGTCCATGGTCGCCAGACCGTATGTCGTTGAGGCATAGTCAGGTCCATAATATCTTCTATCAACTTTTAATAACCTAGAAAAATTCAGAACATAATTATAATATCCGGTGCTATAATCAGAATGATCAAAATGTACTTCATTCACCAAATTGCAGTCATCGATATTTCCCAAGTTGGGTATGTGCACATTCTTTAAATTGGAACATTCTTTGAAATTAGCTTGTAAAAAAAAGTCTGTTGTAATCTTCACTGTCTCCAACTCTTTCATGTGTTCAAAACTTTGTGCTTTAGGTAGATGGCTGTCATCGAAATTTGGAGTATATGTCAGTGTTATTGATTTTACACCATTCGTACCACAAAAACACGTTTTAGATCCTACATTCACGTCTGTCAAATTTATTTCTGATGGCAGTGTGCAACCCCAGAAAGCATAGTCTCCAATATATGTCAGACTGGCAGGAAATGGCGCACTAATGACATTCTTTGTTCCATAGAATGCATATTTCTCAATTCGTGTCAGATTTTCGGGAAATTTCTCAAATTTCATACTTGACCCACGAAAAGCTCGAATTCCGATGGTTGCAACGTTCTTCCAGTCCAACCCTTTCAAATTCTTACAGTCTAAGAAGGCACTATCTCCTATGCAAAACACATTCTCTGGAAAATTGCCAATCGTCTCTATCTTAGAATTATAAAATGCTTGATTGGCAAATTTCACAGACCTGGTTTTATACTGCTTTGGCAAAATGATTTCCTTTGCATCGTTATAGTAAAAAATGAATTTTTCAAAATTCGCGGTAAATGTGGCGTCAGTAAGGTCTACCCTGACCAACTTGCCGTCTCTGTTGCTAATACGGCTTACAACGAGATATGGACCATTCTGGTGTTCGTGATCTATTGGATGCCAAATGGCATCCATGCCATTCGCCATTTTCCTTATTTGCCGAACATCATCGGCATTGATCGGTCCACTTACGGTAAGGGTGTCGACTGTAGTCCAATCGCATTGCTTTGCCAATTCCTCGGCAAACGTGCCTGGCTCTGTGACATGTACTGAAACTGTTTTGGCGTATGCACCTGTAACAGTGACCAACAACAATGCTAATACTGATAAAAATGCATTTCGTTTCATATCCTTGGTTTTAATGGTTAACTATTTTTATTGAACTTGTGGCAGGAATATATATTACATCGCCATCTTCCCAACTATCCGTGTCGGGGGTTATTCTTCCAACAATCACTACGTTGACATTGTTCTGTCGAATCTCGAATCGTTTAATCTGAGGATTCGTGATTATTACGCTTCCCTTTTCATCGCTGTTCTTCCATCCAAATCCATTCACCGACACTCCATTGTCGTAAATGTATTGGGAATCACAAATCGGTATGTCGACATATTTGTATTCTGTTTTGTCAAGCCTGATGCGGAACAGTCGCAACAGATATTTCCCTGTTGCTTTGCCAAGACTTATCAGCACTCCCCTACCATTATCTTCATCTTCATCTTCATCTTTATCGTTATCTTTTTTTTCGTACTTTTCGACTGTAGCCGATGAAGCTGTATGCCCGCCATCATCATTTACCCACCAATTAAAGTCGACAGACGACAGCCCAATGCCACGCTTTTTGTCGAGAAGGACTTGAGCTGAATATGAATATTCACCTGTTTCTCCTATCCATTTAACATCTCCGTTAAGCATCGCAATCGGATCAATTTGGCAGTCAGAGACGGCTGTGGCGAATGGAGCTCCAGTCACGGCAAAGCCTCCACAAATGCATGACGATTGCGATAGGGCATAGGAATAATTGTTGAACTCTTCAAGTTCCGAAAATAACGAGTTATTTTTGATTTTGTAAACCTGTACTCCAAATGTCCGAGTGTCGCCAAAATTCTGTCCACTCCGATATCGATAGCAGTTGCTGATGTTCAGGATTGAAAATTCATCAATGGCAATCTCCGCATCGCAGACAAACAGAGACTCATCCTTTGAACTGTCGGTTATTGTATCTTTGAACAGAAACACATTGCCGTCCATCGTGACAACAGATTTATTGCCATAGCTGTCGGAATAAATCCTTACTGCCGGTTGATTGCCTATCCATATGTAATTGCTTCGAAGCGCAACTTGGGAACTTTTAATTTCTACGGTCTTATTTCCTTCCATATGGTTGGAAGAGAAGTCAACTGCCATACTCTTGTTTATAAGCACGTCTGCGTTCAGAATGTTTGAATTGACGCTTGCTCCACCGCAGTGGTTAAGACGCAGCCCTTTGTTGTACTTGCCTTCGTGAACGGCATTATGCTCAAACAGCACTCCATCGCCAAGGAACCCGAGGTTGAAAGCGAAAAATTGCAAATTTCCCACATATAGTGGCGGGTCGCAATAGAACGTGCAGTTGGTCACTCGCTTGTTGTCAATATATTCGTCAACATAGCGCACGGCTTGACAAAAATCATTGAAAATCACATTGTCGAAGGCGGAAGGAGCTCCCGTAAGCACACACGCCGGCAATCTGTCGATGGGTTCGTCTTGTGGAGCCGTTCTATTGATAATTCTCAAATTCTTTATCGTCGTGCACATTTGTGTGAAGCCCAGTTCCCATGTTGGGGAATTCCAGTCTTTACGCTCTTTTGGCTGTTTTTCCCATTTAATATTTATGTGAAACAGATAATTGCCATAGCGCATATCTTCCTCTTTAATTTCCTCCTCCTGATTTTTATTATCTGACGATGTGGACCATTGTATAGCGTCATAATCCATTTTAGCAATTAAAATAGTTCCGTTGACATCATCTTTGTAGATGCCAGTTTCTCCAGCTATTGTCACGCCACAACTCAAGTTTATTGGCTTGTCAAGGAAATACACGCCTCTTGGCAGAAAAACTTCACCGCAACACGTCATCTTGGCGGCACGCTCGATTGCCTCTGAGCTATCGGAGAGTTCCTGCCCAGTCGGCAGCTCTGGCGTTTCACAGTCGTAGGCTTCAGCTCCAAACCACTGTGGGTAGACGCGGTCGTTTGTCCAAAATCCCGTAACATTGACGCTTTCTTCAAACACTTTCTCTATCGGAGCTGAGAGGTGGGAAAAATTGCCGACAACATTTCCAGTTCCTATGACTATGCAGCCTGGCGAAATAATCAGTTCGCTGTGCTTCCCTAACGTCAGCGAGACATCTATGTTTAATTTGCCAGCTTCAATTAATAGATGTGTGTAATCATCAAGAACGATGCCCTTGTCAACCATAACCGTTACATTGTTAACAATCGAAACAATCAATTCAGTCGAATCCTGATGCCTAATTTCTGACAATTTGCTTGAAAGATTGCAATTCTCAGAAATCATAATCCTCTTTATCTTTTTGTCTGATGTTTCTGCTTTAGCTGTTCTTTGTGTATTCATAATAAATGGCTTAATTCCCAATGACAAAGCTATTTGAATTTTTATTGTCAAGCAAGTGGATTAACAATCTTTAACAGCATTTCTGCCAACCGTCGCATGCCCTTGATGCTTAAGCTCTTGCTTGTCTCAAAAGGAGTGCGTAACTTTACACTGACAAAAATCTGAATACGATGGACATAACGCTTCCGAAACGAATAGACGGGCAGCAGCCGGCGACGCTCAACGGGCGCCAGCAAATCACAGTGGTCGGAGCCAACGGCTCTGGCAAGACACGCTTCGTCAACCGGATGATTGCCGACCTTGGCAACCGTGCATTCACAATTTCCGCTCTCAAAGCCTTGTATCCGATAAAAGACGGCGACATACAGGCGCAGTCGGTCACTACGTTCTATCAGCAGGCGCTGCAGTCGGTGCAGTTTGTGAAACCCGTAGCCGAGACAGAGTTTGAGATGCTGCTGTTTATGCTGCTCAACGATGAGATGAATGATATGTTTACCTACAAGATGAACCGTATCGGCGCAGCCGCCGACATCCCGTTGCCGCGCACGAAAATCGATGCCGTTGTGAAACTGTGGAAGGAAGTGTTTCCGAAAAACGATGTGCAGAGGTCTGGCGGTAAAATCAAGTTTACCAACCGTCTTGGCGACAATGCCTTCAATCCCCGCCAGCTGTCGGCGGGCGAGAAAGCCGTGTTCTTCTATATCGGCGCGACGCTGTATGCTCCGAAGGGCAGCGTGATTTTTGTTGACTCGCCTACGCTTTTCCTGCACCGCAGCATCACGCAAAGCCTTTGGACAACTATCGAGGGACACCGCCCCGACTGCACGTTTGTCTACATGACCCACGACATCGAGTTTCCTACGTCGCGCACCGACAACGTCACGGTGTGGGTGAGAGGATGCAACATCCAGGCGGAAACGTGGGACTATGAGATAATCCGTCCGCACGAGTCGCTGAGCGACCAGCTGATAATCGACCTTATGGGCAGCCGCAAACCGGTGCTTTTTGTGGAGGGCGACAGCACCCACAGCCTTGATTTCAGGCTGTATTCGCTGATTTTCCCAGAGTACACGGTGAAGCCGATGGGAAGCTGCAACAAGGTGATAGAAACGGTGCGCTCCGTCAACGACATTCAAGGCTTCCATCATCTTGACTCGCGCGGCATCGTTGATCGCGACCGGCGCAACGCCAAGGAGGTTGACTATCTACGTCAGAAGAAGATTTATGTGCCGGATGTGGCTGAAATTGAGAATATAATGATGCTTGAGGGGGTGATACGCACCGTGGCGCGAGTGCACGGCAAGGATGATGTGAAGGCCTTTTCGCATGTGCGTGGCAACATCCTCAAACTCTTCAAGGCAGAACTGCGGCAGCAGGCGTTGATGCACACCCGGCATCAAGTGAAACGCACCATCGAGGTGGTCGTTGACCGCCGTTTTCAGAACATCAACGCCCTTGAGGACCATCTCGACCATCTTGGACAGGAGATACGTCCGCGCGCAATCTATGAGGGACTGTGCCGCGACTTCAACCGCTATGTCCAGGAGGGCGACTACCGCAGCGTGTTGCGTGTCTACAACCAGAAAACGATGCTTGTGCAGAGCAACGTGGCGCAGCTGTGCGGCTGCCAGAACAAGGATGAATATATCAAATCGATATTCACCATCCTTCAGCGCGACAATGCCGACTCCGCCGCCATCCGCGCCGCCATCAAGCAGTGTCTCGAGATTGATTAGGCGGCCGTATATGCTGCCAACGGAAAGATAAAAGAATTTAATGGAAGAAACAATACAGAAGAAAATACTGTTCCTGCATGGATTTTTTGCCACGGGAAGTTGTGCGATGGCAAAGGCGTTGCGGGAGGCTTTCGAGGGGTCGGCAGTTGTGCTGACACCCGACCTGCCGTTGCATCCCAAAGAGGCTTTGAACGAAATCCGCAGCATCATCGACAAGGAGCGTCCCGACTTGCTTCTTGGCAACAGCTGCGGAGCATTCCTTGCCCAGATGCTTGCCCCTGTGGTGGGCATACCGGCCTTGCTTGGCAATCCTCATTTCAAGATGACCGAATTTTTGAAGCAGCGCGTCGGCGAGCACGAATACAAGGCACCGAGAAGGGACGGCAATCAGCGGCTGGTCATTGACGAGGCGTTGATTGAGGAGTTTGCCGAACTGGAAGCCGTACAATTTGATTGCTGCAACCCATATTACAAAGACCGCGTATGGGGACTTTTTGGCGAGCGCGACAGCATCGCCCATTTCTGCCCGTTGTTTATGGAGCACTACGACAATGCCTTCCGTTTCCCGGGCGGCCACACACCAACAGAGCAGGAGGTGAAGGCATGGTACGCACCGCTTGCCCAAAAGATGCTTATGGACTGTCCGGTAAAAGAATATCGGTATTTTCAGCACTTCAAGGGCGGAAAGTATAAGTTTTTCCATTCCGCCTTTGATTCAGAGACGTTGGAACGTATGGTGGTTTACCAAGCCTTGTATGGACAGAAGGCATATTGGGTGCGCCCTGAAAAGATGTTTTTCGGGAAGGTTGCAAGAGACGGCCGAACTTTCAATCGTTTCACGGAGGTGGATATGTGAAAAAGGGAACGGGTATGAACACATTGCGCACCTCCCTGCGATATATTCTCGGTATCATTTATTCTTACCGACAACACGCCAAGCCTATGGAAAAATGTTATGCAACATAATTAACTAAAATTAACGGGGGGGGGTAATTATTATGTTCTTGTTTGTTAATTTTGCAGATTCGAAAAACAAATTGCAAAAACATGAAGAGTCCCCAAAACATGAAGAGTCCCAAAATCATGAAGAATCCATGGTTAAACATTTCACTTAGCGACACTGTCGCCGATTGCGACAAGTCAGTAATCAACAGCCTGACGACTGCTGTTAAATCAAAGATTGTGCTTGACACACTTCCTGAACCATATCACGGCGATCCTGAGGCTAAGGTCTATCTGCTTAATGGCAATCCTGGACATAGCGAAAAAGATTTGACTTTTGTGGGCTGCGGCAACGCGATTCAGGCGGCGTCAGTGCTGCCAAACGGTAAGAATGCTTTCTCCAACATTTATGAGAAAGAGATTTGTGAGGAGTTGTGGCATATCAACAAGGAGTTCATTTGGCTGCGTGATCCAGAAACAGTTGTGAATGCGATAGGCGAGTCCCATCTAGGCTATAAATGGTGGAAAGACCGCGTGCGAAAATTGAAGAAAGCATGCGGATGCGAGATTTCAGAGAAAGTTTTCTGTATAGAATGTTTCCCGTACCACACTAAACACAAAATGGCGTTCGACTTGCCGTCTGGCAAGTATGTCGACGATTTTATTTATAGCGCGATGGAAGAGGAGAAAGTCATAGTGCTTATGCGAAGTCGGAGAGAATGGTTTGCAAGAATAAAAGGTCTGGAGAATTACAGCAATCTGATTTTGCTCAACAGCTGCCAGAACGTCTCGCTGTCGCCTGGAAATATGACAAAGTCAGACTGGGAAAAACTTGTGAAGACGCTGAAATAAAAAAACGACAAAAATGTTTATGAAAGACCATCGTTTCGTTTGTCGAAGCGATAGCATTAGTTTATAAGCAAAAAAGTGAAAATATAAACGAATAGAAAGGCTTGGAAAAGATGGCGTGAGGAAAAGAGTTCTTGCGCCATCTTGCAGGCTGTTAAAATAAACTAAAGTATATATCATGGAAAAAAGGGATGTAGTGGTGTACAGTGAGGACTATAAGAAACTTGTTGATGCAACCGCACTTAAAGACAAATATTACGAGATTGACGAACGTGTCGAGGAAATTTGCAAAGAGGCATTCAAAGGTTGCGACAAGTTGGAAGAGATTGTCATGCCAAAGAAATTAAAAAAAATTGATAGCGAGGCTTTCCAGGGTTGCAGCAGCTTGACCAAACTTACATTGCCTGACAGCGTGATGAGAATCGATGGTCTTGCTTTCTGTGGTTGCAGCGGTTTGACCGAACTGACATTGCCCAACAGCGTGAGGCTTATCGAGGTTTTTGCATTCGAAGGTTGCAGCGGTTTGACCAAGCTGACATTGCCGGACAGCATCACGAGCATCGGGGATTGTGCGTTCTATGGTTGCTCTGGCTTGACCGAACTGACATTGCCCAACAGCGTGAAGAGCATTGGGGATGGTGCTTTCGCAGATTGCAGCGGCTTGACCGAACTGACATTGTCCAACAGCGTGACGAGCATCGGATATAGTGCTTTCAGGGGTTGCAGCGGCTTGACCGAACTGACATTGCCTAACAGCGTGACGAGCATTGGGGAATCTGCTTTCTGCGGTTGCAGCGGCTTGGAAAAGATTATGGTAGAGAGTGGAAACAGTCGCTATGACTCCCGGGATAATTGCAATTCAATAATTGATACAGAAACCAACACATTGATTGTTGGATGCAAAAACAGTGTCATCCCTAACGGTGTGACGAGCATCGGGGATTCTGCTTTCGGCTGGTGCAGTGAATTGACCGAACTGGTATTGCCGAACAGCGTGACGAGTATCGTGGAATCTGCTTTCGCATATTGCAGCGGCTTGGAAAAGATTACAGTAGAGAGTGGAAACAGTCGCTATGACTCCCGTGATAATTGCAATTCAATAATTGATAAGAAAACCAACACATTGATTGCAGGATGCAAAAACAGTGTCATACCGAACAGCGTGGCGAGAATCGATGGTCTTGCTTTCTGTGGTTGCAGCGGTTTGACCGAACTGACATTGCCCAACAGCGTGAAGAGCATTGGGGATGGTGCTTTCGCAGATTGTAGCGGTTTGGAAAAGATTACAGTAGAGAGCGGAAACAGTTGCTATGACTCCCGTGATAATTGCAATTCAATAATTGAGACGGAGACCAACACCTTGATTGCTGGATGCAAAAACAGTGTCATACCAAACAGCGTGACGAGCATTGGGAATTCTGCTTTCTGCGGTTGCTCTGGCTTGACCGAACTGACATTGCCTGACAATATTCATTTCATAGAGGGTGAAGCTTTCATGGGTTGCAGCGGCTTGACTGAACTGACATTGCCCAACAGCGTGAAGAGCATTGGGGATGGTGCTTTCGCATATTGCAGTGGCTTGACCAAGCTAACATTGCCAAACAGCGTGACGAGAATCGGGAATCATGCTTTCGATAGTTGCAGCGGCATTACCAAACTTACATTGCCCAACAGCGTGAAGAGCATCGGAAGGTATGCTTTCCAAGGTTGCACAGGCTTGACTGAACTGACATTGCCCAACAGCGTGAAGAGCATTGGGGATGGTGCTTTCGCATATTGCAGCGGCTTGACCGAGCTAACATTGCCCAACAGCGTGAAGAGCATCGGAAGGTATGCTTTCCAAGGTTGCAGCGGCTTGACTGAACTGACATTGCCCAACAGCGTGAAGAGCATTGGGGATCGTGCTTTCGCATATTGCAGCGACTTGTCGAAGATAACATCGTTGGCTGAAATTCCGCCAATGTGTGGCTTCAAAGTGTTTAACGGAGTCAATAAAACTAACTGCGAATTGATTGTTCCGGAAGGATCTGTTGCCGCCTATACGCGGGCGGAAGACTGGAATAAATTCAGCAACATAAGGGGCTTTTCGAAGTAGAGGTCACCTTGGCTGACAAGACACGGAAGATTGTGGTGGAATAGCCGCATCGCGCGTTGACATTGTTTCGTGGCGCAGAGCTCACGTATTCCGTCTTTTTTACGTTGAGCATATATAGACAAAAAGGACTGGCACGGGGTGTCAGTCCTTTTGGTTATAAAAGTATTGCCGCAGGGCAATAGTCAGAATTATTTCTTGCGTTTCTGCTGTTCGCGGAGCATCGCCTCCTGTCGTTTCTGGGCAGCCTCGAGGCGAGCCATGAATCCGCTCTTCTTGCGCGGTTTCTTGGCGTTTTCAGCCATCTTGGCGCGCACCTTGTCTTCCTTGATGATGAATCGGAAAGCGTATGTCTGAGCGATTGTGATGAGCAGAGAGATGAAGTAGTAGTAGCTCAAACCGGCTCCATAGTCGTTGAAGAACACGAGGAACATCACCGGCATCAGGTACATCATCCACTTCATTCCCGGCATCTGGTTGTTGCTCGGGTTTGCCTGCATATTGAGGTAGGTGTAGATGATGTTCACACCCGTCATCAGCAAGCAGAAGAGACTCAGATGGTGTCCAAAAATCCAGTTGATGACAGGGATGTTTGCATCCCATTCGAGAATCATGTCGGGCGCCGACAGGTCGGAAGCCCAAAGGAACGACTCTCCGCGCAACTCGATGCATGAAGGCAGGAATGAGAACATAGCCACGTAGACTGGCATTTGCAGAATCAACGGCAGACATCCGCTCATCGGGTTGGCGCCCGCGCGGTTGTAAAGCTCCATCATCTTCTGCTGGCGCTTCATCGCGTTTTCGTTGCCAGGGTATTTATCGTTGATTTCCTTGATGTCGGGAGCGAGCACGCGCATCTTCGCCTGTGAAGAGAAGCTCTTATAGGTGAGCGGGAAGAGCACGAGTTTGATGAAGATTGTGAGCAGCAGGATGATGATTCCGTAGTTCAAGTTCATCGTTCCCAAGAAGTTGAAGATAGGGATGATGATGCAAGTGTTTATCCAGCGGAACATTGACCATCCAAGCGGAATCAGGCGAGTGAGTTCCAAATCCTCATCGGGCGAGATCTTGTCGTCAAACGACGAGAGCAGTTTGTACTCGTTCGGGCCGAGGAAGAAGTTGAACGCCGCCGGTTTCGGATTGTTCACGTTGTATTCAAGCGAGCTGTTGAACGACACGTCTTTGAGGAAGTCGTTGTGCTCCTCGCTGTTCTTGTCGATGACAGCGCTTTTCATAGGAGCGGCTCCGATGAAGTGCTGGTCGGCGATAAGCACGCAAGAGAAGAACTGGTATTTGAACGCCACCCATTTCAAGTTGTTGTTGGTCTTATCCTCGTCGTTGCTTGTCTCGCTGAGGTTCTCCACGTTGTCGCCCGAGAATTTGTAGAACACACCACTGTTGCGTTCCTCGAAAGTCTGACCTTTCTCGTGGCGCATCATCTTCTGGCTCCATTCAAAGTCCATTGTCGACACGTTGGAAGAGATAACGGCAGCCATGTTCTGCTGCACCACCTCCATACGCACGAGATAGCTGTTTTTAGGAAGCGTATATCGGATGCCGAAGTAAACGCCCTTTCCGAAGTCGAGTTTCATCAGCACCGTAGAGTCGTTTTCCTGCACCGGAGTGAAGTTGAACTCCTTGGTGTCGAAACGGTGGGTGTCGGTGTTGATGGCGAATCCGTAAGAATTGTGTTCGCTGTCGAAAAGCACGCAGTTGCCATCTTTTCCATGTTGGAAAGCGTTGTATTTCTTCAGCGTGGCCTTTGCTATTTGACCGCCTTTCGAAGAGAGGTCGAGCGTCAGCAGCTCGTTCTCAAGTTTTACGGTCTTGTTTCCACCGCCAACAAACTGCACGAAGTCGGAGTATTTAGCCACATTTTCGGCGGCATCGCGCACCTTCTTCATCGCCGCGTTGTAGAGCAGGCGGTTGTCGGCCGACGGAGCGTGCTGCAAATCAGAGAGAGCCACGGTCATATTGCCGTCCATCATAACCGAGCCGGTAAGGCTGTCGGAAGCGACGGTGAAACTCACATTGTCGTTTGTCAGCACCATCTTGTCGCCGTCCTGCTTGCCGTATTGGCGCACGATGGTCTTGATGCGGGCAAGCTCGTTGGCGTTGAGGCTGTCGGCAATGTCGGTTGTGGCCTGTTTTGCGTCAGCCTTTTCAGTCTTTTCGGTTGTCGGCTGGTTGCTTTGGTCGTCGCCCGAGTTGAGCATTGAGAATCCGAAGATTACCACACCCATCAGCAACAAGCCGAGAATCGTGTTTTTGTCCATTATTTTCTTCTGTTATTTATTTTATTTCTTTTGATTGTCGATGGCGGCTTTCACGAAGCTGAGGAACAGCGGGTTTGGAGAAAGCACCGTGCTGCTGTACTCAGGGTGATACTGTGTGCCGATATACCATTTCTTTTCTGGAATCTCAACGACTTCAACCAAGTGTGTGTCAGGGTTTTCGCCAACACATTTCATGCCAGCGTCCTCAAATTGCTTGCGGAATTCCTCGTTGAATTCAAAGCGGTGGCGATGACGCTCGCTGATGTGTGTTGAGCCGTAAGCCTCAGCCGCTTTCGAACCGGCTTTGAGCACGCAGTCGTATGCGCCCAGACGCATAGTGCCGCCCATGTTGGATATGCTCTTCTGTTCCTCCATAAGGTCGATGACGTTGTAAGGAGTCTGCGGGTTCATCTCGGTGCTGTTTGCATCCTTCAGTCCGAGCACGTTGCGAGCGTACTCAATCACCATGCACTGCATGCCCAGGCAGATGCCGAATGTCGGTTTGTCGTGTTCGCGGCACCATTTAAGCGCAGAGAATTTGCCTTCGATGCCACGTTGACCGAATCCCGGAGCCACAATCACGCCGTCCATGTCCTTGAGCAGTGACTCCACGTTGTCGTCGTTCACCTTCTCGGAGTGGATGCTCACGAGCTTGAGACGGCGGTTGTTGTAGGTGGCTGCTTGGAACAACGCCTCGTTGATTGACTTGTATGCGTCCTGAAGCTCGACATATTTGCCCACAAGACCGATTGTGACAGTCTCTGTGGCATTGTTCATCTTGTCGAGGAAGTTTTTCCACTGACTCATGTCGGGCTCGCCCTCGTATGGAGTGTTGGTTTTTTTCAGGATAATCTCGTCGAGATGCTGGGCGTGCATGCCCATCGGCACCTCGTAGATGCTCGGCATGTCGATGGATTGGATGACAGCGTCGGGCGACACGTTGCAGAACAACGCCACCTTGCGGCGCATTGCTGTCGGGATTTCCTTTTCTGTGCGCAGGATAAGCACGTCGGGCTGGATGCCCACCTCCTGCAGTTGCTTTACAGAGTGTTGCGTAGGCTTCGTCTTCAACTCCTTTGCGGCGTTGAGAAACGGCACATATGTCAAGTGGATGCAGATGCAGTTAGAGCCAAGCTCCCATTTCAGCTGACGCATGCTCTCGAGGAACGGCAGCGACTCGATGTCGCCCACGGTGCCGCCGATTTCCGTGATTACGAAATCGTATTTGCCGGTGTTTCCGAGCAATTTCACGTTGCGTTTGATTTCATCGGTGATGTGAGGGATAATCTGCACCGTCTTGCCGAGATAGTCTCCGCGGCGCTCCTTGTCGATGACGCTTTGGTAGATACGCCCGGTGGTGATGTTGTTCGCGCGAGTAGTGTGGACGTTGGTGAAACGCTCATAGTGACCGAGGTCGAGGTCGGCCTCGTGGCCGTCGACAGTCACATAGCATTCGCCATGCTCGTAGGGGTTCAATGTGCCCGGATCGATGTTGATATACGGGTCAAACTTTTGGATAGTCACTCTAAAACCGCGCGAAAGCAGCAATCGCGCCAATGAGGAAGAAATGATTCCTTTTCCAAGCGAAGAAACCACGCCTCCCGTTACGAAGATATATTTCGTTTCCACTCTGATTATTAATTTTTTTGCAAAGATAGTGCAAGGCGAGAGAAAAACAAAATCAAGCTTGCTTGAAATTTTGATTTTCCGAGCCGCAGCCTGTCTTATGGAAAGATAGTGCAAGGCGAGAGAAAAACAAAATCAAGCTGCTTGAAATTTTGATTTTCCGAGCCGCAGCCTGCGTCGCGGGAGTGCCGTCGCTCTGCGACGATAGCCCGCCAACGTTGCCATTGTTTAATGTCGTAAAGTTCGACATATTCCGCTTCTTTAACAACGTCTTTTTTACATTGAGCCGAGAAACCGAGCGAAAAAAGGAGATTTCTTCACTATCTTATGGAATAGATACGAGCAATATTTTGGAATAACGTCGCAAATTATGCGACAAAAATGGGTAAATTTTGTCGCATAACCAAGGGAAGTCATCTAAAAAATGCACTGTTTTGCTTGAAATTTGATTTTCCGGCTTATGCCTTGTCCAAATCATCGTCGGCCACACGGATGCGGTTGTCGTATGTCAGCATGTCGGCGCGCTGGTAGCAATAGTCGGCTGACGCCAGCGACTGCGAAGGGTCGTAGTGGTTTGACCGGATGTCGAAGATGCCGCACATAAGGTCGTAGAGCAAGTCGTTGGTGAAATATCGGTCGCGGTTGTCGGCGAGAGCCTTCGCCACGGCGGGATGGCGGTCGATGTAACTGTCGGACAGGTAGGTCCATAGCGGGATGCGCACCATCTTGAATCCGAGGAAGCGCGGCGACCGTCGCATGTCGGGGATGCCTCCGTGGTCGGAGCAGTAGACCATCGCTTCGAGGTTGAGGCGTTGGCTCGCTTTTTCAAAGGCTTTTTGCAATACGCTGTCAGTGAAATGGATGGAGTTGCGGTAGCATTCCACATCGCCCAAGTCGGTGCGCAGTCCGTTGGCTTTGGCGTAAGATTCCGGATAGCGGTTCTCATAGTTGAAATGGCTGCCTATCAGGTGCAGCACAACGAAATTGTCGACCGTGGGGTCAATCGTGTCGAGAAAGTCGATGAGTGAAGAGTCATATTGCGCCTCGACCGAACTAAGAGTCCACTCGGCGCGGTCGGAGGTTGAAGCCACGAGAGTTGCCGACGTGTCGTTCTTTCCGATATGCCCCTGATTGCTGAACCAGCTTGTGCGGTAGCCTGCTTTGCGCGCGATGTCGATAACCGACACAGAGTCGGAAAACTCACGGTTGTTGTATTGGCTGCGTTCGGTCAAAGCCCGTTCCAGCGCCGGGACGGTCTGCATGGCGCATGAGTATGCGTTGCGGAAAAACGAGAAATGACGCCTGTCGCGGCTCATAGCCGTTTCCCATGGGGTTGTTTCCCACGGCTGGTCGGGTTCGAACGCGCTCATATAGTCGCGGCATGCCGACTCGCCGATCACCAGCAGCACGGTGTGTGGCTTTCCGCCTTCGGCATTGCGCGTCACCGAGAGGTCGCTCAGGCGTTGCTCCATGCCGGTGCGGTAGCGGCGCGAGCCACGGAAGTAGTCGCGCACGTCGATATACAGATTGACCACACCAGTGCGCACAAACAGTCCGTGGCGCGGTTTCCAGATGTAGACGGTGAAATAGGCGAAGACCGCAGCGGTGATGGCATAGAGCCACCATGCGGTGTCGGCAGGCGATGCCGTCTGCCAATTGGCTGCCACAAGAGCGGCAGTCAATCCAATAAATCCGGCTACTACAACCACTACTTTCACAATGCCGAGCGACCGCACATATTCGACCGTTTCCGATGCGTATGTGTCGAGCAAGGGAATCATTCCTGCATCGTCGATGCATGTGCGGTAAACGGAATAGTAGCCGATATGAGCCAGCGGAATTATCAGAATTGCCGCTTCGGCAAGTCCTGTGACGATGCCTGCTGCTGCAGGCGACAATGCTGCTGTGATGCCTTGCAGAGCCGACAGCCATCCGAAAATATAGATACCGAAAGCGATGTCCATGTGGTTGTCGTAGTCGGGCGACGTCTGCCGGTTGGTTTTGTCAAACAAGACGTTGTAGGTGACAATCCACAGCGTGGCAGTCAGCAGTGCGCAGACAGCCGGTAGGGAGAATGAGCTTTGGCGCATGAGCAGCATCGGAATGACAACCTGTACGGCTGCGATGAGGTAGCGCCGCAGTTGCTGGCCTCGGGAGTTGCGTGCCAGTCCCATGTTGAAACGTCGGAAGATGCCGTATCCTACGGCGAAAAGATAGATGGCTATGATTGTTGGAATCATCTCTGCATTGGGGAAAACAAAAGGGTGTGGGAATGCTTAGTTCTCACACCCCTTGGATATCTGTAAAATGGTTTATGAATTGAGTTGGTCAATGATTGCTTGCTCGGCATCCTGCAGCTGTTTGAGCTGTTTTTTCATTCTTGTCAGGTCGTTGCCGAGTTGTGCCTGATTCTTTTCTTTGAAAATTTTCACGGCCTTGTCGGCGTCGTCGGAATATACAGCCATATAGCAGTCGAGCGACTTCTCGATATAGTCGGAAAGGTAGGTCGCGTCGTTTCTGACCGACGACGACTCTTTCTGTGCAAGATAGTGGAATGCGATGGCGAGGTCTGACAGGTTGTCGATGCTGAGGTCATCTTTCTGCGAATATAGCTCGGCGGCAGTTTTTGCAACGGCATCGACTTTGCCGTCTTTCATGTTTTTTGCCATTTCGGCACATGCTTTGTCGGCATCGGTCTGGCAAGAAGCCATCAGCAGACACACGGCAAGCATTGAAAGAATTGAAAGGATTTTTTTCATTGTTATGTTTTAATTTAAAAGTTCATTGAGTCGGCTACCGCCTGCTGGAATTTCGACAGGTTGGCATTGTAGTTTTTTGCCACGGCATCCATGTCCACCTTTTTTTCTGTGAACCGTGCGCGTGCAGCGTTCGAGTCTTTGCCCACAGCGCTGTTGTAGCAGTCGATGGTTTTCAGCACATAGTCGTAGCGCGTCACGGCATCCGACGACTTGTCGACCAGCTGGTGGTAGATTATCGCCAGGTCGGCAAGGTTTGTAGCCGAGCACGCACTTTTCTGTGCGTATACTTTCGAAGCGGCATCCTCTGCCTTTGAGATATCGCCGGCAATGATGCTGTCGTAGATGGTTGAGCAATTGTCGTCGATCGGACCGGCGAATGCCGCCAAGTTGGCAAGCAGTATGCTGAAAACTAAAAATAATCGTTTCATAATATTCCTCCTTTTGATTTTGCAAAATTACATAAATTTATCTGTTTCTGAGGCTTTGACTTGGAAAAACGTGAAAAGATTAATTCCAATGATGATTTGTTCGCCGCATAGTGGCAGCCTTGTTATGAAGAAATAATAACATTTTGGAAATAAAAAGATAAAACACTTGCATTCTTAATCGTTTTGACATACATTTGCAATGATGAAGAAACCACTTTAAAACAACACGCATAGAGCAGATAAAAATAGACTAAAACAACATAAACAAAACTTTTATGAAAAAACTGTATCTATTCATTATGTTCGCAGTGCTGGCGTCATTGGGATTTGCCAACGCTGCAACTGTGACGGATGTGCTTACCGCCAAATTGTTTACGGCGACAGGAAGCTCGTACACGGATTTCTCCAACGTGACAGTCACATCGTCGGCTGTGTATGCCGGCAATTCTGCCAAGTCTGATGCTGGCGCAATTCAGCTGCGCTCAAAGAAAAACAACAGCGGAATCGTTACGACGGCTTCTGCCGGAACTGTGAGAAAAATCACTGTGGTTTGGGACGACGCTACAGCCAGTGGGCGCACCATCGATGTGTATGGCAAATCGACAGCCTACTCTTCTGACACCGACCTTTTCGGTTCAGCTGACGTTCAGGGCGTGTTGATTGGCTCGATTGCCAAAGGAAAGTCTGAACTGGTCGTTGAGGGCGATTATCAGTTTATCGGAATCCGTTCCAATTTCGGTGCTATCTATGTGACAAGCATCTCGGTGGAGTGGGAAGCAGGCAGCACTCCTGCGAAGCTCAAGGCTCCGATTATTTCCGGTGTGGAGAACGGCGTTGAGTATAAGTCGGCAAAAGTCGCAATCTCATATCCGGCAGGCGCCACTTCGATGACATGGGCAGTGACCAAGGACGGCGCTGCGTGGAAGGGCGGCGACGCAACGTCGGCAGTTTCGGTCGACGTGACCGAGGACGGCTCTTATGAGGTCAGCGCATCGGCAACCGATGGTGCAACAACCAAGACTGCTGAAAACGTTACGTTCACAATCAAGGCTCCTGCAGCTCCGACAGTCGGCTACGAGGCAATGGATGTGGCAAACGTCAAGGAAGGCAACTACATCATTGTCGGCGAGAACGACGGCAAGTTCTACATGATGAAGAACGAAACCTATAGCGTCAACTATGTGGCTGCTACCGAGACCACACTCAACGGCACAGAAAGTTTCTCTTCAGCCAACTTGTTTACAATCAAGAAACAGGGCGAAGGCTACACCATCCAGAGTGCCGACGGCAAGTATGTGACAGTTGAAAAGTCGACCAACGGCACGAAGACATACTACAACCTCCGTGTGGGCAAAGACGCGTCAGATGCGGTTTGGAAATTTGCCGACGCAACGGGTGGCAAGGTTCAGGCTACATACGGCGAGTTCACCAATTTCATGTCGTTTATATGGTATGCGAAGGTTGAACCGGGTGTTCCGGAATTCTCTACAGGCTACCAGGACAGCCATATCCGTCCGGCATTCTACTATGTGGGCGATGTGACACCGGTAGAACCGGAGGCTGTCAAGGTGGCGTCGATTGCTGAATTCTATACAAAAGGTCTGGCTGATGCCGAGCCGGAATATGAGTTTACTTGCCCGCTGACGGCTACATATCAGTCTGGAAAGAATCTTTATGTTACCGACGGCACCGACGGTATGCTTATCTACGGACAGCCAGACAAAGTCTGCGTGAACGGCTTTGTGCTTGCTCCGGGTGTCAAGGGTAAATTCAGCAATTTCAATGGCACTTATCAACTCACTAATGCCGTTCTCACTGAAATCACCGATAATGGTAAGGGTGTGGCTCCTGAGGAAATGACCATAGATGGAATCACTGCCGAAAAGCAGAACCGCTATGTCGTGATCCGCAACGCGATGCTCGACACGGAAGAAGGTGTCACTACGCTTTTTGACGACACGGGCACCATCGTTGCCTTTGACAAAGGATTTATCGTATTCCCTGCGGATGAAAGCAAAATCTATGACGTGACGGCCATGACGGCGTATTTCAAGGGTCAAGTTCAGGTTTATCCTGTCAACTTCACTGAAATTCCGAAAGATGTAGTTCAGGAGCCGGGCATCGGAATCTCTGGATATCCATTGAATCCGGACTCTGATGAACACATTTATTACGGCGAAGTCGAAGTCATTGTCATGAAGTCAGACGACGTGGCTTCAATTCATGCCGTAGTGACAAAAGACGGTGTTGAGGTAGACAACGTCACCGCAACAGAGGAGTGGAGGAAAACATATTCGGAAGTGGGCAAGTATCTTATATCTGCCACGGCGACAAACGGCTCTTTGACTTCTGCGCCTATTGAGGCGGAGTTTGAGATTGTGCCGGAACCGGTGATTACCGCTCCTACATTCTCATTGGCTGAGGGCACATACACAGGCACTCAGATTGTTACAATTGAGGGCTATCGCGGCTCGATGATTGTGGGAACTTGCAATGACGACGATGTCTACGACTATTCTCCATGTGACGTGACCCTTGCCGCTCCTGCGACAGGCGAGATTACATATGTGCTGACCGTGCATTCAGAACTCGGTGAGAAGCAGAGCGAGGAGTCGACAGCCACTTATGTAATCAAGGCTGGCGAGCCTGCTGCCAAAGGTGCGTTCCAACTCGTCACTTCCGCTGAAGTGCTCAAGGAAGGCGCGAAGGTGATTTTGGTTAGCGAAACCAACGCAATGTCGACAGTGCAGAACGTGAAGGACGCTGCAAAGCAGTACCGTCAGAGCACTACAGTCGTTGTCGACGGCAATGTGGTGCCGTCAGTCGGCACAGACGTGGCTGTGTTTACAGTGGGCAAGGACGGCGACAACTACACATTCTACAACGCAGCGACGAAAACAGAGACTGGCGCCGCTATGCCGGGCTACCTCTGCGCTGTAAGCAACGAGAAAAATGCTCTTGGCGTTGAGTCGACACTCAGCGACAACGGCAAGTGGAGTGTGGAATTTGCCGGCAGCACCGTTAAGATGCTTGCACAAGGTGAATTCACCCGCAATTTGCTCCAATTCAACTATAATGGATTCCGTTGCTACAAACCGTCGACGACAACCATCGACACCAAATTATCAATCTATTGCCAAGTGGAGTCGGGTGTGGACGACGCAACGGCCGATATGGTCAAGATTATAGGCGAAGAGGGCGCAATCCGTGTTGTCGCAGAGTCGGCCGACGTGACTGTCTACACAATGACAGGTCAGACTGTGGCTGTGGCTGCGGTCGACGGCGAGGCTACAATCCGTCTTGCTGCTGGATTCTACATTGTGCGTGTAGGCGGCACAACAGTCAAAGTTGTGGTGAAATAATCAGCACACACATTGAAAATATTGAGCCGGGGCGACTTATTCATCGTCTCGGCTCTTTTTTCTCGTGTTTATTCATTAACTTTGCAAACTAATTTTTTAATCAGACAGAGATATAATGAGAAGATGGCGTATTGAGGACAGTGCCGAACTCTACAATATTACGGGCTGGGGACTGAAGTATTTCTCAATCAACGACAATGGTCACGTTCAGGTGACTCCGCGTGAAGGTTGTGCATCCGTCGATTTGAAAGAATTGATGGACGAGTTGCAGATTCGTGACATTACCGCTCCGGTGCTGTTGCGTTTTCCCGATATCCTCGACAATCGCATCGAGAAGATTTCGCGATGCTTCAAGCAAGCCGCCGAGGAATATAAATATGGCGCGCAAAACTTTATCATCTATCCGATAAAGGTGAACCAGATGCGTCAGGTGGTCGACGAAATCGTGAGCCACGGCAAGAAATTCAACATCGGGCTGGAGGCCGGCTCGAAGCCTGAGCTGCACGCTGTGCTCGCTACGAATATCGATGAGCACAATCTCATTATCTGCAATGGATACAAGGACGAGAACTATGTGGAGCTGGCTTTGCTGGCGCAGAAGATGGGACGCAGAATATTCCTCGTTGTGGAAAAGCTCAACGAGCTGCACTTGATTGCCCGCCTTGCAAAGCGGATTGGTGTGCGTCCGAACATCGGAATCCGCATCAAACTGTCGAGCTCGGGCAGCGGAAAATGGGAAGAGTCGGGCGGCGACCACAGCAAGTTTGGCTTGAACTCGAGCGAACTGCTGGAAGCTGTCGACGCTTTGGCTAAATACAAGATGGAGGACTGCCTGAAACTCATCCATTTCCATATAGGCAGCCAAATCACCAAAATACGCCGCATCAAGAATGCCCTGCGCGAGGCTACTCAGTTCTATGTGCAGCTCACGAAGATGGGCTTCTCAATCGACTTTATCGACATCGGCGGCGGACTTGGTGTGGACTACGACGGCACGCGTTCAAGCGCGAGCGAGAACAGCATGAACTATTCAATTCAGGAGTATGCCAACGATGCCATCTCTGCCATCGTCGACGCATGCGAGAAAAACGGGCTCAAGCAGCCTAACGTCATAACCGAGTCGGGACGCTCGCTCTCCGCCCACCATTCAATATTGATAATAGAAACGCTCGAAACCACCCAGTTGCCCGTGTGGAACGACAATGAGGAGGTGAGCGACTCCGACCATGAGCTGGCGCGCGAGCTGTATCAGATATGGGACCGTCTCGGACAGCAGTCGTTGCTCGAAAGCTGGCACGACGCCTTGCAGATACGCGAGGAGGCGCTCGACCGCTTCAGCCTCGGCATGCTCGATCTGCACACCCGTGCGCAGATTGAAAAACTGTTCTGGTCGGTGGCGCGCGAGGTCAACGACATTGCCAAGACAATGAAACATGTGCCTGAGGAGCTGCGCATCTCAAAAATGTTGCCCGACAAGTATTTCTGCAACTTCTCGTTGTTCCAGTCGCTTCCCGACTCATGGGCAATCGACCAGATGTTCCCGATAATGCCGATTTCACGTCTTGACGAGAAGCCTACCCGCACGGCTACGATTCAGGACGTCACTTGCGACTCCGACGGCAAAATCAACTGTTTCATATCGAGCCACGGCTTCTCCAACGCCTTGCCTATCCATCCGATAAAAAATGGCGAGTCGTATTATCTTGGTGTGTTCCTTGTGGGTGCATATCAGGAAATCCTCGGCGATATGCACAACCTGTTTGGCGACACCAATACGGTGCATGTCAGCGTGCATAAGGACGGCTACGAGATTGAGCAGATAATCGACGGCGAAACAGTGGCTGAGGTGCTCGACTATGTGCAGTACAACCCGAAAAAACTGGTGCGCAACGTCGAGACATGGGTTACACGCTCAATGAAGAGCGGAAAGATTACGCCGGAGGAGGGTCGCGAGTTCCTTAGCAACTATCGTTCGGGTCTCTACGGATACACTTATTTGGAGAAAGACTGATGGCTTGCCGCTACTTCATGCGATTGGCTTATAACGGCACTCCGTTTCATGGATGGCAGCGCCAGCCGAATGCCGTAAGCGTGCAGGAGGAGCTGGAACGCGCGCTGTCGATGGTGTTGCGCCAGCCAGTGGCGGTTACTGGTGCCGGACGCACCGACACGGGCGTGAACGCTCGATGCATGTGGGCACACTTCGACACTGCGGAGGAAATCGCCGACGTGAAGCGCTTGGTGTGCTCGCTCAACAGCATCGTGGGCCGCGACATTGCCGTCTATTCGGTTGTGCGTGTGGCTGACGACGCCCATGCGCGTTTCGACGCAACAAGCCGCACGTATAAGTATTTCATTGGCAAACGCAAGTCGCCGTTTGACTACCATTTTTCGTGGACTCCTCCGTATGCGCTCGACGTGGAGGCGATGAACGAGGCGGCTTCCAGGCTGTTTGACTATAGCGATTTCACAAGCTTCAGCAAGCTGCACACCGATGCTAAGACCAACATCTGCCGCATCGACCATGCCCGTTGGGAGGATGAGGGCGAGAGGCTGGTGTTTACAATCACCGCCGACCGCTTTTTGCGCAACATGGTGCGCGCCATCGTCGGAACTCTTGTCGATGTGGGGCGCGGAAAGATTACCGTAGGGCAGTTTTGCGAAATCATCGAAAAGAAAGACCGTTGCGAGGCGGGCACGTCGGTGCCTGGCAACGCATTGTTTCTGTGGGACATAACTTATCCGTATATTTCATGACAGGGCATCGCGCATTGGATAGGCTTATGCGCTGCACGATGCTGCTGTCGATTGTGGCGCTTGGCGCGTGCTCGTGGATGCCGCGGCAGGGCGATTTGGTGTTTCAGGTGGCTGGCGGCGGCGACATGTCGCAGGCTATTGTCGATGCCACAACAAATGTCGACTCCTTGCAGTTCGACCATGTGGCGGTGTTTGCCGGCTCGCGCCGCAACCCTTTTGTCGTGGAGGCTTCGCCTGAAAAGGGCGTAGTGAGGACGCCTTGGCGCGAATTTCTGAATAGGTCGGGCGGCGGTGTAGTCGTGAAGCGTCTTGATGCCGACTATCCAAAGCAGGAGGCGGTAGAGCGGGTGTTGGCGCATCTTGGACAGCCCTATGACTGGTATTATCTACCTGGCAACGGCAGGACATATTGCTCTGAATTGGTCGAGGAGTCTTATCTCTATGCCGACAGCACGCGCATCTTTCCCGCAAAGCCTATGCGCTTCCGTGCCGCCGACGGCACAATGCCACAGTTTTGGACCGACTTGTTCCATCGGCTTGGGGCAAGTGTGCCTGAAGGAGAGCCCGGAACAAACCCAAACGATATGTCGAGGTTTCGTTTGCTCCACACTGTCAGGGTGTTCCGTTGAACGGCGAAAAAATATTTTCTAAAATAGTTGGCGGTTCAGAAAAAGTTTGTACCTTTGCAGCCGGGTAAGTCCTATACGGCCAGCTCCTTGTCAACTCCCCCAGGTCTTGACCGAAGCAAGGGTAGCAGGTTGTAGCGGCGCGATATAGATCGCTTGCCCACCTGCCTCTTTAGCTCAGTTGGCCAGAGCACGTGATTTGTAATCTCGGGGTCGTTGGTTCGAATCCGACAAGAGGCTCA
>ENA-UEQJ01000206-UEQJ01000206.1-human-gut-metagenome-genome-assembly--contig:-NODE-206-length-48657-cov-59.846418_pt1 | contig 48657 bp, 37 predicted proteins | sample MGYA00242937_ERZ507938 | MGnify/ENA primary metagenome ERZ507938 (study PRJEB26167, sample SAMN06115437) | human gut metagenome | host: Homo sapiens | place: China:Gansu | collected 2015-07-03...
TCGCTTCTGGTAGAAAACTCCACCATCATATTACGCATACCCATACTCTTGAAGCACACACTCAGCACTTCCAGACCGGCAAGCGCAAACAAGGTACTCAGAATTCCAACCATATACATCCCTGCCCCGATGGCCAGTCCGATTCCCGACGTAGCCCAGATACCGGCCGCGGTCGTCAGTCCACGCACAATCTGCTTTTGCAGGATGATGGTGCCCGCACCAATAAAACCGATACCGCTGACCACCTGAGCTGCAATACGGCTCGGGTCCAGACGGACCAGGTCGGCTTTCAGAACCTCCGTAAAGCCATATTGCGAAACAATCATCATCAGCGCGCTTCCCAGTGCCACCAGAAAATGAGTCCGATAGCCTGCTTCCTTTGCCCGATACTCGCGCTCCAGCCCGATAGCAACTCCCATCAGACCAGCAACCAGCAGTCTCAAAGCAAAATCTCCGTATAATTCCATTCCGTTCATCTCCTTTTCATTAGTTTACCCCGAAATATACTGAAAAACTTCGGATATTGTACTATCTTTGCGCATGAAATCATTAAGTTTTCAAGAATTATATGAAATATAAACTATTAGTACTTGACCTTGACGGAACCCTGACAAACAACCGAAAAGAAATCACTGACCGCACACGCCTTTCCCTGATTGAAGCCCAGAAGAAGGGAGTAAAACTTGTTCTGGCCTCGGGACGTCCTACCTATGGAATTGTTCCTCTGGCTGAAAAGCTGGAAATGCAACGGTACGAAGGTTATATCCTGGCCTACAACGGAGGAGAAATCATCGACTGGAAAACCCGGGAACTGATGTACAAGAACGTATTAGACCCGGAAGTTCTTCCTTATCTCTACCAGTGCGCAAAGGATAATCATTTTGCCATCGTCAGCTACGACGGAGAATATGTGCTTACGGAAAATCCGGAAGATGAATACGTGCTTAAGGAAGCATTGCTTAATGTAATGAAGATCAAAAAGGTAGACAATTTCCTTAAAGCAATACATCATCCTATTGCAAAATGCCTGATTGTCGGTGAACCCACCCGGCTTGCCTTGCTCGAGAAGGAAATGTACGAGCATTTAAAGGATCGCATGGGAGTATTCCGCTCAGAGCCCTACTTCCTGGAACTCGTTCCGAAAGGTATTGACAAGGCCCGTTCTCTTTCTGTGCTTCTGGAAAAACTGGGAATGACCAAGGATGAAATGATTGCTGTCGGAGACGGATTCAACGATCTTTCAATGATCCAATACGCCGGACTGGGGGTTGCCATGGCCAACGCACAGGAAGTCGTAAAAGAAAACGCCGACTTCATCACTCTTTCCAATGAAGAAGACGGCGTTGCCCATGTCGTAGAAAAATTTATTCTGATTTAGGCTTACGGTCAAAAAACGGATTTTTTGAGGATGCACTCACCGGAATAGCATATACCTGGGTGCATCCATCCAACCAGTCCAGCTGCCGGGCAGCCAGACCTGCCGAAAACATGATTCGCGTATCTACCCGATGATCAGCAGCCACCGAGCAGGCTGATCCAAGAGCAATCCCCAAATCCACACTATTGATCGCACAAGGAACTCCGTCTTCCCGTTCTCCACATGCCGCATAGCCGCAATATCCACAATTCAGTCCCTGCGGATGTTCACGCGTTCCGATCAGCACAACACACTCCGCTTCCAGAATATTGTCCGCATCACGAAGGAAAAACTTGAAACCATTATCTTCATACATCTGTTTCATGGTTTCCGATAAAATCCGAAGATTACTTTCTGTCACCAGCGCCACCTCGATAATGTCCACTCCCTTTGCTTTGGGTGCCGTACGGGCCGCCGTCATCATCAGCTGAGCAATCTGTACCACCTGCTCATGCCGACAGTCTCTTTCATTCAGTATCATAAGGCTTCTATATATAAATAAGGTATATACTGTTATTCAGTCCGTAAAAATACAAAGTTCCACGAATCTGCACAAGACCCGAGTCTTCTCCATGCAAATCCGTGGAACTTTTATTCAGGAAACAGAAAACTTCTTCAGGAAGTCATCTGCCCTTTATCTTATTTCAAGATATCCAATTGCTTGAAACACTTCACCAGTTTATCGATAGCAAAATCCACCTGGTCTTGAGTATGTGTAGCCATCAGCGCGAAACGTACCAGTGTATCCTGCGGATGACAAGCAGGCGGGATAACCGGATTGATAAATACGCCTTCATCAAAAGCCAGCTTGGTTACTTCGAAAGTCTTGTCCGTGTCACGAACATACAGCGGAATGATCGGGCTTTCCGTATCACCGATTTCAAATCCGGCGTCACGGAAACGCTTCAATGCGTAGTTAGTGATCTTCCAGAGGTTTTCCTGACGTTCCGGTTCAGTCTTCAGGATATGAAGAGCCTCGATAGCCGCAGCTGTTGCAGCCGGAGTATTGCTGGCCTGGAAGATATAAGAACGGGCATTGTGGCGCAGCCAGTTGATTACATCCTTGTCACCGGCAACGAAACCGCCGATAGAAGCCAGAGACTTACTGAATGTACCCATAATCAGATCGATTTCGTCAGTCAGTCCGAAATGGTCACATACACCACGTCCGTTACGTCCGAACACGCCCAGACCATGAGCTTCGTCTACGTAAACGCTGGCATTGTATTTTTTCTTCAGGCGAACGATTTCAGGCAAATTCGCCAAATCACCTTCCATAGAGAATACGCTGTCTACAACAATGAGCTTCAAAGCATCAGGTTCGCATTTCTGCAACTCCTTCTCCAGCGCATCCATGTCATTATGCTTGTATTTCAGCTGAGTAGCGAAAGAGAGACGGCGACCGTCAACGATAGAAGCATGATCACGGTCATCGCAAATAATGTAGTCTCCACGTCCGACCAACTGGGGAATAACTCCTTCGTTTACTGTAAAACCGGTAGAAAAACACAGAGATTCATCTTTTCCAACGAACTCAGCCAGTTCCTTTTCCAGTTTAATGTGAATGTCCAATGTTCCGTTCAGCAATCGTGAACCTGCACAACCTGTACCGTACTTCTGGGTTGCAGCAATAGCAGCATCAATGATTCTCTTGTCATAAGTTAACCCCATGTACGAATTGGACCCAAACATCAGCACCTTCTTTCCGTCCATCATCACTTCAGTGTTCTGTGCACTGTCTATTTCACGAAAATAAGGATACACGCCTCTTTCCATATACATCTGAGGCAGTCTGAATTTACTTAATCTGTCTTGTAATATTCCCATATTTAAATATTGGAAGCCACTCCGGCTCCTTTAAATTATATTTTGATAATTCAAGCTTGTTTAAAATGACGCGCAAAGATAATAATTTCTCCAGACCCAGACGCAAAATACTCAAAAAAAAACGTTTCCATGTCAATTATCAGTCCAAAAAAGGATTTTTCAAGCAAATAATATTATTTTTGTACTCCGAAACCAAGCTAGAGAAGAGACATGAGCCTGAAAAAAAGAATTATTTTCATCGTCAATCCCATTTCCGGAACTCACAGCAAAGAAACCATTCCACAGCTGATCGAGGAAAAGATTGACCATTCTAAATATGACTATTCCATCCAACGCACCCAATATGCCGGACATGCCTCCCAGATAGCTGCCGAAGCTGCCAGGGATGGAGTCGACATTGTTGTTGCTGTCGGAGGAGACGGCACCATCAATGAAATCGGCCGTGCACTCATTCATACCCGGACAGCCATGGGAATCATTCCCTGCGGTTCCGGAAACGGCCTGGCCCGTCATTTGAACATTCCGATGATTGCCCGCAAGGCACTGGACGTCATTAATGCCGGAACTGTCAGAACCATTGATTACGGGATCATTGACGGCCATCCTTTTTTCTGTACCTGCGGAGTCGGATTCGATGCTTTTGTCAGTCTGAAATTTTCCGATTCAGGGAAAAGAGGTTTGCTGACTTATCTGGAGAATACATTGCACGAGAGTCTCACCTACCAGCCGGAAACTTACGAAATAGAGAACGCGTCAGGCACCGCCCGCTATAAAGCTTTTCTCATAGCCTGCGCAAATGCTTCCCAATACGGAAATAATGCCTACATTGCGCCTCAGGCTTCTCTGACTGACGGAATGATGGATATCACAGTGCTGGAACCTTTCACCGTACTGGATGTCCCGGCACTCTCTTTCCAGCTCTTCAACCGGACACTGGATCAAAACAGCCGGATCAAGACCATGCGTGAGAAAAAAATCACGATTCACCGTTCGCAGGAAGGGGTTTTCCATTTTGACGGCGATCCGGCACAGGGAGGAAAAGACCTTGAAGTGGAAATCATTCATCAGGGCTTGCACGTCGTTGCGCCCCTGAAGGGACATAACGACACCATTCCGTTAAACGTGCTGCATCACATTACTGAATTTATCGGCATGCGCCCCATTACTTCAACCATTGCAAGCAAGCACCGGCAGCTTCTGAAATTAAACCAGCACATTCTGCGCCGGCTGGCCAAAAGAGGATAAGGATCTGCCGGCTTCAAAGGTAAAGATAGAAATCCTTTACCAGAGCAAGATATTCCGGACTATGCACACGAGGTTCCGTTTCAATTGTCAGATGATCTGTTTCACTGGACGGAACCAGTTCCTTCGTAAAGGCCATCAATACCCGCTTGGGGGCTATTCCCGGTTTGGTATGCACCCAGGTCTGACGTTTTAAATACAGGCGATGGCGCAAGGCCAGACCTATAAAGTCCCGTCCGGCATCCGAAGGCAGAACGACAGAGAAGACTCCCCGCTCTGTCAGCAGACGGCATACCGCTTCAAGCAATTCGTCAAAATCCAGTCCGTCCGTATGGCGGGCCGCATTCCTTTGCCGGTCAGGGCACAACACCTTCTCCGTAAAATAAGGAGGATTGGAAACAATCGCATCAAACACACCATCCGTTTCCGCCCGCATCTCCCGCACATCCTGTTTCCATATCCGGATCCGGTCGGCCCAGGGAGAAGCTGCAACGTTTTCCAAAGCCTGCTCCACCGCGGCTTCATCCACATCTATTCCACACACGGGAGCCTGGCAGCGCTGGGCTGCCATCAAGGCGATCAGGCCGGTTCCGGTTCCCAGATCCAGCACACGCCCCTCTTCAGGCAACTCTGCCCACGCCCCGACCAGCACTCCGTCGGTGCCGACCTTCATGGCACAACGGTCGTGGCAAACCGTAAATTGCTTGAATTTAAAATAAGGATTAGGCATATTCTTGTTTCTCTTTTTTCAAAAATGTCGTCAAAAATAACAAATCACTTCCGAATCCTCCAACAAAATGCAGGATATTTAGTTATATAATCTGTATTTGGCACAAATGTTTTTCCAAATTCAGAGTGGAATGATTAACTTTGCAGACGTTTTTGGGGTGAAGTACCCCTTACGTTTGATTATAGACGGTATTAAAAGAAGTATGATAAAGAAAAATAGAAAAGATCAGATTTTGATGAAAACAGAGAATGAGGACATTTCAATGTTAGCCGAAATAGATACCAACCCTGTGGAAGTTACCAAGGAGGAGCTGGATCAGGTATTTCCTGTCATGACTCTCCGCAATCTGATAATGTTCCCATCGGTGGTTATGCCTGTCACTGTAGGCAGACAAAGTACGCTCAAGCTGGTGAATACCGCCTTGAAGAAAAAATCTTCCATCGTCATCACGACTCAAAAAGTGAGCGAGGTGGAGGCTCCCGGCTTTAAAGATCTTTACCCCGTAGCTGTGATCGGTAAAGTTCTGCGTATTTTTGAAATGCCGGGAGGCAATACGACTGTTATTCTCCAGTCCAATGGTCCCAAGGTAAATCTGGACGAAATCACGGCTACCCGTCCTTACCTGCAAGGTAAAGTCAGCCTCATTGAGGAAGACATGCAGGTAGAGAAATCCGACGAGATGAAAGCCCTGATGGATACATGCCGTGAACTGAGCACCAAATATGTAGAAGCATCGGAAAGAATGAGTCCGGATACGGCCTTTGCCATCAAGAACCTGGACGAACCGGAGATCCTGGTCAACTTCATCTGTACGAACTTCCCGTTCTCGCAGGAAGACCGTTATGCCCTGCTTTGCATCAACAATCTGAAAGACCGCCTTTACCGGCTGATTCAGGTACTGAACAAGGAAGTGCAGCTGGCTACTCTCAAACAGAATATCCAGATGCGTACTCGCGAAGATCTGGATCGCCAGCAGCGTGAATATTTCCTGCAACAGCAGATCAAGAATATTCAGGACGAGCTGGGCAACGGACAGAATGACGAGGTGGAAGAACTGAGAGAAAAGGCCAGCCACAAGAAATGGAGACGCGAAGTGGGCGAAACTTTCGAAAAAGAAGTAAGCAAACTGGAACGGATCAACCCGCAGTCTCCGGACTACAACGTGCAGCTGACTTACCTTCAGACTCTGCTGGCACTTCCGTGGGATGTTTACACGGACGATGTCATCAACATACCCAATGCCGAAAAGGTGCTGAACAAAGACCATTATGGACTGGAAAAGGTAAAAGAACGTATTCTGGAACATCTGGCTGTATTGAAACTGAAGAACGACCTGAAATCTCCGATCATCTGCCTGTATGGTCCTCCGGGAGTCGGAAAAACTTCTCTGGGACGTTCCATTGCTGCGGCCCTGAAACGGAAATACGTCCGAATGTCACTGGGAGGTGTACACGATGAAGCTGAAATCCGCGGACACCGCAAGACTTACATCGGTGCCATGCCGGGACGTATCATCAAGAGCCTGATCAAGGCAGAAACGTCCAATCCGGTCATCATTCTGGATGAAATTGACAAACTGGGAAGTGATCACCGGGGAGATCCGAGCTCTGCCATGCTGGAAGTACTGGATCCGGAACAGAACAACACGTTCCACGACAATTATATCGACATGGATTATGACTTGTCAAAAGTGATGTTCATCGCCACGGCCAACAATCTGGCTACGATCCCTACCCCGCTGCTGGACCGTATGGAACTGATCGAGGTAAGCGGATATATCACCGAAGAAAAAATCGAGATTGCCCGCCGTCACCTGATTCCGAAAGAGATGGATGCCAACGGACTGAAAAAAGAACATGTCAAGTTTACCAAGGCTGCCATCGAATACATCATTGAGAATCATACCCGGGAAAGCGGTGTACGTGAACTGGAAAAGAAGATCAGCAAGGTAATGCGTAAGATTGCCCTGGAAATTGCAAGCGACAAATTCACCGGCCAGCACGAACTGAAGCCGGCAGACATCAGACAATATCTGGGCGCTCCGGAATATTCACGCGACAAGTATCAGGGCAATGAATATGCCGGTGTGGTAACCGGACTGGCCTGGACTGCCGTAGGAGGTGAAATCCTGTTTGTAGAAACCAGTCTCAGCAAAGGAAAGGGCGGCAAACTTACCCTGACCGGAAATCTGGGTGATGTCATGAAAGAATCTGCCATGCTGGCCGTAGAATACCTGAAGGCACACAGCCACATGCTGGACTTGCCGGAAGATATCTTCGACAACTGGAATATCCATATCCACGTTCCGGAAGGAGCAATCCCCAAGGACGGACCTTCTGCCGGAATCACCATGGTCACTTCACTGGCGTCGGCACTCACCCAGCGCAAGGTCAAAGCCAATCTGGCCATGACCGGCGAGATAACTCTTCGCGGAAAAGTTCTTCCGGTCGGAGGTATCAAGGAAAAGATCCTGGCTGCCAAACGGGCTGGTATCAAGGATATCATCCTGTGCGAAGAGAACCGCAAGAATATTGAGGAGATACAGCCGATCTATCTGAACGGACTGACTTTCCACTATGTGAAGGATATCAAAGAGGTGCTCAAGCTGGCCCTGACCAACGAAAAGGTGGCAGATGCCATTGACTTTACCCAAACTAAAGAAGAAAAAGACTCCAAAAAACAGTAACATGACGTTTGAACTCCAATATACAGACCCGCGCTCCAATGCGCGGGCGGGTCTGATCACAACCGATCACGGCCAGATCGAAACCCCCATCTTTATGCCGGTAGGAACACTGGGCACAGTGAAAGGTGTGCACCTGCATGAGCTGAAAGACGACATCAAAGCCCAGATCATTCTGGGAAATACCTATCACCTTTATTTACGTCCGGGACTGGACATCATCGAAGGAGCCGGAGGACTGCACAAGTTCAACGGCTTTGACCGCCCGATGCTGACCGACAGTGGAGGCTTTCAGGTGTTCTCTCTCTCCGGCATCCGCAAGATGCGCGAAGAAGGTGTTGAGTTCCGCTCTCACATTGACGGCTCGAAACACCTGTTTACTCCGGAAAGGGTTATGGACATTGAGCGTACCATCGGAGCTGATATCATGATGGCTTTCGATGAATGTACACCGGGTACCGCTGATTACGAATATGCCCGGAAGTCTATGGAGATGACTCACCGCTGGCTGGACCGCTGCCTGACACGGTTCAACGAGACAGAGCCTAAATATGGTTACAACCAGTCACTCTTCCCCATCGTGCAAGGATGTGTCTATCCGGATCTGCGCAAGCGGTCGGCCGAATACATTGCATCGAAGAATGCCGACGGAAATGCGATCGGCGGACTGGCAGTAGGTGAACCTACCGAGAAGATGTACGAAATGATCGAAGTTGTCAACGAAATACTTCCCACCGACCGTCCCCGCTATCTGATGGGTGTGGGTACTCCCATCAATATCCTGGAAGGTATCGAACGGGGTGTGGACATGTTCGACTGTGTCATGCCGACCCGTAACGGCCGTAACGGTATGTTGTTCACCAAGGATGGCATCATGAACATGCGCAACAAGAAATGGGAAAACGACTACTCTCCTATCGAAGCCGACGGAGCATCCTATGTTGATACGATGTACAGCCGTGCTTACCTGCGCCACCTGTTCCATGCTCAGGAACTGCTGGCCATGCAGATTGCTTCCATCCATAACCTGGCCTTCTACCTGTGGCTGGTCGGCGAAGCAAGAAAACACATCATTGCCGGTGACTTCTCGACCTGGAAGCCTGCTATGGTGAAACGGTTGTCCACCCGTCCGTAAATTCAGGAACTAAAGTTAGAAACCAAGAGAACGAACAATGAAGACAAACCTGTTTAAGAAAAAATGGTTGAAGAGACTTGACAAATACATCATCATCAAGTTTCTGGGTACTTATTTCTTTGCCATTGCTTTGATCATCTCCATCGCTGTCGTATTTGATATCAATGAAAACATCGATGACTTCATCAACAACAAGGCACCGCTGAAAGCAATCGTATTCGATTACTACCTGAATTTCATACCCTATTATACCAACCTCTTCAGTCCCCTGTTTGTCTTCATTGCCGTCATCTTTTTCACCTCCAAACTGGCAGAGAATTCCGAAATTATCGCCATGTTCTCTACGGGTATGAGCTTCAAGAGGCTGATGGTGCCCTATATGATCTCGGCCGGAATCATTGCATTGGTGACCTATATCCTGAGTACGGAAGTTATCCCGACCGGAAGTGTTACCCGACTGAAGTTTGAGCAGGTGTACAAAAACAAGAAGAAGGTAGATTATGTACGCAACATCCAGCTGGAAGTTGACAGCGGAGTCATTGCATACATGGAACGCTACGAGGACTACAACCGGACAGGCTACCGTTTCTCACTCGACAAGTTTGAAGACCACAAGCTGGTTTCTCACCTGACGGCGAGACGGGTGACCTATGATACGGCAACAGTACATAAATGGATCATCCGCGACTACATGATCCGGGAAATGAAGGGGATGCGTGAAACCATAACCCGGGGCGACCGCATGGATTCCATCATCAATATGGAACCTCAGGACTTTCTGATCACACGCGGACAGCAGGAAACCATGACCAGCCCGCAGCTGAGAGAATATATTGACAAGCAGAAGAAGCGCGGATTTGCGAATATCAAGATTTTCGAAGTGGAATATTACAAGCGTATTGCCACTTCCTTTGCCGCCTTTATCCTGACCGTCATCGGGCTTTCTCTTTCTTCCCAGAAACGGAAAGGAGGTATGGGACTGCACCTGGGTATCGGAATCGGCCTAAGTTTCTCTTACATCCTGTTCCAGACCATTTCGTCTACTTTTGCCATTAATGGAAACGTACCGCCTAATCTGGCTGTATGGATTCCGAACATTCTTTATCTGTTTATAGCAATCTATCTGTATCGGAAGGCTCCGAAATAACAATCCGAAGCAAGATATTCCTTCATTTCACTATACAAGGCATAAGGCTTATGCAAAGGAAATGTCGGCTTTGTCAGGTAAAAGCAGCTGGTTCCAGCAAGTGAAATAATCTGTTCCAGTAGGTGAAACAATTTGTTCCACTTACTGGAACAAATTATTTCAGTAAGTGGAACCCTTTCAGTCTTCCGCAAACATCGGCAATAATCACCAAAAGAAATTCCCGCTGTCTCCTGTCAGAGGACAGGATACAACGGGAAAATACAAGAGAAACGTCAAGCTTTATTCAGCCTTGAAACAATAGATGTTACCTGAAAAATCTGTACCAAAGAAAGTATTTCCTGATACGGCCACCGTGGTCAAAATGGGAGAACCTGTCTTATGACGCCACATGAGTGAACCGTTCTTACGGTTGACCGCATAGAAGGTGCCGTCAGAAGCTCCTACGATCACCATGTCACCCGATAGAACAGGAGTGCTTTCCACCTGAGCCATCTCACCGTTCGTGTAAGGAGAGGTATATATCAGGGCTTTACCTGTACGGTATTTCCATTTGATGTCCAGTGTCTTGCGGTCGAGTGCGACAATACCTTCACCTGCCGTTCCGAAAATGATCTCTCCGCGTGTTACAAGCGGACTGGAAGTAGCCTCAACCGAGAAAGGCAGTTTCTTGACAGCCAGTACCTCGCCGGTCTTTTCAGAAAGTACAAAAAGAGAACTTTCAGACAGGAAATACATGGCTCCGTCGTGCATGGACGGAGATGACGAACGGAAACGGATTCCGTCTTCACTCTTTGCCCAAAGCAGCTTGCCGGTGCGTGCATCATTGGCATACATAGCCCCCCACTGCACACTGCCGATAAGTACATCTTCATCCGGGCTCAACGACAAGGTGCAGGTAGTACCTTCGCGCTGCGACCAGGATGAGTTCTTCCAGATCTCACGGCCAGTTCTGGCATCAAGCGCAACCAGTCCCTTTCCTGCTCCGGCAAAGACTGTTGTTTCGTTGGCAACCAGTCCGTCTTCCAGTCCCGGAACAACTGCTACGTCAAGTTTCTTTTCCCATGCCAGTTTTCCGCTCTTGGCATCAATTGCATAAAGATATCCCCAGATATCCTGAGCAAAGATAAGTCCCTGTGCAGAAACAATGGTGTTCTTCACTGAAGAACGTGTGGAGTATTTCCAGCAGAGGCTGCCGTCGGTTGCATCCATCGCTGTAACGGAAGATTTGCCCTGTATGTTTTCATCCATAGTAGCTGCAAAAACCTTACCGTCAACCACGATCGGAGAAGTCATATAAACATTCGATCCCATGTTCTTTACCCATGCCAGACGGATCGGCAGGTTCAGTGTGTCTTTTGTTACGGCCACATGCTGCGGGTTTCCGCCAAGATTGGTCCAGTTGTCGCTTGTCTTGACTTCGACAGGAGTGGATGTATAAGTAAAGAAGCTTTCAGCTCTGGCTGTCTCTCCGTTTTTGAAAGTAGCTGTTGCCTTAAGTGTCACGGTACGTCCTTCACATTCAGCCGGAAGTTTCACGGCATCCGTCCAGTTGAAATCGGTCTGGCGGGTCATGCTGCGCTGCGGAGTTACAGCCTTGTCTTCCATATATACGGCATAAGTCACCTTGGCTGTCTGAGTTACCGTAGAATAGGTATTGACCGAAACCTGCAGTTTGCCATCCTTCGTCACAGGTGCCTGTTCGTTCTGGGCTGAAGCAATCACAATACTCTTGTCGATGTAAGTATATCTGAGTTCGGAAGAAATATTCCCCTTGCTGTCCATACCTATTTTGCGGAATGCAGACGTAGCATGATCAATACCTCCGCGTGCCAGAGTAGAAGTACAGATAGCCAGCGCGTTGCCGTGACGGGTAATGTGGTTAATGTGAACATGTCCGTATACCCATGCTTTCAGATTATGTGCATCGAGGTCAATATCCATACCCTTGCCGGCAGAAAATACATGACGGTCGCCGCTGGTCCAGTAATCGTGATTGAACACAACAATCGGTTTTCCTTCAGGGATCTGTGCCAGGTCATTCTTCAGCCAGTGGTATACATCTTCCTTGGTATATCCCGGACGGTAGTCTCCTCCCCACATCGGAGTAACGATGTAATGGGTATTGCCTGCATCGAATGAATAATAAACGGGGCCATAGATACTTTCAAAGAGTTCTTCACCATATTTCCCTTTGACAAGGTCATGATTACCGATGCAATAGTACACAGGCACTTCCATATTGACTGTATTCATCATCGGTTTATGATTCTTCAGTCCGCCTTCATAACAGATATCGCCTGTATGTACAATAAAGGCTGCCCCTTCATTGTGTGCATATTTTCTCAGGTCGGATACCCATTCTTCCTGGCCTGTAGCCGTTGATATTTCGGTATCTGAAATATGCAGGAAGGCATGTTCTCCCTTGCTGCCAAGATGTGCATTGTAGGGAATTACTCCGAAATCATATTCGGTTTTGCCGTTTTCTATCGCGTGATAGTGACGGAATGTCTTGTATCCGCTGGGTGTAGTGATAAAGAGGAAACGTTCACGTTTATGTCCCGGCAATGAATATTCACCCGAAGCAGACGTTTTCACCACATTCAGTCCGTCGGATACAAGTATTCCTTTCAGCGTTTTTTCCCCTTTGTCGAACTGCCCGTTACGGTTGGCATCGACATAAACTTTTCCTGTGTATTCTCCGGCTGTAGCGGTTGCCGAGGCCAGAAGAAGGCAGGAAATGACAGTTGTTGCTTTCATTGATTTTTCTGGTTATAAGAAATTGATAAAATGATAAATGCCCGGAGCAGCAAGTCAGCAACTCCGGGCATAAAATTAGAATAATTGCATCATCCCACAAAAGATGTCCGCAATGTTTTTATTCAGCCCAGAACTTGTTCTGTTTCAAGTTGGGGTTCATTTCCAGATCCTGAACATCAAGCGGAGTGTAATAATACTTAGGTTCGATGAAATCGAAAGCACCTACCTGTGAAGTGATATGGATATAACCTTTATCATTTTCAGTCAGAGAGAAGGTGTGTCCTTCAAGTGTATACACTGTCAGCTTTTCTGCAGCAAATTCATCCTTGCGTGCTTCTGATTCAGCCTTGGTCATTACCACAGCAATATCATTTACTCCGTCACCGGTCATATCATATTTACCAGGACCCGGGATGTACATACCTTCAGGAGCCTTGTTCATCAGCTTGCCACATCCCCAACGCATAAGGTCGTTGTATCTGAAGCCTTCGCAGGCAAGCTCGATACGGCGTTCGCGACGTACTTCGAGTACAGCTCCAAGCTGGCTTGAAGTAGCATTGGAATATCTCTGCTGCTGTACGGGATCAATGTTTGCAAGCCAGTCTGCCAGCTGTGCATGCGGCATACCTACACGGTCACGCAGCAAGTTGATTGACTTATCCAGGTCGTCCTGTGTCAGTGTACCCAGTTCTGCCTTTGCTTCTGCATAGATAAGAAGGATTTCACCATAGCGGAATACCGGCATGTCGAAATAGCACTTGCCCCATTCAATCTGGTCTGCAGAGCGAGGATCAAACTTGATCTGCATATATCCGCCCTTGTCAAGTGAAGGAAGGGTCGGTTCATAAGCATTGGCACGAATATATCCCGGCCACATGAAAGTCTGTTTCAATCGCGGGTCACGATTCTCAAAGATTTCAGCATATGTCTTGGTAGCATATCCTTCCACATCCTGGAACCGTTTGGTTGTATTGCCGTCAATCACCAGATAATCTTCCATCAGGTCTCTTGACAATCCGGAATAAGCTGTGATCTGCTGTGCATTGTGCATGATACCGAGATCTTTGTCATAATCAGTCATAAGAATGATTTCCGGGTTCTTGCTCAGGTCCAGATTACAGAACAGTGATCCGTATGTACCCATGTCATCAACATCTTCCATAGACAAAGAGTATGTACCGCCCATCAGCTGTTCAGCAGCACTGATAGCCTCTTCAAAGAAACGGTCAGCATCGTTCAGTTCAAGTTCCTTATGATATTTGCGGAATGTTGCTTCATTCAAAGCGATACGTGCCTTCAATGCCAGAGCAACGTCTCTTCCCACCTTGGTCTTGCTGTTGGTAGTTTTCATATTGGCAATTGCAAAGTCAAGATCCTGCATGATGCTATCCACAACCAGTGAACGCGGATCCTGGGTCTTATACAGCAAGTCAATATCACTGGTCTGAAGATCCCGGCTGTACCAGGGCACATCTGAATATGACTGAACCTTGTCATAATAAAGTTTTGCACGGTACATTCTTGCCAATCCGATGAAGTGATTGATCTCTGCAGGATCACCTGTCACATTTCCGGTACGTGCCAGCATGAAGTTTACGTTACGGATTGAACTCCAGCTCCACTGTCCGACGGTTTCCGGATTGATTGTACCACCCAGCAACTTATAGGTAGAACTTGATTCAGTGTAGAGCATGTTGTCTGACACAGCATCCCAGTAACTTCCTCCGAGATAGCCATACATGTTATTGGTATAGATCTCCAGGTCATTTACAGTTTTGAAGAATGATTCTTCAGTAATACTTGTTTCGGGATAGCGATCCATGAACGAGTCGTTACATCCCGTCAGTGCTCCGGCCAGACCAAATGCCAAAGCCATTCCAAATATATTCTTATTTGCTTTCATGATTAAATTCTCTGATAATAATGTTTGTTTAGAATGTTACGTTAAGACCGAATGAGTAAGAACGCTGAAGCGGATATGACTGTCCACCCAGACCTTCAGGGTCGATATTGTAATATTTGTACAATCCAGAGATTGTAAACAGGTTATCGCCTGAGAAGTAAACTCTCACTCTGCTGATATTAACTTTCTGAGTCCACTTGGTCGGCAGGGTATATCCCAGCGTCAAGTTTTTCAATCTGATATAAGCTGCATTCTGCATGTATTTGGTCTGTGTCAGTGCAGCTTCAGTATACTCAGCTACATAACCCTTCATACGCGGGAAGTATCCGTTCGGATTATCTTCAGTCCAGCGATCGTAGTAGTTACCGTAAGTGATGTTAGTCCAGGGCTGTGAGTAGATACCCCAGAAGTAAAGGTCACCAGAACCAGGATAATAATCACGTTTCCCTACACCCTGGAAGAATGCGCTAAGGTCAAATCCGTTCCAGTCTGCATATGCATTGATACCGAATGTGAAGCGTTTGCTTGAGTTACCGATGATGGTACGGTCACCATGATCTTCAAGTGTATTGGCACCCTGAGAAATCTTTCCGTCACCATTCAGGTCAGCAAATTTCAAGTCACCGGCTTCAAGAGGACGGTTTTCCAGATAAGAAGCTACGTTAGTCTGGTCTGCATGGTTTGCTACATCTTCAGCAGAGGTAAAGAATCCTTCTGTGGTGTATCCCCACATCTGTCCGAATTCATAACCCACATAATAGCTTCCCAGAGTTCCTGTCGGGTTGTTGAACTTGGTAATGAATGAACGGCTGTCGGCCAGATTGAAGCCTACCTGATAGTTCATCGGTTTACCGGCAACTTTTACCTGATCCTTCCAGGTCATTGTTACTTCCCATCCTTTTGTCTTCAGATCGGCAGCATTTTCACTAGGCACGCTTGTACCGAGTACTCCCGGCAAAGGCTGACCGCTTGTTACCATATCCTTGGTACGACGTACATAGTAGTCACCACTGATGCTCAAACGGTTGTCCAGGAAGTTGATATCGGCACCGATATTTGATGTAGAAACCTTTTCCCATGTCAGTGTAGAAGAAACAAGTCCCGGAGCACTTACATACAAAGGACGTTCACCATCGATAATGTATCCGAGTTTACCGGAACTCATGGATGCAATGTAAGGATAGTATGAAGAGTTGTTCTGGTTACCGAGCAAACCGTAAGAATAACGGAGTTTGAAGAAACTTACAACATCTTCAAGAGGTTTCCAGAATTTCTCACGGGATACAACCCATGCAGCAGAACCTGAGGGGCTGAATACGAAACGGTCATTCTTCGGGAAACGTGATGTACCGTCATAACGGCCGTTGAATTCCAGAATATATTTATTATCGAAGGTATAGTTGAAACGAGCATAAGCTCCTCGCAGAGCCAGTGTGCTGATTGATTCAGACATGCTCATATCGCCTGTAGCCAGCTGGATGGTCGGAAGTCCATCAGTAATCAGGTTATTTCTGCTCATACCAGTATATTCATAACGGTATTCTTCCTGATTGAATCCGGCAACGACATTCACGAAATGTTTTTCATTGAAAGTCTTGGCAAATGTAGCATATACATCAAACGTAATGTTCTTTGTTTCTGAAGATGCAGCAGAGGCGCTGTTCACTTCGTCTTTATAAAGAGTCTCCAGTTCGGGACCGTTCTTGTAAGGAACAGACAAGACTGCTGAACGGTCACGGTTCTTCTTGGTTGAATAAGCAAAGTTACCGTTTACCCACAGAACATCTTTCAGGATATCAATACGGGTATTGAACTGTGTAGTAATGTTCGCACCTTTCTGTGTAGTACGTCCACCTTCACCCAGACGTCCCAGCCATGATGCACCACTGCTGGTCCAGCTTCCGTCAGGGTTCTTAGGTGTATCCATCGGGTTCAGACGGTTGATGCTCCAGAAGTAACTGTCACCGGAATAGCTGTCATTCAATGCAGTCGGTTTATCATAATCAGTAAAGATAATCTGCGTATTGTTAGATACGCTCCACCAGTCTGTCAGTTTGAAATCCAGTTTTGAACGTACATTGTAACGGTTAAATTTATCCGTTCCGTAACGTATCATACCATCAGTGAAGTTATATCCTGCTGACAGGAAGTAGTTCACTTTATCGGTCTTTCCTGAAATGTCAACAGAATGCTGGGTTGAGAATCCGTTCTTCTTATAAGCCTCGCCCACCCAGTCAGTGTTTCCAAAATAAGAATAGCTTCCGTCAGGATTCAGGAAGTAAGGAGAAGTAGACGGATCTTCAGAAACTTTCTTGGCGTATGCCAGCTGCTCTTCATTATACAGATTATAGAACGGACGGCTCATCACATTACGAACCTGTGCTACAATATAAGGATCGGTAATAACGTCCTGTTCCTGTGTATTCTGGCGGAGAGAGAAGTTGTTGTTATAGTTAATGGTCAACTTTTCAGAATTACCTTTCTTGGTTGTTACCAGAATTACACCATATGCAGCACGTGAACCATAGATGGCACATGAAGCAGCATCTTTCAATACAGAAATACTGCCGATGTCATTCGGGTTAAGGTTATTCAGTGTGGATGTATCAGAAATGATACCATCGATTACAACCAGCGGATCACTGCTGTTCAGTGAAGTGATACCACGAATGTTGAATGACGGGTTATCATTGGCCTGACCACTGCCAACCGTAATGTTCAGGTTGGCTACCGTACCCTGCAATGCCTGACCGACATTCTGAACCGGACGGTTCTCAATCTGTTTAGTAGCCACAGTTGCAACAGATCCAGAAAGGTTGACTTTCTTCTGTACACCGTAACCCACAACAACCACTTCATCCAGCATTTCTGTATCTTCTTGAAGAATAATGCTGAGTGGACGTCCGTTCCATTTCACAGTCTGGGTTTTATAACCCACGAATGAGATTTCAATTGTTTCCCCTTTTTTCACTTGTGAGATGTTGAAATCACCGTCAAGACCTGTAATAACCCCTCGCGTGGTACCCTTGACCACAACTGATGCTCCGATTACCGGCTCACCATTTACGTCTTTCACAGTACCGGTACAAGCCGAGTTCTGCTGTACCTTATCAACTGCCATGCTCGCATCTTCCGACTGGACAGAAGAAGCTGCTGCCAGGTTCCCCGCTGCTCCACTAAGAAAGAGCAGCATACTGACTGATTTAATTGAATTTAGTTTCATATTATACGATTTGTATTAGGTGTAACATACATATGCAAATTACAGCATTTTTTAAGAGTTACAAATTAGACAATATTATAGAATATATGGATAAAATTACTTTTATATTAAATTACTAATCCTGTTATAGCGCGTTTTAAGTGTTATATTTCAAAACCAATGTACAATTCAATGTTTATAATAGACAATCCCACAAAGTGTGAATAAAGCATTCATATAGTTACATTGCGGTTCTGAAACAACTTTGCATTTCTTTTTTAGGCCTGCCTACATAACGGAAATATACAGCCATCATTACGGAAAGTCCGGCAATGAGTATTCCTGAGATATATGCTGCCGTTACTATAAAATGGAGCCAGTCCATATCACGTGTATAGAAGTTCTTATAGAGCAATACACCTACACTGCCCAGATACCCGAAAGAATCGGCCACACAGATCAGAAAGCTGATATTACTCTTATAGCGGAAAAGAGCTATCCAGCGTTCAAAGAACATTGTATGAAAACAGGCATAGCAGAGATACAGCCCAAAACCAGTGCTTATCATCCAAAGCGCAGGTGATACCATTTCATGGGCAAAGAGCCATGTCATAACAAAGAGAAGGCATCCGCTTCCGATAAAAGTGTAAATATTGCCGAAGAAAACCCGCTTGTGATCAGTGACCTTAATCATACTCGCCACAATCGAAAGTACCATTACTGCAATGATTATCTCAGACGTGGCAAGTATACCTGCATTCTCTCCATATCCCATCTGTGCCCAAAGTTCAACAGCAAAATTGTCACGCAAATCGCGGTACACGGTCAAAGTAGCGTATGTCAGCGTAGAAAGTATCACTCCCCACGAGAAGGAACGGAAAAACTTCATTCTTTCTGAAGCTCCCATTGGAGTGCGTTCGCTCCGGCTCGCCTTGTCTTCCTCCGACTGGGGAGGGATAAGCGACAGCATCCATACCCCCAGCAGCAGTACAGGTACAAACACCAGTCCCGTACAGAAGGGCATCCAGAAGTCGGACACATGAAAGTGTATAATAAGGAAGCGCCCGACAGCCTTGGTTATACCTGAAGCCGTAATAAAACTGACACAAAGTCCGGCTCCCAGAAGCTCGGTATTACGGCGCCCCTCAAGAAATGAAATCACAATGCCGAATATCATACCCAGCGGCAAGCCATTCAATACAAGGAAAACAACATTGTAAGGGTGAGGTACCAACGCAAACATCAGCAATGCAACCCAGGCAAAAGCGATAAAGCCAAGTATGCATCTGATCCGGTTCTGTGGTTTCATCGACGAAACAATGGTAATACCCAGAAATTTTGAGCAGGTATAACCCACCACCTGACTGATAATGGCTATAATTTTATAATCAAGCCCCCAATAAGTAATTCCCTCGAATGTAGCAGCCGACAATGGTTTACGAAAAGCATACATACTCATATAAGTAAGCAGTGCCGCCATCATACACAACAGATTAAATCTGGCTCCTTTCGACGGTATATTTAACACAGGCATTTTCATTGCAGTTCTCTCCTATTTATTAAAAATGTATTCCCACTCTAAACGGATTGTTATCTATGGCATACCGGAATGCTTCTTCAGTCTGATCGAGCGTAAAGCCATCGTATATAAGTTCCGATATCGGATAATCAGCATGATGCTTTTCCATGAAGCTTACTGCTGCCCGAAAATCATCCGCATTGTAATTGTGCAAGCCTTTGATGGTATAAAGATTGCGCACAATCTTTTCCGTATCCAGCCTGATCGGCTCCTGGGGACAGACTCCTCCTACCCATACGGCAGTACCGCCTATACGCAACGCATCGACAGTTGCTCCCATTGAAGCAAGATTACCGCTGAAATCAATCGTACAATCCGCTTTCAGTAAAGAGGGATCAAACTCACCTGCCTTCATTGTCTGTGTGGCTCCAAAACGACCGGCCAGCGCAAGACGCTCACTGTTGATATCAACAGCTATGATTTCCCTGGCTCCGGCTTCGCGGCATTGTGCACATGCGATGATGCCCAGCATACCGATTCCCCACAGGGCTACTCGCTTTCCTTCTACACCTCCGGCCAGACGGATTGCTCCAGCCACCGTAGATACCGAGCAGTTGATGATTGCTGCAGCGTTGACAGGAACATCTTCACTCAAGACAATGACAGGAGTGTTCTTCCTTATAATAGTATATTCAGCAAGTCCACCGTTGAGAGTATTAGTTTCTGTCAGCTGTTCATGGCCATACTTAAACAGATCAGGCGATTTCTGAGGAATACCCAGACGTGACATCTCACTGTCAGGATCTGAAGCATAAATAGCCCATGTGATTCTTTTTCCTTCATGGAGAGGCATTCCATTGAGATCGGCAGCAGGCGCACCCGGTGCAACCGCTACTATCCGGCCTACAATTTCATGTCCAAGTATGGTAGGGCTTTTTTCGATACGCTTGCCCATATAAGTGCTGATATCGCTCCGACAGAGAGTAACATATTCATTTTTCACCAGCAGCTCTCCTTGTTTCAGTTCCGGAATAGAGCATTCTTCTATGCTGACTGGAGTACCCGCTTTTCTGAATATTGCAATCTTGCTTTTGTTATACATAATCCTTGTTTTTTTTGAATTCGCGGGCAAATTTCGGATGCTATGACATCATGAGAAATTAATCGGTATGAATTTTCTGAATTTCCCATAAATTATCATTCACGCAATACTTTTGAAATACGGATGCAACATGTATATCATAGTTGAGTCGTTACTTTGCAGCAAATTAAATCTGTGTATGATGAATAGTGCTGACAAGCTTTTGGAAATTTATGAACGTCTGAAAAGACTGAAACAAAACGGTGTGAAAATGAAAGATATAGCCTCAACAATCGAATGGTCACCAAGTGTCCTTTCGGGACTGTATGCCACTGTCCTTCCTGCATTTGCAGAATTATATGCCGGAGGAATGAATTTCGATGAGGCGCTTGATGAGGCTATATATAAGGTAAACAACATATCAAGAAAGAAACTGCTCGGAGATATTGACACCATTTACGACTTCCTGACAGAAACGATGCCGGCAGGTACACCGCGTGTCGGAAAGAAAATACCTTTTCTGAAGCAACTGGCCTCTCAAAGCCGGCTTTCGACAGAAAAGAGCAAAAACCTTGAAGGCACATATATGTCATATAGCTGCTCATCTTCTGTCAGGACACTGAAGGCAGAACCTTTTTATCTGACACACGCCGGTGATGACGGACATCTGGCCTGTGGCAGAAAAAGTGTCCATGGATTTGTCCGTGAAGGAATAGCAATCGTAAAAGAACAACAGATGCTATACATTCTGCTCAACGCTTTCAGTGAACCTAACCTGTCACTCGTAACAGTCTACATGCAGTTACCGTTTCTTGAAGAGGTTAAAATACTGAAAGGATTATATCTGGTACCAGACTATAATCAGAATCCCATTGCACGGCGTATCGTTTTCGTCAAACTCTCTGACACTTATGATGCCTCTGAATTTGCCGCCCTCAACGCACGGCTTATCCCTCATGAGGAATTTACAGATACAGAAAAAGCTATATTCGATTATACGTGCGAACTCACCGACTCCCTGAAAATGTGCACGCTTCCTTCACCCAAGCTTGACTTGCGTGATCTTCAGGCAGAAAAGACATTGCTGAGAAAAGAGGCAGAACTGGAATCCTCTTTATAGATACAAAAAAGGTTGTCTCAAGATAATTTGAGACAACCTCTGCTTTTTGTTGTATTCAATTTTCTTCTACATCAAGAAACTTCCCATCACTTCAGATAAGAAGCCAATTCGCTTGCGGTTACATTCTTTGCCACAATCACTCCCTCACTATTCAACAGGAAGTTTCTGAAACCGCTTTCCAAGCCATACGACTTGAATATCTTCGAATTTTCACCCTCCATCTCCAGATGACAGCTAGCCGTGTCAATCTGATCCTGCCGAACCGCAGCATTGAAGACAGAGCGGTAACGATCGAAGGATATGGAGATCATCTTCACCTGGTCCTGATTCTTCAGCAAGTGGCTCAACGCAGCATTCTGCGCTCTTGAAGAAGCATCATAACTGGCCCAAAAGCTCAACAACGTATAATTGCCAGAGGCATCCTGCAGGTTGAGCGGCTGCATTTCATTACAGAGTACTAACTCCGGAGCCTTATCTCCCAAAGCCAGTTTCTCTGTCGGAACACTCTTCTTCTGGAAAGAAAAAGAGATTAAGGAACTGAATACTAATACAACAAAAAACCACTTTACATTTTTAATCATGTAATTTGATTTTAGTTAATACTATCCGGGACTGCCCTTTTACAGTGATTTCTACCCGGAACATTGTCTGTCGCAAAACATCCATGCGAACCCTGTTTCCAGTCTTCTTTGCATATTGTTTCGCTTCTTTTACTTAAGAAATCTGCTGCAAAGGTAAGCCCTTTTGACCATTTTACCAAAGAACAGAAAGAAAAATTATGCTTTTAAACATAAATTCGCACTCTAAATCACATAACGCACTATTCTTTTTCCCGCAGAAACTAGGGTTCAAAGCATTTAATTCGTACATTTGCGAAGATTACTGCCAAAACAGAGAAAAAAGAAAAATGGAAAACAAAACCGAACTGATATTAATCCGTATCAGCGGCCTGGATCGTCCGGGGCTGACCGCTTCTATTACGGCCATTTTGTCGGAATATGATGTAGACATTATGGATATCGGCCAAGCTGATATTCATAGTACCCTGTCGCTCGGACTACTTTTCAAATGCAAGGAAAAGGATTCGGGCAACATAATGAAAGATCTGCTTTTCAAGGCATCCGCACTGGGCATCAACATCCGCTTCTACCCTATTTCGACTGAGGAATATGAGGAATGGGTAAACATGCAAGGAAAAAACCGTTACATCCTGACATTGCTGGGACGAAAGCTGACTGCCCAGCAAATAGCAGGTGCAACCCGGATATTGGCTGAACAGCAACTGAACATTGACGGCATCCGACGGCTGACCGGACGTATTCCTTTAGACGAGAAAAAAGCAAACGTACGTGCCTGCATCGAATTTTCAGTGCGCGGAACTCCAAAGGACAAAGAAGAACTTCAACGACAACTGATGCAGTTAAGTTCCTCTCTGGCTATGGATTTCTCCTTCCAGCAGGATAATATGTACCGCCGTATGCGCCGGCTGATCTGCTTCGATATGGATTCTACCCTGATCGAAACAGAAGTCATTGACGAACTGGCCATGCGGGCAGGTGTAGGCGATCAGGTCAAAGCTATTACAGAGCGGGCCATGCGAGGGGAAATAGACTTCATTGAAAGCTTCAAGGAACGGGTATCCTTACTGAAAGGACTGGATGAGAGCGTGATGCGGGAAATCGCCGAAAACCTTCCCATTACAGAGGGAGTGGAGCGCCTGATGTATGTATTGAAACGATACGGATACAAGATCGCCATTCTTTCCGGCGGATTTACCTACTTCGGTAACTACCTGAAAGATAAATTCGGAATAGACTATGTATATGCCAACGAACTCGAAATTATAGACGGAAAGCTCACCGGCCGCTATTTGGGGGACATTGTTGACGGCAAACGCAAGGCAGAATTATTGAGGCTGATTGCACAGGTGGAAAAGGTAGATATCGCTCAGACCATTGCTGTTGGTGACGGTGCCAACGATCTGCCGATGCTATCCATTGCCGGATTGGGCATTGCTTTCCATGCAAAGCCTAAAGTCGCCGCCAACGCACGGCAATCCATCAATACCATCGGTCTGGATGGGGTTCTGTATTTCCTGGGATTCAAGGATTCATACCTGGACGAACGTGGCAAACTATAAAATAACCGACTAAAAACAACCCATTTTATATGCAATTTTCAGAATTAAATTTAGAAGATAGCGTCCTCGATGCACTGGATGCCATGAACTTCCGGGAATGTACTCCAGTGCAGGAACATACAATCCCAGTCATTCTTGAAGGAAAAGACCTCATTGGAGTTGCCCAGACCGGAACAGGCAAGACAGCCGCCTATCTGCTCCCTGTACTCAACCAGCTCAGCAAGGGAAATTACCCGGAAGATGCCATCAATTGTATCATTATGGCTCCTACGCGTGAACTGGCCATGCAGATTGACCAGCAGATGGAAGGTTTCTCCTATTTCATGCCGGCTTCCAGTGTAGCAGTCTATGGAGGTAACGACGGAATACGCTTTGAACAGGAGAAAAAAGGGCTTACCTTAGGAGCCGATGTCGTTATTGCCACACCGGGACGACTGATCAGTCACCTTAGCCTGGGCTACGTAGATTTGTCCAAAGTTTCCTTCTTCATCCTGGATGAAGCCGACCGTATGCTGGACATGGGATTTGCTGAAGATATCATGCAAATCGTCAAATACCTTCCCAAAGAAAGACAGACGATCATGTTCTCAGCCACCATGCCGACCAAGATCCAGCAACTGGCCAAAACAATTCTGACCAATCCGGTAGAAGTCAAACTGGCTGTATCCAAACCGGCAGAGAAAATCATACAGGCAGCCTACATCTGTTACGAAGCACAGAAGCTGGGAATTATCGAATCCCTCTTCAAAGAGCAGCAACCGGAACGTGTCATCATCTTTGCATCCTCCAAAATCAAGGTCAAGGAAGTAACCAAAGCGCTTAAACGCCTGAAGCTGAACGTCGGTGAAATGCATTCTGACCTTGACCAGAGCCAGCGGGAAGCCATCATGCATGAATTCCGGAACGGACGGATCAATATGCTGGTGGCAACCGATATCGTTGCCCGCGGTATTGACATTGACGATATCCGTCTGGTCATCAACTATGACGTACCTCATGACAGCGAGGATTATGTACACCGTATCGGACGTACAGCCCGGGCAAACAACGATGGATGCGCCATTACTTTCGTCAGCGAAACAGAACAGAACAAATTTAAACAGATCGAGAATTTTCTTGAAAAAGAAATCTATAAGATACCGGTACCGGAAGAATTGGGAGAAGCTCCGGCCTATAACCCACGCAGTGCCAGGCCTAAAGGCAAAGGCAACAGCCAATCAGCTTCCGGAAAGAAACGGTCCAGTAACGGAAACAGACGGAGAAAGAAAAAGAGTGCTCCGGCCAGCCCGTCACCGGCAAAAGCCTGAATCCGGTTTCAAACTAAAATCCCTTGCCACTGATCAGAGAATCAAAGGCAAGGGATTGTTTATTCTACATCCGCAGATGAAAAGGACAGCTGGTCATCCCGGTCAATAGTCAGCTCTACATTGTAACAGGATGCCCCATCCGGAATACACAAGGTGGCCAGATAATGATAGCCTTCAGCATCCACACCAATGAAATCCATGTCCGACAGGATAGACATCTTCAGGTAATCATCCGGAACAACTGAGGAAAACATCTGACGAGTGATATCCTTCGCATAAAGGCGTTGCTTTCCCTGATACACACAGATATGAATCACGTTGTCATAATACACGTTGTCCATCGTCAGTCCTTCTTCTGTCAGACTCGGACGAACGACCTTGATGCTGGTCGGATTTATATAGACATACCCGCGGTAACGCTTGCCTTGATACATCACAGCCAGGTCCTTGGAGATCACTTCTTTCTTTTCCGGTCCGGTCACAGACAGCGCAACAAAGACTGAATCATTATCCGACTTGTGCAAAGATACCATGTCTCCTACCGGAGTACGGAACTGCAATGCCTGTTCCTGACAACGTTCCAAAGGATAATGCACTGTTTCCACTCCATAGATGGTCAATGTATCATTCTTCAAATCATATTTTAATGGAGCATTGATCTGACTGGCATAATAAATGCTGTCGCCTTTGATCTTGAAGACAGGAGATTCCGTGTTGTCATCCAGCCATACCCCCTGCAGCCATTGCGTATCTGCCAGTGTATCTGCGGCTTGTTCTTCCTGTCTGGCTTCACCTCCCATACAGGCCGGCAAAAGTAGGCAAAAACATCCCATTAAAAAATAATTTCTCATACCCATTCCCTTTATTTTCATACAATTCCTCATTTCCCGATGCAATGATATACCAGGCCGGCTTCAGCCAGTTCATGAGGATCATAAATATTTCTTCCGTCAAAAATAACCGGATGCTTCATCGTTTTCCGGATCACTCCCCAGGCTGGCAGACGGAATTCTTTCCACTCTGTCACCATCAGCATTGCATCTGCATCCAGCAAGGCATCATACATATCCTTTGCATAATAAATGGAATCACCGATACGGCGTCTGGCTTCGTCCATAGCAGCCGGATCGTATGCACGGATCAGACAGCCGGCTTCCTGCAGCTTTTTGATCAGCACCAGCGCCGGGGCTTCCCGCATATCATCTGTTTCCGGTTTAAAGGCCAGTCCCCATAAAGCAATCGTACGCCCTTTCAGGTCTCCCTGATAATAGGCACTCAGCTTGCGGAACAGAATATCTTTCTGATCCTCATTGACAGCTTCTACCATTTTCAGCACCCGCATCGAATAACCATGTTCCTCGGCTGTTCTGATCAGGGCCTTGACATCTTTCGGGAAACAGGAACCGCCATATCCGCATCCCGGATAAAGGAACTTACGTCCGATACGCGTATCGGATCCGATTCCGCTACGCACCATATTGACGTCAGCTCCAACCAGTTCACACAGATTGGCAATGTCATTCATAAAGCTGATTCGGGTCGCCAGCATGGAATTGGCAGCATATTTTGTCATCTCGGCAGAAGGGATATCCATAAAAATCACCCGGAAGTTATTCAGCAGGAAAGGACGATACAACTTAGTCATCAGTTCCCTGGCTTTATCCGATTCCACTCCCACGACAACGCGGTCAGGAGTCATAAAGTCATTGATGGCATTACCTTCCTTCAGGAATTCCGGGTTCGAAGCGACATCAAACGGGATCTCCACTCCCCGGGCGGTCTGTTCTCTCCGGATCACTTCCTTTACCTTGCTGGCTGTTCCTACCGGCACCGTACTTTTAGTTACAACAAGTACATAACGCTTCATGCAGGCTCCAATGGTTCGTGCTACTTCCAGTACGTATTTCAGATCTGCACTTCCGTCTTCATTCGGCGGAGTTCCGACTGCAGTAAATACAATCGACACCTGGTCCAGACAATCCTCCAGCGAGGTTCCGAATGTCAGACGCCCGGCCTTTACATTACGCTGTACCATTTCCTCCAGTCCCGGTTCATAAATCGGAATAACCCCTTTCTTCAAGGCTTCGATCTTGGCAGCATTGGTATCAATACAAATAACGTTTGCTCCTGTTTCAGCAAAACATGTACCTGTCACCAACCCTACATATCCGGTTCCCACGATAGCTATATTCATAACTTTGCGTTTTTATTCTTTTTTTGACTGTGCAAAAATAGAACAAAAAAAAATTCCTTCCGAAAAAAGTGCGGGAAAGATGCGTCAAACGGATAAAAATTGTACATTTGCAGTATGATTGAATTAGCCAAACATATCGAAGTATTACTGCTGGAAAACGATTGCGTAATCGTTCCGGGACTGGGCGGATTCATTGCCCACAACCGTCCGGCAACGTGGCGGACAGACTCCGGAGAGTTTTTCCCGCCTCTGCGTTCCATCGGGTTCAATCCGCAACTGATCATGAACGACGGCCTGCTGGTACAGTCTTACATGCAGGCATACAATACAGATTTTCCGGATGCAACCCGTAAAATTGAAAAAACAGTAGAAACACTGAAGGAAGAACTCTATCAGCGCGGACAGATCGCTCTGCAAGGGATCGGCACCTTATATTATAATATGAAGGGGGGATATGGATTTGAACCGGAAGGGAAAGTGTTTTTCACTCCTTCTCTCTACGGACTGGAACCGTTTTCACTGCCACTTCTGAAAGAGGAAGTGATCACTCCTCAGGTACGTCCTGCTACGATTGTTCCCAAGCCTCATGCCATACCCGCCCAACAGACTTTCCGTACCCGCCATTTCCTCCCGGTACGGCGCTGGTTACAGAATGCCGTAGCTGTTGCAGCAGCCGTCATCCTGTTCTTCATACTCTCTGTTCCTGTTGAGAATACCTATGTAGAAGAAGCTGATTATGCGGCATTGGGATCGGCTGGTTTGTTTGATGCCATTCGTAACCAGTCTCTGGTTGCCAACACCTTGCAGAAAAGCAATCAGCATACCCAGCAGAAGAAAGTCAGAAACAATGTCAATACGCTGAAACCTGTCAAAGTCAAGACTGAAAAGGTTGCCGCTCCACAAGCAACTTCTGCCAAGGTAACGGCACAGGCCAGCGGGAAGTCTGAGGAAAAACAGACGCCCTCCCAGACTCCGGTTCAGAAAAAGTCTGCTCCGGCAAGTCAGGCTTCAGCAAGTCAGACAACCGGCAAGTCTTCAGGCAACAAGGGTTATTACATCATCGCAGCCAGCCTGACAACTGCAGCTGATGCCAACAAGCAGGCTGAAATATTCCGCAAGCAAGGCTATAAGGATGTAGAGGTGCTCGAATCTGCCGGAAGATATCGTGTATCACTGGGTCACTATACGAATCAGGCAGAAGCCTACCGCCAGACTGAGACCCTGAAAAAAGAGAAGGCATTCAGCCAGGCATGGGTGTTTTCTGTTAAATAACCAAAGATAAACTTTGCAAAGTAATGAAAAGAGTAAGATGTCCTAAATGTGACAATTATATACAGTTTGATGAAACAAAATATCAGGAAGGCCAGTCTCTGGTGTTCATCTGCGACAATTGCAAAAAGCAGTTTGGCATCCGGATCGGGAAATCCAAACTGAACGCAGGCAGTCGCCGGGAAGAAGTCGTCGACGAAAAGGAAGGAACCGAAAACTGGGGAAACGTTGTTGTCATTGAGAACGTTTTTGCCTTCAAACAGGTTTTCCCCTTGCATGAAGGAGACAATGTTATCGGACGACGTTCCAAAGGTACGGAAGCCGATATCCCCATCGAAAGCAACGATCCCAGTATGGACCGTCGCCACTGCATCCTGAATGTCAAACGCGACAAGCAGGGACAGATCGTGTATACCCTGCGGGACAACAACAGCATTACCGGCACTTTCCTGATGAACGAATTGCTGGGACCCAAAGAACGTGTCCGCATAGAAGAAGGCAATATCTTCACCCTGGGAGCTACAACCCTGATTCTGCGGGGAGCAAATTCAAACGACACATCATGCGAAGACTGATCCTGATCACCGGTGGACAGCGCTCGGGAAAGAGCACGTATGCAGAGCAGATGGCCCTTCGCTTGTCCCCGACTCCTGTCTATCTGGCCACGGCCCGCATCTGGGACGAAGAATTCCGCCGGCGGGTACAGATCCATCAGGAACGGAGAGGACCGGAATGGACCAATATCGAAGAGAACAGGGAACTCAGCCGGCATCAGCTTCCGGGAAGAACCATCCTGATTGACTGCGTCACTCTCTGGTGTACCAATTTCTTTTTCGATCTGGAAGGCGACGTCAACCGGTCACTGGAAGCTGTCAAGGAAGAATTCGACCGCTTCACCGCACAGGACGCAACTTTTATTTTTGTAACCAATGAAATCGGAGCCGGAGGCGTTTCTGAAAACGAAGTGCAACGCAAGTTTACCGACCTGCTGGGATGGGCTAACCAATACATAGCTTCCCGCGCGGACGAAGTTTTCTGGATGGTTTCCGGAATTCCCGTTCAAATCAAATAGACTTATGATGCACTTTTCACCTCAACATCCCGACGAACGGATCCGGCCGCTTCTTCGGGAAAAGATAGACAACCTGACCAAGCCCAAAGGTTCATTGGGCAGACTGGAAGACCTTGCCCTTCAGATCGGCATGATCCAGCAGACCCTTTCACCGGAACTCAAGAAACCATGCAACATTCTTTTCGCCGCAGACCACAGCATCGTGGAAGAGGGAGTCAGCCTCTCTCCGAAGGAAATTACCTGGCAGCAGCTGAGTAACTTTCTGCATGGAGGAGCCGGAATCAATTTCCTGTGCCGCCAGCACGGTTTCCGCCTGTTGCTCGCCGACTCAGGAGTCGACTACGACCTGCCTTATGAACAGGGAATACGCAACCTGAGTGTGGGTAAAGGTACCCGCAACTTTCTGAAAGAAGCAGCCATGTCCCCGGAAGAGTGTCAATTATGCCTGGAACGGGGAGCTTCTCTGGTGGATGAAGTATTCGAAAGCGGCTGCAACGTTGTCAGCTTCGGCGAAATGGGTATCGGAAACACATCGGCTTCGTCCGTGTGGATGCACCTGTTTACCCGGATTCCCCTGGAACAGTGTGTCGGTGCCGGAAGCGGTCTGAATGCAGCCGGAATCTCCCACAAGCTGGATGTACTGAAACGTGCCGTAGCACGCTATAACGGAAACGGAGAACCGCTTGACATCATGGCCGAATACGGCGGCTTTGAAATGGTCATGGCTGCAGGCGGCATGCTGAGAGCAGCCGAACGGAACATGATCATCCTGGTCGACGGTTTTATCATGACCAACTGCATACTGGCTGCATCCCGTCTGCATCCGGAAGTACTGGACTATGCTGTCTTCGGCCATCAGGGTGATGAATCCGGCCACAAACTGGTACTCGACTGGCTGCAGGCTCGTCCTCTGCTGAACCTCGGACTCCGCCTGGGAGAAGGATCCGGAGCCGTATGTGCCTACCCCATTCTGGAATCAGCCGTACGGATGCTGAATGAGATGGATAACTTTGCCCATGCTTCCATTACCAAATACTTCTGACCGATGAGACTGCTGGCTGCCCTGATCTTTTTTACCCGGCTTCCATTCTGGAGAATAGCCGAAGTTCCACCTCGCTATTACAAAGAGGTTGTCAACTACTGGCCACTGGTCGGCTGGCTGACGGGAGGTGTCATGGCAGGTATCCTTTGGCTGACATCCCATTGTTTTTCGTGGGAAATAGCTGTTCTACTGACCATGCTCTCACGCATTCTGCTCACCGGTGCCCTGCACGAAGACGGACTCGCCGACTTCTGCGACGGCTTTGGAGGAGGAACCACCCGTGAACGCATCCTTTCCATCATGAAAGATTCTCATATCGGCACCTATGGAGTTATCGGACTGATCTGTTATCTGGGAATGTTCTATCTGCTCATATACCGCCTTCCCATGGCTATAGCCCCGTGGCTGATCGTGGGATTCGATACCTGGAGCAAGTTCTGTTCAGCCCAGATCATCAACCTCCTGCCATATACCCGCAAGGAAGAAGAATCCAAAGCCAGAGTCATCTACAACCGGATGAGCCCGGGAAACTGGATCATGGCTTTCATTTGCGGCCTTCTGCCCCTCGTTCCGGCATTACTGGCCTGCTCGTCACTGGTTCTTCTGCTTCCCGTTCCCCTGCTGGTAACTCTGGCGCTGGTTCATCTGATGCGAAAGAAAATTCAGGGCTATACCGGAGACTGCTGCGGAGCAACCTTCCTGCTCTCCGAACTGGCCCTGTACCTTATGTCCAACTGTTTTTTTACTCATCTGCCATGAAAGTATATCTCATCAGACATACGGCAGTAGATGTTCCTTCCGGCACATGCTACGGCCAGACCGATGTTCCCTTAAAATCCACCTTCGAAGCGGAAGCAGCACAAACGCTCCGCAATTTGAGCGGAACCCACTTCGACCATGTATATTCCAGCCCGTTAAGCCGTGCCCGCCGGCTGGCCGGTTATTGCGGCTACCCCGATCCGGAATGTGACGACCGGCTGATGGAAATCAATTTCGGCGAATGGGAAATGCAGCGTTTCGATGCCATCAGTGATCCGCGCCTGCAGGAATGGTTCGACGACTATTTCCACGTAGCAGCAACCGGAGGCGAATCCTTCGAGGATCTATACCGGCGTGTTGCTGCCTTTCTTGACGAATTAAAAAAGAAGCCCTGCCAGGAAGTGGGAATCTTCGCCCACGGCGGCGTACTTATCTGTGCACAGATCTATGCAGGAGCCGTCCAAAAAGAAACAGCCTGGGAACATCTCACTCCCTATGGCGGTGTAATTTCCATAGATCTGTAATCTGCCCTGCTAATTGGACCTGCCGTCCGTTTTCTCATCCTGAAAACTTGGAATTTTTACAGGATTGTTTTATTTTTGTAAAATCTTTGAAAAAAGAGAAGAATAAAAAAAGGATAACTAACAACTAACAAAACCCTTAATTATGGCTTTTACTAACAACGTAATGATTGTCCGGCACAAGCTACTGGAAAATCTTGTCGCCCTCTGGAAAGAAAACCAACTTGTCGAGAAGATAGACCGTATTCCCATTGAATTCAGCCCGCGCCGTTCACAGGCAGTAGGCCGTTGCTGTATTCACAAGGAACGTGCCGTAACCAAGTACAAATCACTCCCGCTGTTGGGCTGGGACATGAGCGATGAAACCGATGAACTGACTCCCCTATCCGAATATGCAAAGAAGGCGCTCGAACGCCGCGGAAAAATCAAGGAAAACATCCTTTGTGTCATCGATGAAGCTTGTTCTTCCTGCGTACAGGTCAACTACGAAGTAAGTAACCTGTGCCGTGGATGCGTGGCACGAAGCTGCTATATGAACTGTCCGAAAGGTGCTGTCCATTTCGACAAGAAGACCGGCCAGGCTCATATCGACCACGATACCTGTATCAGCTGTGGTATCTGTCACAAGAGCTGCCCGTACCATGCAATCGTCTACATCCCGGTTCCCTGTGAGGAAGCCTGCCCGGTAAAAGCCATCAGCAAAGATGAACATAACATCGAACATATCAACGAAGACAAGTGTATCTATTGCGGCAAGTGTCTGAATGCATGCCCCTTCGGTGCTATCTTCGAAATCTCACAGGTATTTGATATTCTGGAAGCGATCCGTGCCGGTGAAAAACTGATTGCCATTCCGGCTCCGTCTATTCTGGGACAGTTCAAGGCTACCATCGATCAGGTATATGGTGCCCTGAAGGAAGTCGGATTTGCCGATGTCATCGAAGTGGCAGAAGGCGCAATGGAAACAACCAGCAACGAAGCACATGAGTTGCTCGAAAAGCTGGAAGAAGGCCAGAAATTCATGACCACTTCCTGCTGTCCGTCTTACATCGAACTGGTAAACAAACATATTCCTGACATGAAAAAGTATGTTTCTTCTACCGGATCTCCCATGTACTATGCAGCCCGCATCGCCAAGAAGAAATACCCCGATGCAAAGGTTGTTTTCATCGGCCCGTGTATTGCCAAACGCAAGGAAGCACAGCGTGATGAATGTGTGGACTATGTAATGACCTTCGAGGAACTCCACCCGTTGTTCCGCGGACTGGGAATCGAACTGGAACAGGCTACTCCGTATAAGGTTGCCAAAGAATCCGTCTGCGAGGCTCACGGTTTCGCACAGGCCGGAGGTGTTGCCGGTGCCGTACAGGCTTATCTGGGCCCGAAAGCACAAGGCATCAAGGTACTGCAGTTCTCCGATTTCAACAAGAAGAACATCGGTGTACTGCGTGCATACGCCAAGACTGGCAAGGTAGATGCCCAGTTCATCGAAATGATGGCCTGCGAAGGCGGATGCGTTACGGGTCCGAGTGCCCACAACGATCCTGTTTCCGGCCGTCGTCAGCTGAATCAGGACCTGCTGAAACGTACATTGAAATACGAAAACTATCACGAAGGAAACGAGGAAGGCAACCAGTAAGCCCTTTTTCCAATGAAATCGCTGATCGAACAACTATACCGGGAGGGCACACTACCTCCCGGTGATTTATATACCCTGCTGAGCAAATGCACGGCAGACGATCTGGCCTTTATCAATGAAAAAGCCAGAGAGGTCACTTTCCGTCATTTCGGCAACCGGATCTTTATCCGCGGACTGATTGAAGTCGGCAATTGCTGCCACAACGACTGCCTCTATTGCGGCATCCGTCGCAGCAACCGGAACATTGAGCGTTACCGTCTCAGTCAGGAAACCATTCTGGCCTGTTGCCGGGAAGGATATGAACTGGGATTCCGCACTTTTGTCCTGCAAGGAGGAGAAGACACCTGGCTGACCGATGAGCGGGCCGAATCCCTTATCTCAGCCATCCGGAACAGCTGGCCCGACACAGCCATCACTCTCTCACTGGGAGAACGCCCCACCGAATCCTATGAACGCTTCTTCCGGGCCGGAGCCAACCGCTATCTCCTGCGCCATGAAACCCACAACGCCGCCCATTACGCCCGGCTGCATCCTGCGGGTATGTCGCTTGCCAACCGGCTTCGCTGCCTGAACGATCTGAAACGCATCGGTTTCCAGACGGGAACCGGAATCATGGTGGGCAGTCCCGGACAGACTCTGGAGCATCTGGTAGAAGATATCCTCTTTATCGGAGAGTTCCGTCCGCAGATGATCGGAATCGGTCCCTTCCTTCCCCATCACGACACGCCATTCGCCGCCTGTCCGCCGGGAAACATGGAACAGACCCTGCTGCTGCTTTCCATCTTCCGCCTGATGCATCCCCGGGCACTGATCCCTTCTACCACGGCACTGGCCACTCTGGCCCCCGACGGAAGAGAACGAGGCATTCTGGCAGGAGCCAACGTAGTCATGCCGAATCTGTCTCCCAGCGGCGAACGAAGCAAATATGCCCTTTATGACAACAAGGCTTCCATGGGAGCCGAAGCAGCCGAAGGACTCGCCCTGCTGGATCAGCGTCTGAAATCCATCGGCTATGTCATCGACAAGAGCCGGGGAGATTATAAATAATACAACGATTGAAAAATCAGAATATCATGGGTAACTATAAAGTAGATTCACCAAAAGCCGAAGAATTCATCTGCCACGATGAAATTCTGGACACATTAGCGTATGCACAGGCACACCGCAATGATACAGCCCTGGTCCGTTCCCTCATCGAAAAGGCACGTGCCTGCAAGGGCCTGAACCACCGGGAGGCAGCCGTACTGCTGGAATGCGAAGACCCGCAGCTCCTGGAAGAGATCTATGCGCTCGCCCGGGAAATCAAACAGCGTTTCTATGGCAACCGCATTGTCATGTTCGCTCCCCTCTACCTGTCCAACTATTGCGTAAACAGCTGTACATACTGCCCTTATCACATTAAGAACAAAACCATTGCCCGCAAGAAGCTGACTCAGGAAGAAATTCGCCGTGAAGTGATTGCCCTGCAGGACATGGGACACAAGCGTCTGGCTCTGGAAGCCGGCGAAGACCCTCTGCACAACCCGATCGAGTACATTCTGGAGTCCATTCAGACCATCTACAGCATCAAGCACAAGAATGGTGCCATCCGCCGGGTAAACGTCAATATCGCAGCCACTACCGTGGAGAACTACCGCCGCCTGAAGGAAGCCGGTATCGGTACATATATTCTTTTCCAGGAAACCTATCACAAGGAAAACTACGAAAAGCTGCATCCCAGAGGCCCCAAGAGCAACTATGCCTATCATACGGAAGCCATGGACCGTGCCATGCAGGGAGGTATCGATGATGTAGGAATCGGTGTCCTGTTCGGTCTGAATACCTACCGTTACGATCTGGTAGGCCTGCTCATGCATGCCGAACACCTGGAAGCCACCTTTGGTGTAGGACCGCATACCATCAGTGTACCCCGTATCTGCTCAGCCGACGACATAGACAAGGCCGATTTTGAAAATGCCATCTCCGACGAGACCTTCCAGAAGATCGTGGCCGTTATCCGTATCAGTGTGCCCTACACCGGAATGATCATCTCCACCCGCGAATCCCAGCGTTCCCGCGAAAAGGTGCTGGCCCTGGGTATTTCACAAATCAGCGGAGGCTCACGTACCAGCGTGGGAGGCTACGCAGAAGAAGAACTGCCGGAAGAAAACTCTGCCCAGTTCGACCTGAGCGACACCCGTACTCTGGACGAAATTGTTGCCTGGCTGCTGAAACTGGGCTACATACCCAGCTTCTGTACCGCCTGCTACCGGGAAGGACGTACCGGCGACCGCTTCATGTCGCTCGTCAAGACCGGACAGATCGCCAACTGCTGCGCTCCCAATGCACTGATGACCCTGCAGGAATACCTGGAAGACTATGCCTCTCCCGAAACCCGTGCACTGGGCACCGAAATGATCCGCCGGCAGATGGAACAGATCCCCAATCCGGCCATCCGCAAACGTGCACTGGAAAACCTGGAACGTATTGCCCGGGGAGGAAGAGATTTCCGTTTTTAACCATTCATCTGCCGCCATATGAATACATTACAAGATACCCCCCGTGCCAATCGGATCCATATCGGTCTGTTCGGAAAGCGCAACAGCGGAAAGTCTTCCCTGATCAACGCCCTGACCGGACAGGAAGCCGCTCTGGTCTCCGAGGTGGCCGGTACCACCACCGATCCCGTCTACAAACCCATGGAAATCCATGGGCTGGGTCCCTGTGTTTTCATTGACACAGCCGGACTGGACGATGAAGGAGATCTGGGAGCACTGCGCATCCGTCAGACTCTCAAGGCTATGGAACGGACTGATATTGCCCTGCTGGTATGCCGGGATGAACAAATCGGGCCCGAAATGGAATGGGCCGGCCAGCTGAAAGAAAAGAATATCCCGACCATCTGGGTGCTGAATCAGGCTGACAAGCTGGAAGATCCCCTGGCAACCGCCCGTGCCATCGAAAAGAAATGCGGACAGGTTCCCCTCATTGCCAGTGCCCTGAACCGGCAGGGCATGGATGACATTCTCCGCACACTGGTCCATAAACTGCCGGATGCCAGTATGGAGAAAGGCATTGTCGGCCATCTGGTCAGCGAAGGAGACACCGTGCTTCTCGTCATGCCTCAGGATATTCAAGCCCCCAAAGGTCGTCTGATCCTCCCCCAGGTACAGACTCTGCGCGAACTGCTCGACCGGAAATGTCTGGTCATGAGCTGTACGACCGACAAATTGCCCCAGATGCTTGAGGCACTGGCCCGGCCGCCCAAACTGATCATCACCGATTCTCAGGTCTTCGGAACAGTCTATGCACGGAAGCCGGAAACCAGCCGGCTGACTTCCTTCTCCGTTCTCTTCGCCCAATACAAAGGAGATATTGATTACTACATCCAGGGAGCCAGAGCCCTTTCCGCCCTGACGGAAAAATCCCGCATCCTGATTGCCGAAGCCTGCACCCATGCCCCACTTTCCGAAGATATCGGACGTGTAAAAATACCCAATATGCTGAGAAAACGCTTCGGACAGGGAATACAAATCGATATGGTTTCGGGAACCGACTTTCCGGAAGATCTGACTCCCTACGATCTGATCATCCACTGCGGAGCCTGCATGTTCAACCGCAAATATGTATTGAACCGCATCGAAGCAGCCCGGAAGCAGCAGGTGCCCATGACCAACTACGGAGTGACCATCGCCTGTTTGCAGGGGATCCTGGACAAAATCGATTATTGATGAAAAAAAACAGGCTTTATTGTTGCTCAGTTCCACAATAAAGCCTACTTTTGTCATGCTCAAAAAAAATCCTTGCGGTAGTAGCTCAGTTGGTAGAGCATCGGCTTCCCAAGCCGAGGGTCACGGGTTCGAGTCCCGCTTACCGCTCAATTCCCCATAAATTTATTCTAATTTTGACTGCACGATCGGGTCGCAACGTATATACAATGTGGGCGAATCGACCGCAAAAAATTACCCCATCGACTGTACGATTCAGCTCCATCGGACGCGAAGAAATTTCCCCTTCACGTACGGGCAAAAAAAGAGGGAATCTTCCCAGACTCCCAATCTTCATTAACCTTAAATCTAATACCATGAAAAACACGATGCAAAGGTATGGTTTTTATGTTATGTAACATAATAATTACACGGAAAATCGTCTATATTTAACACTATTTCACAAAAACCATATCATTTTCATCTACTTTTCTCCCCTTCATTCCCGGCTTTGGATGTAACCTTTTCCGGCCTGTCATGCAATTCCTTTTCTTCCTTCACCGCATTTTGCTTTTTTTCGGATTTCAAACTCTGAAAATCCAACAAAAAAGCCTACCTTTGCAGGAAGTTTACCAAGTTGGAAAGACAAAAACAAAACAAACCAAACTAAAGATAACTCTTTATGAAGAAACGATTCGCAAGACTCGCATTCTACCTTTTCCTGCTGGGAGCTCTCCCCGCAGCGGCACAGACCATGAGTGACAGCCAGGTACTGGAGTATGTCAAACAGGGAATGCAGCAGGGAAAAGACCAGAAGCAGATCGCCATGGAGTTGGCACGCCGGGGCGTTACCGAAGAACAGGCACGCCGAGTACAGGAAATGTATCAGCAACAGTCCAAAGGAACCCTGGGCACCAGCAGTTCCACCTCACAGGACCGCATGAGACAGTCTTCCTCCGGAACAAGCGACTATTATTACCAGAACGGTTACCGCAAAAACACTAACCGGAACTCCGAATTGCAGCAGGAACGCCGCGAACAGATGGAGCAGGAATACCGTCAGCGTAAGAAAATGGAAGAAGAACGCAAGAAGAACGAGTTCTCCCAGCGTGACCAGTCCAACAACCCCTACTCCATGGAATACAATATGAATACCAACCAGAACCGGGTGGTATCCATTCTGGGTGACTCTCTTTCATTATCTCCTTTCTATGAATATGATCCTGAAGATCAGGTATTCGGCCGTGACATTTTCAACACCGAAAATCTGACCTTCGAACCCAACATGAACGTGGCCACTCCTCCCGACTACCGTCTCGGTCCGGGTGATGAAGTAATCATCGACATCTGGGGAGCCAGCCAGAACACCATCCGCGAAACCATTTCTCCGGACGGCTACATCAATATCCCCGATCTGGGCCTTGTCTTGCTGAACGGCATGAGCGTGTCCGAAGCGAAGACTGTCCTGAAACAGGAACTCAGCAAAATTTATGCAGACTCCGGCAACAATATCCAGGTTTCCCTCGGCAATGCCCGCACCATCCAGATCAATGTGATGGGTGAAGTGCTGCGCCCCGGAACCTATACGCTGTCCTCTTTTGCGACGGTATTCCACGCCCTTTACAGTGCCGGTGGAGTCAGCGATATCGGTAGTTTGCGTAACATCCACGTTGCACGCAACGGAAAGAACGTCGCTACGGTTGATGTCTACGAATTCATCATGCAAGGAAAGATCCAGGACGACATCCGCCTGCAGGAAGGAGATGTCATCATCGTTCCCCCGTATGAAGCTATCGTCAAGATCACCGGCAAGGTAAAACGTCCGATGCGCTACGAAATGAAATCCGACGAATCCATCGCAACCCTGCTTAAATACGCCGGAAACTTTGCCGCAGACGGCTACAAGAACAGCCTGCGCGTCATCCGTCAGGCAGGCCGCGAATACTCCGTAGCTACGGTAGATGCCAAAGACTTCACCCGTTTCCAGATGTGCGACGGCGATGAGGTGACAGCCGATCCCATCCTGGAACGTTTCACCAACCGTCTGGAAGTGAAAGGAGCCGTCTATCGCCCGGGCATTTATGAACTGAGCGGTTCACTGAACACCGTCAAGCAACTGGTTGAAAAAGCCGACGGTCTGCTGGGCGATGCATTTACCAACCGCGCCGTTCTTTACCGCCAGCGCGAGAATCTCACCAGCGAAGTGCTTTCCGTAGACATCAAGGGCATTCTGGCAGGCAGCAGCCCCGACATTGCCCTGCGCAACAACGATGTGCTCTATATCCCCAGCATCCACGACCTGAAAGATCTGGGCAGCATCCGTATTTATGGAGAAGTCACCCTGCCGGGAGAATACCCCTATGCGGACAATATGACGCTTGAAGACATCGTCATCACTGCAGGCGGTCTGAAAGAATCAGCCTCTCTTGTACGCGTAGATGTATCCCGCCGTATCCGCGACCCGAAGAGCACCACCGAGGCCCAGACTATCGGAGAAACCTACTCGTTTGCTCTGAAAGACGGCTTTGTGGTTGACGGCGAGGCAGGATTTGTCCTCCAGCCATACGATCAAGTATTCGTACGCCGCAGTCCGGGCTACAGCGAACAGGCCAATGTAACCGTCAAGGGCGAAGTCCTCTACTCCGGCCAGTACACCCTGACCAGCAAGAATGAACGTCTGACCGACGTAATCAAAAAAGCCGGTGGTGTAACGCAGTTCGGTTGCGTCCGCGGTGCGAAGTTAACCCGTATCGCCAATGAAGAAGAAAAGAAGCGCATGCAGGACGTCTTGAACATGATGCAGAAAGAACTGGGAACCGGTATGGCCGATTCACTCAAACTGGAACTCGACAGTATCTTTACAGTCGGAATCGACCTGGAAGCAGCTTTGGCCAAGCCTGGAAGCAATGCAGATATAGTTTTGAGAAAGGGAGACATCATTACCGTACCGGAATTCAACAACACCGTGAAGATCAACGGAGCTGTCATGATGCCGAATACCGTATCTTACATTGACGGCAAGAGCATAAAATACTACCTCAGCCAGGCCGGAGGCTACTCCAACAATGCAAAGAAAAGCAAGAAGTTCATCATCTACATGAACGGACAGGTGGCCGAGGTAAAAGGCAGCGGTAAAAAACAAATTGAACCCGGCTGTGAAATTGTGGTTCCGAATAAGCAGCGCAAGAATAACCTGGGCAATATCTTAGGCTATGCTACCTCCTTCGCTTCCTTAGCGACAATGGTTGCATCAATTGCCAATTTAGTAAAATAAAGTATTCTTACGATCCCTATCCTATTTCCCGTACTGATAATCCTTTCATTATCAATACGGGAAATTTTTATCTATACTATTTCCCCATCCAAAAGAAAAAAAAATACCATTCCTTCCGTGCAGTATTTTCCGTTCCTCTGCATTGTGAAGAAAATCCCTTGCAGAAGTACATTTTAGCCACATTCCGCTTTGTTGTCTCAAAAATAAAAACTACTTTTGCAAGTAAATACTACTCAAAATTGGTTTACCTACCCTCTTTCAGCTGGGACAGGTAACCGCGAAGCGTACCCATACAGGTGCTAAAATCTCCCAACAGACTAATTTATTCTTCACATGGCAAACATGTATTTAATAATTGCAGCCTTCATTACTGCAATCGTTCTCGGACGGATCATCATTCCGAACATTCTGATTATCTCTCTGCGTAAACGGCTCTTCGATGCGCCCGATGCCCGGAAGATCCACAAGCGACCCATTCCAAGACTGGGAGGAGTCACATTCTTTCCCGTCATCCTCTGCACCACCTGCTTTTTCACTGCCCTGCGTATTTTGCTAGGATATCTTCCCGATCCGCAGTTCACCGTGACCATGGTGACCGAGCTGCTTTTTCTTATTGCCGGTCTTACCCTATTATACGTCGTCGGTATTGCCGATGACCTCATGGGAGTAAGATATCGCAAAAAATTCTTTGTACAGATCATCTCTGCCGCATTCTTTCCACTGGCTGGACTCTATATCAATAATTTCTACGGACTTTTCGGAATCTATGAAATTTCCACCTATGTAGGAATCCCCCTGACCATGCTGCTGGCGGTATTCATTACTAATGCCATCAACCTGATTGACGGTATAGATGGACTTGCCTCCAGCTTGAGTATGGTTGCCCTTACCATTTTGGGAGTCATCTTCATTCACAACCAGCAATGGATCTATGCCCTGCTGGCCTTTGTCTGTGTAGGTATCTTGATCCCCTTCTTTTCCTACAATGTATTCGGCAATGCCGACCGAGGACGCAAAATCTTTATGGGCGACACCGGAAGTTTGACACTGGGATACATTCTCAGTTTCTTTGTCATCAAATACTGCATGTACACCGGAACAATTCCCACAGAAGAAATCCTGGGTTCTCCTCTGCTTGTCTCCTTCAGCGTATTACTTGTTCCCTCACTCGATGTAGTGCGCGTGGTTCTTCGCCGGGCACGTAACGGTAAACCGCTCTTCCTGCCCGACAAAACTCATATCCATCATAAATTCCTGGATATGGGATTCTCCCCACGCCAAGCTTTGATCACTATCCAACTAATGTCAGCCAGTCTTTGTGCATTTACATTGGTTACAGTTCATTCCGGATGGAATAATACATTGGTATTTGTTATTGATGTTGTGGTGTGGACGGGACTGAATGTATGGTTTGACATGGTGATAAAAAACAGGAAAAGTAGAATCAGCTAATCAATTTATCAAATGGCTAGATCTATCAAGACCAACTATATTTTTAACCTGATCAATACTGTTTCAAGTTTTATATTCCCTGTTATTACCTTTCCTTATGCATCACGCATTATGCTGGCAGAAGGTATCGGATTAGTGAACTTTTATCAGTCTATTATCCAATATCTCTCCTTATTAACTTGTTTAGGTATCCCAATGTATGCAATCAGAGAGATTGCCAAAGTCAGAGACGACCCACAAGAATGTTCCAAAACAACATTAGAAATTTTATCCTTACACCTGTTTCTAACATTTCTAGGATATCTTATTTCCTATATTCTTTGTCTCTCAGTAATAAAAATACAGGCTAATATTCCCTTATTCATAATATTAAGCTTAACACTTATATTAACAACTATTGGATGCGAGTGGTTTTATCAAGGAATTGAAGACTTTAAATACATTACCATCAGAGGGTTAATCGTAAAGATAGCTGCTGTTATTGTCTTGTTTACAATGGTAAAGACTCAAGAAGATATACTTTGGTATGGTGGTTATTGTGTTATAGGAGTATTAGGAGGAAATATTTTCAATTTTATCAGATTAAGGAAATTCATTCATTTCACACATCTAAAAAACCTACATCCTTTCAAACATCTTAAACCAGCTCTACATATATTCCTATTAAATCTGATTATAAGCCTTTACGTAAACCTTAATTCTGTTATGCTTGGTTTTTTAAAAGATTCAGAAAGTGTAGGATTTTTTACTGCAGCAACCAGATTATCACAAATAATCTTAGGAATTGTATCAGCTTTAGGAACCGTAATGTTACCTCGTTTATCTCACCTTGCAGCAAACAACGAAATGGATGAATTTAATCGTCTCGCCCAAAAAGCAGTTCAATTTATGTTTGCCATTACACTTCCTTTATCCATTGGATGTTTTTTTATAGCTCCATATATTATACCTATATTTTGTGGTATGTCTTATCAACCTGCCATTAAAACATTACAAATAATATCTCCTGCAGTATTTTTTATTGCATTATCAAATATCATTGGGATTCAAATATTATATCCACAGAAACAAGAAACTAAAGTCATTCAATCTACGGCAATAGGTGCTATAACCAATATAGTCCTCAATTTTGCATTGATTCCACAATTTTCTCACTTAGGTGCAGCGATATCAACGTTATGTGCGGAAATTACAGTTGCATCTAGTCTTTTATATAGTGGGAAAAATTATATCCCCATGAAATTTAGCTTTAAGCAATATGGCAATTATATTATTGCGACATTATGTATGTTAATAGTCTTGATTTTCATGTCAGAACTCAAATTGAACATGTGGTTACATTTAATAGGAAACATCACTATTGGACTATTGACATATATTATTATACTTACAATTAAAAAAGATGATTTACTTCTGCAAATATATAAGATCTTAAGAAAGAAATAAACAAATTAACTTTTTCAATGTCATTTTATGAAAAAAAGAATTATCGCAATAAATTTACCTCAATATCATCCTTTTAAAGAAAACGACGAATGGTGGGGAAAAGGGTTCACAGAATGGACAAATGTTACAAAAGCTAAGCCAAGATACCATGGACATTACCAACCTCATCTCCCAACTGAAACGGGTTTCTACGATTTACGCTTGCCTGAAGCGAGGCAAATGCAAGCAGATATGGCTAGACAATATGGCATTTATGGATTTTGTTATTATCATTATTGGTTTAACGGACATCAACTTATGGAAAGGCCCATTAATGATATCCTAGAATCAAAAAAGCCAGATTTCCCATTTATGCTTTGTTGGGCTAATGAAAATTGGTCTAGAAACTGGGATGGTGGTTATAAAAAAATTCTTATAGAACAAAATTATAATAAAGAAGATGATATAGCACATATGGACTACTTGTGCGAGAATGTATTTCTTGACTCCAGATATATAAGAATCAATGGAAAGCCTGTATTTGCCGTATATAAACCTTTTCTTTTCCCAAATATAAAAGAAACAATAGCAACGTGGCGAGAAGTTGCAAAAAAATATAATTTTGAATTATACTTAATAGCATCTAATTTTGGGTATATATCATCAAAACAAGCAACACAATGGGGATTTGATGCATTATTTGACTTTCAACCTATAAATGCAGGTAATTTTAGATCATACAAATACAACCCCATAAGTGTATTTAAGAAGAAAATATTACATAAAATCTTTCCTCACTTACCTATCTATTATTCCTATAAAAAATATATATCATATCAAATAAAACGTCCATTAATATCTGAATCTGAAAAAATATATCCTTGTGTAAGTCCCGGGTGGGATAATTCTCCACGACGAGTCGGTCAAACCTTTTTTGCATATAAAGGTAATACTCCTTCTTTATATTATAAGTGGCTTAAAACAACGTTAAAAAGATTTATACCATTTAGTAAAGATGAAAATCTTGTTTTTATCAATGCATGGAATGAATGGGCGGAAGGAAATCATTTAGAACCAGACATAAAATGGGGCAAACAATTCCTTGAAGCAACCAAAAAGGCCATTGATGAAGAGAATATATAAAATCTAAATTTTATTTCATGAAATTGCTAGCAATAACAATAATATATTATCCTCAGATAGCAGAATTGATAAGAAATATACAACAATATATTCATCATGTTGACAAACTAATAATCTGGGATAATAGTCCAATAGAAATAAATACGAAACTTATTAAGGAAAAATTTGTCGATAAAATTATATATATAACAACAGGAAAGAACGAATATATAGCTCACCCACTCAATTTTGCATTACATTATGGAATAAAAAATAAATATACGCATCTCTTGACAATGGATCAAGATAGTTATTGGGAAAATATTCAATCATTTATTCTTGAAATTGATAAAATAAAATTAGGCAATATCCTAGCATACTGCCCTTCAATTAAAAATATCTATGAGTTTCCTCAAGAAAATAAAGATTTTTATGAACTTAACGAATGTATAACATCTGGTACTATATATAATTTACCAATTTGTAAGGAGCTTGGAGATTTCCGAGAAGATTTTAAAATTGATGCTGTAGATTTAGAATATTGTTATCGAGGGCAATCTAGAGGATATAAGACTATAATGCTTAGACAGGGATCATTAAGCCACCATTTAGGAAATCCTATAAAAGTATATAAGTGGAATTCATCAAATTATTCTGCTATCAGAACCTTTTATATTATAAGGAATCATATTTGGACATGGAAAGAATATCCTTCCTTGTTTAATAAAAAACAGTTTCTCAAGAAAGAATGTTTACACAGATTTATTTTCATTCTAATAGGAGAGAAGGACAAAATCAATAAACTATGTGCTTTAATTAAAGGGATAATTTTAGGAATAATTAAATAAACATACTTATGATTGCAATATTATTAGCTACATATAATGGAGAACGTTATTTAAAAGATCAAATAGAATCATTAATCCAACAAAGCTATAAAGAATGGACACTTTATATACATGATGATGGTTCTACAGATCAAACAACAACTATAATTAAATCTTATTGCGATAAATATAGTAATATTTATTTCTATAATGATACAGAGTCACATAGAGGAGCTGCAAATAGTTTTTTATGGTTATTAGATAAAGTTACAGCGGATTATTATATGTTTTGCGATCAAGATGATATTTGGTTACCTACAAAAATAGAAGAAACTCTTCGGCGAATGAAATCATTAGAACGAGAATATAACAATACTCCCATTCTTGTTTATTCAGATCTAAAAGTTGTAGACGAACATCTTAATACAATATCTCCTTCTTTATGGGAATATACAAAATTTATTAAGCTAATCAATCAACAAGATCTTATAAGCATCCATAATATTGTAACTGGCTGCACTATAATGATCAATAATCAGGTCAAAAAGAGAACTTTTCCTGTAAGTCCGTTAATGTCTATGCATGACTCATGGCTTACATTAATCACTATAAAAAATAAAGGTATCGTCAGTCCTATTACTAAACAATTAATTTTATATCGGCAACACAGTAGAAATGCTTTAGGAGCACATAAATACAATGATTCTTTAATATATAGACTTAAACATATCATAAAAAGCATCAAAACAAATTATATGAACTATAAATTAGTACATTCTGTTTTGCAGATTTCATTAATCGAATATCTGAAAAGAAAAATCAAATACTATAAATTAAAGTCACAAAACTAACAAGATATGAAAAATCAGGATCAGTTCTCTAAGAATTCCGCTTCATTATATTATGATATAATAAAACTATTATGGAACAAGTATTTCTTCCTCATAAAAGTTATAGCAATAGGCTTTATAGTAGGATTAATTATTTCATATAGCATTCCTCCACTCTACACAAGTGAAGCCAGTATATCACCAGAAATCAGTAATGGACAGACATCTAATGGATCATTAATTTCCACGGCCAGTTCTTTATTGGGAGGAAATATTGCAACTGGATCTGATGCCCTAAATTTATCGTTAACGAATGAAATCATTACATCTACACCTTTTTTGTTAGAAGTCTTAGATTTTGAATTATCGTATAAAGAAGAAACCATAAACCTATCAACGTATTTAGAGCAGACAAAAACAGCTTGGTGGAATCATATTTTAAAAATCCCCTCTAACATATTAAGTCTATTTACCAAAGAAACAAGTTCACATCCCCAAAACAATAACAACAAATCTTCAATCATAAGTTTAGATAAGAAGTTAAAGGGAAAGATTGATTTGCTTAGAAGAGTAATTACATCAACAACAGATGATAAATCAGGAATAACAAAAATCCAAGTCACACTTCAAGATCCTGAGTTATCGGCTCAAGTTGCAGACAAAACAATTTCATTACTTCAGGAATATATCAGCAAATATAAAACAAGAAAAGCTCAAGAAGATTTAAAGTATATCAAGCACCTGTATGATGAACAGAAAGCTGAATATATAAAACTGCAACAAAAATATGCTTCTTTTGTAGACTCTAATCGGAATCTATCTAAACAAAGTACAATAATAGAAGAGAACCAACTTAAAAATGAGGTTGCTATATCATATCAAATATACAATCAGATATCGCTCCAGCTACAAAGTGCCAAAGCAAAAGTTCAAGAAGTAAAACCAGTCTTCTCTGTATTAGAGCCTGTTATTTTACCTTTATCACCTTCATCTCCTAAAAAAATATTAATAACCATCGGTTCTATTATTTTATTCTTTGCAGGAGGAGTGACATGGCTTTTATTAACAAATATAATCTTAAAAAAGAAATAAGTAACCTTTTTATTTCAATGGAAAACTCTTTAAGAAATAAGATTATAGGATTTCTTTTTTTTATTGTCATTTTCTTTTTAACAAGACAGGTTCCATTTGCACAATATTCCATAATGAGTAATATAGCTCTTATAGGAATTGTCTTCATTTTATTCCCTAGAGACCTTTATTTCGCATTATTTACTTGTATTTTAATTGGATTTGTAGGATATTCAATGATATTAGAGAATAATTTTAATAATATCATTAGATTTTTTATTATACTATGGACTATTTGTGCTGCATACTATATTAAAGTACCCAATTATGCTTTTAAAATACTTTTCATTTTATCACTAATACAATGCTTTATTGTTATATTATGTGAGTTATACCTAGTCTTTATCGCAGACAAATCTACAGCTACATTAATAAGATTATTTTCTTTAAAAGCTGGTTGGGGAGATATTTATACATTCAATAATTACTATTATAGAGTTCAAATAAAAGGAAATGCAATAATACCATTTATTTATATGCTGTCATATTATAGTAGCATATTTCCCCAAAGAAGGGTATTACTACTTAGAAGTATTTATCTTCTAGCCATTATATGCTCTGGACAATTTGCTTTCATAATTTCAATATTCTGTTTCCACATATATCAATATTTTAACAATGTCTCAAGTAGTAACCAAGCAGCTAAAAAAATTGTTTTTATTTTAATCATCGCTGGTGCAATATTAAAGCCTACATTAGATTATGTAGACTCAACATTAGAAAGGAAAAAAGAAAGCTCTACGGCTACAAGAGTTGATCAAACAAAGGTTCTTATGAAAGACCTTAAGGAATCTAATCTGACTTTCTTATTTGGGAAAGGTTTAGGTAATACATTATCTGTTAAAACTCAGTATAGAGACTATACAAATGATATTTATTTTGAACTACAAACTCTCTATATAATAAATCAATTAGGAATTCTACAATATTTACCTTACAAAAAGGTATATCATTAACAAGGACCACATAATTATATACCTTTTTTATCTATTATATGCAATTACCAATCCCTATGTATTCGATACGACTCACATTGTTGTAATTTTAACATTATGCAGTATTAAATCATATAAAAATGGAAATACAGGAATTGAGCAAGATAGGATGTGTTCAGGTTTTATACAAACCTAACATCGAAACTTTAAATAATACTTTATCTACATTGATACATGAGTTAAACATAATAGTCATTGTACCCCAGCTT
>ENA-UEQJ01000220-UEQJ01000220.1-human-gut-metagenome-genome-assembly--contig:-NODE-220-length-46930-cov-12.065951_pt1 | contig 46930 bp, 67 predicted proteins | sample MGYA00242937_ERZ507938 | MGnify/ENA primary metagenome ERZ507938 (study PRJEB26167, sample SAMN06115437) | human gut metagenome | host: Homo sapiens | place: China:Gansu | collected 2015-07-03...
CGGGTATAGAAAAGGGAGAAAGCGTCGTACAACGGGGAATGCTGCCGACAGACCGGAAATCCGGAGAAGATGGGATAGGACCATCGGGCTGTCCGACTGCATGCCGCCGCTCCAGAACGTGCGGCGTGAGCTTAGCGGCAGCTCATAGTAGTTATCCGGTATATCCTTCTCGATAAATTCCCGGATAACGCCTTCTTTCACGTTGGCCTCGCGGTGGCGGTCCTGTTCCGCTCTTGCCAGCTGCTCCATCTCCGGTCTGTCGAAGTAAAGCGGCTCTTTGGCCATCCAGCGTACAACAGCCTCAGCCCACAGCTGGTCGACTTCTCCCGGCAGTTCGTTCCATACGGATTTTACTGGCGTGAGCTTGCCGACGTCGACCGGCCAGAAGCGACGGTTACCGGTCAGATCATTTAAAAACTCATAGGTATTGCAGGTGCCGAAGAACACGCATTTGCGCGGGAATTTGGCGGTCCTGCGGCCGTAGGCCTGCCGGTAGATGTCAGCGCCTTTTGACAAAAACTGTTTGACTGTGTTGGCCTCACTCTTGCGGTAGCTGGTCATCTCCCCCAGCTCGTTTATCCATACACCCTGTATCATCTCGGCGGCCTCTTTGCCCTCGAAAGTCTGCAGGCTGTCAGAATACCAGTCCTTGCCGATAGTAGCCAGAAAAGTGCTTTTGCCGATGCCCTGCGGTCCGACGAAAACGGGTACGTAGTCATATTTGCAGCCAGGAGTCATTACCCTGGCGACGGCCGCGCAGAAGCTCTTGCGGGCAACGGCTCGGGTGTACTCGTTGTCATCGGCGCCGAGATAATCGTGCAGCACCGTATCAAGCCTCGGGCGCATATCCCATTTGAGCGCAGTCAGGTACTCGCGGACCTCGTTATAGCGGTTGGCCTCAGATACGAGCAGCAGCGCTGCGTCAATCTTGTCCTTGCCGACAATGCCGTAATTGCGTTCCAGCTCCCACGCAAGCCCTGCATCGTCTGTATCGGACCAGATGCGGCGTGAGTCATCCGCGTTCCACGGCAGCGCACCCAGCGCCATACCGCGTACGGCGAAATCGTCTGTCGCTATCTTGCCTTTGTACGCAGGGTTATATGTCAGGATACGGATAATGTTGTCGCGTGTCTTACGCAGGTTGCCGTTGCCGTCATAGCTCAGCCCTGCCTGCAGCATCCACGATACGTCCGGTTTTTCGGCATCTTCCTGCGGCTGCTGGGGTTCCGGAGCAGGTTCGGGAGCTGTCGCGGCCGTATTGCCGTCAATCTTGTCAAACACATTGGCTGCAGCATTTTCTTCAGCGCGGGCCATATTAAGCTCCGTCATAACGGCCGCGTCCTTGAGCGCTGCGTCCTTCATGGCAAGGAAGCTGGGCATCCGGTTGGTCGGTGTCCCCGGCTTGACCTCACTGTCCTGGTCGCCGAAAAGGTGCAGGCGCACAAGGTCAAACGCGTTTACCAGCTGACCGCTGCAGGGGTCCGTCGCATGGTGGCTGTATAAAAACAGGCCGTCCTCATATACGACCGCACCAGCTACGGTGCTGCCGCCGGTGTACGTCAGGCGGTCGCCCTTGTCGGTCGAGGTATACGCCAGAGGGATAAATTTTTCGATGGCCGTATATATGTTGTAGGTGCGGCAGAATGCTCCGATGAGCCCGTCCTTTGTCGTCGGGTCCTGCTGCTTTGCCAGCAGTGTTTTAGCTTTGTTGGACTCGCCGGGAACCTGCGGCCATGTCGTAACATCGTGCCAGTCAGCATACAGCGCCAGCATGCCGTCAGCTGAGATAAAAGGCTTGTCAGCATAAGCAAAGATGTAGCGGCTGTCAGAGCTGCAGCCGGGCCAGTACATCAGGCGGCTGGCCTCGAACGTTGTCGGGTCGCACAGCTCGATGCCGATGGTGCTCGCGATTTTGCGGGCTATAGGCTCGTACTGGTCGGACGTAACGGTCTTGTCCAGCGGCAGGATGACGCGCAGACGTGGCTTCCAGTCAGCGTGGCTGCGTGTCGAGTAGACAGCGTAGCCGACTCCCAGCGCATCAATCTTCCGGAGCACGTTGCCGGTCTCGCCTGCAGCTATGTTGTCAAGGTCAAGCGTGATGAGGTCACGCCCTGTTACGCTGTTAGCCTTGCGGTGCGGACCGCTGAGCGTGCCGCCCACGAAACCGCCGATATCCTTCAGGTAGCCCTGCTGCGCTGCAGGCATGTTGAGGTATTCTTCCAGCTTCTCCGGTGTCCGCTGAGGGATACGCAGCTTTTCGATAAATTCCGACCAGAGGATTTCTGTCTTCTGCCAGTTTACCGATTTTCTGCTGTTGCCGACGCTAATCGCCAGCCGTCTGTCGTTAATCATCTACATCACCCCAAAATACCTCTTGTCTTGAAAAATTCCATAAGTTCTTCCCAGCGCTCGTCGCGTGCATCAAAATCATCAAACACCTCAACCATAACCTCATCCTTGTCGCTGCCGATGCTGCGGCGGATCCAGATTTTAGGATTTCTCAGGTCGATATTGATACTGGAGATGCTGGCCGTGCTGATGAGCGTCGGCTGTATATCGTTATAGACCGATTTGTTGACCAGGATAAAATCCGGTCTGATATAATAGGCGCCTGCCGGGTCAACGGCCGCAGGCTCATCAGCTGCAATGTCCGGTCTTTCTTTTTCCGGTGCCGGAGCTTCGGGTGCTGCGGTGCTGCAGATTTCTTCAGCTGCTTCCTCCGGTTCGGGAGGCGCAGGCTGTTTGGTCTCGCGCTCCACCTCAATAACAAGCGTGTCAGCTTTTACGCCGAAAGCATCCGCCAGACGGGTCACGGTGGATTTGGTGGGGCGGCTAATGCTGCCGTCCATAATACCTTTTGCAGAACGGAGGTTGATGTTGGCAGCCTTTGCCATTGCTTTTACGTCCATGCCGTTTTCCGCCAGCAGCTGTTTGATACGTTCAAGGTTAATCATTTTCATTCTTCTCACCTGCTTCCGCATACGCTTCCTGCAGCCAGCGCAGATAATGGGCCGCTTTTTTCAGGTCTTCCAGGCCGTTTTTATATTGATAACGCCAGAGGTATTTGGTCACGTTACCGTAGAGGTAACCGATATACTGTTCCGGCGTAAGCTCAGCCTTGATTACCTCGATACATTCCAGGCCGCCGCGGCAGTAGTGCGCCGGGTGATTAACAGAATCGCTTTTAACCGGCAGAACCTGCCAGCTGTGCGGAGCTGTTTCGCAGAACATACATTCACCGGAATCATCGAGAGCGGGGCAGCCATCACAGAGCTCATTGCCGGCGCAATATTGGCGGATGCACAAGATTGCGTCTTTAATGTTGGTGTTGTCCATCTTAGATGTCCCCCTTTCCGATTTTCACAATCTCAACCTTAATCAGGTAATCGCTGATGTCGTCCCCAGCGATGTACCAAATCTTACCATTAGAGAGATAAACCTCAAGCTCGTCCAGGTCATCATCGTATTCCAGGCGTTTGATACCCTCCAGCTTAATACTTTCATATTCGCCGAATCCGTCGAGGTCGCCCACCCAGTCAGAGTCGTCAACGCAGGTGCTCAAGAGGTCTGCGCCAGCGCATTCGCTTTCAATCGGCGTGCGGACAATAACTTTGCCGTTATCAAACATATAAGTATTTTCAACGATATGTGTCAGGCCAAAGGCCTTTTCCGGATCATAAGATTTCAACATGATTATTCCTCCTTTTTATTAGCTGCTTGCTTCTCTGTTCCACCATTGCTTCTGACCACAATCAGGACAGTAATTAACATGTTTGATTTTAGTTATCTCTTCGCCTAGCAGCTTTCAAAAGATTGCACTATTTTATCGAGCCTTTCTTTTTCTTGTGCAGCCGAAGTTATCAATTTTAAAACATCCTAAACTTTTTCAAGGGAGTTTTACAAGAGATTTTTGCAACATGTTGCGTTTTTCCCTTATTTACCAGTAGAGCCGTAACCGCCGCCACGGATGCCGGAAGCACGGTCATTATCAGCGACACTGTATCTCATAAAGATGCCCTGCATGCAGCGCTCGCCCTTTTTGATGCGGTAGAAGTTATCGCTGTGATTGCGGAATTTGGCGGCGATGTTGCCGTCATTATCGATGTTGCCATAATAATCAGCGTCGACTACGCCGGAGGTTTCCAGCACGATGCTGTGATGTACAGCCAGGCTACTGCGGATGCGCAGCTGCAGATATGTATCGTGCGGCATAGCCGCCTTAACATCAAACCATACAAGACCGGAGTCACCATGTGGGGGGATAATGATATCTTGCGGCGCGTAGAAGTCATAACCTGCCGCATATCTGGTCTTACGTTCCGGCAGCAACGTGTCTGCTGGAGCATAATTCACCAGTTCGAAACGGATCCCGGTCGGGGTATCCTCGCTCATCATGCAAACCTGCTTACGGATAATCTCATCTTTGATGAGCAGCTCTTTTTCAAGATCATCGTTTCTGTTGGCCAGTTTCTTGTTCTCCGCCAGCAGGAACGTAATGCGTTCATTTTCCATTTTGTCGTCTCCTTAATCTTTCATGTAATACGGGCTCGTAAAGCCTGCCGCATTGAGCTTCAGGCCCTGCGCCCATGCTATCGGCTCACACATGATAGCGCTCATGCGGTCTACCTCGTCGTTGTGCAGCGCCTCCAGCGGCACCTCGCAGACAACCTCGTCGTGGATGTGCATCAGCGGCTTATAGCCCGCATCCACCAGACGTCTCAGCGCTACTGCGAGGCAGTCGCGTGCAACGGCCTGCGTGATGTTCTCGGTCAGCTTACCGCCATATGTGCTTGAGTTGCACCACTTCGCGCCGACAAGGCTGCGATAGTACAACGCCTGGCTGCCAAACTGGTTCTCGGCCAGATACGGCCCCGGATAATAGAGCTTGCGCTTGCTTGGCAGCTCTATTGTCAAAAAATCAAGCCCGTTCTTCGGGTCGCACTCCCGGCGGAACCTGATGCCGATCGGCAGGCCAACAGGCTCAGACGTGCTCATAACATGTATGGCCGCCTGCTCCACGGCGTGCCAGAAGTCAACGATACGCCTGTTGGCAGTACGCCAGCGCCGCACGATATCCGGCAACTCGTCCTCGGTCAGGCCCATGTTGAGCGCGCCCATCGCAGCCAGAGCTGCAGGCCCGCCGCCATATCCCAGCGCAAGCTCTGCGATTTTGCCTTTTGCACGCAAAGCATACTCAGGATTGCCTTTTTTAATGCTTTCCACCGGCACGCCGAACATCATAGATGCTGCCGCCTCATAAATCTTTCCGGTCGTAGCAAAGACGTCCATACGCCATTTTTCCTGTGCCAGCCAGGAGAGCACACGCGCCTCTATAGCGCTGAAATCGGCTACGCATAACATATTACCCTCAGGCGCGATAAACGCCGTCCTGATGAGCTGTGAGAGCGTGTCAGCCACATCTCCGTACAGCATCTTAAGGCCTGCGCGGTTATGCTTTTTGACCAGGTCGCGGGCAACGTCCAGCGTCTCGATGTAGTTGCGCGGCAGGTTCTGGACCTGCACGAGCCTGCCCGCCCACCTGCCGGTGCGGTTGGCGCCGTAAAACTGCAGCAGACCGCGCACACGGCCGTCAGAGCAGAGAGCATTGGTCATCGCGGTGTATTTGGTCACCGAGCTTTTGGCCAGCTCCTTGCGGATGCCCAGCAGCTTGCTGATGGTCGCGTCATCGGTTTTGATGCCTGCGACTGTGGCTTTTGTCAGGTCGGTAAGCTCAAGATCCGTATGCTCGCGGAACCAGTCAAGCAGCTGCGCACGGCTGTTGGGGTTCTCCAGTCCGGTCAGCTCAACGGCCTTGCGGGACAGCTCATCGCGGTGCTCGGCGTCTATGGCCAGTGCCCCGTTTACCAGCGCAGTATCGATGGCGATACCGCGGCTGTTGATTTCGTAGTCCACAAGCCAGTCTCGCCACGTCTCTGCGGGTACCGGGAAACTGGCTAGCCGCTTGTAATTCTCCATCTCCGTAACAACGTCCATACGGTTATACTCTTTAAAGAGCTCCCATTTGTCCGGATCATGCTGCGGCAGGTTGCGCGAGCGGTTACCATTGCGCTTGGTCGGCTTGCAGGGTACACAGAAATACTTGATAAGCGTCTTTCCGACGGTCATCTTTTTCTTGTCTTCCGACAGCCCCAGCGCATCGCCCAGACGGGCAAGGCCTGCGGGGTATCCGAGATACATACCGTGCAGCATGGTGCATTGCCATTGTGCCGCAGGCGTCTCGATGCCCGCCTTGTTGAGGCAGGTTATCTCAAACACAGCGTTATACGCATGTTTTATGACGTCGGGGTCTTTAAGCGCAGCCAGCACCTCAGCGGGGATAGTATCGCCGGAAGCCAGGTCTACAACATGCACGTCGCCGAAATCAAACGCGTAAGCTAACAGCAATATCTCAAATGCAGCTGTATCACAATAACGGTACAGCCCGGACTTGCCAATATCGATATCGCTGTATGTCTCGATATCAATGTTAAGATGTCTCATTTGACTTTCCTCAGCTTTGTTTTTATAGCGTAGAGGTTGTCCGACGAGCTGAACGGTGCCCAGTCCTCTTTGCCCGGAAGAATATTGATTTTTCCCGGTCTGCTGTCTTTAATCTTCTGACGTGCGCTATTGGCCTTCTCGTCCATGCTCAATGCCAGGCAGCTGGGGCAGACGGCCTCAGTGTCGCCATAAAGATGCACATAGACGCCGTTCTCCGTCTCACGTCCGCAGATACAGCATTTTCCCATAAGTCATTACCTCCTATAAAAAGATACGGGAGCCGGAGCTCCCGCGAATATTATCGGCTATTACATCGGCAGACCGGTAAGCGGGTTGATCTGGCCGCTGGGGACAGGCTGACCCATGGAGCCGAAACCGCCGGCGGTATCGCCGAGGGCACTGAAGCAGGAGTCTGCGGTCGGGGTAGAGCCGCCGAGGGCCTCACCATCAGCTACTTTTTGGATGGGGCCGAGGCCTGCGCCTACGCCTTTTTTGCCCTGATATGCGTAAGGATAAAAGTTAACGCAGACATTAGCGTAGCAGCCGCTGTACACCTGAGTAGCGTCGATAATGCGCTGCATGTTGCGGTCCACGATTTCAATCGGACGGTCGGACGGGCTGGAAGCTGTCATCACCCAGCAGCCTCTGCACTCTGCGCCGAACGGAGTGCCGTCCTGCTTAACGCCGTCGCCGTCATGTACAGGGTTAGGTACGATGGGCGGCACAACGCCATTCCACTTGCCCATCTTGCCTGCGTTGGTAGCGGCTGCGATGGCTGCGTCAAGGCTTGCCTTGTTTTTGGCACTGTCCTTAGGGATCAGGATAGTGGTAGAAAACTTAGGGGTCTGGCTCGGGTCATTAGAAAAAGCCTTAAAAACATGTACGTAAGAGAGTCTTACGTTTTCCAGTACGATTTGAGTCGGGTTTGCCATTTTTGTTAATCCTCCAATTTCTTAAAAACATTTTCTGCGCTCTCAACATTTGTGATACGGGCGCGTTTGTCACTTGCCGGCACAAGCGTAGGCTTGCCCGGCGTCTGCACAACGTAGTCGGCCAGCAGCGCTTTGAAAAGCTTTTTGCCAACGGCCTCCTCCGTTTTGGCCAACGTAAGCGGCACGTATTGATACAGGACTGCCTTGTCAACGCCGTTGGCCATCAGCACGCCGAAGGCTTTGTCCGTATCCGTAAAGCTTCTGCTGGTACGTCCTGCCACAGCCTTGTAGCCGGGGACGTCTTTGCCTGCGAGGCACAGCGCCAGCGCATGCTCCTTGATATCCTTGTACCAGCTTTCCAGCAGCTCGCCGGCTTTGAGGTAATCGGCCAGCTCCTCGTCCGTGTAGCAGGCGGCTGCCTTAATCACGGAGCGGGATTTTGCCCAGCCCTCAGCGGCGCCTCTGAGCTGCATGTAATGCTCAGCGCGGGCACGGCATTCGGCCTTCGCGCGGCAGAAACGGCAATGCTCACCCGCTGCATAACCGCCCTCGCCGCTCAGCGCCAGCTTTGCAGCCGGAGTTACCGTTTCTGTGCCCCACGCCTGCAGGTCGCTGACCTGCATCTCAAACTCGCTGATGTTACCGAGGCGCGGCTGTACGATGGCCATCTTGACCGTCTTAAAGTTATACAGCATCGAGTAGGCGCTGATAGCACCCAGCGCGTAAAGCATCATCTGCGGGTTATGGTCGGCGCTCACCTCAACGCCCTTTCCGTGTTTGTAGTCAATGACGTGCAGTACGTCGCCGGCCAGCACAAGGCAGTCGGCCGTACCGAAACCGTCGGGGGCGTAGGCGCTGTAGTCTACGCGCTTTTCAGCCACGACAGCAGGCTGCACCGGGTAACTGAGCATGACGGCTTTGATGTATTCAAGGTATACATCTGTGCTTGACTCCATCTCAGGCTTATACAGCTCATGCCCCTTGAGCGCAGCCATGCGGCTGCCATACTCAGCTTTGCCCATCGGTTCGATGGCGTAGGCCCTCAGCTTGAGCTCGCAGATCTCATGCGCCAGCGTGCCCTCCGCAGCAAATTCGCTGGTGGTGTCCGGGTAGGCCTGTTCCAGCTGTACAGAGCCGGGACAGTTCAGCCAGCGGTGAGCGCTGGAGGCGCTGAGCACGGCATGGGCGGTCATAATCTTGCCCCCAGTTCACGGAGCTTGGTGGCCAGCTCGCCATAACGGGTCTCGGGAATATCCAGCAGGTTGGTGACCCCGAAGGACGCAACCACCTGCTGCAGCTCATTGAGCTTGCCCTGGTCCATCAGCGGGGCGCAGGCAGCCTGAAGCTCAGGCAGGGTATATACGCGGGCGGGAGCCGTGGGCACGGCAGGTTGTGCGGGAGCTGCCGTGGCGGGCTCGGCGGGTGCCGGTGTTCCGACGTTTTTTCCGGTTTCAGGTGGATTTGCCGGAAGCAGCTCCGGCTCGGCGGTAACAGCGCAGATGCGCTGCAGGCTTTCGGCGAGAGCGGCCAGACAGTTAAGCAGCGCCGGCGTCTCGTCAAAGGTGACTTTCAGATTGACATTGATATCCATTGTTTTTTTCTCCTTTATTTTTTATTTTTGCTTACCGCAGCCATTACGCTTACGATAAGACAGACGGTAAGCAGTAAAATCTTGCAAAACTCTATAAGATTGATGTCCATCAGTCCCTCCGTGGGTCAACTGCTACCTTCTGGCCACAGAGGGGGCAGTACTCTGCATAAAACGGCATTTCCTGCTGGCAGTGCCCGCAGAGCCATTCTGTGGTGCCGCCATTAACCTTTTTGGCGTAGCCACACACAGGGATCTGGCGGCGGATAGCTTTGGCAGCAATCTTCAGCAGGCGGATATCGTTTTTAATGACATTCTGTCTGCTGTTTCCGTGTTCTGGAGGCGCATCGACCAGACGGAGCAGGCTTTTTCTTTCAGGGATGGCCAGCTTCTCCATGCGGAAAAGAGCGATGCGCATATCCTGTTCACGTTCTGGCAGGCCAGCCCACCATTTAAGGCGTTCCGGCGTTGCTATATCGTTATAATAGTTCATCTTCTTCAGCTCCTTTATTGTCATGCGCGGCCGTTAATGCGCAGCATAAACATCGGCACGCGGTGCAGCTCCGCCGCGATATCAAACAGCGGTTTCGCCGGTGCTTCGGCACATTCAGTTTTCAGGCTTTCGCCCGGGTATGGTACCGCTATGGGCCCGTGGCACCAGCGCAGCATCTCAAGGTCCCAGCCCATGCGCACCGGCAGCGGACCGATGCGGACGTGTACGCCGCGCAGGATATTTTTATTTTCCATTGTCCTCATCCTCCTCACCGATAGACTGCTTCATGGCAGCCCCTACTTCTTGTAAAATTTTTGCTTCTTCGCGGCTGAGCTCATGCCCTCTTATCTTAAGGACATAATCGTGCATCAGCCGCACGGTGGTCTCGACACGGGTTTCCTTTTTTGTGATTTGCTTAAAATCACACATCACGGTAAGGCATGCCGCGCGGATCATCATCGTGACAATATCTACGGTCATCTTTTTGATGGCCTCAGAATTGGCAACCTCGGTAAATTCCTTGTCAAGGTCGCTCATCTTGATGTTTTCTTTAAACGCCTTCTTGGCGGCGGCCCGTCTCAGGGCTCTGCTGACCCCCATAACATCTCCTCCTTACGGCAGCTGGTCGATAACCTCTTTTGAAATAGCTTGATATTGAGGCGTTACCGCCCTTTGCTCGTTCTCGTATCTAAATTCGCATTCACCCGGCGCCGGGTTTTCTCTCAGCGCATGTACCTGCAGCCCGAGGCGGTGGAACATCTTACGTCTGGGGCAATCCTTGACCACGTCGCCCTGAGGGCAGGCGTAACAGTTGAGGCTTGCGCCGTCGACCAAATCCAGAAAATCAGACTGGCTGATTGTCACCAGACGCTCGCTGTCGCTCCTGTCATAGCGGAAGTCATCGTAATGAGCCACCTTAATGGCTGTTTTCTCTATGCGACGCACCACCTTGACTTTTTCGACCGGGTCCAGCTTACTCATACGGTCATCAATAACTTTATGCGTGTAGGTCTTAGCCATGCTCAGCCAGCGGCGCCAATCCTTGTTTGTAGTGCTATCATCTTTGAGGATTTTCTCAAAAGCCTGCACAGCTGCGCTCAGCCACATGAGCTGATTAAGCTCTGTGCTGGCCATGTATCTTGACTCTTTCATTTTTCATCCTCCAGTAAATCATCGAAACCTTGCAGGCGAGGAACGTAGACTCCTCAGCCCGGGCGCTCCAGCGCTTTTTTATTACGGACATCCAGCGCGACGATTACATTGCCGGCGCATATCGGCCGCCAATGGGCGCAGTTGTTAGCCGACGTGAAAAAGCATATCATCGGTCTGTGCCAACAGTTGTGACTTTTACTCGCAGAGCCGCCATTGCGTGCACGGATAGTCTTGCCTGCTTTGTAGGCTTCAAATTCTTCCAGGCTCATTACCCTGTACAAAATCATTGATTATACTCTCCTTTGGCTGTATAATGAGAGTGGTTTAACCTGGGAGTTAACCGCTCTTTGCTCGTCAGCATTGCAGTGCTGGCGGGCTTTTTCTTTGCCCATCACTTTTTAACCTCAATCGGGATGAGGACAACATCGCCAACCCGCAGGTCGCCCTTGATGTTGCTAATCTTTTGTGTGTAGTGGATGACCTCGCGGACATCCCTCATATCGCCCTCGCGGTCCATCACGTCGCCAACCAGGCGCCACAGGGTATCGCCATCAGCGGCGGTAACTTTGACCACATAGCGCTCTACAGGTTGCGGGTGGGCGTATTCCCACGCCTCCCATGCACAGATGGCCATAAGCAGGATAACTAACAGTTTTTTCATGGTGTTTTACGCCTCCTTAGCTTTTACAAGGCAGCTGCTTGACGATATCCTTAATCATGCCCCAGCCGCTGTCCAGCGAAACATTGATGCAGACACATCTCGCCGGGAAGTAGGCCAAAACATATTGCTCGTCCGCGTTTTTAACGACGTATTCCAGCGCCATCAGGTCGTAAAAGCGGCGGGTCTGCCGCAACGTCTGACAAAAGTAATCACAGATTTCCTGCATATCCTCATGCATTTTCTCCACCTCCTAAATCGTCAATCATATTTTTAATCTCACTTAAATACTCAGCCTTGTCCCAGCCCTCAATCTCACAAACAGCAAGGTCAAAGCGTATATCAGCCAGCAGCCGATATTTCATTTTTTCCCTAGCCAACCGGTTAAGCGCTTTTCTTGCTTCCGGTGTGTCCGGGTTGAGAACTACGCCCACGCTGCTCACATCCTTTCGCATCCTGTATGCGGTAACCAATCAGCTCCCCTGCGGGAGAGATTATAATGATAGGGTTGATGTTGTGGTAACGGCGCTCGACTGTTATTCCGCAGCCTGCGGATAAATATTTAGGCAACATGATCAGCACCTCCTTACAGTTTTTCAAGCAGCAGACGGATCTCACGGCCAACAGCCAAGCGGTCTGCGAATGTATCCTGACCGCGGAAATCGCCCATGTACGTGTCAATCATTTCTGTGTAGATATCGCTTTTATAGGTGCGCTCAACGTTCGAGAAGTCCGGTTCAGGCTCGGTCGATATGCGGCCGTCATCTTCGATGTAGATAAGGCCGTTGCGCTTCAAGCGGTTCTTGTACGTGCGGACCATGTCGCCGGAAAGCCCCAGCGCCTGCCCCACCTCGCCATTGCTTGCCGCAGGGTTGGCCTTGTAGTAGCAATACATCGCTTCAATCTTGCTGATTTTCTCAGTCATGTTCAGTACCTCCCATTACGCCTGCCCTTGTTCATTTCTTGAACTTTCGGGGTAAAAAAAAGCTCCTTCAATTTTCCCAGTTTGACATCGAGCAAAACCGCTGTTTTACTCATTTCGTCTTGGGTGAAGTATGCCCTGTTATTTAATTTCAACGACAGAGAGCGTTCAGAAAGCCCCAGAGCCGCAGCAAACTCTCTTTGAGAACCGAATTTCTCAACGATTTTACCGCGTAATGCCGAATAATCAAATTCCATCATTTCGATATCCTCCTCTCTTTTGTTCAACTTTGTGAACCTTACATCAGTAAGTATAGCACCCGCATAATGAGTTGTCAAGAAAAAAAATTCAAAAACATGAATTTTTTCATTCATATTCTTGAATTTTAATGCGTTTTGTGCTATTATAATAATGAAGTGAATTATAAGGAGTGTAGATGATGGGCCAATTACCATTGACAGCTACAAGATTAAGAATAGCTCTTGGAAGAGCAGGAATCAAGCAGGTTGAATTATCGGAGAAAACAGGTATCCCTAAATCTGCGATAAGCCAATATTTATCAGGCAAAATAAAGCCAAAGCAAGACAAGGTATATCTAATGGCCAAAGCCTTAGATGTAAGCGGGCTGTGGCTGATGGGTATGATACCAGATGCGTCGGAGGACAGCCCCAATGTTTTCAACTCGGGCAATATGGCTCAGTATCTTGCTGTTTGCGATACCGCTGGAACATTTAGCTATCCGTATGTAGAACAGTCGTGTGCAGCGGGAATACCTACCACCATTGAGGGTATAAATAAGTTGAAAAAGCTAATCATCCCTAATATAGTTATGGGTAAAAATGCCGGGAATAGTCATATCATTATCATGCGTGTTAACGGCGAGAGCATGAACAAAGTTATTCCGGATGGCGCTTTTATTGCCGTAAACACTAACATCGACATTCAGGATTTAAAAAGCAAAGACATAGTTGTTTTCAAGGACCAATTCGAGGGATATAGTGTTAAGCGTTTTCAACGCATAAATCATAGGTTGGTTTTCCGGCCGGAATCCACTAATCCTGATTTTTTCGACATCATTATCGGCAAGGTTGTAACATACATAGTTAACCTTTAAAGGCGAGGCGAATTGCGGATAATATATCTTTAAAAAACACTGTTATTTAAAGGTATCGACCAAATACCTTTATACTATCATTGTTATGTTGAATAAACAAAAAAAAATTCCCCCGGTGCGACCAACACCAGGGGAACAGCCTGATCAACCCACAAATCCAACTGCAAGGGCTGACATCTTAATTATATCAGCTCTTGCAACACATTAAAAGCAAGGAGCTGATTTTTTTATGCTTAAAAATACAAAAATCGCGGTTTACTGCCGCGTATCATCTGACGAGCAGGCAGAGCGCGGCACGATCGACAATCAGATAACGTTTGCCCAGCAATACGCTGACCTACATCGCCTTGACATATATGATGTTTATAAGGATGATGGCGTCACCGGTACCATCCCGCTGCAGGACAGACCGGAGGGACATCGCCTGCTGCAGGACGCCGCCGATGAGCGATTTACTCTTGTAGTTTTTTACAAGATGGACCGTTTGGGCAGGTCCACCCGCGTCATCCTTAACGCCGTAGAGGCGCTGAGCCAGTATGGCGTGGGCGTACAGTCCATGTCTGAGCCGTTTGATACGTCTACCCCTAGCGGCCGCTTTATGCTGACGATGTTTGCCGGTGTGGCAGAATTGGACCGCGCCAACATCCTCGACCGCAAGCACGTGGGTGGAACATGCCCGCAATGGAACGGGGAACGCTGGCCTATAAAATCCGCGAGAACCGCATAAATGCAGGCCTTACCATCAAGCGGCTGGCAGAGCTATCTGGTGTAACGGCCTGCACTATTGGAGCGGCCGAGCACGGAAAATCCATCCCCAACCTCGCCAACATCGCCGCGATCGCAGCGGCGCTCAACATCCCATCTTACATTTTTACCGAGGCCGACAAGATGCCGGAGGAAACGCTGCTCCAGCGCCTCGACAAAGCCCGCGTTATGCGCTGCCTCTCGTGGCCTGCTTTGGCTAAAGATATCGGCGTTGATATGGCCGACCTCTGCAAATTTAAGCAGGGCCGAAAAGTGTGGTCAGCGTTAATAGAACAAATCGTCAAATGGCTTGACAATTCAAACAATTAGATATATAATAAAATCACTTCGAAAAGCGATGTGACATCCCCACATCGCCCCCATGCCAAAGAGGCCCTGCTATCAGCAGAGCCTCTTTTTTTATGCGTTATTTTAAAATTTCCGGGTGCTTCAGAACCGCGAAAAGCATTTTTTTAACATACGCCGGAGGATTGCGTTTGCCTGTTTCCCATTGACTCAACGTCATCAACGGGATATCCAGCAGGTCGCTGAGCTGCTGCTGAGTGTAGCCGGCGATGATACGGGCTGCCTTGATAGGGTTGATGTCGCCAACCTTGTCAGCTGCAGGCTCATTATCCGCATCGCGGAAATAACAGCAATCGCCGTCAGCCCACTCCCACTCATCATCCTCACTGTCGCGCTCATACCTTGCGGCTTCTACATAATATTCGGCGTATACAGTGACGCCATTGCCTACGTTCTCGATGTAGGGGCGGCACTCGTCGGAGTTGAGCAGCTCTTTGAGGTTTTTCAGATTTTCGCTGCGCTGCAGTTCCTCCGGGTAACAGTCATCCTGAGCTTCCAGGCTCACACCGGGATAATATGTTTTATAGTCTTTCCCGTGGCAGCGGCGCGGCAGCTGCACAGTGTTTTTGCATAAGGTATATAATGTTTTTTCCATAATTTTAGTCCTCCTAAATTTTAACGTTTATTTTTTATCTTAGGTCTCTTACCCTTACCTTGATTATATTATATCATTCATTGACTTATATGTCAATGACTTAACTATAAAAATCCCGAAAAAATTATAAAAAAAAATTACCCACGAGCCGAAGCCCGTGGGTAACATCTGACTATTTGGTTAAAGCGTACACAACAGCGCCGCCGGCAACAGCCTGCCATAATAGGCGCTGACGCTCAATGCGCCGCGTCCTGCGCTGCTCCTGCTTGAGCTCCTCTGATAAGCTCGTCAATGATTTGTTTTGCTCGTCGATTATCTGATCTGATTTGCTCAACGAGCTTTTGGCAGTCTGCAGCTCCTGCCTGAGCTGACTGATTGAGCTGCTCTGCTCTGTCAGCGTGCTGCTCTGCCCGCCCAACAGCTCCTGCAGCCGATTTAACCGCTGCTCCTGCCTGTTGATTAAGCTCTGCAGCTCGGTTAACCTGCTGAGCGACACGCTCACCATTATCTCCTGCTGGGGAGCCGCTACGGCCGCATCCGCCGCTGAGCAATATCCCGGCAAGGCAGATAAGGCCAGCGATAATGAGAGCATAACAGATAACCTTAACCTCGCGCTGTCCTTTGGCATGCATGTCACTCTCCCCTCTCCGTGATGTAATCGGTGATGCCGCGTGCGATGGCACGAGCCAGCTCGTCCTGCTGGTTAATCAGCATCCGGCAATCAGCATCGTTGGTAATAAATCCCATCTCGACGAGGACAGCAGGCATGTGGGTGGAGTTAAGGACGATGAGCCCGGGACGAGCCTTGACGCCTCTGTCTACTGTGCCTAAGCTGCCAGTGATTTGATGCAGGATGCAGCCTGCCAGCGTATCAGCAGCGCTCCACTTGTCATACACGAGCACCTCAGTGCCCTGTGCTGCAGGAGCAGCAGCATTACAGTGCAGGCTGACAAATATATCAGCCGGCCAGGTGTTGGCGCTGAGGCATACGTTAGTATAATCGGGGTCCTCGCCGGCAAGATTGTTGCTCTGTACGGTCTTGACCTCACAGCCGGCGGCCGTCAGATAGTTGCCTACCAGCGCGCCTACATCACGCGCTATATCAGCCTCGGTAACGCCATAGCCACGATTGACAGCGCCGGGGTCAATGCCAGGATGATGTCCGGGGTTTAAAAACACTCTCATAATTAATCAGATCCTTTCCGGCCAGCGAACAGCTTGATTTTGGTTGTTCACTGGCCTTTTTTAAAATGTACTTACAATTTTCGGCGAATTTCCGCAAGTATATTTTTTAGATACGTTTTTTCTTAATGTTATCAATCAAGCCTTGCACAGCCTCCACGCCAGCTGCGTTGAGGTTTTCTACTATGCTCAGCAGCTCCGTCGCGGTCAGATAACCGATAATTGTGCTCACAGCCCATGCGGGTTTAGACAGCTCGACCATGATAAGGTCAGCAGTCGCAGCAGCCATCACACAGACAAGGTATACGGCAATCTTGCCCAAAAAGCGATGTTTCATAACCTCGCTTTTGATTTCTCCAGCCTCGCGGGCGCGCTTGATGCCGATTACGGATTTTAAAAAGCCTGGGTCAGGCACGCCCTGCGCTTTGAGATAAGTGTAGCTGATGGCCACCCATTTTGTAAAGCAGTCGACAAACACCAGCAGGCTAAACGCGTAAAACAAAATTGCGTGCTTATGCAGCAGCAGTACCATGATAGCGGTTGCGGCTGCCTTATAGCTCCAGCCGGTATACAAGGTTTTGCCTGCAGCTACAGCTGAGTCAAAAAACAATTTGTAATTCATCCAAAAAACCTCCTAAATTAACTATAAATTATCAGTTTTACACCACCTACGTCAGCGTCGACCTTGTCCAGCTTGGCCTTGTCTGCAGCGCTCATCAGCCCCGCGGCAGATGTCGTGGCGTTGCCCGGCTTATTAGTCAAGTCATTATAACTACCAGATGTAGCCACAGTTGCCAAACCGCTTATCATACTTGCAGGATGTGTCGGCGGATGAATGTAATAGTTTGCATTATCGGCAATTCCGTTCAGTTTAACCTTGTCTGTGCTACTCATAAGACCTGAGGATGTTGTTGTGGCATCGCCATACGTTGTATCACTTGCAGGAGGAGTATAACCTAAAGCACTGGTCACATTGCTTTTTGTAATGCTGATAGTACCGTCTGACACGCTGATGTTACTGCCTATCTTAACACCGCCTAGTGTACTACTTGTAGCATTTGGCAACGTGTAAGCACTTGGAATATCAGTTTTCTTAGCATAGGTATTAACAATGTTATTACCTGCACCATCCCTAGTAGCTGCATATGCGGTCGCAGTTACACCTAACTTAGTGCTCATCAACGCAGATACATCAGCTTTACTAGCATAGGTAGTAGAGATTGTATTACCTGCATCATCTTTGATAGCTGCTGCTGCCGTATCATTAATACCTAACTTGTTAGCTAAGGCAGTATTTACATCAGTCTTTTTAGCATAATCATCAAGGGATTGATGTTGCGTTAGATAACCAACATCATTAATAAACGCTGATACGTTTGTCGGCACAACTGGTATCGTCGGCTTATTAGACAAATCGCTATAACTACCGCTAGTAGCCACGCTCGCAAGACCTGTAATCATGCTTGCAGGATGCGTTGACGGATGCGTGTAGTTATTAGCGTTTGCCGCTATGCTATTCAGCTTTACCTTATCAGATGCGCTCATAAGTCCTGCCGTGGATGTAGTCGCATTATTGTAGACTGTATCACTTGTAGGAGGAGTATACCCCAGCGCAGATGTTACATTGCTTTTAGTGATACTAATCGTGCCGCTCGACACGCTAATATTACTGCCAATCTTTACGCCACCCATAACCGTATTTGATGCCGTCGGCAATGTATATGCAGATGGGATGGTCGGCTTGTCGCTGAGGTCATTGTAACTGCCCGACGTTGCCACCGTAGCAAGGTCACTAGCCTTAACACAATCGGCAGTCAACGTCTTAACCTTGCTCCAGACATGTACAAGACCATTGAGGTCAATCATATTTTCTGCCACTAAATATCACCTCCATATGCAATAAGTACGAATCCTGCTGAGCCGTTCGTGCCGCCGGAAGCACCAACTGTAATTGTATAGGTTTGCCCAGCGGTAACGTCCATGTATTGGCTCGCATAACCGCCAGAGCCGCTATACTGTCCACCTCTGCCATATGTGCCTATGGTCATATCAAATGACATCAAAAAGCCGTCTGTTATGCTGTTGCCGCTGGATGCAAGACCATTAGGCTCACCGCCACTGCCTTCGCCCCAGCGCCAGCCGCCACGTCCGCCTGTTGCAGTCAAGCCAAACGCTGACGAGTCACCGCCATTACGACCCAACGTCCGGCCACCTTTACCGCCACCGCCGCCGCACACGGCAACACGAAGACGTGTTACGCCAGCCGGGACAGTAAAGCTGTGATTGCCAGCATCAGTCCAATATTTTTCGGTGTACGGCACAGCAACGCCGCCACCGCTCTCGTGCTTGGTTGCCACGGCATAAATAACACTGCCGATTTTCACCCTCATGCCTGTAGCGTTGACATCATCTGTCGCTTTAAGAGCTACATAACCGTCGGTGTTATCGACTCTTACTCGCAGAGCTTTGTCCCCGGCTTCTGCTGAGGTTGAGTAGATGTTGCAGGCAACAGCCGTGCCGCCTGTTTTTTGTACATATAATTTTTTGCTTAAAATACTCATATGTCACCTACTCAATCCAGATACTGCCACCGGGGATATTAAGAGCACTGCTGACGGTCAGCGTCTGCACCATTGTTGTGCCAGTTAAAGACGCATTGTTGGTAGTAGCAGGAGTATACCCTAAAGCACTTGTCACGTTGCTTTTGGCAAGGCTGATAATGCCGTTTGATACGCTGATGTTACTGCCTACCTTAACACCGCCCAGCGTACTGCTTGTAGCGTTTGGCAATGTATACGCACTTGGGATAGTCGGCTTGTTGCTCAAATCATTGTAGCTACCGCTTGTCGCAACCGCTGATAAGTCCGTTGTCTTAGCATATGCCGTTAACGTAGATGACGTAACATCAGCTGACACAACGCCGCTGGTGTTGATTGTCAAGCCGCTACCTATCTTAACACCGCCAAGAGTGCTACTGCTTGCCGTAGGTAATGTATAGTTACCACTACCACCGCCAACACTGATAGTCACATTGCCGTCAGAATCAGGCTTAACATTGTTGATTGATTTCACATAGCTGTTCAAATCTGTTTTAGTTGCATATGTATTGATAATCACATTGCCAGAACTGTCCCTTGTCGCATAGGCAGCTATACCTGTTTTATCCAACTTTTTATCCACCGCCGCATAGACAGCTTTATTTTGGACAGCGTTCGTGCTTGTCGACGATAACTCAGCATCTACTGTTACGCTACCGCCACTGCCACCGCTCACGCTTATTGATACATTGCCGTTGCTGTCTGGAGATGTACCATTAACCGATTTTACATAACCATTAAGAGCACTGCTTGTAATGTAACCGCTGTTGTTAGTCAAATCACCTGTTGCAGTCGGTATTGTAGGAGTTCCTGTCAAATCGTTATAACTTCCGCTGAACGCCACTTTTGCAAAGTCCGTTGTAGCACTTACGCCCAAATTTGTACGTGCTCCGGCTGTTGTTGTTGCGCCTGTACCGCCCAAAGCAATGGGGACAATACCCCCACCGCCTGTCGGTAAATCTCCACTGCCCGCAAGGTTTAAAGCGTTGTCAATCTCATCGTTTGTCGCGATGTCGATATCAAGGTTGGACAGCGCTGCCGTTATGGTCTTGTTTTGGACCGGATTTGTACTGGTAGTCGACAGCTCCGTGTCGATGGTAACCTTAGGCAGCAGGCCTATTACCGGCTTGCCGTCAGCCCCGGTAGCGGTCACGCCGGCGGCCAGATCATCGGCGGTGACTGTATCACTGGTCAGGTCTACCAGTGTCTCCCCGTTGTATATAATCTTGTTTACCGCCATATTACATGCCTCCTTTAAGCTATGGTTACGGTTGTGCCTCCGGCAGCATTGTCAGACTCGGTGTACGGTATCGGCTCGACGGTGACCTGAGACAGATAGTTGTAGCCGCCGGTGCTGTCCGGCAAGATTGTCTGCTGCGTAGTAGACGGCGTAGCAGTCTTGGCCTGAGCCTTAGCGCCCTCAGTACCGCTCATTGTACCGGTAACACCCAAAATCTTGACACCGGAGCGGATGTTAGTAGCGATGAGCTTGGCCTGCTCAGTGGTGCTGATGGCCACCTTGCCGGAGCCGTCATGGTAACCGATGGGGATGGTGTAGGACTCATCCTTGGTGCTAATGGTGCCGGTGACAGCGCCGTTGTTTCTCATTGTGCCGGTCAGCTTGTTGCCGTTGACGTAAGCGGTCTTGCCTGCCAAAATCTCAGCTACGGCCGCGGTAGCATCGCTGGTGTCTGCATCAAATGTGCAGGTACCGGTAACGAGTGCGCCGCTCTTGTCATGCGCGGTGTAGGTGCTGAGCAGCTTGTCAGCAGTGACGGTATCGGCCGTCAGGTCAATCAATGTTTTGCCGCCATAAACGACCTTGGAAATATTTTTGTCTGCCATAAAAATTACCTCTCTTTCTGCCCTATACTTAACTGTATAGGAGATGATAGAAAAAAATGAAATTACCTAATGGATTTGGCTCAATAGCCTGCTACAGCGGCAACAGACGCCGCCCCTACATCGTCAGGAAATACATCGACGGCCGCCAGAAGATAATCGGCCAGTACGCCACATATGAGGACGCTTTAGCATTTTTGGTCGACTGCAACAAAAATCCATCACTGTTTGCCCCGGCCACGATAACCTTTGCTGAGGTATATCGGCTGATGGCTGCTGAGCGCTACCCTAAGATAGCAAAGTCAACGGCCAACAACTATAAGGCTGCCTTTAAGCATTGCCATGAGCTGCACACACGCCCGTTTGCAAAATTGGAGATATCCGACCTGCAGGGTGTAATCCGTGGCATGAGCCGTCGCAATATCGGCTATGCCAGCCAGAAGAAATGCCGTCAGCTGATGCATCTCATGTACGAGTATGCGGTCAAATATAAGATTATACCGGCGGCAGCCGATATAACCTGCTACATTGACATCGACAAAAAGGTTACCAAATATCCCAAAAAGCCGTTTATCACCCGCCAGCTCAATCGTGTTAAAAAGCTGGCCAACAGTGATGCTGAGCTGTCGTGCTGGGCGATGTGCATCGTGATGATGTGTTACAGCGGCGTGCGGCCGGGCGAGTTTCTGGCCATCCAGAAAAGTGACGTTAAGCTCAAGCAGCGTTACTTTATCGTCCGTGACAGCAAGACTGAGGCCGGTCGCAACAGGGCCGTACCGATAAGCCGCAAGGCGCTGCCCTATTTCCGTGCCTGGATGGATAAGCCAGGCAAAACGCTCATCACTGTAGATGATGGCGCTGCTCTGTCCTATCACCGCTTTAGGACGCGATTTGACAACGTCATGGACGCGACTAATTGTCATCACACGCCGCATGAGTGCCGCCATACCTGTGCCACGATGCTCGACAACGCCGGAGCGAATGACACAGCAGTTAAACGTATCTTAGGCCATGCCAGCCAAGGCGTAACCAAGGGTGTATATACGCATAAGAGCCTGCACGAGCTTAAAAAGGCTATTGATATGATATAGGCTGTGTTGCTAACGTGTTGCTTATCCGGTAGGCACTGGCGCTGTTAAGCCTTGCTGCATCGAGGGATTTGATGTTGCTAACGTGTTACACGTTGGCCAGCATCGGTCTGATGTGCCCCAAACGCCGTCACAGCAAGGTTTTGAGCCGTTTTAGAGGTTGAGAGTAACAGCCTCAATCTCAGTAACAGTTGTTGCCTGCTCTACCTTGTCTTTAGCAGCTCTATACGCTACGTGCAAGGCGTTTGAGCGTTGTGCGACGGCAGCGATTACGCAACGTAAATCATCAGCAGTAACCTTAACATCTTGATTGTCTGCTGTAGTCCAATCAATGGATGCATCAGCTCCCTGTACGTCTAAGGCAATGATGGCAGCGTTGATGCGCTCACGCGCCTTGTCATCGTAATCATATCTGTTACCGTTATAGGTAATAGGCTCTACCTCTGCAGCATCTCTCTCTGCTTTAAGCGCTGCGATTTTTGCAGGCTTAGCAGCTGCCAGCAGCTCTGCGTCTGTAGGTGCAGGCTTAGGATATACACGGCCGTCATCAGCAATGAGATATTCGCCGTCAGCATTACCGATTAATTTGTTAAAATCAGCCTGGTTAACGATGACGTAACCATTAGCAACGTATTCGGCAATTTGTTCCTCGTCGTACTCTACGGCAAGCTTGGTGTCTTTCCTCTGCCCAGCTTCAGGCAGGATGAGATATTGATTTACACGTTTATCGTTCATGATTTTTTCCTTTCTACGCTCACAGCAGGAGCGATTTCGATTTGCAGTGGGGAATGGCGAAGATACAGCCGCCAGGAAGCATTGTAAATCTCAACATCAGCTGTGATATTTTTTGTATCTCTACTACGTCTATTGATGGAGATTGGCCTTATATCAAGCTAATAGATAACATGAAATTTAAGCTTGTAGTTAACGCTCAGAAAGCTTTTTGGATATGTTTAGGTATCGCTGACAAATAGCAGTGGGGAAGAAGCACAGCAGCAACGCTCAAATTCCCGATATCATTTCAGAAATTTTTTTGCATCACTACAGCGCAGGAGTCATGGGGTGGTGCTGCTTTTGAAAACACATCTTGGATTGCCAGAACTAACAGCTCTATGATTTGGCCGACGTACAGAGGTACGAATATCAACTATATTGCTGTTGGTATGTAGCAGTGTTTTAAACGGTGTGCTTTTGGTAAGGCCTAGGCTTTGCTAATGGACAGCCACCAAAAGCCCGCGTAGCCGTTACCAGCATCGTAAGAACCCGCTTGAAACGTTTTGCTGGTCACGTTTGAGACGTATTGGCAATTTTGAGAGCCCGTGCAGCCTATGCTGTTGGTTGTTCGTGCTACCGCTATCACTGCATATGTCACTGATGTAGCTATAGGCAGTGTTATGGTAACATTACGCTTGCCGGTCGTATAAACTCCCCACTGCAGAATTAGCCCGTTGCTAAATTTAACATAGCCGTTCTGCTCCAGCAGGGCGGCGACGATGTACGCCCCATCATCTTTTAATAACGCTAAATCGTTATCTGCGATGATGTCTTTAAATTGATTGTATAGTGTTTCTGACGGGAAGACGTGTATCTTCCCGAGATTTGTTGTTGATTGTGCCATTTTTTACCTCCTTTAAATCGTTACGTCAACGGCATGGGTGTTGATTTCGTCCGACCACTCGATTGTCGCGCCAGCAGCTACGTTACGGCCATATATCGTGTAGGTCTCGCCCGGCGTGACGCCGACGTATTTTTCAAATGAGTTACCGCTGAAGGATGACAGATACGCTATCTCAACGTCGCCATGCGCTATCGCCTCTCCGTTCGTCCCGACGTAACCTGCTTTTACTTTTGTGGCAGAGTTGTGTTTCGAACCGGCCATCTTGACAACGGTTACAACTGGCGGAACGACCAGTGTATACGGCTTTTTGGCGTAGCTGCTGGTGCTGCTAAACGCCTACTCGCTTATGGTTACGCTGCCAGCGGCTACATGCTCTTCCAGCGTCACGGTATACGAGGTATCGGCTATATAGGTAACATCAACGTCAGCAATATAGGTGACGTTGTAGATGATATGGAGCTTTGCGGTCAGCCCCATGTCGCCGGTCAGTATAACCTGCCCGGTCGGCCCGGTGGCCATGTCCGTGCCGTTAATGTTGACGGTCTGGCCGCTCAGCGGAGTGCCGTCCGGGAGCGTAATTATCAGCTTTATGCTGACGGCGCGGTATATCTGAGCGGTGTACAATTTTGCTGTTCTGGCTGCCTTGTATGCAGCGCCCTTGACCATTATCTTATATCGCATATCCGCCACCTCACGAGTACATCACGAGTTTGGTTTTGGCGCTGTCCAGGTCAACCTCTTTCCAGGTTCCGTCAGCGCACAGATATCTGATGTTGCTACCTGCGGCAGGAGCGGGTACAAGGCCGCCGGTGCCGTTGACCGTAGTCGTCGCCCCCTTAACGGTAGTGATGACCGCCCATGTGCCATCGCTGCGCAGATAACGCGTGCTGTTGCCTGCGGCAGGAGCCGGGACAAGGCCGCTTACACCTGCTGCCCCCGACGAAGCGCCGGTCATCTCATTGACAAAGGCCCACGTTCCGTCGGCCTGCAAAAAGCGGTTTTTCGTCACGCCGCGACCCGGTGCTGGCACAAGCCCATGGATGCCGCCCTGCGCAGGGGATGCACCGGTCATATCTTTAAGGTCCGCTACGGCATTGGTGACGTATGTGTTTACATAGCTGATGGTGGCCGTGGCAGATGTATTGACGGCCGCGGTCACGTTTGCTGCGTTGGCAAACGTCAGCGCCACGCCGATTTCCTGGCTGATGACAGTCGATGTCCCTTTTGCCGGAATGAAATCCGGCTCAGAGTCACTTGCCACAGCGTACAAAATCTCGCCGTCGTCCGGGTCTTTGGCGTAGATGCCAAACTCCCGCAGATAATAGCCGGTTGTGACAGTGCTGTTATCAGTAACGGCCAATATGATACATGCATGGCTGTCGTCTGAGTAAGTCACGTTGGCAATCGGCAGCGTCTGTACCGGCGCCACCAGCTCGGTCAAATCCTCCAGCTGCTGGCCGCTGCCAATCGTACCGCTGCCCAGCCTGCATTTTGTAAGCTGCATTGCATTCCCGGCGTCGACCTTGGCCTGCAGCTTAAGGCCCTGCTTGGTCAATACCGGCTTGCCCCAATTTGACATTTAGGCTACCTCCAATTTACTCAACCTCGACGTCGCTGCCGATGTACACGGTAACACCGTCGGAAAGATTGCTCGTCTCATAATAGGGTATCTCTTTGACATGTATGTTATCTTTAAGGCGTTTGTCCTTTGTCGCCAGATAGCTGTCCTTAAACGGCTTAGACACGGCCTCATAGGAGCCCTTATATTCCTCTTCCGGCAGGCGCTCATTGACTTTTTTTATCCCGCAGCCTATATAGCCGCGGAGCTCTTTGGCGCTCTCCAACCGTCCGAAAAGGCCAGCTTTGTGGACAACAAGGCCTTTTAACTCGCCCTCGCGCATATCAGGTCACCCCTTTGGCCAGGATAAAGTCGGAGGGAGGGATTACCGTATAGACGTCCTTGTCAGATAAGGTCACCTGGACGTCATAGCAGTATTGACCACAGGCCAGCTCTGCCGTATCTGCAGGAGCAAAATCAAATTGTTTTTCTTTGGCCTCCAGCTGCAGCACAACGTCAGGGCTATCGATATCCTGTTTGATCGTCAGCACAGCCCTGTCAGCATCGGTCAGCAGTACGGGCTTGTTCTGCGCGTCATACAGCTTGAGCTTCAGGGTGGCGCTGTCGCCACGCGTCAGCGTTATCCTGTTTTTGTGCGGCCCGTCGTAATCTATGCACAACATATCCGCTCACCTCCTTATATCTGGAAAAATATTTTTTTATGCTGGCAGACTGCGCCAGCGACATATACCGTACCTTTGGGCTGATAATAAAATGTCAGGCCATCCAGCCAGCTCCTGACGTTTTTGGCGCTGTTGACCGCCTTGACCATCTCAGCCATGACAGCCTCGTCCGGAATTGACTCCTGCACCATGCGCACCCTGAAGTGGTAGGGCTCGCCGCCATAATCGTACCACTCCAGCACTTCAGCTGAGTCAAAGGCCGCTGAGCAGACTTCTCCGACTGCAGCCGGTGTGCCTTTGTAACGGTGGCGAGCAATAGCTTTGCGGACAAGCTCGCGCTTTTTTGTTAGGCCGGCTGTCACGTCGTAAAAATCTACGTGATACTGCCACGCAAGTTCATCGACGATTTCTTCCGGCAGCTTTTTGAGGCGCGGCAGGATTAGGACAAGCTCAGCCTGCTCACCCAGCTGCGCCAGCCTGCCGGAGATGGCCTGCACGATGTCCTTGACCGTCGCATCGCCGCTGATGGAGCTTGGTAGGATGCGTTGCAGGGTATTATCCTTAAGCTCAAGCATCCTCTATCCCTCCCAGCGTCACTGTCTTTGTGCTGCAGATTGCCACCTGGGTATCGGTCGTCATCTTAAACACAGGGGCGGTCACGGCCACACGTTTTGCACCTGCAGCCATCACCCTCACGATAAGCTCAGACGGATTGATATCGCGCCCCAGCTTTGACTTTTGCCACAGGACGTAAGCGTCAACGGCCGCATTGACGGCGTTTTGGATTGCCGTTGCCTGCGTCTTGTTGTCGCTGGCGATGTAGTAGGTCAGGCTGATCGTATAGTCAACCTTTTCGGGCGCCAGCACGCTGATGTTATCAGTCAGCGGCCGCACCTTTTTATCGTCCAGGGTAGCCTTGACACGCTGCAGCATCTCATCACCGGGCAGTTCCCCGCCAGCCAGCAGCGGCCTTACCTCCACCTTGCCTGCTTCAGGCGACCAAACAGTGACGTCAGCAATCTTTGTCGACGCCCTTTTGGCATGGTAGATATAAGCGCCCTCAGGTCCGGCCGTACTAAAGTTTTCCGGCGCAATACGGATATCCTCGCGGTAGCTGTCGTCAGCCTGGACCTCAGCGCCGCCCTCAGACGTGGTGATGTTGGCCACGCTGTCCACATACGGCACCGGGTCAACCAACGTCTTGAGCTGGCCAGCTACATAGCCGTTACCCAGCTCGCCTTTGGTCAGGCAGGTTGCGCTGCCGTCAGCACTGCTTGCACCCGCATCAATAACCAGCGGGGCGTCAAGAGCAAAAAACACATTATCGCCTGCCGTAAAACGCGTACCGGCAGGGATGATTGTTGCCGTCTGCAGCTTAGCAGACAGCCTGATGCGCATGGTAGTCACAGCAGCCTTTGCCGGGATGCGCTCAACGCCTACCAGCGCACCCAGATGGTCCAGGTTGTCACCGGTAGCGTATCTGAGCAGGTTCTGCTTACCGGTCGCATTGATTTTGTTGAGCAGCAGCACGATGAGCGCCGCAATCGTCAGCAGAAACAGCCTTACCGGGTCGCCTTTGGCCAGCGTCCTGCCGGTAATGGCCTCGTATCTGCCAATTACATAGCTCTCAACCTCATCGGCATCAGCATCAACAAACACGATATCGGCCAGGTTATCTAATTTACTCGTTGTCATCTTTTATTCTCACCTGCACTTTCGGGGCCAGCACGCCATCGTCCGTGCCGGTAAAACTGATTGATGTTATCTCCACACGCGGCTCATATTTTTTGATGGCAGTAATCATCTCAGACTGCAGTTTTGCCTGCGCTACATTGATTGGCAGGTCAAGCATATCGGCGTTAATGCCAAAATCACGGTCAAGCGGCACGCTGTATTTAGTCGTTGTGATAATCGTGCGGATGTTCTGCAGGATTTCTGCCGCCTCTGATGTCGGGGCAAAATCAATGCCCTGCACCGGCATGGCCAAAACATCATATGTCATAGCAGGCCACCTCCCGCATACTCTTTAAGGGTGACGTTAACTTTGACGCTCAGCATGCTCCCGGCCTTGCCCCAAAAACTTACTGACTCGTCAATGCTCTCAAGCACCCACATATTATTTGTCACCATGTTACCGCCGATGACCAGCGGAAAAACCTTGCCATTATCACGCAGCCTGCGCAGCTTTTTAAGCTCGCGGGCAGGACTGACGCCCTGATCCGCACGCAGCTGCATGGTAAAGCTGATTTTTTCCACGTCAGGCCCCAAATATTCCAGCACCGGTTTATCGCCGATGATGTCATGCTGGGCCCAACGGCCACCGGAGCCGCGGCTATAATCATCAAATGTACGGATATACCTGCTCGATACAACAAACGGGATATCCGCCATAAAACCTACAAGCATTGTATCAGCCTCCTATAATCACATCACCGCTGCCTGCTGCCACGCTGCCGCCACAGCTCACGGGGTCACTGATGCGCCCTGCAGCCTTGCCGTTGATGTATACGGAGCTGCTGCCGCTGGCGATGACGCCACTGTGCGTCGGGTGTGCCACGCAGCCATGAGGCGCATAGCTGTCACCCACACGGCCAGCGCCTTTGCCGTTGATGATAACATCAGCGCTTGCGCTCACCAGAGCTGTCGGAGCGCAGGCATCATGGCCGGTATCGTTATCGCCTAATCTTGTTGCTTTTGGCATGGTAATCACCTCTAATTAAGCTCAATCGTAGCGCCCTTGAGCACTAGCTTGCCTTTGGCGTTGATCTCGATATTACCATTGTCATACCGGATAAAGCTGCCATCAGCAAACGTGATACTGCGTACGGCTGCATCACTCTCAACAGGTTTGTCAACGGAGCTGTAAAAAGCGCCGATGATAAATCCGCTGCCGATGCCGCAGCCGCTGGCATTTGGCTGGAAAATGCACAGGACCTGCGTCCCGACCTCTGGTATCCAGTAAGCGCGCGTCTGGCTGCTGCCGATAGTAATTATGGGCAGCTCAGCGCTGACAAGGTCGTCCTTATCATCAAACACAACGCGAGCGCTGCAGGCAGCCCCGTTGACGGCCGATATGGTGCCGATACGGATAAGGTTTTTGATTTTGTTAATATCCATCCAAACACCTCCGCACATCAATGCGTGTTGTATAGCCGCTGCCTATATCATGTTGCGCCTTGATGATGATGTATTTGCCGTCAAACACGCCGAAACCGCTCAACATGATGTTGACGGCCGCGGCCAGCTCGGGATAACCGACAAATGTAAACGTACCGGATATCTCAGCGCTGTTTTTCTCGCGCAGCTTCTTTTTAGCCAGCCGTTCCGCGTCTGCAATGCTGGTAACCTGCTCGTTGACCTCGAGAGTCTTGCCAGTTGTTTTACCCGGAGCCGCAAAAGTAGCCTCAATTTTCTGCTTGTCTTTGCCCTCCTGGTATTTGACATGGCAGGCCTTATATACATCGCGTACCTTGCTGCTTAGGCTGTAGCTCATAAGCAGGTCAAGGGTTTTAAGGCCGGCATCTGCAGCAATCGTGCCCGGTTTAGGCAGTTGAGCGACGGCATCTGCAGCCTCATAATCCGCCTCATCAAAAATGACAAGCTGATTGTTACATATCTTGAGCGCAAGGCCGTGGTCAGCGCAGAGCTGATACAAAAATGATAAATCGGACTGCTCCGACTGCTCTGCTCTGTCTATGACGGGGTTATAATCCTTGACGTCATACAGCAGCTCAAGTCCTGCGCCGCCAGCAATATCGTTGGCGATACGCTTAAGCTCTGCCTTTTCCCAGCTGCGTGTGCGCTCAACGCCACGCAGGTTATTGTTGTCAGGCACGCTTATTGCCTTGATCTGCACCTCGCTAGGCATTCCGCTTGATGTTATCTCGTCAATCTCAAACAGACCGAAACGCACGACCTGCTCAGCGCCTGCATTGATGTGCCTGATGCTCACGTCAAGCGTTGCACCCTTTTCTGGCATCCAGCTCGACTGCCACAGACCCTGTCTATCCTCAAGAGTCATCTGCAGGTCGTCAGCCTCGCCCGACATGTTGTCGGTATAGCTGACTGATTTGAGATATTGCTGCAGGTCAGCGCTGATATCCTTGCCGTTGTAACTCACCGTTACAAGACAACGTCTTGCGTCCATCATCTCAGCGCCTCCATGGTGGCAGCATCGATGTTACCGGAGCGGTATATTCCGGCACAACCAGCTCAATACCTGCCGGGAAGACCACCATATCAGCATAGCGCTGATTAGCTCCCAGCAGCACATTCAGTGCCGCCTCATCACCATAAATCCGTTTGGCCATCATGTCCCACATGTCGCCCTGGATGGTTGTATATGTCTTACGCATAACTTACCCTCCTTTGCTGGCTCTGCAGGTCACTCAGCATACGGCGGAATTTATCCATCTCGTTATCCAGGACCTCACGCAGCTTGTCCGCATCGCCGTTGCCCTTGATGGTGATGTTAGGGGCAAATGTTGCCGTAATGCTCCCGCCGCCTAAGGGGCTGCCCATGATGCGATTGGTTTCTGCCAACAGGCCTATATTTCTGGCGGTCGGAGTATGCGGAATGGCTGACTCGCCACTGCTTTCCGCAAAGGTAGTCAGAAATGCGCCTTTGCCGTAGATGCCGCCGCTTGCGTTATGGGCCACATCGCTGCCGTTGCCCTGAGCCGTGATGTTTACCTTGCCAAAAATAGGCTTGGCCAGAAAATCACTGATAGCTTTCCATTTGCTGGATATCCAGTCAAATGCTCCGGTAAATTTGTCCTTGATGCCGTCGATAAAGCTTGTCAGCGCCGCTTTGGGATTATCCCAGAGCGTAATGAAAAACTGTTTAACTGTATCCCAGTTGGTGTACAGATAATAGCCTGCAGCAACCAGCGCCGCGATACCTGCTATCACCCAGCCAATAGGGCAGGCATACATGGCCACGTTCATGGCCCACTGCGCGGCCGTGGCGAAAATTGTTGTTGCCTGAAACGCCTTGGAGATGACGCTATATGCAATCATCGCCGTTTTAAAGGCGTTGACTACCGCGCTTCCCATGCTGACTGTAGCGACAAATCCAGTCAAAGCTACACCGACAACACCGATGCCGATTGCAAATTTAGCCATCGTCTCGTTACCTGCCAGCATACCGAAAAATTTAGCGCCGGTCTCAGCTGCGGATGCAACAGCAGGCAGAAAAGCCTGGCCAATAGAAATCTGCGTCGACTCGATAGCAGAGTTAAGACGGGTAACAGCACCTTTGGCGTTGTTTTGCATCTTTTTGGCCATCTCATCGGCTGCGCCACCTGATTTTTCCAGCTTGGTCACGAGCTCATCAAAGGTCTTGTCGCCACTGTTGAGCACGGCAAGCCAACCTGTAGCAGCTTCCTGGCCAAATATAGCCTTCATGGCTGCCAGCTTTTCTTCCCGGCCTAGGTTCTTCGTTTTTTCCCTCAGCTCGGTAAGGATAGCAGACATTTTTCGAGGACCGTTGGTATCGCTGAGCTTGATACCCAGACTTTCCAGAGCCATAGCAGATTCTTTCTGTTCGGCTGTGATGTCGTTCATGGACATCCCCAGCTGCTCCATCGCCTTGGCTGCCATTTTCGGCGGCCCTGCAAGCCTTAAAAAGCCCGCACGCAAGGCCGTGCCTGCCTGACTCGCCTTGATGCCGCTGTTGGCCATCAGACCTGCCAGCGCTGCGGTCTCCTCCATCGATGCGCCAAACGCATGAGCTACCGGAGCGGCATACTTCATGGTGTCGCCCAGCATCTCGACATTGGTGTTGGTGTTGGTAATGACGGTCGCATACACATCAGCCATATGGGTTGACTGGTCAGCGGCCAGCCCGAATGCTGTCAGGTTATCAGATACGATATCGGCCGTGCGTGCAAGGTCGGTACCGCCTGCAGCTGCCAGATTAAGCAGACCCGGCATACCCGCGATAATCTTTTCCGTGTCCCAGCCGGCCATACCGAGATAGCTCATGGCCTCAGCTGCCTGCGTTGCAGTAAACTGAGTAGTCTCGCCCAGCTCGCGAGCTCTTTTTGTTAATGCTGCAAGGTCATTGTCATTGGCGCGGCAGATAGCGCCTACCTTAGACATGGACGCTTCAAACGTCGCTGCCGTCTTGGTGGCGGACACAAACGGCGCTGCAATGGTAGTCATGGCACCGAAGCTGCGATTAAAAACCTCCATGCTCGCTTTAGCCTTTCCTATACGGGCGCTGAAAACGCCCAAGGACTGCAGCGCGAGATTGCGTTGGAACGTCTGCGCCGATATTGAGCCATTTTTAAAGGCTGCAGCAAGGCCGTCCATGGTCTTTTTGTTTCTTTCCGTCGCCGCGTTGGTATTGGTTAACGTATTAACGATGCTGCTAAACGCGCTGCCAAAGCTCTCTTTGAGCTTAGCGCCGATAATAAACGACATTGTAAAGTCTTTATTTGCCATTATGCCCCTCCTTTCCTCAGATTTTTCTATTTAGGATTTCTTCTGCAGCTCTACGATTAGCGCTGCCCATTCCAAAAAATCCAAAAGCGACTCGTTAAGATAAAAATCAATGCCTGTGTAGGTATTGGACGCACAGCCGATAGCTGCACGCCTTATCTCATCGCCGCTGTTTATTCCTGCGCGAACAAAAAAGCGTTCACCTTGCCCAAAACCTGAACAAAATCCTTAATCGGCAGTGCCTCGATATCCTCAACCGGTACCTTCATGGCGTGGGCTAACAAGGTGATCTGGAATTGACTGGACAACGCAATGGACAAAGTCTGGTCGCCCTGCTGGCGTGCCTCGCGTTCAGCTGCCAGAAAATCTCTGCCAGTTACATTTTGTAACGCTTTATCAATATTGTTTAAATCCATAGTATTTTATCTCCTACGTTAAATTTTAAGCCCCCGGACTGTGCCGGAGGCTGTTAAATCACCGCTTACGCCAGGCCTAAAGCCTCGCGGATGTCGGCCATGTAATCAACGCCGCCGATGTTGCAGATGTAGTTAAATTTGTCAAGCTCCAAGACGGTTTCGCCGTCCACGGAAACCTTGATATAAGCCGTCTCAATGGTGTTGGCGGTGCCAGTAGTAGTGCCTACATCGAGCTTGCCCAGCTCGGTTTTTTTAGGCACACCACGGACAACGCATTTTACCGGACGGCTTATATATCTGCCAGTGGAGCTGTCGTATACCTGCTGAGCGCCGCGCAGGTCAAGGTTGACGCCGGTCTGCGCCGCCAGCATGACATTACGTTTTTCCAGCGTGCGCCAGTTGAGGACGGTTTCCATGCTGCCAAAATGGCCCAGAACAGGGCTGTCAAATTCGCCGGCAATGCCAGCGCCTTTGACGGTTTCAGTCATGGCGTCCAGGGACGGGAGCTGCACGTCAGCAACGCCAACGAGGTCGGTGCCATCCTGGTATACGCGGAAATTGATTAATTTCTCAGGTACCTGCATTCAGTCTTCCCTCCTCTTAGCCAAATAATGTTTCAAAATAAGCCGGGTCATATTCCAGTACATTCTCAATCTCGCGAGCCGGAGCGCACGGAGTGATATAGGTGTGGAATTTGATGATACCGTCCATGAGGTTGGTAACCGGGTTCTCGTCGTCGCGGAACTCTACGCGGCCGCCAAGGATGCAGCCTTGAGCAGCCAGGCCGTTAAGACGGATGTTCTCACTGTCCATGACAGTTTGGATCAGGCGCTTGTTAATTGGCTTATCAACCTTAGCCCAATAGGTCTGGATAAAGGTCTGAGCGTGCCAATAAAACATGCGGCGGATGCTAATAAACGCGTCTTTCGGGTCGGTGTTGGACGGATAGCAGGCGGTGCGATTGCCCCAGCATTTCCAGCCACCGATAAAATTAAGCGCGGTAACAACACCCTGGCCGTTGAGGTAACCAGCCTCATCGGGGCCCAGCACAACCTCGGTGCCGTCTTTCAGGCAGCAGCCATTGATCTGCATGCTCTTATTGGACGGAGACTCGTACGGGATGTCGCCGTTGGCGCTGTCAACGGTCGCGATAACACCCAGCACGTGGGTAGACATATGATAGATATCATCACCCATCTTAACCATCGGCCAGCACACAACCTGCGCGGTATCGTTGTAGCTGTTCTGGTTCATCCAGTTTTTGACGTCAGTGTATTTTTTTACACTGTCGGTCGGTACGTCATTTAAGGTAATTGCCTTAAAATGGCTGTTGATATTGCCTGCCTTAGCTTTCATCACGGCGGCCACTGTGGGCTCATGACTCCAGCCCGGTGCCAGCACGATGCCAGGCACAAGACCGGTCAACGGAAATACCTTGTTAAGGCATTCCAGGCCTTTAACAGATCCGTCGCTTACGCTGATGCCGCCAATGATATCATCCTGGTCGACTGCTGTCGGGTCCAACTCGTCATAAGCAAGAATCAGGCTGCTTGTTGCAGATGCGGTGCCGTCATCCAACAGGGTGATTACTAGGGCACCGTCATCATCGTAGGCTGCCTCGTAGTCTTTGCCAGCCACCAGCTCGGAACCAACGGCGGAAGCCTTGATTTTAAGGGTGTCGAGCAACACCGGCGCATCTAATGTTGCGACTCTGTCAGCAATATCAACGCTTTTGTCGGCAACGCTCTTTTTGTGAGTTTTTGGGTCCAGAACGTTGACAAAAACGACCGGGCCGCGGTTGTACAGTGCAAATTGACTGTACATTACCTCACAAAGGGTATACTTAGTCCAATCCTTGCTAAAGCCAAGCTGCTGCACAGCCTCAGCATAGCTGTAGCACAGGACCGGTCTGTTAGCGGCAGCGCGGTCGGTGGCCAGATGTACCGGGGCGGTACCAAAGACCACAGGCAGGCCCGCGGTGGTATTTACCGCCGGGACGATGCTTGTCGGAACCTCGCTGACATACACGCCATGTTTATATGCCATTAATTACACCTCCATAGCTTGTTTGTAGTATTTGTTGAGCGGTGTACCTGCTTTTCTGGCAGCCTCAACAGCTTCGTTGAGTTGTTCGACTGGAATGAACAACTGCTTTAGCTGAGGGAACTCATCAAATTCCGCGTCCAGATACTCAGGCAAACCACCGATAAACACCTGATACTGCAGCAGTCTGCCGCGGCTCAGGTTGGGGCCGATGTAAATCAGCCTTTTGAATTGCTTAGCCATAATTGATATCCTCCTCATAGGGTTGACCAATCGTATAAATCGCAGTGATTTTTCCCTGCCACTGCGGGGCAGGCTGCATTTCCGGCACCTCGAATTTAAGCGGCAGTAGCAGACGATGACGCCCTGCTACAAACCGATGTTTTAAGAGATACTGGCGCACATGCTCCATGATGTTATAGAGGCTGCGCCAGTCATCAGCGTCGCTGTTGTCATAAATACTGAAGCCTATCTCAACGGTCGCCGTGCTCATATCGCCGTCAGCAGTATCCTGCGCGCCGGTAACCAGCGCATAGACAAAAGATGCCTGCTCATCGGCGCTCATCCGTGCGGGCGGATAGCCGGCATAGACTTTCACGGCCCGTTTTCCGGACGGTTGGCGGGTGCTGTAATCAGCTACGGCCGCCTGCAGGAAGATTGCAAGATTATCCATCAACTCGACTGTAGTCATTAGCTATACCTCATTTTAATTTACCGAAACGGTACTCAACCTCATGCAAAAAACGCTCATTAAGCGTAGCTTCCGCCGTAGGGGTAAGCTCGCCGATAACGTCACGAGAACCGAACATCTGTGGGACGCTCGGGCCATACGGGACGCGCAAGGGATAACGCGCGGGCTGTCTACGGTGCATCGCACCAGTATAGCCCCGCCGTGATGTACCCAGAAACATACCGGGTACCGATTTAGCACCAGTCTGTTTTTTTACCTGCACCTTAACCGGTCCGCGCTTATTGGCACGCACGCGGAACGCAGTCAAGAGCAGCGGACGGCCGCGCGAAGCAATGACGCCGTGCATTCTGGCGCTGGATGCACGCCTGATTTTAAGCGTACTCTTGATATCAGCAGCTTTGACAACATAGTTTTCACGGATAGTCTTCGAGGTCTGCGTCCTCATCTTTGTAACGGTACGGTTGATAGCGCTGACAGCGGCTAATCTTACCTGTTTTGGCGCATTGGCTAACATCTGCTGTGCATAGGTCAGATTCTTTGTATCAAGCTCAATCATCTGTCATTCGCCGTCAGCTGGATGGTCAATATGCCCATATCATCGCCAACGCTCTCAACCTCATACATCTTGTCATCCAGATAAAAACGCATACCGTAGACAGGCACCTCAGGCAGGTCAGCCTTCAGGCAGTTAACCTGCAGCTGGCTGCCGTAGATGCCCGGAAAATAGTCATCTTTGCCCTGCTGTATCGTCAAGGCCTGCGCCACGGAAATGTCCTGCACAATCGCCTTGCACTCCGTACCGTTAAGGTTATGGGTTTCGGCAAACTCCATATCATTAATAAAGACAGCCGCATTATCTGCAGCTATCTGCTCCTGAAACGGAGTCATTTTACCAGGTCGGCCGCATCAACATCAGGCAGGCCAGGCTCGCAGCCTGCGTTGATGGCTGCAATGATGTCAGCTTTTTTTGCAGACTTCGCAACGGCAATGCCGTTATCTGCAGCAAGCTGCTGCAGCTGGGCTACAGTCATTTCCTCAAGATTTTCGTCCGGTGCTTCGATTTCGGTCGGTACCACCGGCGCATCGTCCGGCAGTGGAATAGGCATAGCATATGCAAATTCCTTAGGCGCGGACTCTACCAGCGCCTCAGCCACATCGTCCGGCAGGTCAACGACGGAGCCAGCCTTATAGGTAACTCCGTCGCGTACAAGCTCAAATTTATTAACTAAAACTTGCATTTTTACACCTCTTATTTAACTTTAATGGTGCACCACAGGTCGTTCCAGTCCGGAGCGATTACGCAGCGGGAGGACAGAGCCAGGGAGCTGGTATCGTTTTCGGTGTCAACAGTATATTTCGGCACAAACTGGCTTGCGTAGGTGTGCAGCGCTTTGTCATCCTCCATCTGGGATACAGCGCCATACAGGCGGCGGCCAATCTTAGGAGCGCCGATGATAACATAGTCAGCCGGGATATACGGCTTAAATTCGCCGGTCTCATCATCGGCGTAACCGCCAGCGTAGGAGTAGATTTCCAGGTTGAGGGACTGGATAAGGCCTACGCGCATCAGGTCAGGACGCTGCAGGCGCGGCTGGATGCTCATAATGGACAGGTTGTTTGCGTTAGGCACATTGAGCCATTTGAGCAGTTGAGTGTTGTCCATCAGGTACTTGACAACAGTGTCAGATACGATTGCTACAGTCGGGATAATGCCTGCATTCTGGCGGATTTTAGCGGATGCATCGCCGATGCAGTCATAGATTTTAGCAGATGCGTTATCCCAGGTATCGCCGCCGGAGAGAGTAGTTTTCTGAGTAAAACCAAAAGTCAGGGTATCGACAACCTGAGTGGTGCCGTCATCAGCATAACCTTTGCACTCGTAGGCGCCGTTGATGAGCAGCTGAGCTGCCATGTACTCCTGACGGCGGTAGCAGGCGTTGCGCAGGTCAATCAGGTCCTTTGCACGCATCTCAGCGGCGCGTTCTGCAGGAGTCTTAGTGGAGTAGATGGTCTCGCCAAAGCCGCGGCCCTCTACATCCTCTACGCTGATAACGCGTTTGGGTTTCATCAGCGGCGGGGTGTAGGTCTTGATTTCAGAGCCGCCGCGTGCCAGGTTTACGCCTTTGGTGCCGGGCACAGCAAACGGAGCCATCTTGCGGCCACCTTTGCGCATTTCCATGTCTACTACTTTAGTAGTAAAAACACGTTCGTCGGGGAAGAAAGTGTCTACCAGAGTAGTGCTGGGTGCGTAGGTGCGTTCCAGCGCTGCCAGCATGGTACGGGTATCGTTTACGTTAAAAGCCATTGATTATACCTCCTTAGTGTACGTCGGTCAGATAGATGCCAACGCTACGCAGCTCAGCCTCGTGTTTGGTGGCGTTATCTGCAGACTGTTTTACAATCAACTTAGAGCGGTTAAACAGGCCGCGGGTGTAGACGGTGGCCACAACATCGCTGGCTGTGCCTACCGCTACATCATGTGCCAGGACAACACTTGCCACCTGCTCGCCGGTACTTACAGCATTATCGACGATTGCGTATTTGCCGCTGGTGGTAACCACACCCAGCAGGGTGCCACGCTTCAGCTCGGTTGCAGCGGTCAGTTTTGCGATGGTTACGTTCGCGGTCATCGGAGTGATTGCAGTGCCGCCGATGAGCTCATCACAGGTTACACCAGTCATGGTGCTTGCTAATTCTGCCATTATTTTTTACCTCCATAGTTATCCATAGCTTTGACAAAGGAGTCCATCATCTTAGCATCGTTTGCTGCGGCTTCTTCTTCGTCCGCTTTGGGATTGGAGCCGATGCCGTTGACGCCGGAGTCTTTGTTGTCCTCAATCATGTCTTTTACCAGATTTTTAGCCGGAGCATTGTCGCTGTTCTTCTCTACGGTGTCGATGTAGGGTTTGATATCGTCAATGGTCTGGCCGTTCTGTTTGGCTTGCGCAATCATAGCAGCTACGATTGCATTGTCTTTAGCGTCATACGCATCCAGGTCATTGATACGCTTACGCTCTGCAGCTACGGCTACAGCAGCATTGTCTTCAGCAGGAGCCTGCTGTGCAGGAGCTGCAGCATTTTTGTTAAAGCTGTCAAAAAAGCTGATAGCTTTATCAACTAAAGTATTCATTTTTTCTGGCATTCTATCTGCCTCCTTTGTAGTATTTTTTAATCCGGCAAAATTTTTAAATTTGCTTACATCCACATTGAGCCCATTGATAATCAGGCTGTTGCCGTTGCACATGGCCTTTACCTCGCCGTCGATGGCGTCGATAAAGCCTTTGTCGAGGCACTCCTGAGCGCCCATCCACGTTTCTGCGTCCATCATTGCGCTGATTTCCGCCTCAGACACATTGCAGCGTTTACGATACGCAGCAATGATGCTGTCCTTGACTCCCTTAAGCGCGTTGAGCACCTTACTCAGGTCTTCGGCGCCATAATAATCATCCAGACCGATTGCCGGATTATGGATCATAAACAGCGCGTTGGCCGGCATGATGATTTTTTTGCCTGCCACGGCCACGATTGTTGCAGCGCTAGCACAAAGGCCGTCGATAACAACAGTAACGTTGCCCTTGTAGGCAAGCAGCTGGTTATGGATTGCATGGGCGGCAAACACATCGCCGCCGGGCGAATTGATACGGACAGTCACGTCCTTGCCTGCCAACGCCTCCAGGTCCGACGCAAAATCATTGGCGGTGACGGTATCGCCGCCGTCAAACCAGCTGTGCCCGCTTGTAATAGGGCCATAAAGCTTGATTTCTGCGCCTGTGCTGGCGTAGTTGTTGATTTCCCAAAACTTTTTACCCATTTTTCTCACCTCCTTTGTCGCCGCCGGTATTGTCTACCTGAGGTACATCCATGCCATGTGACTGCCATGTGACAGCCTCAGACGCCAGCTGGGCGATATTGTCATCATAATCCGTGCCGGATATCTCAGCTGCCTCGCGTTCGCCGGTGCTAAAACCGTACTTACGTTTCATGGCGGCGGCTGTGATCTCTTTTACCGGGTCGAGCAGGCCCATTGTCGGGCCAAACCATTCGGCGCGGCTCCATGCCTTGGTAATCTTGGGGTCGCTGCCATAGCCCGGTGCCTTGATGCGTCCGATTGCGATAGCTTCAGCCAGCCACGCCTCATATACAGGCTGGCAAAAGTCACGGACAAACCATGTGCGGCGGGTTTTAAATGTAGCAGCGGCCTGCATGAGAGCTGCACGGCTCGCGGAATAAGATGCCTGGAAGCGATTTAAGATGACGTCTGCAGATACATTACATGCAGCTCCGATCTGGGTAAACAGGGTGCTGGTAAACGGCTCAAACGTCGACATTGTACGGCTGCCGTCAACAGCTTTGACGTCCACGCCGTCCGGCAGCAGGTTGACGCTGCCCATGTCCAGGTTGATGCCGTTGAGTATCTCGCGTTTCTCGTCATACGTCATGCCGGAGGTAGCATCGCCAAAAGCATCCAGTGCATCGCGAATATCGTTGGTGCTGCTGTCATTTGACGTCAAAAAGATGGCAAAGTATGCTTTGATGACAGCGGCCATCAGCTCAGCGTTGGCGTATCTGCAGACTTGCTTGATTACTTCGATTACTGGGGCCATATACGGCACGCCGCGGTATTGTTCAGGGCGCTCCTCGTGGCTCACCTGCAGCACGTTCGGCATACCCGTGCGGCGACCGAAAGCCTCGACGCGCTTCCACGTCAGCTGCTTGCCGGTGTTGACTAAATCATACGGCATGCGGTTGGCAATCCAGTAAGCGACGACCGCGCCGTCTTTGTCGACCTCTACGCCGTTGATGATGGTATTGCCGTTGGCCTCGTTGGTCATCAGCACCGACTCGTAGGATAAAAGGCTGAGATTGCTGCAGGACTCCGGGTTACTAATCCTGCTGGCCTCAAACAACTGCAGGCGCAGGCAATAAGGATTGCCAGCGGTAGGCTTGCGATATTTAAATGCCGCCCATGAGTCACCGTCAATCAGATAATTGAGATACACAATGTCCTGCAAATCATAGAAATTATGCTTTCGGTATAAATCACAGCCGATGTCGTCAGCCCATAGCGCAAATTCACGGCGGGTGTTACGCTGCCACTCCTTTGCTTCCTCCTGCGTCAGCCCCAGCGCCTCATAATCAATCTTAGGTGATACTTTGAGACCCGCACCGATGACTGCATTTCGGGGCGTGTTTAGCACGGCCGCGCCAATCGGTGTATTGCAATAGAGGTCTGAGCTTCTTGCTCTCAGCGTAGCAAGGTTGACATCAACATCAGCCTGTGGAGATGATTTTATAGGATTATACGCAGCTAACGTGCTTTTGCTTTTAGAGGCGCCACCCTCTGAGTAACCGCTGTTCACCATTTGTTTATTATTTCGGCCTTTGGTAGGGTGGCGCGCTTTTGTCTTGTAATTTCTGGCTCGTCTAACCATGTCTGTTCCTCCTAATCGTTCGGGATAATGCGCATCCGGCGGCGTCCAACTGTCGGAGTATCGTCAACAGTCGCCCCCGCGTTCACCAGCGCCTTGATTTCGTCACGGATTTCACTTAAATTTGCTCTCGTCAGCCTGCGATTACCGATAACATAGCTCTGGCCGGATACCAATATAGCTTTTTCGGCGGCGATATACTGCCGCAGACGCTCATTTAAAAATGCATTTGCCACTATAAACCTCCAAATCCGCCCCGCTTGATGCAGCCGTAAACCGGCTTTTTGGGGCTGTTTTCAGCAGGTTTTTTGGCTTTATTTGCTGTTTTTAGGTCAACAACACCATTATTTTCGGTGTTTTTGGCCAATATAACCTCTTTAAGTCGCTCAAAATCAGGATTAAGGCTCTTAAGACAGGCCAGATTGTAGCCCCTGAGGTCAAGCGGCTCGTTACGCTTATCCTTGGCGATGACTTCCCATTGCCATACGATACGGCCGTTCTTTTTGTGTGGCACCCGCTGCTCAGATATGAGGCCTTTAAAATATATCTCGTCATATCCGTGCTTAAAATCATCCGTATCAAGCGGGAAATGGAAATACTTTGGCCCCTGCTCCTCTATGCTCAAGCGGTCCATGACATACTGTTTGGCGCTGTCGACGCCCAGCATTACGAGCGGTATGGTATACCGGTTGGCCACGGTGACTTTGGAGTATTTGTGTATGAGCGGTACGCCCGGCGTACTGGCGCCTTTGATTGCAAAGCGCTGCCGCCTCAGACGTCTCAGACAGTAATTGTATACAGCATTGCTGTAATGGCCACCAGAGTCAATAAACGTCCGGGCCACTACCAGACGCACACCGTCAGGCCTTACATAAGGACGGTCCAGCTGCTCATCCAGCATATCCCATACGGCCTGCGTATCGGGCACGCCCAAGATGATATCTTTCTTGACGCCGTAGCATTCCTCGCCAACGCCCCAGCCGCATATCTCATATTCGAGGCGGTTGTCCTGCACATCGACGGCCGCTGTCAGCAGCAGCACGTCATTGGTAAGCTCAGCGCCATAGTCTTCACGGCGCTCCAAAAACATCTCCGGCCCCTCGAAATTGCCTTTACGCTCATAACTTTCGCCGAAGCGTGTGTTATAGACAACCTTTTCGCGTTCCGGGTCACCTTTGGCTTCCAGATACTCCTGCATAACATCCGCCCATTTCAGCCATGGGCTGGACCAGCAGTTAACAAAAAAGCTCCGTACGCCGTTGGCCCACGCTGATGCATTCTGTGCGACGTATTTCTGTTTGGCGTGATGCATCTCTATCTCGCCGAACTCATAGCCGCAGTCAGGACAGCGCCAGCTTACGTTGTTAACCTTGACATGCTTCTGTCCTTTTTTATCCTCATAGCTCTCATAGTCGGCCGTGAGGTTACGATGCGTAATAAGGTGGTATTCGCCGCAGTTCGGGCAGCAATGCTGCCACTCCTCCTGCGTGCCCTCCATGTACTCATCGTCAATGCGGCTCTCCCCCATGTTGGTGGGAGTCGAAAAAAGGCCCATGACTCGGTCCCAGAACGTAGTCATACGCTTGCTGGCCAAATCAATCGGATCACCCTCGCTGCCGGCGGAAAGCGGAAAGCGGTCGACCTCATCGCAAAGCAGTATCTTTATCGGTCTCGAAGCTAGCCCTGCAGGGCTGTTAGCTCCGCCCATGATAAGACGGCCGCCGGGGAACAGTTTTGACAAAATCGTGTTACCGCTGTCACGGCTCTTTACGTCCCTAAAGATATCACCGAGCGCCTTGCTGTCGCGTATCATCGGAGCGATACGGCTTTTGGAGTAGTCCTGCGCCATATCGATCGTTGGCTGCACCATCATTATTGGTGCCGGTGCCAGCATGGCGAAGCGGCCGATGACATTATTCATAATGTCACTTTTGCCAATCTGCGAGCAGGATTTTACAACAACTTTCCAGATGCCGTATTGCGTAAACGCATCCATAATCTCACGCTGATACGGAGCACGGTCAGTACGCCAGCGGCCAGGCTCAGACGAGCCCTCGCTGGATAAAAACCGATACTGGTCCGCCCATTCCGAAACAGTCAGCTTCGGTATAGGGCAAAGGTTCCGGCGGGCGATATCCTTAAACAGCTCAACTGTTTTCTTGTCCATCGTCATCACCTTCCAGCGCTTCGTCGCTAAACAGATTCGGGCTGTAGTCGCACAGCTCTGTCAGCCTGTCCTCAATCTCCTGAGTAAGCTCACCGGCGATATAGTCAGCGCTGCGGTCAGCAAGCCTCGGAGCCATCTTTGCCGGAATACCCAGCAGCTGGCTGCGCAGATTGCTCAGCATATCACTCATAACTATCCGCACGTTTTCAGCTTCATGGACCTCGTTGCGCCGCTTCTGCAGCTCCAGCTCAGCCATCTCGCGTTTGGCTTTTTCATGCTTAGCCTTTTCGGCCATATAGTCGACTTCTTCATCGGTTTTATATTTGTACGTATAATACTCCTCGATAGCATCAGGCAAAACATAATCGCCCTCAGCCTGCCGGGTGAGCACGCCCTGATCAGCGAGCTGACGTACACGGCGGTCAGTCAGCCCGAGAAGACGCGCCAGCTCAGCACCTGAGCCTCTTGGTATAATCTTTTTCGCCATGCAAATCACCGCCTTTCAGGGTTTCCGCTTTTTAGCGGGAGAATTTAAATATTATAACTTGCGCGTTATATGTTGGATTTCTCTGTATATATCCGGGGCAAACATGCTGCCCGAAGGAAGTCAGTCTTTTTTTCTTGGAATCTAGATTTTTTTCGGGCCTCTTTTAGACGCGCAAAAACGAACGTCCCCTCTGACAGTACCTTTTTGGCTGATAAATTGGCGACGTACGCAAAGGAGAAATGTGCTCTGCGCCCTGATTGTCTGATGTAAACGGAGAAAGGAAAAGCCACCGGGCTGTTGGTGGCCCGATGGCTGAGGTGTGTGGTTTTCCTTTTCTTGCTAGCATATATTATAGCACAGGTATATACTCGCATTCTATCACATCTTTTATTGTTTTCGCTTTTCGGCTTTAGCTTTCGCTTCCAGCAGCTTGGCCATCAGCACCCCAGTCTTTGACAGCTCAGCATCGCTGTACAATAAATGATTTTGATTAAGCCTTGCCAGCTGTGAGCCGGATACCTTCGCAAGGTTTTCGGCGGTAATATTCTGCCTGTTGCCGTCCAAAAAGATTATCCGGTCGCCCTTCTGGAGCTTCTCGCCAGTAGCTTGCTCCCACAGATAGCGGTGCTTAAGCATCCACTTCGATGGCTGGGCCACCTTGACCTTGGTATATCCATCCTGGTCGATTCTTTCGCTGCCGACTGGTTGGGTGTTATGTGGCACGAGGCCTTTATGGAACATTGTCGGCTTACATCTGGCATACGCCGCTGCCGACATTTTCTTGCCTTTATTGGCAGGTGTACCACCCGGCTTGAAATAGCCGTACACACCTAAGCGGATATGCTTACGGCTAAGATAGCCCTTTACCTGCTCCAGTGTCATGGATACGCCCAACGTCACCAGATATTCCTGCACTTCTTTAAAACTGCCTTTGCCGCGGTCATGGTAACGCTGGCGTACAAGCTCGTCCTGCTCAGGAGTTGTCAGGAGGTGTACCTTCTCGCGCCAGCGTGTATGCTTTACCCCCGACGCTATGCGGTGATTGTGCATCAGCGACCGCACTGTGCACGGCTTGAGGGACAGGCCGAAGGCCGCATTAAAGCTATCTGTTATTTCTTCCAGCCAGTGCCCCGGCGCGTATTCCCGCAAAAAGGCTATCTGGGCATCACTGTACTTTCGGCCCATGTTTAACCTGCAGCATCTTAGGCAGCGCATCCGGATATGATCCCAGCTTCTCGTCCTGTGCCACGGCCGCACGCAGGACAAGGTTGCCATTGTCAACAATGGTCTTTCCGATGCCGATGACGGCAGATGTGCGGGCCAGCTCATCTTTAAGCGCCTCGCCGCTCAGCTCCGGATTGCTGATGCGGTCCAGCTGCGCAAACAGCCGGTCATTAAGGTCAAGCAATGTCTTGTTCTCCATGTCTCATTCCTCCTGTCTGTTAACAATGTTAAGGATATAGTTCAGCGCGCGGCCGTGCAGGCGGTGTACGTGCTGCCAGCTGTAGCCAAGCTCGGCGGCTATCTGTACCCAGCTGCGGTAATTGAGATATCGCATGTACATCACGTTTTTCTCAGGGCAGTCGGTCGGCAGCAGTGCGATCAGCGCGCGTACCTCATCCAGCGCCGCGGACAGCTGGCGGACGCTGCCGACAATCTTTTTTTCCTGGTCGATTATCTCGGCAACAGCGGACGCTGTCTTCTGGCCGTCGCCGCTGCCTCCGGGCTGAGGGCCGTAGTTAGGGGTTATCTTAAGCGCAAGGCTGCGCAGCTCCTGCAGATGGTCGCTGAGAGTCGCAATCTGTTCATGCGCAAAATGCGCTGACCTCAATTTGTGTTTCAGTTCTTCTTTGTTCATTTCTTTCGTGCCTCCAACCTTACGCGCTCTATCCTTGCCTTCAGGCTGGCAAGCACATATTCCTGCGCTTTGTCTTTTTGTTTAAGTGCCTCCAGGAGGTCCGCGTCGCGGGTGCCCTCGCATATGAGGTGATGGATGATTACTTTTTCTTTCTGGCCCTGACGGTGCAGGCGCTTGTTGGCCTGCTGGTAAAGCTCAAGGGACCAGTTCAGGCCGAACCAGACGACGTGGTTGCCGCCTTCCTGCAGGTTAAGGCCGTATGCTGCGCTTGCCGGATGTGCCAGCAGTATATCAATCTTGCCTGCGTTCCAGTCCTTTTCGTCCTCTGGTCCGGCCAGTCTGCGTACACGCAGCTTTGTTTTGGCCAGCGCCGCTTCCAGCCGCTCCAGATCGTGACGGAAATTGTAGAATACCAGCGCCGATTTGCCGTTAAGCTGCTCGATGAGCTCCATGAAGGCCTCAATCTTGCAGTCATGAACCGGCACCCAGCTGCGGTCCTCGTCATAGATAGCTCCGTTGGCCAGCTGCTGCAGCTTATTGGACAGGCCCGCGGCTGTAGTCACGTCGATGACTTTTTCCTGGTCAAGCTGCAGCACCATCTCGCGTTCCAGTTCAGTATAGGCCTTCTGTGCTCTGGCATCCAGGATAACGGGGACGTCATCATATGTGATATCCGGCAGCTGCAGGTAATCATCGCTTTTCATACTGATGCAGATATCAGATATCTTGGCCATAATGGCCTCGCCTGCTCCGTCCTTGGCATCATAACTGTAGATGACATCACGGCTGCGGCGGCCGGGGTCGAAATAGCGGCTGCGGAAGTGGGTGAAGTATTTCCCTAGCCGTTCGCCGGCATCCAGCAGATACACCTGCGCCCACAAGTCCTCTAGGCCGTTCGGCGATGGGGTACCGGTCAGCCCGACTATCCGGCGGATGTGCGGCCTGATGGCTGCCAGCGATTTGAAGCGTTTGGCGCTGTGGTTTTTGAAGCTGCTGAATTCGTCGACTACCACCATATCAAACGGCCATGCGTTTTTATAGTAATCGACAAGCCATGTGACATTCTCACGGTTGATGATGTAGATATCTGCAGGAGTGTTCAGCGCCTTGACTCGTTTCGTCGCGCTCCCCAGCACGGTGGATATCCGTAAAAATCTGACATTATCCCATTTAGCTGCTTCCCGCTGCCATGTAGCTTCTGCCACCTTCTTGGGGGCGATGACCAGCACCTTGTTTACACAAAACATGCCGTATTTAAGCTGCGCGATAGCGCTCAGGGTGATAATCGTCTTGCCTAAGCCTAACCCATGTCCAGGAATAATCCTAAAGCAGGCTTCTGTTTAAGCTGCTCCATGCAATAAGCCTGATAAGGATGTGGTCTGAACATCATAACGCATCACCTCTTTTCAGCCCATGTAATCTTGCGTGGCTAGGATATCTTTCAATAATTTACCCATTTTCGACCATCTCCCTTGCCGCTTCCAAGAAATCCTCTACACCGGCCATACCGTATACTACTCTGACCTGGCCTCCGGCTCTGGCAATCCGTGCGATCTGGCGCTGCTGCAGGGTGCTCAGCCTCCCGGAAGCCGTCTTCAGTTCGGTGAATACCACTTTGCCTCCCGGGAGCACCACGATTCTGTCCGGTACACCCGCGTTGCCGGGTGATACGAATTTAAACGCTATGCCGCCCATCTTCTTCACCGCTGACCAGCAGATCCCCACCGGCAGATAGAAGAAGATCGCCTCGCCAATCAGCCAC
>ENA-UEQJ01000229-UEQJ01000229.1-human-gut-metagenome-genome-assembly--contig:-NODE-229-length-45628-cov-36.783693_pt1 | contig 45628 bp, 39 predicted proteins | sample MGYA00242937_ERZ507938 | MGnify/ENA primary metagenome ERZ507938 (study PRJEB26167, sample SAMN06115437) | human gut metagenome | host: Homo sapiens | place: China:Gansu | collected 2015-07-03...
GTCCGTACCAGGCAAAAGTCATGAAGATATTCGAAAAAATCAGCAAAACAATCGAATAAATACCATTTGTCAACATATCTTTTTTCCTTTATTTAAAAACCGGCGCAAAAGTACAAATAAAATGTGACAAAGCGAAAAAACTGGGGCTGATCTGAGATCCAAAATCTGGCAGAATTTTGTTTCGGGGGATTACCTTCACGTGTGTAACACTGCTAGCATATAAAATAAAAACCACCGCATGCATTTCCAGATCATCACATAAGCTGAGATAATTCTAATATAGTACTTGAGTCTCCTACTGAGTCGGCTGTTTTTAAACAAATACTTATTTTTAATCTTTTAAGTTGATCATTAAGGGATAAACGTTTTACAAAAGGTACACTTCCTAAATCAACAACAATCTTACTTTCAAATAACAAACGTACTAATAATTTTACATCTGGCTTTACTGTTCCCTCCTCAATATTTAAATATTCCAAAAACAAATTTGTCTTCTGATTTTCATCTTTTGGAGGAAGACACGCTATGACACCAATAACATTCCAATCGCTAATGTCATAATCCTGACATAATGAAAACATCATATGCAACTTCAAAAATGTAAAAACAATCTGTTTATATGCATTCAATATATCACACGAATCAAGGGAAGATTTCAGCTCAGATAATATAAATATTGTTTTACCATCTATTTCTGTTAATGCAGCCCCATCGCAGTCTTTATCTTCTAAAATACTACTTCTTTTATTTGTAATACAATCCATATCTTTATAAGTAGCATTTCCAAGGTTATAAAAATCATTCCCTATATTCTGCACAATTAGAGTTTTAAATGATGCATGTTGATTGCTTTCATTTACTTGCCATTCGTTGTTTGAAATAGAAACAGGACATTTATCAAATATTATCTTAAATGAATTAAATACATCCATATTTTTCTGCATAACTATTTAGTTTATATCTTGATTTCAGGCTATCTTCGATAGCCTTAGAAAATGAAGCAAATGGAATACCATCTTCAAGTGTCTGCTTTACAACTTTTGATTCTCCATTCTCTTGTTTTACTAACAAGTATGCAGATAAACGTTCATAATCAAACTCCAAACGTTTGTCTATGTTTACATCTAAGCATATTTTTTCAAATTCATCCTCCGTATTACATTTCTTATGAAGTTTTTTTAATGATATCAATTCATTAATCCTTCTCAAATAATAATCACTATGACTTGTTATTTGCATGAATGCACCACCAGTACACATTACACTAGTGATATCAGCCATAGTACGTTGTTTTAATGGGTGTAAATGAGCCTCCGGTTCCTCTATTATCATAACAGCTTTACTAATATCTGTTCTTTCTATAAGCATAGAAAGAGGAGCTATTTCTCTAATAGAAGCAGCTGCAGCAGAAATCGGAATTTCTTTTCCATTAAAACTATATTGATAACTATCAGATGATCTATAAACGGTTCCTTCTAAAACATCTCTAAGTAATTTAATCAAATTCTTATCTGCTTCTTCTGGATGAGGTTGTATACGATTAATTCTTAACAAGTCATCCTTAAATTTTTCATACAACCCTGTCCTAGGATATATTTCTTCAGTAAGTACTGGTCCGCGTGAAGGAGGAAATACATATGTTTCTCTTAATGCCTTAAAATCACCAAAAATATGATTCATTAACCCATAACGTAATAAAAAAGCAAATGAAGATTCATCATCTATAGATTCATCTTTCACTCTATAGACTAAACCTAAAGCGGTAAGTTTTACATAAACCTCTTCATCGTTCTCTATACCTGTAATCTCTTCCTCGTAATTAAAACTAATCACTTTGTCAATATTTTCTGGTAATATAATGGATATATCACCTTGTAATCTGTCATTGTTCAACATGTAGCGAAGATACTGCAAAGCATCTTTAGACAACCATTCTTCTAACTCTTTTTTAGTAATTACAGTCGCGACACCAGAACCTTTAAAAGAATCTCTCATTTCAGAGAAAATTAAGCCTTTTTCCTTAACAAATCGATCTATTCGTGTAACGTCTAATAATACATCAAAAATATAATGACAAAGCATGGCTAAATAGCTTTTTCCAAGTCCAGATTCACCAGAGAAAATCATTACAGGAGTTATTTCAATTTCTGAATCTTTTATAGCTCCTAATTCTGTTATTTTTATTTTAATCGTTTTCATTGCCGAAAAAATACTTAGTATACGTTACAAATATAGCAATATTTGTTGTATAAATAATAATATTCACCTATTTTAATCAACAAGTCCCAAAATGTTATTAAAAAACAGCTATAATGTAGTTTCTTACTAGGACTTACAAGAGAATACGTTATAATTATCTATAACCTGCTACTGTAAGGTCCAATAGAAGGAAAAGAGTTAATTTTATTTTCCTCTAAAAACGATATACATAAAACTCTCTAATATTCAAGCTATACAGTTTTGATATCGGATATATACGCACACAACATCAGAGGAATTGGCAATCTGTGACATTCTAAATAAGAGGTTATGGAAACATGGAACTTCATGTAGTAGCCCCTATCCCAACATCAGACAATATAAGTATGTTCACAAAACGACCTTTTGTAATATACCAAGAAGAAAAAACGCTCTGCAATGGGCTTGCCACTATACCCTTATAGTTATCAGCAGATTGAACAAGAAACCAAGAACAGGATTAAAACGATAAGGTTATGCAAAAGCCACAAAAGAGTCCATTTTCTCGATCTGTTTTTCAATTCTTCTTTCATATTAAATGATGTAGCTTTCCCATTGTCTTCTATGCGATAATAGTAAAACCCTATTTACGAACAAATTAAATAATCTAATCAATATCTTTGCTTGCTCGGAATCACCCCCCGCACACCACCTCTTGGATTTTCTACATCTCCCTTATAGCGAGGAATCAAATGCATATGAACATGAAAAACCGACTGACCAGCAGCCTCATTAATATTGATTCCTATGTTGTATCCATCTGGATGATACCGATCATCAATCTTCTGCTTAACATATTGAAGCATTACATTCATTGCTTCTCGCTCATGATTCGTCAAATCAAAATAAGATGCTACATGCCTTTTAGGAATTATCAGGGCATGACCAGGCGAAACAGGATATCCATCGTAAAATGCAACACAGGTAGCAGTTTCACAAATTATCTCTACCCTACGTGATAAACGGCAGAAAGGACAGTGTTCTCCTTCCTTCCGTGGAAGTTTATTAAAATGATTATATTGGTAAAGTTCATAACTTGAATTGCATTCCAAACTCAAGAACGGTAAACGCACATTGCATTGGTAGGTGTATTCCCGATAAATGGCATGGAGCCTGAAACCTTCTTCTTTTAGATCACGACGTACAGCAAAATAGGCAGTACCTTTAGGTGATAGAAGATTGGAAACATTCATCATCACCTCAGCTTGAGCATACGGCTCCAGTACATTCAACACATATACACAAAATATAGTGTCGAATTTGCCTTCCGGATATTCTGTACGATAATAATAATCATATCCGATAATATCATATCCTCGCCGTTTCAACTCATCTGTATCATACCCGAAACCGCATCCGAAATCAAGAATGCGCCCTTTTAATAAGTCGTGTTGCAAAAGATAACGAACAGGTACAGATAAGTCTGTGCGTTTAATTGCTGTTAGGTAAGGATGATTTATTTTTTCAATTATCATAATTCTAATATTTCCAAATTTCAAATCCCATATTCAAAGCTATCTGATGCATAGGTGTGAATGTCTGGAAAAAACAATCCAACAAATGCTCTTTGTCCATAGAAACGATTTCTTGTGGTGTATGTCCCAACGAAAGATAGTCTTCTAATAATTTTTCTTGTTTGCCTTCATGCAGATTGATAGCTAAAGCGGCTTGATGAGCTGTAGCCAGTTTCGGGAGGTACAAATTCAAATCGGGCAGCTTATTGCTCTTGGAGCTATTGATGCTCGGATCGGCTGGCATCAGATTCCAAAGCAGGTCATGAGAAACGAAACTCCAGGGTATAAAATGATCAAGATCATACATACGTTCCTCCAATAAGTTTCCGGTATACGGACATCGGATATCCAATCCATGTTTCATGGCAGTATTCCAGAATTTATGCTGGGCAGACAACGAATTTCGATCTTCTTGCTTTATTAATTTAGTGGGTATAGCCGGTACATTCGGATTTCTCGCCTGCAAAAAACCGGTCAATCCCCAATATGCAAAAGCACTCAGAATATCGTAATTTTCTCTCAGATAATCCAACCATGCAGGATTTATCTCTATCCATAACATCCCGTTTTGTTTTTCTAGTTTATAGAGGCAACCGTTCTCAAACGACTGAGAACGGACAATCGTTTGGCGGTCATCGGATGTATCAATCCAAGGGCGCAAGAAACGGAAAGGAACATTCATTTGCAGGAAATTCAACCGTCTTCGGACATCAGCTCTTTGGATAAGTTCATGCAACAAATCAGTTAAATCTCGAATACTGATATTAATGGGAATATTATATTCCTTTTGCAAAGCCCATATCGCCTCATAAAGCGACTCTGATTTTCCGAATGAAAGACGAAAGTATATTACCGGATACCAAGCATTCGCCACCATCTTAATCATAATCTCCCATACATTCATACTCATTCTTCTTTGTTTCACACACAAATCAAGGATGCCGAGAAACCAATAATATTTATAGGTTGCTACAGTCTTATCGAATACCCTGTTCAGGTATTTGGTGGTTAATATAGAGGATTGAGGTATTTGCATATCTGCCATACAATTATTAAAATAGCCTGTAATCATTTTATTCCCAAATCTAAAATCCTTCTAAGAAATTCACAATATAAAGAATTCATTAAACACAATTCTTACCTATAAAAATAATAAACAGGCATGGATTTCAGTATTCAAATTCTATTAAATCGCTGTTCAGGAAAGCTCTCCAACTTACATCTCTCTCGCTACACTCAACATACTTTTTAGAAATCAACTGATTCAATAGTAAAATAGCGACTAAGTCTTTTCCGATCTTTCTCATACAAAGGCTGTAAATTTTACCAAGCCGCCAGTATTTTTTATATTCAGATACTTCATATGGTATATGGAGTTTGATTCACAACAAACAATACAAAGATATAAAAAATCCATAAAGGTTATAATGATACAACCTTTTTTATAATTGTTCTTTAAATACTGATGTATTATTTGTTCCTTGTGAAAATAGATAGAGAGCTGATAAATTTCAGTCAGGGAATATCCTTGTAACAAGCAACTATGATTACTCCTTCGCCTCATAAGTGCGATAAACCAGATAATGCCCTTTCGCCATAATCCGGAACGATTCGCCTTCCACCTCATTCAGGGTTCCCTGCCACCAATACCGGAAGTCATAGATCGGATATTTCAATCCTTCGCTCCGCAACTGCACCGCATCAAAATTGAAGACGGACACCTGCTGGTGCGGGAATCCGGCAAAGGTCTGTGTATCTGCAGCCGGAGTAAAGAAACCGTAATCCGTCAGCATCACCACTTCCAGCCCCATCTGCTGATACTCCATAAGCAGACTGATATTGCCCAGCGTATGATCTTCCCGTTTACCTGTTGCTCCCAAAATGGCAATCCGGCGTATGCCCTGCGAAGCCAAAAAGGAAACAGCCTTCGTCTGGTCGTTCGTTTCCTGATCCGGAATGCGATGAATGCGGTCCTGAAAACGAATCCGGTTCTCTTCCGAGAGAGAGTCTCCGTCGCCTACAATCCAGTCAGGCAGACGTCCGCTTTCTACCAGCGCATTCGCTCCTCCATCGCAACACACCACGCAAGGTGCCTGATCCAGAACGGACAGGGGAAACGGATGCGATGGAAACTCTCCATTCCCTACTACTACGGCTTCGGGTATAGCAGGATATATCCCTGATTTATTCTTCTCCATATTGCCTGCTGATTATTCGTTTTCAGTTCGTGATCCGGTTCTCATCAATGAAAGCCATTTTCTCCATCCGAAGAAAGCGACGATCGCATACACTCCATACAAAGCTGAAGTGAAATACAGCTCCTTGTAGATATAGAGGGCACAACATACCCAGTCCACAATCATCCAGGCCCACCACTGCTCCACATATTTGCGGGCCAGCATCCACATGGCTATCACGCTCAGGGCCGTCGTGAAACTGTCCGTCCAGGGCACGCTGCTGTCTGTCCATTTAATCAGTATCCACGCGATGAACACCCAACACAGGACAAAGACCACCGTCAAAGGAAAATACTTCCTGAACGGCATGCGGGTGATAGGGATTTCTTTTTCCTCCTGCTGTGCATCATGCTTTTTCCGTCCTCTGCTCCAGACAATCCAGCCGTAGACCGAAGCAATCAGGTAATAGACATTGATTCCGAAATCGGCATAGAGTCCGGCCTGGTAATAGACTACCAGATAGATGGCCGGCATTATGATACATGCCAGCCACAGATAAATACTGGCCCGGTATTCAAGCCACAAATAGACTAACCCTACGAGGGTTCCAAACAGTTCCAGATAATTCATGATGCAAAGATAAGAGGGAGTGATGAGATAATTGCATCCTATTGCAACAGAAAATGATCACTTACAGGATTCCGAACCGTTTCAGATCTTCGTCAGGGGAAGTAATACCGCCGATGCCGAACTGCTCAACCAGCACTTTGGCCACATTGGGTGAAAGGAAAGCCGGCAAGGTGGGCCCCAGGTGAATATGCTTTACGCCCAGACTCAGCAAAGCCAGCAGGACAATGACGGCTTTCTGCTCGTACCAGGCAATGTTGTACACGATGGGCAGTTCGTTGATATCATTCAACTGGAAAACTTCCTTCAGTTTCAGGGCAATGACGGCCAGTGAGTAGCTGTCGTTGCATTGTCCGGCATCGAGCACACGCGGGATTCCCTGAATGTCGCCCAGCGGAAGCTTGTTGTAACGGTACTTTGCGCAACCGGCCGTCAGGATGACCGTATCTTCCGGAAGGGCCTGGGCAAAGTCGGCATAGTAGTCACGGCTCTTCATGCGTCCGTCGCATCCGGCCATGACCACAAACTTACGGATGGCACCGCTCTTTACAGCCTCAACTACCTTGTCGGCCAGTTGCATCACCTGATTGTGGGCAAATCCGCCGACAATCTCTCCCTGCTCCAGTTCCACGGGCGGCTGGCACTGTCTGGCCAGGGCAATAACTTCCGAGAAATCCTTATGACCATCGGCATCTGCAGCAATGTGCCTGCATCCGGGATAGCCTGTCGAATTGGCCGTGAACATCCGTTCCTTATAAGTGGCATTTTCCAGCGGCGGAACGATGCAGTTGGTCGTAAAGACAATCGGGCCGTTGAACGCCGTAAACTCTTCGCGCTGTTTCCACCAGGCATTTCCATAGTTGCCCACAAAATGCTTGTACTGCTTGAAAGCCGGATAATAGTGTCCCGGAAGCATTTCGCTATGCGTATATACATCCACTCCCGTACCTTCGGTCTGGCTCAGAAGTTCCTCCAGATCGTGCAAGTCGTGTCCGCTGATCAGGATGCCCGGATTCTTCCCTGCTCCGATGTTCACTTTCGTCAGTTCCGGATGACCGTATCGGGTGGTATTGGCCTGATCCAGCAAAGCCATCACCTGTACCCCGTATTGTCCGGCTTCAAGCACCAGTGCCACCAGTTCGTCTGCACGCATCGTCTGCACGGTGATACGTGCAAGAGCCGACTGCATAAAGGCATGGATAGCATCTTCCGTAAAGCCCAGACGCATGGCATGCTCGTAGTAGGCAGCCATTCCCTTCAGTCCGTACATCAGCAGTTCCTTCAGCGAACGCAGATCTTCGTCCGGTTCTCTCAATACGCCGACAGAAGCTGATTTGGTCAGGTATTCTTCTTCCTCTCCGCACCAGGTCAGTTCATCCACCTCCGGCAAAGCGATGCCTGCATCCACGGCACGGGCTTTCAGCCGGTCGCGCAAAAGGAATCCCTTGCGTACACGGGCCAAAATGCTTTCATCGTCAAAGTTGGCATTGGTAATCGTCGCGAAAAGTGCGTCGGTGACAAAGGCATTCGTATCGGCATCCAACTGGCATCCTTCCGTACGCAAGGCATCGGCAGCTACCGACACACCCCGTACCACGAAGAGCAGCAAATCCATGTAGCGTGCGGTGGTATCTTTCTTTCCACACACTCCTTTCAACACACATCCAGTGCCCTTGGCAGCTTCCTGACACTGGTAACAAAACATATTTCCTTCCATATTCCTTCTTGGGTTATTGTTGATTTTTCATTAAGTTTGCGCAAAGATCCGGAATCCCGGAGAGGATTTCTGTAACTTATGTGACACGCAACCCAAAGAAAAGTTAAAAGAAAATGCATACCGAAGTTTTGAACCGGATGAGCCTGTTTGAAGGGTGTGATCCGGAAGCGCTCAGCCAGTTGCTGCGCGAAGCCCCGAACAGCCTGCGCACGTATAAGGAAGGAGAATTCATTGCCCGTCAGGGTGACGTGTGCCGTTCTCTGTTTATTCTGATGAAGGGAAATGTCAGGACACAAATGGAGAACGCCGAAGGCAAGCAGCTCACCATCGACCGGATCAAGGCACCCGATATTCTGGCACCGGCTTTTATCTATGCCTCGGAGAACCGCTTCCCGGTGAATGTGGAAGCGACGGAACTCTGCGAGGTGCTTGTCATGGACCGGAAACGTTTTGAGAATTTCATGCATGCCCAGCCGGCCGTGATGCGGAATTTCATTGCCATCATTTCCGACCGCAGCCTGTTTCTGAGCCGCAAGCTGAATGAATTTGCCCTGCAGAGCCTGAAATCACGTCTGCTGAATTACCTGAAGATGCACGGGGGCATCCACAACCAGCAGGAAGTGGCCTTTATTCTGGGAGTGGCACGTCCGTCACTGGCCCGTGCCCTGGCAGAACTGATTGCGGAAGGAAAAGTCACCATGTCGGGCAAACAGGTGATCCTGCACACTGCCGGCTGAATCTCACCCGAGCGGGCCGTCTTCCTCTACCGGAAGCATGTCACTCTGAATGTTGCTCATGCTTCCCCACAGGCTATACCGGGCTTCCGGATTCATGGCTTCCAGCCGGGCCAGCACTTCCTTCATGTCCGAACGGTGGGAATCCTTTTCATACGGACAGTTCTTTACCTGCTTGCGGAAACCACGGAGAGCGGCCATTTCCTTCAGATCGGCTTCATGCACCAGACACATGGGGCGGATAATGGTCATGTCGAACTTACGCATCACCAGACGCGGCGGCATGGTACTGAACGCTCCCTGGAAGGTCATGTTCATCAGCAGGGTTTCCAGAATGTCATCCATGTGGTGACCCAGTGCGATCTTATTGCATCCCTGTTCCTTGGCCACGGTGAAAAGTGCCTTGCGGCGGTTCCACGAACAAAGGAAACACGGTGACTTCCGCGTGTCAGTCGACGGGTCAAACTCCGTTTCGTAACACACATAGGGTACTCCCAGGCTTTCGGCATATTCGCGCAGGTAGGTCTGGTCGGACTCGTAGGCAATGTTCTTCATCACCACATGCGCAGCCACTACCGAAAACTTCGGTTTGTAGATACGCGAACGCCGGGCCAGCAGCTCCAGCAAGGCCAGCGAATCCTTTCCTCCCGAAAGCCCCACCAGAATGCGGTCGCCTTCTTCTATCAGCCTGTAATTCATCACTCCTTTCATGAACCGCTGGTTGATGCGGCGCATCAGGCGGTCTTCTTCCGTCATTTTTCCCATGTTTCGTATCTTGTTAAAACGGCGACGAAATTACGAAAAATATGTTTTGATTGTGTCACAGAATTTGCTAATTTCGCAATAAGATCCAACCGGTTGAGAAACGGCCTCCGGAAAAGATGGGTCCGGTCTCCCTGTTCCGGGGAAACAGATCTCCCGGAGCAGGAAGGAACTTAAAAATAAAAAATGAAGGAATGAAAATGGCATAATTCGGAGAATATGCCTATATTTGAGAAACTTTTAAATGACAGAGACAATGAAAAAGAAATACATATTTCCCCTTTTGGCATTGTGTTTTACCGGCAATGCTTTCTCACAGACTTTAAGCCAGGCCCAGAAATGGTTTACGGAAGGCAAGTTTGCCGAAGCCAAGCCCGTATTCGAGAAGCTAGTGAGACAGGCTCCTTCGAATGCCAACTATAACTTCTGGTATGGTGCCTGCTGCTATGAAACGGGAGAACTGAGCAAAGCGGTTCCCTATCTGGAGAAAAGTGCAGAGCGCAAAGTGATCAACGGTTTTCTCTATTTGAGCAAAGCCTATTATGATCTGTACCGCTTCGACGAGGCCATCCAGAATCTGGAGGATCACATCTACTGGCTGGAACGGAAAAAACGGGACACTTCGGAAGCTGAAACCCTGATGGAACGCTACCGGATGGGAGCCCGCATGATCCGGGGAGTGGAAAAAGTGGCTGTCATCGACAGTTTCACGGTCAGCAAGCGGGACTTTCTCAGTGCTTATAAGCTCAGCCGGGAATCCGGTGAGATCAAGGCAACCGGAGAAGGCGGATGCACGGAATTCACCAATGAAATGGGTGACAAGAAGATTCTGGCACGTCCCAATGCTGACGGAGCAACCAGCCTGTACGGCAGCGTAAAAATGATCGACAAGTGGAGTGATCCGGAGCCGCTGAAAGGACTGGAAGAAGGAGGAACCAACCTGAACTATCCTTTCCTGGATTCGGACGGTATCACCCTCTATTATTCCGCACAGGGGGAAGAAAGTCTGGGCGGATACGATATCTTCATTACCCGCTATGACTCGGATGACAATGCCTATCTCCGGCCGGACAATCTGGGATTCCCGTTCAACTCTGTTGCCAATGACTACATGTATGCCATCGACGACTTCAACAACCTGGGATGGTTTGCTTCCGACCGCTACCAGCCGGAAGACAAGGTCTGCGTTTATGTATTCGTTCCGAACGAGTCCAAACAGGTTTACGACTACGAATCAACCAGTCCCGAAATGCTTCAGGCAGCCGCTTCCCTGCAATGCATCCAGAAGACACAGACTGATGCAGCCAAGGTGCGCCTCGCCCGTCAGCAACTGGCCAAAGTGATGTACGGACAGGACGAGCAAAAGAAAAAAGGAGACTTCCGCTTCGTCGTGGACGACAATGTGGTCTATCATACACTGGCCGACTTCCGCTCGGCTGAAGCACGCAAACAGTACCAGACCCTGTCGCAGAAACAGAAAGACCTGGACAATCTGTCTGAAACGCTCGGCAAACAGCGGGAACTGTACGGACAGTCCAACAAGGCAGGAAAAGACCGGCTCACACCGGCCATTCTGGACAAGGAACAGCGCATCAAGCAGCTGCGGGAAGAAATCGCCAGTCTGACGGTCAACATCCGCAACACGGAGCTGAAAGCCCTGAACCGGAAATAATACGATTTCACACTAAAACCTATACTTATGGGAACACTGATTATCATTACACTGATCATTGCCGGACTGCTGCTTTTTGCCGTGGAGGTATTCCTGATTCCGGGCATCAGTCTGGCAGGGATTGCCTCGGGGGCAAGCATTCTGTATGCGATCTACTACGCATTCAGTTCGCTGGGTACCCAGGCCGGCTTCATCACTCTGGGCGCTTCCGTTGTCGGAATCGCAGGAGTCACCCTATGGTTCATGCGGTCAAAAACCGTGGACCGGCTGGCTCTGAACCAGACTCTGAACTTCAAGCTGAACCCGCTGAAAGGGCTGGATCTTCAGGTGGGTGATACGGGAGTTACCACCACCCGCCTGACCCTGATCGGCAACGCCGAAATCAAAGGCCAGCGCATTGAAGTACAGTCTGCCGACGGCTTCATCGAAGAAAAGACCGCAATCCGGATTTCCCGCATCGACAACGGCGTCGTATATGTGCAACGTGTCTGAGAACCAACTGAATTATATACCTTTTAAACTGATCTGAATTATGATTGACCCGAGTTATCTTCCGTTTGTCATGGCCGGTGGCGGTATCATCCTGCTGGTCATCTTCTTCCACTATGTACCTTTCTTCCTCTGGCTCTCGGCCAAAGTATCAGGCGTCAACATTTCGCTGGTACAGCTCTTTCTGATGCGTATCCGTAACGTACCGCCCTATGTCATCGTACCCGGACTGATCGAGGCCCACAAAGCCGGCCTGAGCAATATTACCCGCGACGGTCTGGAGGCTCACTTTCTGGCCGGAGGACATGTGGAAAAAGTGGTACACGCCCTGGTTTCGGCCTCCAAAGCAAATATTGACCTGCCCTTCCAGATGGCAACAGCCATTGACCTGGCCGGACGTGACGTGTTCGAAGCGGTACAGATGTCAGTCAATCCGAAAGTCATTGACACACCTCCTGTGACAGCCGTAGCCAAGGACGGTATCCAGCTGATCGCCAAGGCCCGCGTCACCGTACGTGCCAATATCCGCCAGCTGGTGGGCGGTGCCGGTGAAGACACGGTACTGGCCCGCGTAGGCGAAGGTATCGTATCCTCTATCGGTTCTTCCGAGAACCACAAGTCAGTACTTGAGAACCCCGACTCCATCTCCAAACTCGTATTGCGCAAGGGACTGGATGCCGGTACTGCCTTTGAGATTCTCTCCATTGATATTGCCGACATCGATATCGGCCGCAACATCGGTGCAGCCCTTCAGATGGACCAGGCCAATGCCGACAAAAACATTGCCCAGGCCAAGGCAGAAGAACGCCGTGCCATGGCTGTAGCCCTGGAACAGGAAATGAAAGCCAAAGCCGAAGAAGCCCGTGCCAACGTGATCCAGGCAGAAGCCGAAGTGCCCAAGGCCATGGCCGAAGCCTTCCGCAGCGGCAACCTCGGTATCATGGACTACTACCGGATGAAAAACATCCAGGCTGACACCGACATGCGAAGCAGCATTGCCCGGCCGGATTCCCATCCCGCCAGCCATGATCCCATCGGCAAATGATTAGACAACAACAATAACTTTACATACTACTTAACGACTAAAAAGCAATTTATATGAAAAAGTATTTTCCACCCTCAGAACTGATTATCAATGAAGACGGCTCAGTGTTCCATCTTCACGTAAAACCGGAGTATCTGGCGGATAAAGTCATTCTGGTGGGTGATCCCGGACGTGTGGCACTCGTGGCCTCCCATTTCGACACTAAAGAATGTGAAGTAGAAAGCCGTGAATTCCGTACCATCACCGGAACTTACCAGGGAAAACGCATCACGGTAACCTCCACCGGTATCGGATGTGACAATGTAGACATTGTCATGAATGAACTCGACGCACTGGCCAACATCAATTTCCAGACCCGCGAAGAGAATGATACCTTCCGCCAGCTGGAAATCGTGCGTATCGGTACCTGCGGCGGCCTGCAACCTTATACTCCCGTAGGAACTTACATCTGCTCCGCCATCTCTGTAGGATTTGACGGACTCCTGAACTTCTACGAAGGACGTAACGCCGTATGCGACCTGCCCATGGAACGCGCCCTGCTCAACCACCTGGGATGGGCAGGCAATCTCTGTGCGCCGGCTCCCTACGTGATCCATGCCAATGAAGAGCTGGTAGACCGCATTGCCGGTACGGACATGGTGCGCGGCGTAACAGTAGCCTGCGGCGGTTTCTTCGGTCCGCAGGGACGTCAGCTCCGTATTCCGCTGGCCGATCCGCACCAGAACAAAAAAATCGAAAGCTTCGAGTATCAGGGACACCGCATCACCAACTTCGAAATGGAAAGTTCTGCCCTGGCCGGCCTGGCCCGTCTGCAAGGCCACAAGGCTACTACCGTATGCATGGTCATAGCCAACCGGGTAGCAAAGGAAGCCAATACCGGATACAAGAACAAGATTGACGACCTGATCAAAGTCGTACTCGACAGAATTTAACAAACTTATTATCAACCAACAGGTTCCCCTCTACGGAGGAGAACCTGTTTTTATGTCTGAAAACTCACACACATGGAAGCAAGTTTCAAATCCAACCTTACCGACAAGCGTCAGCGCTACCTCCAGTTTCTTGAACAGTTCGCCCCACTGATTGAAGGCGAGAAAAACGAAATCAGCGTACTGGCCAATACCAGTGCCGCCCTGAAAGAAGCATTCGGATTCTTCTGGGTAGGTTTCTATCTCGTCCACGAAGGCGAACTTCACCTCGGTCCGTTCCAGGGCAGCGTGGCCTGCTACCGCATCAGAAAAGGACGCGGCGTATGCGGCACCGCCTGGGCTGAAGCCCGTACCCAGCTCGTGCCCGACGTAGACCAGTTCCCCGGCCATATCGCCTGCAGTTCCCTCTCCCGCTCCGAAATCGTTGTACCGATAATAGCTGCCGGAGAAGTGCGGGGCGTGCTTGACATCGACAGTGACCAACTGGCCACATTCGACGAAACCGACCGCGAATACCTCGAAAAGGTTGTTGACCTGCTGGTGAAAACCCTCTATGCCCACGCATAAATCTGCCGGCTCCGCTTCCGGATATAACCCGAAAACCGTATCTTTGCAAGGATTTTAAAAAGAACTACGCACGTGAACATATTACAAACTGAAGATACTATCTGTGCCATCGCCACCGCCCAAGGTGGAGCCATCGGCACCATCCGTGTGTCGGGTCCGGAAGCCATTACCCTCACCGACCGCATCTTTAAACCCGTATCCGGCAAACCGCTGGCAGAACGCACACCCTATACCCTCACCTTCGGTCACATTCTTACCCCCGAAGGAGAAATCATCGATGAAGTGCTGGTCAGCCTATTCTGTGCGCCTCATTCCTATACGGGACAGGACTCTACGGAAATCTCCTGCCACGGTTCAAGCTACATTCTCCAGCAAGTGATGCAGCTTCTCATCCGGCAAGGATGCCGTGCCGCCGGACCGGGTGAATATACCCAGCGCGCCTTCCTGAACGGCAAGATGGATCTGAGCCAGGCCGAAGCTGTGGCCGACCTCATCGCTTCTACTTCTGCCGCTACTCACCGCATGGCCATGAATCAGATGCGTGGCGGATTCAGCCGTGAACTGGCCGTTCTGCGCGACAAGCTGCTCCATCTCACCTCCCTCATGGAACTGGAACTCGATTTCAGCGACCACGAGGAACTGGAGTTTGCTGACCGTTCGGAACTGGAAGCCATCGCCCGTCAGATTGAGCAGGTCATCCATCACCTGGTTGATACATTCAGCGTGGGCAATGCCCTCAAGAACGGAGTGCCCGTGGCCATCGTGGGCGAAACAAACGCCGGAAAATCAACCCTGCTGAATGCTCTCCTAAACGAGGAACGCGCCATCGTAAGCGACATCCACGGCACCACACGCGATGTCATTGAGGACACTATGAACTTGGGAGGTATCACTTTCCGCTTCATCGATACTGCCGGTATCCGCGAAACGACTGATACCATCGAAAGTTTAGGTATCGAACGGAGCTTCCAGAAACTGGATCAGGCTGATATCGTACTCTGGGTCATCGACGCAACCTGTGCCGAAGAACAATATCATCAGCTGGCCGACAAAATCCTGCCACGGTGCGAAGGCAAACATCTGGTCATCGTACTCAACAAGGTGGATTTGCTTTCACCGGCAGACTCTTCCGGTAAAATCACAGAGACTGCGGAACCGACCGATGCACGGATTGCGCAGCTGAAAGCGGCTCTCCCCGATTTGCCTGAGGATGCCTGTGTGCTTTCCCTTTCAGCCAAGCAGAAAGAAGGGCTTGCTATGCTCCAGAAACAACTGGTGGACTTCGCTGCCCTGCCCGACCTGTCGCAGAATGATGTGGTGGTAAGCAACATCCGCCATTACGAGGCTCTGAGCCGTGCACTGGAAGCTATCCACCGTGTACAGGACGGACTGGCTATGCAACTCTCCGGGGATCTGGTAAGCCAGGATCTTCGTGAATGTCTTTACCACCTGGGAGAAATCGTAGGCGGAACAATTGAGACGGATGAGGTTTTGGGGAATATTTTTAAGCATTTTTGTGTGGGCAAGTAGGATATTGTAATCAACTGCAATAAATTAGAACCAACTATAATGAAGTCGCTGATTTTCAGCGGCTTTTTTATTTGCCAAAAATCCAGCTATAAACAGTTGGATACTGTTGTTCACCATATTTTTCTACCGTATTTCTACCGCGGAACAATTAAGGGCTTTTGCCCGATGTCACACTGACGCATTTGTTGACGTGTATTGACAATGGTTTACGTGAGTAGACAAAAAGGGAAATTATCCGAGCTGTAAAAAGCTCATGTTTCACTAAAATATGGAGAATAACAAAAATGGAAGTAAAAAGAATCTGCCAGTGGTGCGGCAAGCCTTTCATGGCAAAAAAGACCACTACTAATTATTGTAGTCCGCAATGTTCCAAAAGAGGTTACAAACACCGCATGAAGGAACGTAGAATGGAAATGCGCGAATTTCAGGAAATGCTGGAGGTAAAGAACAAACTGGAGAGCCAGGAATACTTTACCTTTTCTCAAGCAGCCAGACTAATGGGAGTTTCTCGCCAGTATGTCTATAAACTGGTAAAGGAGGACAAACTTCGTGCATCAAGGCTGAGTTCAAGAATGTCGCTCATCAGAAGAACCGACATCGAACTTATGCTGAAAACAAAACCTTATGAAGTTCTCAGACCAAAAGATGAATTTGACGTTACCGAGTATTATACCGCTGAACAGATTGCGGAAAAGTACAAAGTCAACGCCAAATGGGTGTGGACCTATACCCGACAAAATAATGTTCCCAAAGTCAGAATCCGCCAGTTCAATTATTACAGTAAAAAGCACATAGATGCGGCATTTGCCAAATATAAGACGGATGACGCCTTGACCGAATGGTATACTCCGGAAGAAATCGAGAAAAACTATGGGATGACACGTGTAGCCATCCGTTCACATGTTTACCGCAACAACATCCCTTCAAAGAAAGAGCACGGCCAGATATTCTACTCAAAACTTCACTTCGATCTGTCCAAGAAGACAACCGAAGATGATTCTTCAGAATACTATACCGTGCAGGAAGCCATGAAGAAGTATAGTCTCACACGGGATTCTGTTTACGGCATTCTGCAATTCCACGAAATAAAACGGGAGAAAAAAGGGCGCTTTGTGAGATTCCTGAAAGTGGAATTTGACCACATTATGGGCGCCAGATAATGAATCTGTACAGACAGATATACAGACTGGAAAATGATTTTATGCTGAATGCGGTCTGCATAAAGTCATTGTGCATCTTCACCGCAAAATTTAAGTCAACTAATAACATTTGTAACTATGTCAGAATGTAAAACTGTAACTTTGAGAACCCGCCCGTTAAAAAATGGTATGCTTTCCTTCTATCTGGACTATTATCCGGGCTACCGTGATCAGGAAACGATGAAGACTATCCGTCACGAAGGTTTGAACATTTATATCTATGCAAATCCGAAGAATCAGCGGGAACGTGACTTCAATGCAACTATGTCAGAGAAAGCAGAAGCCATCCGATGCCGGCGCTTTGAAGCTATCGTAAACGAACGATATGATTTCTTCGACAAGAGGAAATATAAGGCAGACTTTCTGGAATACTACCGTAAGCAACTTCCCAAGCACGACCAGAAATGGGAATTCGTTTATCAGCACTTCTATAACTTCGTCCATGGCAAATGTACTTTCGAAGAAATTGATGTGGAACTGTGCAACAAGTTTCGTGAGTATCTACTCAATGCCAGACAGCTAAAACGGGATGGATATATTACACGAAACTCAGCGTCCGGCTACTGGTCCACATTCAGAGGATTCCTGAAGATTCTCTATCGCAATCGTCTGATCAAGTCAAACATAAATGATTTTCTGGAAAAGATTGAACCGGAAGATGTGGTAAAGGACTATCTGAGTGTAGAGGAATTGTACTGTCTGGCCGAAACGCCATGCAAGATACCAGTTCTAAAAACTGCTTCCCTCTTTTCGTGCCTGACCAGTTTGAGACTCAGTGACATACTTACTCTCTGCTGGGAAGAAATCGTTGATTTTGCAGCAGGAGGAAAATGTGTACACACCATCACACAGAAAACAAAGACGGAAGACATTATCCCCATTAGTGATGAAGCCCTGAAGCTGATAGAATACTCACCTGAGAAGAAGGGTTTGGTATTCAAAGGTCTGAAAAGGTGCTGGACCCAAGTTCCCATGAAGGAATGGATTCGTTCTGCCGGAATCACAAAGAATATAACATTCCATTCGTATCGTAGAACATTCGCAACCCTGCAAGGAGCTGCAGGAACCGACATCCGTACCATACAAAGTATGATGGCTCATAAGAGCATAACCACGACTCAAAGATACATGAAAGTAGTGGACAGCAACAAGCGTGAAGCGAGCAATAAGATTACCCTAAAAAGGAAAGAATAGCAGTCTGTATCCTATATAAATAATATGCCTAAAGTATGATTATAGTATGATTTAGAGTATGATTTTCGTACTTTAGGCTTATTTTTCTTAAAATCTCAACGATTATCTGTCACTAATTACAACTATTTGGAAATAGAAAATATATTTGCCATAAAAACTAATACATATAATTACAGAACATGACAAACAATATTAAATTATCGGCACGAAAGACAAGTTTCATACTTGCAGTAAGTTGTATCCTTTTTTCAGTAATTGCAACATATCTGTACATTAATCACCAGATAGATCTGACCAGATATACAACACCTATAATATTAGGAACTGTTGTAATAATCATAACGTGCGGAGGATTACAACGTGTATTCTATATATTCCTTACGGATGAATGTCCGCAGATTTTTTCTGATAATCAAAGAAATTCTATACCTGACAAGGTTATTACCAAACCAGATATGATAATTGAAGAATGCAGTGAACCAACTGTAGAAGTTTCAGATATAGAAATGATTGAAGTTAGCAATGCAACAGGAGTTATTTCAATGATTGAGTTACCGGAAAAGACAAAGAATACTGATACGACAGAAAATAAAGCTGTCAGCTCTGAAATCGTTACATCCATTACAATATCAGAGCAGCATGATGATTCGAAAGAAATCAAAGTTTTGGAGCAACAACCTACCTCAGAAGTTAAACCCGAAGCTTTTTCATATCTCCAGGGATTCGAAAGCCGTATGGAAGAAATTCAGAAGGAAGAATTAGAGAGAAAAATAATGATTATAAATGCTATTCATGAATATACCACCTATTCTACCGCAAAATTTCTTACCAAAGAGAATCTGCTTATACTACATGAAAACATAGACCATTTGGCAAGTGGGCAATCAGATTTGTATAAACCCATTCGTTCAAAAATGGAAGCTCCTCTTACATCACCTTCATTAAGACATTTTGTCTGGAATATAGGCGAACGGTTAGGCATATCATTATCAGAAAGAGCCAATTTCATAAAAACCATATTTCCTAATGAATTAAAAAATGCAACCTTGGGATACCTTGTCAAGAATCTCAAGGATACCATACACAGTCAGATTCCTATTGACAATCCAAAATATGATGATTTTAAATTTGATTATACTCTTATAAACAAAGCGCAGTGTGAGAAAAAAAATGAATTAATACAGACTGGAAAATGATTTTCGTCTCCTATTTTTCTGCATAATGTCATTGATTTAGTTTGTGGCATATTTAAACACAACAAATAAAGACATTATGCATTTTAAAAATTTAACCTTTAACGATTTACCTACAGTTGTAGGTGAATTATGTAAGAGAATTGAAAGTCTGGAAACTGTATTGAAAAACAGTCTGGCAGTCCAAAACAAGGTCAAAGAGAACCATCACGTTCCTATGACGGTGGATGAAGTATGTACCTACCTTGGTATATCCAAATCCTCATTTTATTATAAGGTCAAGCATGGGGGCATTCCTGTAATCAAACAAGGCAAACATCTTTTTGTCTATCGTGATGAACTGGACAAATGGCTTGAGACCGGAAGAAAGGTACAGGTTCCACTGACTTTTGAAGAAGAACAGACACAGATGCTTGCTGCCACCCGTCGTAAGGCTAACCCTAAAAACGTGTAAAGCCTATGGACAAGACAGACATTAGAATTCCTACTGACGAGGAATTGACCGCTTATATGGAGGAATCTGCTGTAAGTGCAAACGGAGCTTATGAACAGTCACCGGTTGTATTGATGGTAGATGATGCCGCAATCGGTACACTGGGAAACTTCAGTGCCTCTATAGGCAAGGCCAAAAGCAAGAAAACTTTTAACGTTACAGCCATTGCAGCATCGGCATTGAAAAACGGTACTGTGCTGAAATACCGTTCATCATTTCCAGAGGATAAGCGAACTGTTCTGTACATTGATACAGAACAGGGACGCCATCATTGCCAGAAAGTATTGAAAAGAATCCTGCGCCTTGCCGGACTCCCGGAGGACAAGAATCCAGATAATCTGATTATGCTGGCTTTGCGCAAGTACGCCCCTCCGATACGTCTGGCTATAGTCGAACAGGCTATCGGCACAATCCCCGATCTCGGACTGGTGATTATAGATGGCATCCGAGACTTTCTTTATGATATCAATTCCCCCAGTGAAGCGACCGATATTATTTCCAGATTCATGCAATGGACGGATGATCGCCAGATTCACATTCATACCATTCTCCATCAGAACAAGAATGACGAGAATGCCCGTGGTCACATCGGCACGGAACTGAACAACAAAGCTGAAACAGTCATGCAGGTAGAAGTGGACAAAATGGACAGGACAGTAAGTGTAGTAGAAGCTATTCATATCCGTGACCGGGAATTTGAACCGTTTGCTTTCCGTATAAACGATGAAGTCTTACCTGAACTGCTGGATTCCTATCAGCCCCAGGAAAAGAAAATCGGAAGACCTGCAAAAGAACCGTTTGATCCGTACAAGGAAATTTCCGAGAGCGTGCATCGGGCAGCTCTGGACGCAGCTTTTACAAACGTCTGTATTACCCGTTATGACGATTATCTGGAACGACTGAAGGAAGGATATGCCCTGCAGGACATTAAGCTGGGACATAACAAAGCGGTTAAAGTTGCCACCTTTCTCAGTAACAAAAGGATGGTCATAAAAGAGGGAAAGGAATATAAAATCAATCCAGACAGCCATTATTGAATCCGGCTTTACTTTATTGGCAGGGTGTACATATTAGAATAAAGCAAAGTCATAAAGACGTTATAGGGAATATTCATCTTCTCCCCTTTTATTGGATAACCAGAATACTTATATCGTTTATGGTACTAGTAGAAATGCCTATTTCATTTGTATATACGACACGGCTTGCCGTGCAGTTTCAACAGGTATCTGTTGCGAGATATGCCAAGGTATAACCTCCACTCTGTTATGGTTGTACATTGGCGCTCTCGCCGGCTTAGCCACTTCGCCGGTGCGGTACTCGCAGGCTCGCACCTTAACCCGTTATAATATTAGATTTTCATGGAAAAAGAAATAATAAAACAAACAGAACAGAACGAGACTCCAGACAACAGGAGAACCGTATTTATCGGGGCCAAAGTCAGCCCCCGACAGAAAGAACATATCAAGTCACTGGCCGAACAATGCGGAATGACCGTAAGCGATTATCTGCTTGCGCGGGCATATAATTATAAGCCAAAGGCAAGACTCTCCAAAGAAGAAGCTGCACTGCTGCAGAATCTGGACAACTGCCGTGCTGACCTGGTGAAATACACATCAGCCCTTCATGGAATGAGTGCAAGCCAACGGCACACGATGTTCAACCAGATTCCATTTATGGTGAACTGGCTGAAGGAGCTTGGCAATGTGGCAGAAAATGTCTGCCAATTCCTAAATTCCGTAAAAGAGCCGAACAGTATTCCAACCAATAATAAAACTGAAGAATCATGATCGCAAAGGCTAAAGCAATATCGCATGGCATAAACGACATCCGTTATATTACTGGCGAATCACATAATAAAAAACATCCGGAAAAAATCTATCGGGTATTGGACAATATGATGCCATCGGAACCAGATGCAATGGGTGTCTGGAATTCCATGCAATTTACTCTTTCCCGCTTCCGTCCGGTGAAGAACTCAGTCATTAGAATTGAACTTAGTCCGTCACCCGAACATACCAAGGACTTTACCATTGAAGACTGGCAAAAACTTTGGCAGGATTTCACTAAAGAGTTTGACAAACAGGCGTTCAAAGACAAGGACGGAAAAGTACGAAACTGTCCGACCAATCTGGCCAACAGCAAATACACAGTCTGGCTCCATATGGAATCCAATAGCGGAGTTCCTCATCTTCATGCTGCTGTCTGCAGGATGGATGAAGACGGAAAGATTAACAACGACCACAATATACACCTTCGTGCCCAGTGGGCAGCAGAAAGAGTGGCAAAGAAACGTGGATGGACAACAGCAAAACAGGTAAGAAATGTCAACATGCCATTGGTTACACGGGATTGTATGAATGTCCTTAAATCCATGTCATCATGGTCATGGGATGAATACAAAGCAGCATTGACAAAGAAGGGATATACCATACATGAGCGAAAGGACGATGATGGTATTCTTCACGGATATGCTATCATGAAAGGAAAGACGAAATACAAAGCTTCCGATCTGGGTATTGGTAGAAACCTGATGGTTTCAAAACTTCCTGCCACTTGGGAGAAACTTCATTATAGGTCAGGTATTGCAGCGAACAACAAACCTAAAGACACTGATTCGAAACAGATTCAGAAGCCATCGGCATCCGCTGATTATACCAAATATAAGATCTACAATCCGAATACGGTTCCCTATACATTGAGTCACGAATGTCAGGAACATCGGTTCTATATTCCAGAAAAGGTACTCAACCATTTTAACGATGAATTTGATTATCGTTTCGTCTCCAATTCACAGGAGTTAACCGATATGGCAGTAGCAATATTTGTCGGATTGCTGGAAGTCCCCAATGCACCAACCGGAGGTGGCGGTGGTTCACAAAGCGAATTACCATGGAGAGATAAGGACGAGGATGATCTCTTATGGGCAAAAAGATGTGCCCGTGCTGCCATTCGTACCTTAGGAAAGAAACCGAAAACTGGATTAAAACGATGAGCTTATGAAAAAGAAATTTGATTTTACCGCTGAAATGAATGAAGCGCAGGTCCCCAAAAGTACTCCTCAGAATGAATATCTTGAGGAAGAAAAACGTCTGCTTGGTATAAACGTAAAAGAACTTGCCGAGTTAAATGACAATGTGTATGGATTGAGGACGGATCTTACCGCATTGGTAGATTTATTAGGAAAATACAAACTGTCTATTACTCAGGATACGCAAGATCAGGCTGTTAAATTTGGTAATACCGTTCTTGGCCGGTTTACTGACCAAATTGAGATCAAATGCACTGAGGCAGAACAAAGGATTGCTCAAATGGATAATCGTATTTATCTATCATATAAGGCATTTTATATTTTGATTGTCATTCTAATAGCCCTATCCTCTTTCTTGGTCTGTATGATAGTGGCGAATGTGGAATTTTTGCATTCTGGATTGGTCTGGAAGACAATTGCTTGCTGCGGATTTATAGCGATTTTGGGAATTATAATGGTGATGGTAATAATAAGGATTTTGGTGATGTAATAACGACCAAAGAAGTTTCAACCGACTATTCTAGTCAGTTGAAACTTTATATTATATGATTTTCATTTCAGAGAATTGGAACTAATTACACATTGAAGTGCATCTAGAAATTTGGCAGCATGAGCTCCATCCATTTGTGTATGGTGGAATTGAAATGAAATAGTCAGGTATTTCCTGAAGAAACGTTTTTTTATTTTTCCCCATATCAGGAATGGATTATTGAATATACCACTATACATACCAACAGCACCATCTATTTCATAATTTACAAGAGCAGAGGTACCAATAACCATACTTTCAGTTAAATCATAGTTTTCACAGTTTTCTCTTACCTGTTTGGTCAATCGGAGATAATCATTATTGAATTGAATCAGATTTTCTGAAAAAGGAATATCACAGGAACTTATTTCACCAATTCTATTAGCTACAATCGTATTCACGGCAATTGTATCATATTGAACCAATCTGTCACCAACAGGAAGTATATAGAATTCCTTAATTCCGGAAGCAGCTTTGCCGATACACCAACACATCAACATATTCAATTTTAGTCCTTTCTTTTTACTAGTTTTTACAAGTTTAGTCACATCTACTGTCTTGAAAAATGTAACCATTGGCATAGGTGCCTGCATCCACATCTTGTATGCATATGCTCGTGTGGTCGTTTCGGGATTTATTTCTTTTTTCATTTCTGTAACTTTAATTCTGGTACAAAAATAAAATGGACGTTTGAGTACGGATAGAACAAAAGAGACATTATAATGGAGTGGTAAACAAATCGGAATATGGCTCACATATTTCTTTTAGTGATAAGGGAGTATATCCGCTGAGTGTTCTAAATTCACGTATAAAATGTGACTGGTCTGAATAACCGCATTGATAGGATATTTGCGCTAAACTGATACTTTCAGGTTGGTTTTGCATAAGTTTAAGGGATTGCTGAAATCGTACGATTCGTGCATATTCTTTCGGATTCATACCGACCATGGCAAGAAAAACACGTTCAAACTGTTTCTTGCTTAGGCAGGCAATAGATGCCAGTTCAGAAATCCTAATATTAGGATTAGAATACATTTGACGGATAACTGTCATAATCCTGTCAATATCCTGTTCACGTCTTGATGTTGAATTGATTCTTAACTGTGAAATCAACCATTGTTCTATAAGATATATACAGAAGTTATTATCTTCACAATCCAAGACTCTCGCTGCAAGACAATTTAATTCCTTATTCTCCAATCCATAACCAGACACTTCCCTATTATAGAATAGAAATGTGGGAACATTAAGAAAGGTACTCATGGCATAAGGATGAAACACTGCAACAATCATCTCTACATTATCCGTAGCACTAATATGAGACGAGAAGTTAACTTGTCCACTAATAGTCAGTTTATCCTGTTTCGTACTTAATTCGGGAATATATAAAGCCGACTTTTTATGAAATATAATCTGAGGGCAACCAATTGGGAAGGTGTAGGTCTCGATCGGCCGATTACTCTCAAATATCCAATAGTATCTGATATAATCCCTCAACTGCTGGCATGGTTTATAAAATCTGAATCTACTTGTCATCGTTTTATAAAAGTTTATTTATTTTCCGAAATCAAAATTTAAGTGAAGGAGGCTATGGACGAAACCATTATTGGTCAAACGAAAAACCTGTTTTCAACGCTGAACCACTTAAGAAAATAAAGTCAGTACAGACAATCGACACTATTATCCCCCATAGCTCACCGTCATTCTGCGAATTGCAAAATAAAAACGGACTTTACAGATGGGCCTGTAACGATGCCCAACAGCTGGCAGATGTACAGCAAGAACGGGAAACTATGGACTGTACCCATCAAAGGATCAAAGAAAGTCAGACAGTTCCCATTGGTGCTATGGATACTTTTATCAAAGTTGGCACTGTTACATTGATGGGATTCTATTCAAAATTCTAGATATTATGTAGTTCCACGAAATCATATAACATTTAGCTATTATGACTTTTAAAATCCTTATCTATCCAACAATCCTCCAAAGACATCGTTTCACTTTTAGGCTGGACAGATTTATCCAATTTATCTACTTGAATAACAATTGGAAGATCTGCTATAATCCCAGATAAAACACATGCTCCGACTGGAAGTATAGGCAACGTCTCATAAGAAAGTTTATCAAGATATGAAACAGCTTTCTCAATCATTTCAAGATCCTTGTTATTAATCAAACGATGAATCAAATAGTTATGCAACTGCGAAATAATTGTAGCAGAAATATCAGAAGGACGTTGGCTGGCAATAGTCATAAACACCCCAAATTTACGGCCCTCTTTTATTATCTCTTCAAAAGTTTCTAACCTAAAATCTTTCCATGATTCACTTTCCCTCTGCGATTCATAAGATAATATATTGTGAGCCTCATCTATAATAATGTTTAACGACTTTTGTACTTTCCCTACTCTATTATTTTTGTGTTCTGTGTAAAGTTTAAAAGATAAAAGTAATGGAACAAGTTTTTTTATATTGATATTCGTATTATTCAAGTCAACCACAGCCATACATTCACCTTCCCAGAAATCTTTATCATCATTGATCACAAAAACTTTCTGAAAATCCTTCATCAATGCTTTAAGTTTATTAATTGCAGGATGGATATGTTCATTTTGAGCTCTATTATTCAATACATCCTGAATAAGTTGAATATAAAGATATTTTACAATTGTATCTATAAAATTGTCGGACTGAGTAAAAGAATCAACAGCTTTATATAATGATATATGCGAAATGTAAGTTCTCCCTTTATCACTGTTAAAATATTTATCTTCCCCTTGATAATTAGTATAATAACAAAGCAGTTTACCATTCCATTGTAAATCATACTGTAATCCTTTTTCTATTCCGTTCACATCTTGTTCAGAAGGCAAAATTTGCTCAAAATAATCCAGTAACAGTTTTGACTTTACAGCATCAGTCATACAAACAACAGATGTAACCAGCGCCTTTAGCTTACTTTTAATATACGCAATTGGAAAATCCATACTTTGGACTTTTTTATACAAATCCAAAGTCCTCTTAATAAACGGCTGCTGAGTTTTTTCAGTGGCACTTGCAAGTATATTGAATAATTCAGGATTAATCAAATCCTCTTTTTTCAAAGGAATTTTATCTCCTTTATCATCCCTTGTTGAAAGTTTATACACTCTTTTATGAGTTGTAATTACTTCATCACCGGAATATTCTCCGTTAAAATCATACAGTAAGAATCTTGCATTGCTTTGAAAACTCTTATTGTTATAGACTTTATCAAATAATTTCTTATAAAGATTGGCCAAAGTATAGCTTTTACCGCTACCTGTATTTCCCAATATACCAATATGGCTTGAAAACAGTTTATTGATACTAAGACTTATTGGAACTGTTTCATCATTAAGTAAATGTCCTAACTCAATAGTAAGCTCACCATCTTTGGCAAATTTATGAATTGTAGAAAATTCAACATTATCCATTAAAAGACATAAATTCCCAATAAGAGGTAATTCTTTAACTCCTTTATAATAATCCTTTCCACAGAAGAATCCCACCAATTTTACATTCAAAAAACGTGAAAATTCTTCTGACCTATTATGATATGCAGGATTAAACTCGTCAACTTCTTTTATATATTCTGACTCAACCTGACAGACTATCGTATCAAAACCTTTCAGAATTTTCAAGTAGCTCCCTACTGAAACATTCTTAATAAGGTTGCCTTGATAAATTAAATGTGACAGGTTCTTATCTCGATCAACCTTAATCCGGACAGTGCGTCCATCAACAGAATAAACTTCACCTATTCTGAAAATAGAGAGTTTCTGCAAATAATGTTCTGGAGAGTTATTCATAATAAATGTCAGATAATTGAAACAAGTTTATCAAATACGAAATCATTAATAGATTTAAAATCAAAACATTCAAGCCCGTCAAATTCCTTTGTATCAGGATTCTCCCTGACTGCAGCAGCTTTAAAATCCTCAGGAGAAATAATAGAAATATTATTATTGCATATTCCTTTCTTCCCCAGTATAGATTTTATGTCCTCTTTTGCATTCCCATTATATGCAAAAATAATAACCTGCAATGTTGGATTTGCATTTGCCGCTCTCATCGTAATATTTGCAATGTGTTCATCGGCAAAAGAAAAACCGGCAACAATGAGTAATGATGAACTTCTTTCTAAGGCATTGGAATAGATTCTCATTAACTCATAAAAATGATAATCAACCACAGTTTCTCTGAATTTTGCCTTTGTTGGATTAATCATAACCAGCTTTGAATAAAGCTGATTAAAATGATTATAACCTTCTTCACCATATAGTAAAAGCTTTTCTGAGGCTGCTTTTTCTAACTCTTCTATTTTTGATTTACCTGTTATTCCTATGAATTGCTCCTTAAACTGTTCATTTAACGCATCAGAAAGATTCCTTATCAATGAAAGTTTGGCATCATAAGTTATTTCAGAACCATCTTTTATCATCCAGTTTATAGAACCATGTATCTTCAACAAATTAAAAACTGGAATAGCCGAATTATTTTGATATAATGTACTTGACTTAGATTTTATGGTAGAGAAAGAATCTTCACTAAAGACTGGTTCGATATGCCCTTTAAAACCATCATTAAACTCAATCATGGTCTTTTCTGCGGCTTTCTCCATAAAATCATCTATGTTTGTAGTAAACAGATTGATTTGTTTATCAATCAAATTTACATTACGACGAGATATGATATGATTTATAGAATTCAGGAAGCGAACATACTCTTGAAAGGTTTTGTCATATTCACCCTGATTTCCTTTTATCTTCTCAGGTAAACAAGGCTCCATAACAGTCTCAACATACGTCGCGAACAATGAGGCTTTTATTATATTTTTCAGTTTATCCTCAATTTTCGACTCAGAAGTTTCAGTCAACAACTTCTCAATATTGCCCAATGTAGATAGATAATTGCGTGACAAGCCTGACCCATATAAAAAATTTATGTGAGACGACTGAATCAGTTGTTTTAAGTTTTTTATTGTTATATCCATAGTATTCATTTTTTATTCCCCCATCATAGATAGAAAGAAACATTTTTCAAAATATACTTCTACATACTCACATACAATAGGATAAACCATTGGATTTTCCAGTTTTAGAAAAATGACTCTTCTATTGCCATCCATCAAATCTATTTATTTCAAGCCTCTTACTCTCTGATCATACAACTCATTAAAGAAAATATTCTTAAACATGCCATTTGCACGATCTTCTGTGAGCTTATTGTATAAGTCAAGTTTTGAGTTGATAAAGTTAAGCAGTTCTTCGTCAATCTTTTCCTCAAACATTTTCTTTACGTCATCGCGTGAATTATCAGTATTAAAAAATCCCATCAATTCTTCATCTTCTATCACATGCTGGCGCATTTTGTTAAGTTCCACCTTATCTTCCTCACTAAGTTCAAGACCATATGTATCGTTAAGCATTTTTATGATATTACTTAGGAAATCCTTTTCATCTTCCGGGGTAGCAACATCACGACCGGCAGTCTGACCTTTCATTGCAGCATCACCGTCTGATAAGCCTATACTTTGTGAACCCATATACTTAATTTTGTAGCTGTCGAGCTGAACTTCATCAAGTACCTCATATGGAAGATTACATTTCTTATAAGGCATTTTCTTAAATACTGCAAGACAGAAAGGTGCAAGCTGAGCTAAGTCTACATCTTTAAATGTAATAATCTGACTGAGGAAATTGTATAGTGTACTAAATCGACGACAACGCTTACGAAAAATTTCCTGATGATCTTCATCAAGTATAGCAGAATCTGTAGCTCTATCACAAACACGGTCTATCACCTTGTTTACCTGCTCTTTATCAGTATTATCAAGAAAGTAATATTTTGCAAATTCACGAACATCTTCCTTTTCAAACACGTTGAAATGATAAAGTTCAGACTGCAACTCATAGAGTGAATTCGGATCAGTTTCATCGTCTTCTATCATATAGTTACGACCGTAATAGTGCTGAAAATCCTCCTGAATATCATCAGGTTTGTTAACGAAGTCAAGCACCATTGTTGACCCTTTACCTTTTCTCGTTCTGTTTAGACGGCTAAGAGTCTGAACAGTACTGGTGTCACCAAGTTTCTTATCCACAAACATAGTATGAAGATTGGGTTCATCGAAACCTGTCTGATACTTCATAGCTACAATGAGGATTCTGTACTTAGGAAGTTTTAATGCTTCTGGAATAGAAATAGTACCATCAAGGTGATTCATATTTTTCTCTGTATACTCTACGCCATCTTCCTCTTTGACTGTTCCGGAAAACGCTACAAGTGCTTTATATGGCAAATGCATCTCCTGCATAATCTCATCGAATTTCTTCTTATACCGAACAGCATGCAGACGACTTTTTGTTACAAGCATAGCACGAGCCTCACCATCAATTTCTTTAGCTGTCTGACTTGCAAAGTGTTCTATCATAATACGGCTCTTCTTTTCGATAGCAGCATCCTGAAGGTCTACATAGTTGGAAAGAAGACGTACAGTTTTCTTTTTCTCATACTCACTATCAACTACACCTTTAGCGGTCATCAACTTATAGTATCGCTTGAATGACATATAGTTTTCAAGTACATCAAGGATAAAACCTTCATCAATGGCTTGCCTCATAGAATAAACATCAAAAGGTTCTTTTTCACCATTGATATTCTCACAGAACAATTCTATAGTCTTAGGCTTTGGTGTAGCTGTAAAAGCAAAGTAACTAACATTTCTTTTCACGCCGGTACGCAACATCTCCTTTTCAATCGCATCATTGAGCATTTTCTCCTCATCAGTTTCATTTTCCAAATCCGCATCAAATTTAGCTGCTTCATCAAGAGACATAGCTTTACGCATCTGACGAGCCATATTACCGCTCTGACTACTATGTGCCTCATCTATGATAACAGCATAATTGCGGTCTGTATAATGTTGTACGATCTCAGAAATACTTGGAAATTTCTGTATGTTCACTACGATAATCTTTTTATGCTTCTCGATAGCATCCTTCAAGTCCTGTGCACTCTTCTTCACCTTACCATCTTCGCTGTCCATAATATATTCCACCTCACCTTGAGTAATATCAAATTGGCGAATGTTCTTACCAATTTGAGTATTCAATGCCAGACGGTCAGTAACTACAAATACAGTATCGAACATTGGTTTTGCGTCCGTGTAATGTTGAAACAAATTGCTTAAACGAAAAGCCAACCATGTGATGGTGTTACTTTTGCCAGAACCGGCTGAGTGCTCGATAAGATAACGATGGCCAACACCTTTTTCGCGCTGTTCAGCTAACAAACGACTTACAGCCCTACGTTGGTGATAACGAGGAAAAATAATAGCCTCGCTCTTCTCTGTTATAAGCTTACCGCTTTTCTTATCGTATTTTTTTTCTTCGTTTTCTTGTAGAAGAATGTAGTTTTGAATCAAGTCTATAAGTGAATCTTTGCGGAGCACATCACGCCACAAGTATTCCGAACGAACTGCATTTACCTCATATATTACCCCTTTGGGCGGTTTATTTTCAAAAAACATGTTGAATGGGAAAAAACGTGTTTTTTCTCCATTCAGACGTGTAGTCATGTAGACCTGCTCTGTACCACAAGCAAAGTGAACCAGAATACGTTTGAATTCCAATGATTTCTCGCCTTTCGTTTTTCTATTCTGCATGTATTGCTTAATAGCATTCTCATGCGTCTGACCGGTAAGAGCATTCTTTAGTTCGATAGTTACTACAGGCAGACCATTAAGAAAAATACAAAGGTCTATTGCCAAATTCTTATCCTTATTAGAGTACTTGAATTGACGCATGATACTGACACGATTCAAGTGATACAAACCTTCATGCTCTGTATTCTTACTGCTCACAGGCTTAGTGTACATCATCTTAAAGTTAGAATCTGGTGCAGAAAGACCATTTCTATCCTTCAATACACTTAGAGTGCCATAGCGTGATAATTCTGTGTCAAGGCGTGAAAATAAAGTTTTTTCAGCTTCAGTCTCACTTCCACCTTTAGCATCTATGAGCTTTTGGAATTCCTCAGGCTGGGTATCTTTAAGGAATGCTAATACCTCCGAACGAATCAAACAGAGATTACGGTCATAATCCGCAGTTTCTACTTGACGATACTCATACATTTGTTCGCCATTACGGTCAACAAGTGCTTCTCCTGCAATCGTAATAATTGGTTGAGAAGTAAGATAATCCACTATGTATTTTTCCAGATCAAGTTCTTTCGGTGTTCCTGGCATATCATTATCCATTTTTATTGTTCAACACTTTGTTTCCATTCTCTTAAATCAATCTTTCCTGTTACGGCTTCACTAATGATAGATTGCTTCAAAGCATTCAAGTCATTCAACTGTACCTCAAGAGATTTGATAACTGAATCTATTTTTGATGTCTTGGAATCGAGGTATGAGGCAATAGCTTGTTGCTCATGAAGAGGAGGAACTGGTATTTTGTGCTCTTTAATAATAGTTTGGCTTATATTAGGTTGTCCTCCCCCAACAGATTTGGAAATCAAAGACATCTTTGATGACTGCATTACATAGAAAGTGTATCTATTATAGATATTTTCCGTTATTGGAAGAACACAACAAGCCTGATTTGTAGTAGTATCAATACTGAGCAATCCCACTTTTCCAATTGTCGCTCCATACATAGCGACAACAACACTTTCACTTGGGTAAATCCTCATACCTCTTTCATTTACCGCCAATTCAGTAATATGCTTAGAAGTATCAGTTATTACGCCATCATTTAGATCACCAGTTTGCAACCAATTATATCCACCCTCAGAATAATAGTTAAGATTATTTGTGTCTGGAGTAGTTCCACTACCCATATTAGGATACAACCATCCTAATTTTGTACATTTCCACATTTCAGGAATCTCACCAATCCACTCAACGCCACTATCTTTCATCTTTACATCTGGATTGAGACCTTTGGTTACAGTTTCACTGATGATGCTCTGACGATAAGCCTTCAAGTCATCAATCTGAGAGTTGATTGCCGATACGGATGCATCAATCTTGCCTATCTTGTGGTCAAGATAAGATACAATAATTTGTTGTTCAGATAGTGTTGGTAAAATCAAAGGGAATTCTCCAATTTTTTCTTGTGACAACGAAGCCATAGTGCTACCACTAGAAGCAAGTCCTACATAGTCTTTGAATATCACAGATTGAAGAGCCCAATATACAAAATGGTTGTTTATTTCTCCTTTTACAGGACGTAATATAAGCAAATGACTATTTAAAGAAACTTTCTCAGGCTTTTCTTCTATTAATGCCAATTTACCTACAGTTCCATCTTTTGTTATCAACAAATCTCCCTGTTGAACATGGATTTCTGGAGCTTCATTAAATCTTTCTTCAGATATATGATAGCAGCGTTCCCAGCAAACCTTTCCATTGACAAAATCCGTTCCTGTAACCAAATATGGCCCGTCTTCAATGAATTCGTCTGCCTTTAATCCCTGCCAACCAATTCTACCTTTCATATAGAAGTAGTGCTTCATTCGAAGGACTGACCATCCTTTTGGAATATCGCCAATCCACTCGATACCAGAGTCTTTATATGCTTCGTATTTCTTCATTTAATCTGCAAAAATCGCGTTGATAAGTTCTACAATACTCTTTTCTTCCGGATGCTCTGGGTCACCAAACATTCGCGCATTCAACCGCTTTGAAATAACAGTAGATTCTTCGAGTTTCTGGTATTCATAGAAATACTGTTGGAAATTAATTTCGTAACCTATACGAGTCTTAGTTAGGTCGAGCCATGCTTCTTGATCAATGTGTGGTAACACTTCTGTTGTAAAGTACTCTTTCACATTCTGATCAAGACGGACTCGCTCTGTACTGCGTAAATTACTGTCAGGTTGCTTTACCCCCTTCTTGAGATCAAGATCTCCATTATCCTTACGCTTTGGCTGTTCTACTGTCAACTCAAGGAATCCAAAGTCCTGATTTCTGAACACACGGCTGAACTTTCCATTCTCGAAAGAATTATATATTTCCATAATTGCAGGAACATCCACATCCTCACGAATTTCATTACGTTTGTCACCAAGACTCTTCTTTGATGGAACACAAAAGCTAACAGCGTTAATGAGCTGCACTTTACCTTTACGACGTTCTTCTTTATTGTTGCTGAGAATCCATATGTAAGTACCGATACCGGCATTGTAAAATAGATTGGTAGGCAATGCTACTATACACTCTAACCAATCATTCTCAATAATCCACTTCCGAATATTACTTTCACCACTGCCAGCCCCTCCGGTAAAGAGAGGAGAACCACTGGTAACGATGCCGATACGGCTACCTTTCTCCGACATTTTACTGATCATGTGCTGCATGAAAAGTAGCTGTCCGTCACTTGTACGAGGCAGACCTGCATAGAAACGACCATCAGGATTCATGGACTCCGTTTGAATAAATCCCTGATCCTTCTTCCACGTAGTTCCATAAGGAGGATTGGCCATGATGAAGTTAAACTTCTCAGTTGGAAACTGATCATTGGTCAATGTATTGCCTAATTTAATATTTGATGCATCATTGGCAGTAATCAGCGCCTCACTCTTCGCAATAGCAAACGACTGGTCGTTGAGTTCCTGACCGTACGTCTTGATAGTTGGCTTGTTGCCATCTGTGCAAATCTCCTCAAGAATGTATTTCTTGCCAACGTTTACCATACCACCTGTACCACAGGTAGGATCATAAATGCTACGGATGATACCAGAACGATTCAAATCATCCTTTACAGGATTGAAGAGCAGAGCAGACATCAGACGGATTGCATCGCGAGGAGTAAAGTGCTGTCCTGCATCTTCGTTGTTTTCTTCACAAGCAATACGGATGATTTCTTCAAACACATAGCCCATTGCTATATCATCACTCACTTCTGGAGTGATAGACTTTACGGTACAAATTTCCTGAACAAGATTGTAGAGTAAACCGTGCTTTATAATACGTGCCAACGTACTCTCGAAATGAAAATTCTCCAAAATGTCAGTAACCTCATCATTGAAACCATTAAGATAACTCTTGAAGTTAATATCTATGTTGGCCGGATCATCCAATAAAGAACTCAAAGAAAAGTTTGAGGTGTTGTAGAACGGCATTGGCTTGCCATCAATAGCAGTTGCCTTGCGAAGTACTGGCACCAGTTTTTCTGGGGTCAGTTTGTCCTTAAACTGTGCAAATGTATTGCGAACCTTCTCATTTACAGGTTCAAGACAACAATCAATTCTTCGCAATACCACAAAAGGCAGTATCACTTGTCCAAGCTCATTGTGGCGAAATACATCACGAAGAACTACATCAAGGATATTCCACACGAAACTTACGTCAGGTCTTTTGTTTTGATTCATATCTTGTTCTTTTTCTTTTCCAGTTACAAAGTTATATATTATGTGTGCAAGTTAATTGCACTAATTTAAGAAAATAATCTATTATCAAAAAAATCAGTACTATTTGTTACTACCCTAATTATCATTTCTTCTTTAAGATTACCACTTTGATCCATTGGAGAAAGTTCAGGATTCAAAAACGATTCTTTACATTGTTCTTTAATCTTATGAATCTTGCTTCTTGCAGAATCATACTCTGTATCCCCCGATGAAAAAGGATTATTTAAATAGGTGACAATGTTGAAATCGTTTTCTCCATTAAGTTTTTTCATGTCCGAATCGTAGAAAGCATTATATGCTCTATCAACTCCAAACCGAAAGTAATTAGTGTACAAATCTCTTTTATGTCTAGACTTATCATAAACAAACTCTATCTCTATCGGATAGTTCCTCAAAGACTTAACATCTCTTATGAACTGACCTACTATGGTATCTGTATCAACAATATTTAATTTTGGATGCTGACAAAAAATCAAAATATGGAAAGGAACTTTTAAGTTCTGTGGCAATAATTCATTAAACAGCACTTTTAGATTGTTTAGTCCATAAAAGCCGAACCTCAATGCTGTTGTTTCATTTGTATTCAGTAGAAGATACCTATCGTTGATAACTATACTATTGATAGGAGGTAAAGCTTTCGGCAATTGTTCAAAATAGTTGCCCCATCCATTATCTTTAGTGCCATTAATTACATCATCTTTATCATATTCCCGAGGATACTCAAGACAAAAGTAATCATCTGACAAGCTCTGAGGACTCAGAGCCCATACTCCAAGGTATTCTCTAAAATTAATGACATCTTTTTCAGTCTTATTGAAAAGCCATAAAGCAAAGGGATCAAGCTGAGTACAAATACCAGGATTCTTGTATATCTGAGTTAGTCCAGAGATTGCACGAGGACGTGGAATGTCGTATGCTTCAAAAAACTTTCGGATATCACTTTCAGAATTGTTCCATTGTGTTTCAAATTCTCCTTCATCCATAATAAGAAGTATTTCTGCAAGATTGCGAAAGATATGTTTTAAAATCTTTCCCTCATGAAATTCTTTATTGAAGGAAAGTTGGATAAGTGCGTCCTTCTCAGCTACAATGCGTATTTTCTTATGCATATTAATTATAAATTACAGTGCATTCCAGTTAAAATCTTCAGTTTCCTTTTGTATTTTCTCTCTATTAGACAACTCTATGGCAAGTTTTCCTGCGGCATCATAAAAACCATTTCCGAATGAACGTTCAAACCTGCCGTTTGGAAGATATTTCATATCATAAGGCTGTTCTCCTTTTTCAACTGGAAAGTAAAATACCTTGAATGGAATGATTTCATCCATAGTATCTTCACCATACTCTTCAACTAACTCAGCTGCAATCAATTGAGTTCTACGAATCAGATATTCAGAATGTGTTTCCACAATGAGAGTATGCATATATGGATCGCAGAATGTTTGAATAAAGTCATTAAATAAGTCTGCTAATTTACTCTGAATCATTGGATGTAAATTCTGTTCAGGCTCCTCAATTATTATCCACCACGGCATAAGAGAAGATTTACTGCGATAACCGATTGTTGCAAGTCGCATTAGAAGTATGACAAGCTGAATACTTCCCATTCCCATGTCAGCAAGATGAATATCATCATCACCAATATCAACCTTTACATAATAACCTTCTCCATCAAGAGGAAAAACGTTTATATCTTCTCCTATTTCAAATTCTTTAAGCCACTTCTTTATAAAGCGATCTGCTATATCACCCGATTGTATATTTTCCTGATAAAATTCATGAACAATACGAGAATTTATATCTTGCTTATCTTCAATACTTAGAATAAGTTTCTGAGTAGCTGCATGTGCAGGAATATAATCAACATAGACATTACTTAACACTTTCTCAAGCTTTTCTGCCGCTTCAGCTATAACTTTCCTATTTTCATCAAGAAACTGAATCTTTGACACTTCATCATTATAACCCTTTGTATTCTTCTTCATCGAAATAGGAGTATCTGCTATATAAATAAACGTCTTAATATATTGAACGAGAATATTCTCACCAATACTATCATGGTAATATGACAAATTAAAAGTAACACTATCCACCTCACTTTTCTTATCCTGCCGCTTCTGTTCCAATAGTAAAATCCTTTTTCGAGCTATTAACTTCTGTAGTTTCTGCTGTTCTTCCGCAGCTTTTAAAGCATCATTATTACTTGCAGCTTGCTCAACTTCATTTTCAGTAATTGCTATTTCATTGTTTACCAACATAATTGTTTTCTGCAATTCCTCAGAAGAGCCATTGGTAAGTTTTCTACTAAGACTGAATGTCATAGTATTTTGGGAGAAATCAAATTCATAATCACTATGAAATGGCAAAGAAAGTTTTAGTTTCTCAATCGGAATAGAAACCTGACCTTCGCCCATAGATCCAGCTACTGTAATTTCGAATTCAAAGCCATTATACTCCAAAGCTATAGTAATTCTAGAATCGTCAAGCCAGTTGCACTTTGCCCGTTCAAAGGTTCCTATATGAAGATTATGGAAATCATTTGCATCAAAACGAAACATTGGTTTAGGAGCGATAAGAATAGATTGCATACCTTCTTTTGATGTAACATCTTTCCAACGAAGCGAACGAATATTATCAAGTGCAAGCATAATTGCTTTCACTACAGTTGATTTTCCTGCATTATTCTTACCAACAAAAATGTTGATATTGTTAAAGTTGAGTGAATCAAGAGACTCATATTTGCGAAAATTCTTCAGTCTGATATGTGCCATTTGCCTATATTATTTTATTTCGAATGCAAAGCGATCTGTTAACTGTGCAATCGAATTGTATTAATCAATATTTTTTTATCATTTCTTGAATTTTTTCCTTAATTTGGTTTCTTAAATTTTTTGGAGAGAGTATTTCTACGTCATCTCCAAATTGTAAAATAAGGGATTCAAGCTCTTTATTCGGTATTACATTAATTTGAACTATTCGCTCTTCTTCATCAATAATCGTTTGACTCCCATGAAGAGGTTTGGTAAGAACATACGGAAATCGCCTTTCTGAGAATTGCAACTTCACATTTTCCACTTCTGCATCCCAATTAATAGTCACTCCCACAATGTTATCAAGTTTCTGTTGCAACCGACCATCATCTTCTTCATATGGAATACCTGAGTCAGATATACTTTCTATTCTATCCAAAGGAAGATTAGATATAACACCTTTCTTACTTGTATTCTTTCCTAATAGGAACCATCTGTTATTAAATTGTTTAATCAAGTATGGATGAATTGTCCATATGTGTAATACATTATAATATGTACGGTATTCAATGTCTAACGTTTGTTTATAAAGAATCGAGTTGAATAATTTGTCAATATAATGCATGCCCTTTAGGGCAGGAACATGTTCAAAGTCTAAAATAAGAGTTGATGATTTCTTGAAGCCTCTTTGCAATTTGAATAACAGATCATCCATCCATTCAAAGCAAGGCATTCCTTTAAACCTTTCTAACATTGTAATTGCCTCGTTGAGTTTATTATACTCTAACTCCGATAGAAGCGTTTCATTAATGGTAAAATTTGTATCTTCATAACGGTAATAAACTTTTTTCCCATCCTTATGTCTAACAAGAGGAATACTCCATCCTGCTTCACTCTCCATAAAGTTAATATCATTAAGAATAGTGCGACGACTACATCCTATTTCTTTTCCACAATAATCATATATAGCCTTTGCACAAGCATCTATGAGATCATCAATATAATACCTCTTAAACTTATTACGAAAACATTTGTCCAATGTTTGGTACCTGATTGTTGGATATTTAGTATCTGCCATATTATTACAATCTTTTGAGCAAGAACTTATATAAATCTTGTGTTTCTTTATTTAATCTTTAATTGATTTTACAAAGGCTTTACCTTTCTCAGTCAGCACATACTCTCCTGTCTTACGAGAGTCTTGATACTCTATCAAATTAAGTTCCTCTGAAATAAACTGCTTAAGAATTCCATCAATTGTAGGCATTGATATTTTTATTGCATCATGCAAGTCTTTTCTTTTAGCTATTCCAAGTTCTGAAATCCTCAACAGAATGCTTTTATCTTATCTGAGTATATAAAATCATCCCCAATCAAGACTCTATCACCAAAACTCTCTCTACAAGGTATCTCAATCAAGAAATAACTCCTCTCTTCATTTGTCTCAATCACAGCAGGACCAGAACCATTTCTTCTTAGCTCGCCTTGTATGGTTGGGATACCGGTTCCTCTACCTTCGGACAACTGAAGTTCTTTGAGATAATCGCCCAAACGACGATTACGGTAGCGGCGTGACTTCAGACGTTCAGCCTTTTGGATAGCATCAATGCTGATGGAACGGTCCGGACCGGCATAACTAAGAATGGAAATCTTTTCTGGCTCAATCGTAATCTCAACCGGTTCTCGTTCTTGATAATCTCTATGATACAAAGCATTAACGACTGCCTCTTCAATTGCTTGATAAGGATAGTTGAAGAAGATTATAGATTCAGCCTTGTCTTTCTGCTTAATGATACGTTTCTTGATAACATTCGTTTTGATATAGTCCAATGCCTGTTTTATCATATCGGGAACAGGGCCAACAATCTTTGGAACCTCAATCATGTTATTGGGATTCTTAATGCAGCCCTCGGGAAAGATAACAATATCTACTTGTGTTGTCGGGAAAAATTTGGCAGGATTCTTACAGAACATCATAGCGGCCACATTCTTGACTAGTTGACGTTCAACGGGCCCTACCAGCAGGTCCATTTGCGACAACAACTCGAACAGGGACAGCTTTTCGAAATCAGCAACCAAACGACTGTTGACTGTTTGCAAGTAATCCAGAACCAAGGCTCTTGAAATATCTGTTATCTCTATACTCTCATTACCCCTTTCATCAAATGGAGTACGATTCGCCATCTCACGCAATTCATCCAAGACTTCACCTCTCGCCTCAATAGTATTGGTTCCACTACGAACATACCACTTACATGGCGACTGATTACTTGCTGTAACTCGTTCACGTACATTATAAGGACGGTTCACTCCAGCTGGCACCCAAATAAGCAAAACGTATTTCCCGTCAATCTCCTGCATGTCGATTCGTGGCAAATAAAATGGCTCAATCTTATGATTGAACCCAACCATATCACGTTGTATCTTATCAAGTTCCTCTATAGGAATACCTGTCACTGGCCGTTTTGCGATACCTGTGTTTTCTTCTTCTTGAACACCTACGATGATGTATCCTCCGCCAATGTTATCAAAATCATTAGCGAAAGCACAGATGGTGCGATAAATTTTATCTGGATTCCATCCTGTTTTAAACTCAATACGGGTGGATTCTATTTTACGCTTATGAAGCAAGTCTTCTATGTTTACCGGAATAGCCATCTTGATATACTTATTTAGATTTATCCTTTTCTACATGAAGCAATTCTCTTACATCAACATTCAAAAGTTCTGCTATGCGAAATAATGTATCCAAATCTGGCTGCGAAGCATTCGTACACCAACGGGAAACAGATGTCACATTTCTACCGACCTGCTCAGAGAGCCATTTTGCCGTTTTATTCTTTTCAACAAGGACTATTTTAATCCTATTCAATTGCTTCATAATTGAAATAATTTGTAGTTTAATGCAAATATATCAAAATTCAATGTGACAAGCTAATATTGTTCAATTTATTTGGATAAAAGAATAAATATATTGGATAACATGACTAATTTCTCAATAATACTCGAAAAGAGCTTCTCTTTAGATAATGGAATAATAACGGAAGATTATAAAATACAGAAAAGCATTAATCTATTTCTATTTTTATTACCTTTGTACCTAGGATATTAAAAACAAAGATTGTTCAACCTATGAAATGGCAATTGTGCATATAGCTGCGCATAATGAATAGCATTCTCAATTCAAGCTATTGTTAATATACAGGCTTATAATACAGGTCTGTGCTTCTTTATTTTGCCATTATATCAAATAATTACTTTACAAATAAGTTATGTCACCAGTTGACAGGACTTGTTGTATTTTATCATGTTGAACAATGAATTATACATATAAAAACATATGGCTCATCAACTTTCCGGTTATGATGAGCATCCTTATCGAACAACTTATTAATATAACTGACGCTATCTTCTTAGGTCATGTTGGTGAAATAGAATTGGGGGCATCTGCACTTGCCGGAATCTGGTACCTTGCCATTTATATGCTCGGTTTCGGATTCAGTATAGGTTTACAGGTTGTCATTGCACGGCGTAATGGCAAGCAACAATATTCAGAAACAGGTAGAACATTCTTTCAGGGATTGTTTTTTCTGTCGGGTTTAGCAGTTCTACTGTGCGCTATTTCTAAAATATTCTCTCCCATGATTTTGAGCAATCTGATTGCATCTGAGAAGGTATATTCTGCTGTTATAGACTATTTGGACTGGCGCATTTGGGGATTGATGTTTTCATTTCCATTTCTTGCATTACGATCTTTTCTGGTCGGTATCACACTTACAAAGCCCTTGAACAAAGCAGCCTTCACTGCTGTATTAGTGAATATACCTTGTAATTGGCTTCTCATATTTTATTTCGATATGGGAATATCCGGTGCTGCAATAGCATCTTCATTTGCAGAATTATGCTCATTGATAATATTGTCTATCCATGTTTTACGAGAAATGGACAGAAAGGTTTATGGTCTGAACTGGCAGTTTAATAAAAACATATTCCATCATGTCTGCCGTGTATCTATCTGGAGCATGTTCAATCCGTTTATTGGTGTAGCCTCATGGTTTGCTTTCTTCGTAGCCATTGAACATTTGGGAGAGTTGGAACTGGCAGCGACAAATGTCATACGCAGCATATCCACCTTGTTTTTTGTTATTGTCAATTCACTGGCAGCAACAACCGGCTCATTGGTAAGTAATCTATTGGGAGCAGGACAAAAGAATCAGATTTTCCCATTATGTAACCGGATTATCCGTTTGGGATATGCCGTGGGATTTCCACTTATTATCCTTTCTATAATCTGTTTCAATCTACTTTTCAATATTTATTCGGATAATGAGAGCCTGATGCAAATAGCACAGCTGCCATTTATAGTAGCCTTGTTGAATTATGCTTTTGCCTTACCTGGTTATGTATATATGAATGCTGTCACAGGGACAGGTGCCACACGTACAACTTTCATTTTTCAGACTGTAACCATTATAGCCTACCAGATTTATTTATGGACGATAAGCAATTTCAGCACATCCCTGTCTGTATATTGGACAGCTGAATACTTATATGTGATATTGCTTGGAGTGCTTTCCATTATCTATCTTAAATTCAAGAACTATTAATCATTTAAATCATGATGGAAAAAATATATCCTCGTACAGGAGATAAACAGACTGTTTACCTGAATACAGTTATAAAAGACCCGTCTATTGAAGTCGGAGATTATACAATCTATAATGATTTTGTATCCAATCCGCTACTTTTTGAACAGAATAATGTACTATATCATTATCCAATCAATCACGAGCGATTAATAATAGGTAAATTTTGCTCCATTGCTTGTGGCACAAAGTTTCTATTCAATTGTGCCAACCATACATTAAGATCTTTATCAACCTATACATTCCCTTTGTTTTATGAAGATTGGAATTTGGAGAAATCCAATGTTTCAGATGCATGGGATAACAAAGGAGATATCGTAATAGGTAATGATGTCTGGATAGGTTATGAAGCAATAATAATGGCTGGGGTACATATCGGAAACGGAGCAATTATCGCCACCCGAGCTGTTGTCACTAAAGACGTACCACCTTACACCATAGTAGGCGGTATTCCTTCCAAACCGATCAGGAAGCGTTTCAACGATGATACTATTCAAAAATTGGAAATACTGAAATGGTGGGACTGGCCGATTGAAAAAATCCGTCAAAAATTACCTTATATTCTCAACTGTGACATCGACAATTTGTTTGATAATAGGGAATAGAGAATTATTCAAATTAAGGATCTAGAAGAGTGTAATCTGCAAGAATACACTCCTTTAGGTCCTTTATATGTTATAATAGCAGTAGTTATATTACTTCCTCAAAAATAGCATCAATAATCTTATACTCCTTCAGAGCTATATTATAAATCATGGGAATTGTAATATGCTACATAATAATATAAAAATCAAAAATTACATTTTTTCTTTTATAAACTTATACAACAGTGTTGCACTACTAAATGAACATGTATTATGATATCCATCTGCTTTTTGAGGATTAGCAAAATCTCCGATACCTTTTATCCACAGAGCACCTTTCTGAGTTTTATTAGATAGTAATTTTGCAGTAAGATACAATCCAAAGCCCTCCATATCAAGCCCTTCTAATTTACGGTCCCCCTCTTGAAGTTCTTTTATAAATTCTTCTGATGTTACAACGTACGGACCACAACAAGTAGCAGATACCATTGGCATATATGAATCTCGTCCTTGAACTAATAAGTTAGCTTTTCTGACTTTACTCATCAAATATGGCTGAGTATTTTCGTCATCAATAAACTCTTGCATTTTTAAAGTTAAGCATGTAGGAGCTTCTATTTGATGAATTTCTTTTAGAAGGGTAAGCATTCCATCTTGATCTTTAAGCTTCCCTGTTGCATAATCTTGAATAGAAGAAGCGACTAATATATCACCCAATTTTAGATTCTTTGATGGGAAACCTGCTGAAAACCCCGTCATAAATACTGAATCCACATGAAATAGTAAATACATTAACGTCGTAAGTATTGATGTTGGTATTACTCCAGGACGTCCTGCCATAGCAGCTATAACTCTTACATTACTATTATTTATTGTTGTTATAGTTGTGCTCTTAAAGAGAAATGGAATATCCTCTTCTAAATATACGTTTTCCCACTTTGTATCACCTCCAAAGGCTTCTTTCAATTGCTTAAATTCTTCAGAAAGTGCACAAATTATACCGATATCATATTTGTTTTTATGCTTTAAACTATTTAAAACAGCATCTTTACATCTTACTGCATAATTAACAGCATACTTTACCATTCCTATCCATTCAGAGTCTCTTTGTCTACAATGAATAACACTAAAAAGCAAAGATTGAAATTCCTCTTTTTCTTTTTCATACGCATCTTCTTTTTCGGTTAATCCTATAATTTGAGTTGGCATTTTAATTCTATCTCCTGCGGAGATAATTTCTCGAATAAAACATAAACCGCCATTCTCATCAGGATCACCATCATTAAAAAGAGGTAGTACAAGATCAAGAAGTATAAGATCATAATATTCCCTAGTTACCTTAGAACGTCCTTCTGAAACACTTTTTGCCACAGCAATATTCTCAGGGCTAAGATTACATCCTTCTTCCAAGATCTTACTAATTAATTCTATTTTCTTTTCTGAATCATCAATTATTAATACTCGTATCATAATAATGTTTTAATATATTCTATTAACTGTTTTTTCCAATCACTCTTTTTGAAAGAAAAAAATATAAATCCATCATAACTATCTGGATTATCTTCTCTTAATTCTTGATCAAGAGCTTTGATACTTTTACCATCAAAACTTTCAAACATAGTTACAACCTTAACTTTTGTTTGAATATCTCGAAGGTACATTCCTTCTAAAATTCGTTTTCCCGCTAATGTTTCTGGAACGCCACCATTTTCTTCAACATTTACATCAAATGTAGACATTGTTATATCTAGTAAGATGAGAAAATACTCTTTGTGATTTTTGAATATTTCTTCAATTGCAGAATGATATGATGTTTTCCTTATAATTTTTATATTAGGAAAATTTGCTATAATTTCTAGACTTATTTCTTCTGCTTTTTCTGGCAAGTCTTCAACTATTAACATTTTCTTACACATATATCTTTAAGATTAATTAGAACCGACGCTTTACATTTTCCATTCTCTGCTTTAATCTCTAATCTGTTTTGATCACATCCTAGCTCTGCTTTTATTATTTTATTGACTTTGACAAGACCACTTCTTCCTTCCATTTGAAGTCTACTATCAGATTTTAGCATTTCCTTAAATCTTTCATTCAATGAATTCTCATCTTCTCTGACATTATTCTCAAATAGAATCCTAATATATTCTCCTTCATCAGTAACCTCAATTTTAAAAGGCCTAGGTGATTCAACTTTACTATAGCTAAACATATTATTATAAAATATTGTAAGCATATCTGAAATATGAATGACATATGCAGATTTCAATATTATTTCATTCTCAGGCCCAGAAAAATTAAGATCAACCAAAATATTTGGATACATTTTAGATGTAATAGACCAAACTGCATCCATCTGTTTAACAAGAGAGAAATCTTCAAATTTAGCATCTTGAAGATAAAACCAATTTTCAATGTGTGCTATTTTTTGTCTTGTTTCAGTCCTTGCACTAATTACGGCAGAACTTAAATCATCATAAAAATGTTTACCCTTAAATATCTGGATTTCTTGATATAAATTATCAACAAGTTTATTAAAAGTATCTTTTAATGAACAATTGATATTATTTCTG
>ENA-UEQJ01000241-UEQJ01000241.1-human-gut-metagenome-genome-assembly--contig:-NODE-241-length-44775-cov-9.442078_pt1 | contig 44775 bp, 32 predicted proteins | sample MGYA00242937_ERZ507938 | MGnify/ENA primary metagenome ERZ507938 (study PRJEB26167, sample SAMN06115437) | human gut metagenome | host: Homo sapiens | place: China:Gansu | collected 2015-07-03 | study...
CCAGTCTCCAGACCTGTCCTTTTAACACGAGGAACGGGTCGAGCATCAGATACTGATACCCTGCGGGCACCAGATACTGCATCAGGTAACCGATTCCATAACAGATAATCAGATAAAGTGTAAGATTCGGAATAGCATATTTTTCCAGCTTCCGTCTCAGTCCATTATGTTGATTCATAGGATAATGTTCCTTTCCTTCTATTATAGCAGACGCATTTTTGCACGCCGCCGTTTCGGGTTTTCCATAAAAATTTATGAAAGACTGTGTTTATGATATCATTCCAACAAAAAAAAGGCAACGATGTGCCTTTTTATTTTATCGTTTTTATAATTCTTTAAGAAATCAAAAATTTTCCACTTTGTACAAATTTTAGCAAATTTTTAGCAAATCACCGATTGAAACCTGAAAAATCCTGTCGTATAATGATTCAGACTCAAAAAAGAAGAACTATCACACATTTAATAGGAAGAAAGTGACAATCGCTTATGAATCAAATGCAATACACCCTCGGAATCGACATCGGTTCCACCACAGTTAAAATCGCCATTCTGGACGAAAATCACCAGATCCTGTTCTCCGATTATAAACGGCATTTTGCCAACATTCAGGAGACTCTTTCTGACCTTCTGAAAGATGCCTATACAAAACTCGGCAATATCACCCTGCATCCGATGATCACCGGCTCCGGCGGTCTGACCCTTGCAAACTATCTGCAGGTTCCTTTTGTGCAGGAGGTTATCGCTGTATCGACATCCCTGCAGGAGCTGGCACCCAAAACAGATGTTGCCATCGAACTTGGCGGAGAGGACGCCAAGATTATTTATTTCGAAAATGGGAATGTTGAGCAGCGTATGAACGGCATCTGCGCCGGCGGTACCGGTTCCTTCATCGACCAGATGGCTTCCCTGCTGCAGACAGATGCTGCCGGCCTGAATGAATATGCAAAAAGCTACCGCTCCCTTTATACCATTGCGGCGCGCTGCGGCGTATTTGCAAAATCTGATATCCAGCCGTTAATCAATGACGGCGCGACCAAAGAAGACCTTTCTGCTTCCATTTTCCAGGCAGTTGTCAATCAGACCATCAGCGGTCTTGCCTGCGGTAAGCCCATCCGCGGACATGTCGCATTTCTCGGCGGTCCGCTGCACTTTTTATCCGAACTGAAAAAAGCCTTCATCCGCACGCTGAACCTGGATGACGAACACATCATCGACACAGCCAATTCCCACCTTTTCGCCGCCATCGGTTCCGCCTTAAATGCAAAGGAGGATGTCTTTTACACGATGGAGGAAATGGTCAACAAGCTTTCCTCCGGCATCAAGATGGAATTTGAAGTAGAACGTATGGAGCCGTTGTTTGCCTCCCAGGAAGAATATGATGCCTTCTGCAAACGTCATGACAGCCACTGCGTCAAAACCGCACCGCTCGAAACCTATACCGGTAACTGCTACCTGGGTATCGATGCAGGTTCCACAACGACAAAAGCGGCCCTCGTCGGAGAGGACGGCTCTTTGCTGTACTCTTTTTATTCCAACAACAACGGCAGTCCGTTAAAGACCGCCATCGGTGCGATCCAGGATATCTATAAAAAGCTGCCCGCCGGTGCCAAAATCGTCCGTTCCTGTTCTACCGGCTACGGTGAAGCCCTGATGAAAGCCGCATTCTTGCTGGATGACGGTGAGGTTGAGACGGTTGCGCATTATTACGCTGCTGCTTTCTTTGATCCGAAGGTAGACTGTATCCTCGATATCGGCGGTCAGGATATGAAATGTATCAAGATCAAAAATCAGACCGTAGACAGCGTACAGTTAAACGAGGCCTGTTCCTCCGGCTGCGGTTCCTTTATCGAGACGTTTGCAAAATCCTTAAACTACAGCGTTCAGGACTTCGCCAAGGCTGCGCTGTTTGCAGAACACCCCATCGATCTGGGCACGCGCTGTACCGTATTTATGAACTCCAAGGTAAAACAGGCGCAGAAGGAAGGCGCTTCCGTTTCCGATATTTCCGCCGGACTGGCTTATTCCGTTATCAAAAACGCGTTATTTAAAGTCATCAAGGTGTCCGATGCTTCCGAGCTGGGCAGCCAGATCGTCGTTCAGGGCGGTACCTTCTATAACGATGCCGTACTGCGCAGCTTCGAAAAAATCGCAGGCTGTGAGGCGATCCGTCCCGACATCGCCGGCATCATGGGCGCGTTCGGCGCAGCTTTAATAGCGCGCGAGCATTACACGGATGGCTATCAGACCTCCATGCTTTCGATTGACGCGATCAATTCTCTGGAATTCGATACCAGCATGGCAAAATGTAAAGGCTGCACCAACAACTGTCGTCTGACAATCAACCGTTTCTCCGGCGGCCGTCAGTATATCTCCGGCAACCGCTGCGAGCGTGGCCTTGGCAAGCAGAAAAACCCGAACCAGGTACCGAACTTATTCGACTACAAATTAAAACGGCTGTTTTCCTATGAACCTCTGACCGCTGACCAGGCGCCCAGAGGACCCGTCGGCATCCCGCGCGTTTTAAATATGTACGAAAACTATCCGTTCTGGTTTACATTTTTTACAAAACTGGGCTATCAGGTCATCCTGTCCCCCGCTTCCAACCACAACATTTATTCACTTGGCATCGAATCCATTCCCAGCGAATCCGAATGTTACCCGGCAAAGCTTGCTCACGGACATGTGACCTGGCTGATCAAACAGGGCGTTCCGTTCATCTTCTACCCTGCGCTGTTCTATGAAAGAAACGAGACCCCGGATGCCAACAACCACTACAACTGCCCGATCGTTACATCCTATTCGGAAAATATCAAGAACAATGTGGAGGAAATTGGCCGCGGGGAAGTGAAATTTAGCAATCCCTTCCTGGCGTTTTCTTCCCTTGAAGTCGCTACCGAGGCGCTGATCAAGGAGTTTTCTGACATTCCTGCAGCAGAGGTCACTGCCGCAGCCCGCGCAGGCTGGGATGAAATGACAGCTGCCCGGGACGATATGCGCAAAAAAGGCGAAGAGGTCCTGGCGTGGATGGAGGCAAACCACAAACGCGGCATCGTGCTGGCAGGCCGTCCCTACCATGTCGATCCTGAAATCAACCACGGTATCCCGGAACTGATTACTTCCTACGGGCTGGCTGTCCTTACGGAGGATTCCGTTTCTCACCTCGGTCACCCGGACCGTCCGCTGATCGTTTCCGACCAGTGGATGTATCACTCCCGCCTGTATGCGGCGGCAGCCTATGTCCGCACCCGAGACGATCTGGATCTGATCCAGTTAAACTCCTTTGGCTGCGGTCTGGACGCTGTCACCACCGATCAGGTCAACGACATTCTCTCCGGCTCCGGCAAGATTTATACCTGTTTAAAGATCGACGAAGTCAACAACCTCGGTGCGGCAAGAATCCGTGTCCGCTCCCTGCTTTCTGCAATCCGTGTCCGCGAAAAGAAGCATCAGGAACGCAAGATCATGCCGACCAACTTAAACCGCGTCATCTTTACAGAAGAAATGCGCAAAGACTACACGATCCTCTGTCCGCAGATGTCCCCGATCCATTTCGATCTGCTGGAACCCGCTTTCCGGTCCTGCGGCTATAATTTCGAAGTATTAGATAATGATAATCGTCATTCCGTTGACATTGGCTTAAAATACGTCAACAACGACGCCTGCTATCCGTCCCTGTGTGTTGTCGGCCAGATCATGGATGCCCTTCTTTCCGGTAAATATGACCTGCACAAGGTTGCGGTTGTTATCACCCAAACCGGCGGCGGCTGCCGTGCAACCAACTACATCGGTTTCATCCGCCGTGCATTGGAAAAAGCCGGTATGGAATACATTCCGGTCGTTTCCATCAACATGGGCGGCATTGAGACAAACCCCGGATTTAAACTGGATGCAAACCTTCTGACCCGTGCGGCCTTCGGTGCAATCTTCGGCGATATTTTCATGCGCTGTGTTTATCATATGCGCCCCTACGAAAAAGAGCCCGGCTCCGTCAACGCGGTTCATCAGAAGTGGATAAAAAAGTGCCAGAATTTCCTGTCCACGAAAAAGCTTCCGAACTACTTTACCTTCCGCAAAATGTGCCGTGAAATAGTGGAAGACTTTGACCGTATCCCGATCACAGACGAGAAAAAGCCCCGTGTCGGCATTGTCGGCGAGATCCTGGTTAAATTTGCCCCGGCAGCAAACAACCATCTGGTAGAACTGCTGGAATCGGAAGGCGCTGAAGCCGTTGTACCTGATCTGCTCGATTTCATGCTGTACTGCTTCTACAACCAGATTTACAAGGCAGAGCATCTCGGCACGAAAAAATCAACCGCCAAAATCGCTAAGATGGGGATCTGGGCAGTCGAAAAAATCCGCGGTGCGGCAACCGATGCGCTCAAAAAGAGTAAAAACTTCACACCGCCATCTTCTATTTATGATCTGGTGTCCTACGCAGAGCCCATCGTATCCATCGGCAACCAGACCGGTGAAGGATGGTTTTTAACCGGCGAAATGGTCGAGCTGATCCACGAGGGTGTCAATAATATCGTTTGCACCCAGCCCTTTGGCTGTCTGCCCAACCACGTTGTCGGCAAGGGTGTCATCAAAGAGCTTCGCCGCCGCTACCCGCAGTCCAACGTCGTTGCCATCGACTATGACCCCGGTGCCAGTGAAGTAAACCAGTTGAACCGGATCAAACTGATGCTCTCTACCGCGCAGAAAAACCTTAAAAAAGAACAGAACCTACGATAATAAAATACCGGGCTTCTAATGTTTTGAACGCATTGGAAGCCCGGTATTTTTATCCTTTCCGCATCTGCCTCCGATAAGTGCTGGGCGTCAGATTCATATGACGTTTGAAAAATTTACAGAAATAAAACTGATCGGAAAAATGCAGGATCTCAGCTATCTCTGCGATGCTGTAATCCTCGGACAGGAGCATTCTGCAGGCCTGCCCTGCGACAAGCCGTTCCAGATATTCACCCGGAGAAATCCCGGTTTCTGCACGGAACCGGCGTGTGAGTGTGCTTTCCGAAACATGGAGCTGTTGTGCCAGCGTCCGCACATGTGTCGCCGCACTGACCGGATTCTGTGCCAGCTCAAACATCTGTCCGATTAAGGGGGAGTGTTCTTTTAACTCATCCCCATCCAACTTTGCCTGCTCCAAAAATCCCGCAAGGGTTTCCCAAAGCATTCCCTGCAGCCGGATTGCATCCGTCATGGTTTCACTCTGATACAGTCCCTTGACCCTCGCAATTTCCCCTGTCTGTTCTTTTCGCTCATACAGCTGCCGGACCCCATACAATAAATCTGTTCCATCGCTGCAAAGTACATTCAGATGAAAAAAAAGCTGTTCCATTGAGGACTCACAGAAATATCCAAAGGTCATGCCTGCCGGAACCAGCCAGACGCTCCCTTTTTTCAGGACAATTCTCTGACCGTTTACGGTCAGGATGCCCTCTCCGTCAACGATGTAATAAATGCGGGAAAATGGAGAACATACCTTCGGTTCCTTCCAGTCCTGCCCGACAATGGCATGTCCTGCATATATCATATTCAGCTCCAGATTTTTCCATATCCGGATCGCATTTTGATTCTGTGTGATCTGCAAGTTTTTCAGTCCTTTTCTATCTTTTTATCTTCTGTCCGAGCTGCGTGAATATTCCATATTTTTACATCCTTTTGCCATGTTCCTATTGCCCGGTATTTCTTACAATAATGCCATAAGGATTCATACTTTACAACACTTTTTGAAACGGAGGATTCTGCCATGAGCAGCTACAAAACACTTCCCACCCCCGGCGATACCGCATGGTTTACCCATGATCGCTTCGGCATGTTCATTCATTTCGGCTTATACGCCATGCCTGCGCGCCACGAATGGGTCAAAAATTACGAAGAAATCCCGGAAGATCACTACGATCTCTATTTTAAACACTTTAATCCGGATCTGTACGACCCGAAAGAATGGGCAAGACAGGCAAAAGCGGCCGGCATGAAATATGTCGTCATGACAACAAAACATCATGAGGGCTTCTGCCTTTTTGACACCAAATATACCGATTACAAGTCCACCAACACCCCTTGCGGCAAAGACCTGATCCGCGAATATGTGGATGCGTTCCGTGCAGAAGGTCTCCATATCGGTTTTTATTACTCCCTGATCGACTGGCATCATCCGGAATTCCCGATTGATCCCTTACATCCCCGCAGAGATGATCCGGACGCTTATGAGCAGAGCAAAGGCCGCGACATAAAAAAATATGCGCAGTACATGCGGGATCAGGTGACCGAGCTTTTAACCAACTACGGTAAGATTGACATTCTTTGGTTTGACTTCTCTTATTCCCAGAACAACGGAACCGGCGATAAAGCATGGCAGAAAGGCAAAGGTAAGGACGACTGGGAGGCAGAAAAGCTGATCGCAACTGCACGCGCCCTGCAGCCCCATATCATCATCGACAACCGCACAGAAATTGATCAGGATCTCTGGACACCCGAACAGTACGAGCCCGACCAGTGGGTACGCGATAAAAAGACCGGCGAACTCGTTACCTGGGAAGCCTGCCACACCTTTTCCGGCTCCTGGGGATATTTCAGAGATGAACAGACCTGGAAATCTCCCGAAATGCTCATCCGCCTGCTTGTCAATACCGTTTCCCGCGGCGGTAACCTGCTGATGAACGTCGGTCCCACCTCCAGAGGCTATCTGGATTACCGTGCGGAAGAAGCTCTGAAGGTATTCGCTGACTGGATGAAATACAACAGCCGCTCGATTTATGGCTGCACGATGGCAGAGCCAGCATTCAAAGAGCCCAGAGACTGCCGCCTGACCCAGAGTGAAGACGGCAAACGTCTCTATCTGCATCTGTTCGCTTATCCGTTCGGCTATCTGCGCGTTCCCGGTCTTGGCGGCAAGGTGGAATATGCACAGTTTTTGCATGACGGCAGCGAAGTCCGTTTCACCGACGGCACGGACTGCTTCTTCTTAACAGACGACCCGGAGGCTGCAAAGGATCTGGTCTTCTATGTTCCCAACGTAAAGCCCCATACCCTCGTCCCGGTCATTGAGATTTTCTTAAAAGACTGAGTTGGTTTTTTTTCAAATTTGTAGTACAATAAACAGGCTGATAGATTTTTTTCTGTCAGCCTATTTTCAATTCCTGACAACAGTTTTTTATCCGCTGACGCTTTTTCAAGCCGTCTGCAGAACGGAGTGTATCATGAAAAACTTCAAAGCCCGTCTGGCGGGAATCCTGGCATGTCTGCTTCTTTTTATCGTTCCACTGCAGGCGGATGCCGGATGGAACGCTTCCCCGCTTCCTGCCGCCTCTATCAACACAGTGTTCGGGGATTCCACCTACTTGAATCCGGAATGGATGACGAAAAAGGTGACCATCACTTGGAACGGAAACACCTGGATGACCGGAATGGATGCATTCAAGGATATGCCTGTCCGCCTGACCAACAATAACGGCGCGATCGACTGCACCTTTTTAAACACAGCGGTTTTCCAGTCCTTCTTTTCCGCAATCAATGCATCTATCGCCTCCATGACGACGACAGCGGCAGTTCCGGTATTCGATAACGGCGCCGGAAGCTATATCCGCATAAGTGGCACTCAGCACATGGAAGCAGTCTCCTCGATGCCCGACTGGCTCGCCCAGATGCTCCATAACCTGATTCTGACCGGACAGTGCACCGATATCGCGCTGGAATTAAACGATTCCCTGATGACAAAGGTACTGGACAGTGGAACGGTTTCCACCAGCCCCGACTTTGTTCTGACGGGCACCTGTACCACCAGCTTTCAAACGAGCGGGGCAAACCGCAGCAATAACATCGTTGTTGGTGCGTCCCGGTTAAATAATCTGATTGTCATGCCCGGCCAGACAGTTTCTGTCAGCGACACGATTCTGCCCAGGACCCGCGCAAACGGCTACAAAGAAGCCGGTGTCTATGTAAATGGTGCCCATACAACGGGTCTTGGCGGCGGTGTCTGCCAGATCTCCTCTACCGTTTACAATGCGGTAAAAAATGCCGGCCTTACCATCCTACAGCGCAATCCCCACAGCATGCCGGTAAGCTATCTTCCCAAGGGTCTTGACGCAGCAATCGCTGCAGGCTCTAAGGATCTCAAATTCCGCAATGATTACACAACACCGGTTGTCCTGTATACCGACACCTCCAACAAGCACCTGACCGTCAACGTCCTTGTCTGGAACCAGGAGCTTGCCGGACGCAGCTTTAAGCTATGGGCAAAACAGACCGGTGCGCTGAGCGCCGACACTTACTTTACGACCTATCAGAATGGCAAAGAAGTCAGCACGCAGTTTGTCGGCACCTCCCGCTATAATCCCTACCGCGAAGCAGTAAACGACGACTGAGCGGCTGACGCAAACAGCCGGGCGTTACTAAAAAACGTCCGGCTGTTTATATTGCAGCGACCGTACAGACGCCAGCACCCTTAGATGATGATACACACCATGCCGCCCGTCGAATCGTTGACGATCTTTTGCATCGTATCCTGCAGCTTTTCCTGGCTTTCTTCCCCGATCATAGAAATCTTTGTACGAATACCATCGTTGACCAGCTGCTCCACAGTTTTTCCGAAAATATTCGTTTCCCAGATGCCGTCCTGTTTTCCCGTCTCATCAATATAACCGATCAGGTCTTTCGCCTGCTGCTCTGTCCCGACGATCGGGGCGATTTCCGTCACAACCGTTGCGCGGATAAAGTGTAAAGACGGACTTTCTGCACGGATTTTCACTCCGAACTTGTTTCCATGCCGGATGACCTCCGGCTGCTCCAGATGGATTTCCTCCCGGCACGGCAGCACCACTCCATATCCCTTTGTATGCACCGCCTCCATCGCAGACGCAACGCGGTCGTATTCCTGTTTTCTGCCGGAAAGCACGCGCAGTGTGTGCAGAAGCTCCTGCGCATTCTCAATTTTTTCCCCCGCATATTCACTGAGCATTTCGTAATAATAGCGTTCTTCGATGTCTAAAAGCACCCGCACGCAGCCGTCCGCGAGATCAATCCGTTCCGTCATACATCTGCGGACATACTCCGAGGAAAGGACGATCGGATGCTCCGCCACGTCGCGGATCGTGCGAATTTTCCCGGTCAGCTCCCGAATTTTTTCGATCAGCCCGGTCTTTAACGGATGGGAAAACGGAAGCATTTCGACCCATTTCGGCATGTAAAATTCCACACGGCTGACCGGAAATTCATAGAGAATCTGCTCCATGATCTGCCGGATATCCTCTTCCGAAAGCTGCGCACAGTTGACCGGCATCGCAGCGACGCTATGCTGTTTTTCAATCCGCTCTGCTGCCTCCCGTGCGGTACGGCTTGACGGATGCGAGGAATTGACGAGCACCAGAAACGGCTTATGCAGCTTTTTTAATTCCGAAATCGCCTGATTTTCCGCATCCAGATAGGTTTCCTGCGGCAGATCAGAAAAGCTTCCGTCCGTCGTCACAACGACGCCGATCGTCGAATGGTCAGTGATAACTTTTCTTGTGCCCAGCTCTGCAGCCTGCGTAAAGGGAATCTCGTGATCGTACCACGGCGTTTTAACCAGCCGCTCTGCACCATCCTCCAGATGCCCTGCAGCGCCCTCGACCATAAAGCCTACGCAGTCCACCAGACGGACGCGGATCGTAACCTCTCCCGCAAGCTTTAACTCTACCGCCTCCTGCGGGATAAATTTCGGCTCCGTCGTCGTGATCGTCCGTCCGCCTGCGCTCTGGGGCAGCTCATCCTGTGCCCGCGTTTTCTGTGCTGCATCTTCCATATAAGGAAGCACTGCAACATCCATAAACCGTTTAATAAAAGTCGATTTCCCGGTACGCACCGGCCCTACCACTCCTATGTAAATCTCCCCGCCTGTCCGCTTTTGCATATCGCGGTATAGATTTTGTGTATCCAAATGATCCGACTGCAGATTTTCCATATAAAAAATCCCCTTCCGTCTGTGCTGTTACATGATATGCACCGGAAGGGGATTTCATTCATTTCCTTTTTGTAACTGTTCAGAGCCAAGTAAAACTTCAAAAAACAGGTGTAAAATGCTTGCATTTTTATAACTGTTTTTGAAATTTTATTTGGCGGATACGCCACACCGACGAAATGCGTAGCATTTTGGAGGTTGGCTCTGAACCGTTACTCCTTTTTTCATTATCGGAACGCCAAAACAGCCGGTTTTACGCCATTACGATCTTCTTAAAGCTCTTTTTGCCACGCTTTAAGGTGATGCCTTCGCCCTGCAGATCTTCTCCCGCGTACTGGGTCTTTACGTCTGTTACCTTTTCGCCGTTTACAGATACGCCGCCCTGTTCTACGCTGCGGCGTGCTTCGGAACGGGATGCGGACAGACCGGATTTTACCAGCAGTCCTAAAATATCGATGCTGCCGTCCTGTAAATCTGCCTCCGTCAGTGTTGTGGTCGGGATCTCTGCATCTGCGCCGCCTGCAAACAGTGCCTTTGCACCGGCTTCTGCCTTGTCAGCCTCTTCCTTACCGTGTACCAGCTCGGTCAGCTCGTGAGCCAGGATTTCCTTTGCAGTGTTTAACTGGCTGCCTTCCCAATGCTCCATCTCCAGGATCTGCTCGATCGGCAGGAAGGTCAGCATCTTTAAGCACTTCATAACATCTGCATCGGAAACGTTTCTCCAGTACTGGTAGAACTCGAACGGGGAGGTTTTATTGGGATCCAGCCATACTGCACCCTTCTGGGTCTTGCCCATCTTCTTGCCCTCGGAGTTTAACAGCAGGGTAATGGTCATCGCATATGCGTCTTTTCCCAGCTTTCTGCGGATCAGCTCCGTGCCGCCCAGCATATTCGACCACTGGTCGTCGCCGCCGAACTGCATGTTACAGCCATATTTCTGGTACAGCATGTAGAAGTCGTAGCTCTGCATGATCATGTAGTTGAATTCCAGGAAGCTCAGTCCCTTTGCCATACGCTGTTTATAGCACTCTGCACGCAGCATGTTGTTAACGGAAAAGCATGCGCCGACCTCTCTGAGCAGCTCTACATAATTCAGCTTCAGAAGCCAATCCGCATTATTGACCATCAGTGCTTTTCCATCGGAAAAATCGATAAAACGGCTCATCTGCTGCTTGAAGCAATCACAGTTATGCTGGATCGTTTCCGGGGTCAGCATCTGGCGCAGATCACTTCTGCCGGACGGATCACCGACCATGCCGGTACCGCCGCCGATTAAGGCGATCGGCTTGTTGCCTGCCATCTGCATCCGCTTCATCAGGCACAGCGCCATGAAATGACCGACATGCAGGCTGTCTGCAGTAGGGTCAAAGCCGATATAAAAGGTCGCCTTACCGTTGTTGATTAACTCCTTGATTTCTTCTTCGTCTGTCAGCTGCGCCAGAAGTCCTCTGGCTTTGAGTTCGTCAAATACTGTCATTTTCGTGTTCCTCCTGCTTTATCAAAGTTTCCTATAGGATAATAAAAAGGCCCTCATCCTGTAAAAGGACGAGGGCCAACGCTTCGTGTTACCACCTTTTTTCACAGACAGCTCACACTGCCTGCCTCATGAAGTACGGCTCCAAATATGCTTCTGATACAGATTCAAAGCGATACCCCTGCCTGATAACGGCTGCATACGCCGCTGCAGCCTACTCCGTAACAACCGTTTTGGTGCAGAACTCCGGGATGTATTCGGACTGTCATTCCCTGCGCCTCTCATCAGCCGGCTGCTTTCTGTAGGTTCCGTCTCAGTCTTACTCTTTCCCATCTCAGTCTTTTTGTTATAACAACAGAACATTTCTTCTGTTGTTTGCTTCATTGGTTCGGATTGTAGCACAGTTTCTTTCCGGCTGTCAAGCCCCTGTTCCGAAATTTCTGGAATCACCCCTCTGACGTTCCATCCACCAGCGTATCGAAGACGAAGCTGTGTCCGTGATCCTCTGAGCGGTACCGCGCCAGATGCAGGCTGTCGCCGCCGTCATAATCTCCGTCCGCGCCCTGTCCGCACAGCACATAGATCACGCCGTCTTTTTCATAAGGCATCCTGGGATAATCATAGGGCGCGATGATATTTCCAATGCTGTCCGTATAGGTTTTGTGAGCAAATTCTACCTGCTCGTAATGCTTTCCTCCGTCTTCCGTCACATATAACACCGCGGCATCCCCACCGTTGTGGGAAAGCGTCGCAAAGCCAAACATTTCATCGAGAAATGTAAATTCTACGCTGCCGCCCATCTGTCCGCCGAAGGGATCGCTGCTGACTACCTGCCAATGCGCCCCGCCGTCCGTGCTTTTAATCAGACCATAAAACCGACTGCCCAGCGCCGCATCCTCGACGATCATCTGATATCGGATCTTCGTGCCCTCTACGGAAGCCTCTGCCTCGCTCTCGCTGTGCAGCCAACCGGCATCCGCACCTTCGTCCCAGCTCTCTTCGTCGTTACTCTGGCTGCCTGTGCCGGCATCCGTATCCTCTGCATCCACACCAAATGCCGCATCAAAGGAGCTGTCCGGATTTTCTGTCCAGGTCGCCTGTTCAAGATCCTCTGCTCCTCCGACATCAGACCAGTCTCTGTCGCCGTCTACATCTCCCTGTCTGGAAAGAATAATCGGTTCTTCCTCCAAATCAGCCTTACAAATCGTCATGCTTCCGCTGCCGATCAATTCACTGTCTCCCCAGACGCAGTCTTTATTCAGCACGACAAAGTAATCCGCCTGCGTTCCGTCTTTCAGAATCATTCCGATCGTACCATAGCGTTCGCATTCCGGCTCTCCGTACCAGGAGGTCACCGTTTTCCCGGAAAGTCTGACCCAGGCGTCCTTTACCGCATCCTGACCGCCGACGCTGAGGGTCCATGTCTGTCCATCTGCGTCCGTTCCTTCCCAAATACCGTGCATCGTGCTGAGGGGATCCACATAGGCGATATCGTCCATGCTGCGGCTGCCATAGGTCGCAAGATACGCCGCCGGGTTGCCGTCCGTATCGGTTCCGTACAGTGCACAGGCATCCTCTTGCAGCCAGCGGCTGTTTACCTTGCTGTCTGCTGTAAAAGGCAGAAGCTCTTTTTGATACCGGAAAAACCCTTTATATGGGCGGTTTAACATCAACTGTCCGGTTTCTTCGTCTTTTTCCAGGATCACCTGATAATTTCCGGCAGGGGAGCGCAGCACCTGAAGCTGTCCGGCTTCAGACAGTCCGCTGCAGACAACGACTCCGATGCCTGCAACGATAACGCACCCTATCGCCGTTATTTTCTTTTTGCCCGACGCCGGAAGCTGACAGAGCACCGCAAGCACCGTAAAAACCACTGCCCCGGTCAATATTGCCGTCTGCATCCAAGGATACATCCACTGATAGCCTCTCGGCAGGATGATTTTTTCATATCCATATTCTACGATGAGGCAGGCAATGGCTGCCAGAGCAGCACACACGGTTCCTGCCAGCCAAAGCCTGCGGTTTTTATTCTGTTTCATAAATAAAATCCTTTCGTTTGCCATAGGCGGAAACCCACTACCTTTAGGTGGTGGGAGGAGCCTTGTAAATCTTTAATCGTTAACCCTGATTCTCAATATATTTTTGTATGGTAGTTGACGATACTTCTCCAATGCTGCAAGCAAAATATCCGTCTGACCAAAATATTTTTTTCTTCCAATACTGTTTAGACAGAAACGAACCATATTTGTGCCATAAATAATACGTTGTTTCTTGTTTTACAATTTTGACAATATCGCAAACCCTATCTGTTGTATCGTAAATTAATAAGAAATGTATATGGTCTTTGTCGGTTTCTATAGCAATAATTTCGTAGCCATAAGTATTAGCAATATCGAAAATCTTTTGTTTAACATCATCAGCGATAGAATCTTTGAGTAATTGTTTACGATATTTGGTTACTAGAACTACATGTACTTTAAGGCTGTATTTCCGTCTGTTATGACGATTGTATCTATTATCCATAATTCACGTCACCTCAAAACATTGACTTTCACTAATTATTATTATATAATATATTTAGTGAAATATCTATGAAAGGAGTACATATATGGAACAAATGACTATTACAGCTAAAATTCAAATAGTCGTAGATGAAACAGATAAGGTTTTGCTTGATGAAACTATGTCTGTTTATCGTAATGCCTGTAATTATGTTTCAGACTATGTGTTCCGTACTCATGACTTAAAGCAGTTTTCGCTCAATAAGGTTTTGTATTCTACTTTACGGGAAAATTTTAACCTTAAATCGCAAATGGCTCAGTCTGTTTTGAAGACTGTTATCGCCAGATATAAGACCATTCTTGAGAATCAAAACGAATGGATGAAACCCTCGTTCAAAAAGCCTCAGTATGATTTGGTTTGGAACAGAGATTATTCCTTAACACAAAACTGCTTTTCAATCAATACGCTAAACGGTCGTGTGAAGTTATCTTATTTTGCAGACGGAATGTCTAAGTATTTCGACCATACGATTTATAAGTTTGGTACAGCTAAACTTGTAAATAAGCATGGCAAGTATTATCTTCACATACCAGTAACCTACGATGTCGAAGAAAGTAATGTTTCTGACATCTGTAATGTTGTGGGTATAGATAGAGGTATTAACTTTGTTATTGCCACTTATGACAGCAAAAACAAGTCTGGATTTGTTAGTGGTAAGGCTATGAAGCAAAAACGTGCTAATTATTCCAAACTTCGTAAAGAACTCCAAATGCGACAGACCTCATCTTCAAGACGAAGAATGAAAGCGATTGGTGGGCGAGAAAACCGTTGGATGCAGGATATGAACCATCAGGTGTCAAAGGCACTCGTTGAAAAGAACCCAAAGCACACGCTCTTTGTATTGGAAGATTTGTCAGGTATTCGTAATGCTACAGAACGTGTTAAAACAAAAGACCGTTATGTTTCTGTATCATGGTCTTTCTATGACCTTGAGCAAAAACTAATCTACAAAGCAAAACAGAATCAATCTTCTGTTATTAAGGTAGATCCTCGCTATACAAGTCAGTGTTGCCCTTGTTGTGGACACATTGAAAAGGCTAACCGCAATAAGAAGATGCATCTGTTTACTTGCAAAAACTGTGGTTATAAATCTAATGATGACCGCATTGGAGCTATGAATCTGTATCGTATGGGAATAGACTATCTTGTAGATAGTCAAGTACCTAATACAGTTGTAACAGAGTAAACTCTGCTACAAAGGGTGTTGTCAACCATCCTATGATGTAACGCCACTTTAGATAGCAGTATCTATTGGGGTTAAAGGTCGGAGGTGTAAACCGTTAGTACGACTGGGCAGTTACAAGCCCATGACCTTTAGGTCGTGGGTAGTTGACACAAAAATCTCTCCGGTAATGTCACTTTAAAATCTTTTGCCAGCACGCGAAAATCCTCTGGCGTAATCGTCTGAAGCTTGTCCGAAACCACCTCGGTCGGATGATAATGTCCATTGTCCATCAAGCTGATAATACCGTTTTTCGCCGCATAATTCAAGCAAAATTCGCTCGAACCGAACGTATAGGATTCCAGGCCGATGCCAAACACCTTGGACTCGAGGCACACATAAACCTTGGAGCGGTCATACGGAATCGATAAAATCTGATCCAGCGAATCCTTAAAACGTGCCCGCGGTCCGAGTCGGTCTGCCGGAATATCCTTATAGCCGTCCGGAATCCAGATGTTCATCACACAGGACTGCCCCAGTTCTTCTGCAAAATACCGGGAAATGCGGATACATGCCTGCCCGTGTCGAATCCAAAACCGGCGAATTTCTTCGTCCGGGCTGGATAGCGTAAGCTTTGCTGCCTTTTCATGGGAGAAAAAAGTTGGGTTAAAATCGATTCCCATGTTTCTTTCTTTTGCATACTCGACCCATTTGTGATTGTGCTTCTGAAATGTCTGTGCTACAATAAAATGCGTATGGCCTGAAACAATTTTTTATACCGGAGGACGAAAATGAGCGGATTTTTTGGAGTAGCATCAAAAGAAGACTGTATTTTTGACCTGTTTTTCGGAACGGACTATCATTCCCATCTGGGAACAAGGCGTGCCGGAATGACGGTTTATCACCAAAAGGAAGGCTTTCATCGAGCAATTCACAACATTGAAAACACTCCTTTCCGAACCAAATTTGACAAAGACTTGAACAACTTAAGCGGACATCTCGGAATCGGCTGTATCTCCGACTATGAGCCTCAGCCCCTGCTGATCCGCTCTCACCATGGCACATATGCAATCATGACCATCGGCAAAATCAACAACATCGATACGATCGTCGATAAGATCATGAACTCATCCCCGACCCATTTCTTTGAATTGAGCGGCGGTGAAATCAACGCAACCGAAGCCGTTGCTGCTCTGATCAACCAGAAAGAAAACCTGATCGAGGGCATTCAGTACGCGCAGGATATCATCGACGGTTCCATGTCGATCGTCCTTTTAACCCCCAAGGGAATCTACGCAGCCCGCGACAAGCTGGGACGTACCCCGATTTCCCTCGGACGCAAGGAAGGTGCGCACTGTCTCGCTTTTGAAGGATTTTCCTATTTAAACCTCGGCTATCAGCCACTGCGGGAGCTCGGTCCCGGTGAAATCGTTATCATGACTCCTGAAGGGGTTCGTACACTGGTTGCGCCCGGCAAAAAAATGAAAATCTGCACATTCCTCTGGATTTATTATGGATACCCCTCTTCTACCTACGAGGGAATCAGCGTGGAGCGCATGCGTTATAACTGCGGCGCTGCTCTTGCAAAAAGAGATGCCGGCACGATTCATCCCGATATCGTCGCAGGCGTACCGGATTCCGGCGTTGCACATGCCATCGGTTACGCCAATGAATCCGGTATTCCCTATTCCAGACCGTTTATCAAATATACTCCTACCTGGCCTCGTTCCTTTATGCCCACCATGCAGAGCCGCCGAAACCTCATCGCAAAGATGAAGCTGATCCCGGTCCATGATCTGATCCAGGGCAGGAGCCTGCTGTTGATTGACGACTCCATTGTCCGCGGTACGCAGCTGCGGGAAACAACTGAATTTTTATACCAAAGCGGTGCAAGAGAGGTACATATCCGTCCCGCATGTCCTCCCCTGCTCTATGGCTGTAAATACTTAAACTTCTCCCGTTCCTCTTCGGAGATGGATCTGATCACCCGCCGTGTCATTCAGGACATGGAGGGCACTGATAAGTATCCGAACCTCGAGGTTTATGCAGACCCCGAATCCGATCAGTATCAGGAAATGATCCGCCGGATCTGCAGCCAGTTAAAGTTCACAACCCTGCGCTACCACAGGCTCGACGATATGATCGAATCTGTTGGCCTGGACAAAGACAAACTCTGCACCTACTGCTGGGATGGTCGAGAATGAAGCAAAAAAGAGAGCCGTAAGGCTCCCTGCTGGTAAGACAGTAAAATCGAATTTCTTGGAACAGGCATGATTTCGGTCATGCCTGTTCCGCTTTTAGCAGCTCATCCACGGGAATGTAGCCCACAAGGTCGTACTCAATATGTACCTTCTGTCTGCGCTTTCCACTGGATTTGTCCGGGGCATCTACATAGACTGCCTTGACAAGCTCTCTGAGGGCATAAGAGGTCAGTTCCGTGAGAGTGCTGCTCCTCTTTACCCGCTGAACAAACTGCTCTATATTCTCTGCCTGTTGTTCCTGTTCATGGATTTGCTGTTGCAGATTCTTGACCTCGGCTTTGAGGTCTTTCTGTTCCTCGGTGTAGTTCTTGCTCATCATGGCAAAGCGTTCATCGTCCAGCCGACCGGCTACATTGTCCTCGTAAATGCGGATGAAAAGACGGTCAAGCTCTCCCATTCGTTTCTCAGCCTGCGTCAGCCGTTTCTGATGCAGCCGCAGCGATTCTTCGCTCTGCATACGGAGCTTTTGCTCCATTTCGGAACGGAAATAAGCCTCATAGCGAGTGACACCGATATGACCTCCTGAATGTGCTTCCAGACGATCTGTTCCAGTACAACGGCACGGATATAATGTCCGCTGCACTTGTCCTTATTGACACGATGGGTGGAGCAGATGAAGAAGTCCTGCCGCTTTTCAAAATAGCTGGTGGTGGAGTAGTAGAGCTTCTGCTTGCAGTCGTTGCAGAACACCAGACCGGAGAACATATTGCTCTTGCCCGTTGCCGTTCTGCGATGCCGCTGCTGCCTGATCTCCTGCACCTTATCAAAGACTTCCAGAGAAATGATTGCCGGGTGGGTGTTATAGAAAATCTTGCGATTCTCCATCGGATTCTCCCGCTGCTTCTTATCCCAGATGGAGTTGGTGTAGGTCTTGAAATTGACCGTGCAGCCCGTGTACTCCATGTATTCGAGAATATAAGCAACGGTGCTTTCGTGCCAGCGATACTCGTTCTCCGGGGTCTGATGCGGTGTTTTTCTACCCTCCCGCTGCTTGTATGCGGTGGGGTTCAGCACCTTCTCCTTTTCCAGCAGGGCTGCGATCTGACTCGGTCCTTTTCCCTCCATGCAGAGTGCAAAGATCCGCTTCACGACCTGTGCAGCTTCCTCGTCAATCACCCACTTCTTGGGATCGTTAGGGTCACGCTTGTAGCCGTAGGGAACGTTGGTGGTCAAGCGCTCTCCACGCTCACCCTTTGCCTTGTTGACGGCACGGATTTTGCGGCTGGTATCCTTGGAATACCACTCATTGAACCAGTTCTTGATGCCTGCCATGTCGCTGTCGGTGCTGTTGGGGTCGATGGTGTCAAAATGGTCGTTGATGGCAATATACCGCACGCCGTACTGAGGAAACGTGTAGTTGATATAAAGCCCTGTCAGCGAGGAATTACGACCGAGTCTTGAAAGATCTTTCGTAATCACCACTTCCACATGACCGGCTTCAATTTCCGCAAGCATCTTCTGAAAACCGGGGCGGTTGGAAAACTCCACGCCGCTGTACCCGTCATCAATAAAGAACGTCGGGTTCGGAAAGTGCTGAGATTTTGCATACTCCATTAACATGATCTGCTGATGCTGTATGGAGTTCGACGGGTCATCCTTGCCGCCTTTTTCTTTGGTGTCCTCCACGGACAGTCTGCAATAAAGCGCTGTGATTTTGTCGGTTGCCCTTAACATATTGTTGTCCTCCTTCGGTGGGGCAACTGCTTGAACAGGATTGGATTTTTGGTTTATATCAAGAGAAACGTCGTTACTCATCGGCGTCCTCCGTGATACTACTTTTATCATCGGCAGCGTTCTGCTCCATAATGCGTCTGAGCTTCTTGTCGAGGGTTTCCGTTCCCTCATAGCTGCCAGTTACGGTGTATTCCGTGCCGCCGTGTTCCTCCACGATTTTGACGTCGGGCAGCCAAAAGGCGGACGGATTTTTCACTACGATGTTGCCCTTTTCATCGAAAGAAAACTCCCTCTTGGGGGCATCGTCGGGGCGCGGCTTGACCTTGGCATACGGGTCAGGATTGGAGAAATGAAACGAGCGGATTTCACCGTCCTCCTCGCCGTTATCAAAATCATCATCGGCAAAAATCTCGTCCAGTTCCTCGTCGGTCAGTTCGATGATCTCATCATCTTTCTCTTTCGGATTCACTTCGTCAAGCCTCCTTCGCTTCATTCAAAATCATAATCTGTGTAGCAAAACAGACGGACGCCGTCAATGGTCGGGATGAACGGCTGCGCCGCCATTGACAGCGCCCGTCCGTTTCGCTTTTTGGCAGACAAGGCGGCGGTTGCCGCCGATTTTCATTTAAGGAAATGGCGCTTGCTAACATGGGAAACGGAGAATAGCAAGCACAGCAAGTGTAGCTACACTTGCGAAAACCGGCGTGGCACGACCGGGATTTCCTTGCAGAATAGCAAGCAATGCTCGCGTTTATACACCCGTGCAATCTTGTTGGGGAAATGCCCCAAACCCCTGAACGATTTCAGAGAAATCGGCTGCGCTCCTGCGGAGTTGAATATCAATCTATCTTCGGAAAGTGAGTCATGGATTTTTGGGTTCACGGCGTTCAGGCAAATCCGGTTTTGCTGCATATCCGTCGATCGCCATTTTCCGAAGGTAAGCGCTCATATTCTCTATACCAAGCTGCGCCATCCTCGCCTTTATCAAGCTGAGTTCTTTTTCATCTACGAAGAATTTGACCTGTATCGGTCGCTTACGATTCCTGTTGTCTGGCATTGAGCGATCTCCGTTCTTTTACAGTTCAATCTGTTCGGGAAATGCTTCTTTTCGCATGATACCCCACATCTTGTCGATATAAGATAGCGTGTAAAAATTCTCATAGTAATGATAGTAGAAGGCACCTTTTAGCGTCATTTCATAAGTGCCGTTGTGTTCCTTGACAAGCCCTAATTGTTTGGCAACCCAAAGCTCGAATCCATACATTTTTTTCAATGACACACCAAAGAATTTTTCAAAATCTTCGGCAGTTACTCTCGTGCTGTATGCTGTCCAAAATAGCCAATAAACCATCCGTTGCCGCTTGGTAAAGCGAATTGTCAATGATGTGGCGAGGTTCCCGGAACGAATTCTTTCACAGTAGGAATCTACATCAAAAGTATTGATTTTGAATTGCTCTTTGAATAGACTCGTAGCAGAGCAACCGAATCCGAGGAAATTATCTCTGGTCATGGATGAGTAGTTTGCATCCGTTCCACTTGAGAAAGTCCAGATAGAATTTCGAGAGTATCCTTTTCCTAAACAGTATTGAGTAATGGCATCCAGCAACTCTCGTTTATCTTTTTTAGGCATTGCAGTAACGGGACTTTCTGTAAAAGTGAAATCAATGAATGGGTATATGGCAACGTGATTTGCCCCCAATAAAAAAGCAGTATCAATATCCGACTTCAAATCATCGTAGGTTTGTCCAGGCAGCGCAAAGATAAAGTCCATGGAAACAGTTTCAAAAGAAACGGCAGACAACGCAGACATCATTTCTGCGGTATCAATTTTCTTTCTGCCAAGAATCTTCTGATACTTATCGCAGAATGATTGAATGCCGATGCTGATTTTTGTTACACCTGCATCTTTCAACATTTGCAGCGTTTCCACATTCACATTATCGGGATGAAGTTCCAGTCCAATCCCCTCTGTGATAATAAAGTGCTCACTCAATGCATTAACGATTTCTTTTATACGGTTGGCTGCGAGTGCAGGTGTCCCACCACCGAAGTATAGGCTGGTTGCTTTTCTATGCTCCGCATGTTGGCTGCCCACAATGTGTATTTCTTGAATCAAAGAATCTATGTACCTATCACACAATTCAGCAGAATACCGCACTTTGCAATAAGGGCAAAAGTTGCAGATACTTTTGCAAAAAGGGATATGAACATACAGCCCAAGGTTTTCACATTCTGCATACGGCAATATCTGGTCATATCCATTTTTGAACGTAAATGGCTTCGCTGTCCGTGTAAGCCACATTCTCGTTAAACCTGTAATGAAGCTCATATTACTCCTAAATATACTTCAAGTATGTATGAAGCATCTCAATGATTATTTTGGGATTGCCTCTGAACAGAAGCGTATATTCAGCAACAAAAAAGTATCCGCATTGGTCGCAAAGGCCAGGAACATCTATACAGCGCCCGCAAGTAGACAACTTTCCGTTTTCCATCACTACGCACTGATGGCAAGGCGTAGGAAAACGATTTTCAATAAGATATGGAAACGCACTTTTTAGGTTGAATACAGGTGCGCCTTCTTTCATCATTTGAGTTATCGTATCACAGCACTTGGCTTTTTCCTCTTTAGTCAGAGCTAATTTTTTTGTGTCAGGATATGGTGTATGAAAATTGAATGATACTGCACGGACATTTTTAGTGTCACGAGCCGTTAGACAGACATCTCGTACATGATCTTTGTTGATTTGATTGATTGCCATATAGAAACAGATATTGTCTGCGGTAGCATTGCTGATGTTCTTCATGATAGTGTCGTAGGTGTCACCACGAACTTCATTATGGCGCTGCTTATCTCCGTCCAAGCTCAAAAGAATCAAATCTGCTTCTGGGAGATCAATGGGAAACGTTCCGTTCGTAACTACGTTGACGATGAGAAAACCCATGTTCTTTGCTTCTATAACCAAATCTCTGAGAGTGCGTTCGCCATCTTTCCAAAGAAATGTTTCGCCACCGCAGAAGAACAAAATGCGAACTCCCATGTCATATAGCCGCTGCATTTCTTGCCAGATCTGTTCATATGGATGGACGATTGCTGTAATATTGTTGACGGAACAGTGCTTGCAATGCAAATTGCATTTGTCTGTTAGGATTACAGTTCCAAGGATTGGTGATTTCTTTCTAAGCAGAATCGTCTTTACGCCAAAAGCAGCGAAGTGAAAAAAGGATGATAGCTTCATTTTTCCTCCATAGCTCTAATTGGGTATCCCTGAATAGTGTGTACACATTATATTATACTCATTTTCTTCTGCTTTTTCAAGATAATGTGGCATATTTCAGAGAATTAGTATAATCGGTTTATTCGCTCCGTTTGGGTCACTTTTCCTGCATGTAAAATAGTGATGCTTATTCAAGCAAAAATTTATGCTGCTATGTATAACGACTTCATCGTAAAGTGATTCTCTGATCCGTATAATCAATATGTTGAAATGTGGCCTTTTTCATGTTTCAAACTTAATCTATGTGAATAAATGAAGCCAGATATGCTCACTTTTGAACAAAGCCACACAGAGGGGAAAACAAGCAATTTTCAACCCTCAGATGTACAAAAACAGGCAGCACCCAACCGAAGCTGAGTGCCGCCTGTTTTGCTGTCCAATCCTACCTAGCAGCTGCCGATTTTGTAGTTTTCTCAAATTACTGTCTTATCGGCACACGGCAAAAGGGCTGCTTCTTTTTTGCGCTCCCTCGGGGGAGCGGTTGCTTTCCGCGCAGAGCGCGGAGGGAAAATGCGGCGTGCGCGCCGCGGCACCAAGGGGGGATATTCTCTCACGTGAGAGAATGACCCCCTTGAACCCCCAAGAGAACGCAAGGGGCCATGCCCCTTGACCCCGCCATTGTCGGCGCTGGGCTTGAAGAGCTGCACGCGCTGCGCAATCGGGTGCGGTGTACATGGCTTCGCCATGAACCCCTACGTCTCGTTACCACTCGCAACCGCGCCTTACTATCGTGAGGCGCGAGTGACGTTTGCTTGGCGGCAGACTGCGTGCGAAATAGCGGCATTGCTGCGCTCGCCGCATTGTGGAGTGCTTCGGTAGACGGAAATTAGGCTGTACTTCTACAAGATGGGCAGAGCGGCAGCGGATAATAGGAGCAGAGGCAAATCGTCTAGCAACACCCAACGCGGCAACGCCGCGCGCAGGAAGTCGCATTCCGGAGGCACAAAGGTCATTCAAGCTCTGGACTGCCAATCCAAGGCCTTTCTCTTGGGGTTCCAAAGGGGCCATTCTCTTTTGCGAAAGAGAATGGCCCCTTTGACTCGCTCCCACACGGTGTGGGGAACAACGATGCAGCGCTGCCGCGCTGCGATAAAAACCCCGCTGCGCGGGGAGGGCGCAAAAAAAGGCAGCCTTTCGGCTGCCGATTTTTTCAGTCCACCGTGCGCATGAAGGACGTCGATCCCTTCTGGAATCTCACATCCAGCTTCACGCGGTCCGCGCGCATATAGCTCGTGGTGTATTCATAGGTATGCCCGTTCTCGGTCGTGGTGCGGCGCTGATGGAAAAACGCCGCCGAGCCGGGCGCGCAGTGCAGAAGCTGCGCCTCGTGCGGCGCGAGCACAACGGCCTCATACGTGTCCGACGCGGAAAACGGGATGACGCCGACGTGGTAGAGCAGGCTGTAGAAGCTGTGCGTCTCCAAAAGCTCGCGCGTCAGATTCGGGTAGATGTACTCTGGGTAGTACGACGTCTCTAAAATGAGCGGCTCGCCGTCGACGTTTCGCACGCGCGTGAAGCGATAGACCTTCACGCCCGACTCAAGGCCCATGAGCGTCACGATCTTGGGACTCGGCGTGATGACCGCGAAGTCGACCAGCGTGGACGACGGCGTTTTGCCCAGCTGGGAAATTTCTGTCGTGAACGAATACTGCACGCCCTTGCGGCGCGTGTTCGGGTCAGTGACGAACGTGCCCTTGCCGCGCTTTCGCACGACGAAGCCCTCCTCCTCCAGCGCGCCGATGGCCTGACGGACCGTGTTGCGGCTGATATCGTAAACGCGGCAGAGCTCGGCCTCGCTCGGCAGCAGGTCGCCGACCTTGAGCGCGCCGGAGGTGATGCTGCGCTTGATGATGCCCATGAGTTGGGAATAGAGAGGAATTTCGCTGTCGAGCGACAGCGGATTTTTGAGAATCGGATTGTGCTCCATGGTGGGAACCTCCCGAGAAATACGTTTTGGAATATTCCCATCATACCACATATCTTTGAGATGTTCCAGTACTTTTTCCCGCCCGCCGCTGAAAAACCGCAAAAAAAGGAGGGGGTAGCCCCTCCTTTTTAGGAATCGCGCATTACCAGCCGGTCCCGAGCTCTGTTCCGTACCAGCGGCCGTCGTCCCTGAGCTGGATGGTGCAGCAGCGGTAGAACTCATAAGCGTCCTTAGGCGCGGCGGGGTTCTCGCATTTGACGGTGTTGCCCGCCATGGCGCTTTGCAGCGCGTTGGCGCTCTCCGCCGTGAATTCCACCCTTACGGCAAAGCAGTAGGTGTTGTCGTCGATCTCGCCCGCCTTGCGCTTGGCCTGCGTGGTCTCCTCGGCGGGGTTTACCGTGACATTGAGCCATGTGAATTTATAGACGCTGCCGCTCGTCACCTCTTTCTGCGTCCCGTAATAGGCGTTCGCCCAGTTCTGCGCGGCCTCCTGCCACGAAAAGCTCTTCGACTGGGCGCGGACGTCGGAGGTGAGCATGTCGGAATACTCCGCCGTGTCGTACCACACGCGCATCAAGTCGTAAAGTGTGCGGCCATCATTGTCCACGATGCTGAAATCGCCGACCGCGCGGTAATAGCGTTCGCTTTTGCCCGACACATATTTGACGGTGTTCGTTCCCTTATAGAATATCAGGCACGTCGCCTGCGCGTTGTGCGGCCAGAGCTCGACAGAGTCCAGACCGTCGAGGTTTTTCGGCTTGTCGATGGGCTTGTATTCATAGCTGTCGAGCGCGACGGAATAGCCCGTCAAAAGGGGAGCATGGCTCCCGCTCTCGCCGCTGGCGGGGCAGAAGGCGAGAATGTCGACCGTGGCGGCATTCGACGCGAGCACAAGGTCGCTTTCAAATGTCGCTTCCTTGTCCGGCGTCTTGTTGTACCATGCGAGCATCGCGTCGAAGATCGTCGCATAGTCGCCGTAGCTGCTGACCTTGTAGTAGCGCGTATCGCCGTGCTGGTAGAGCATGAAATCCGAGCCCTCGTAGAAGGTAAAGCGCGCAGAATTGCTGAGGCTGAGGCAGAGGGCGAGGGGATTCCCGCCGCCGGGCGGAACAGCGCTGCCCGAGGGCGAGGACTCAGACGGATCGTACTCTTTATAATCGCACGTATCGAGCAGAACGGTCGGGGCGGCGTCCTTCGGATCGTGGCCGCCGACCGCCATGCCGTCGGTATTCAGACTGAGCCAGGACGCGCCGCCATTCGATGCAAGCTGAAGGTCGGTCTGAAATGCGGTATCGTCAGGCGCTGGATCGGAAGATTCGGAACCGTTGGGGGAACCATCCGTGAAAAGAATCTTTGACGTCCGGAAGCTGTTGACCATCGCCTGCAAGATGACGGCCTCGCCCTCAACGGCGCGGTCGCGGTTCCAGCCCCACTGATTCTCTTCCGTGCTGCCGTCGAACGTCCAGTGCGTTGTGACCTCGTAGCAGGTGCCGTCCGGCGCATCAAAGAGCGTGACAATTGTGTTGCTCATGCCCTCGTGCGTCACAAAGCGCCAGCCCGCGTCGGTCTTCTCGGCCTTTGCGCCGGTGCTTTCCCATTCCGCCTTCGCTTCGTCAAGGCTCTGCTCGAGCTTCTTTGCGTTGAAGTAGGAGCCGGTGTCGTAGCGGGAGTACCAGAACTCCGTCCCCGGATTGCACGCCCAGGCGGTGATCGGCGCATAGAAGTAGTAGCTGCCGTCGCCCGAAATGAGCCGCGCCTCGCACTGGTTGGCGCGGCCGTAGCCGTCCGTTGCCGCGTTCAGCAGGTTGGGAATGTACATCTTCGGCTCGCTGAGCCCCGCATAGTCGATATAGAAGTCGTGCAGGTAATACTTTTCCTCTCCGCTGTAGTTGCATCCGTCGTACCACAGTCCGTCGTTGCCGGTATAGGTGCCGATGACCTGATAGCCGGTCTTCTCGCCGTAGGTGTAGCGCAGGACGGTGAGATAGTGCGTCCAGCTCTCTCTGAGGTAACCATCATCCGTCACATACTGCCCGCCCACGGGTTCGATTTCCACGCCCGCCTCGTTCGTGGGCTTCATCTCGTACTGGAAGTACCACAGCTCCAGCACCGTGCCGTCGGGGGAGAGGTTGCCGAGCGAATCGGCGAACTCCAGCTGCGTCACGCGCACGTCGGCGACCGTGTCTTCGACCGCCTGAGAGCCGTAATTGCCATTTTCGGACGTGTAGTAGGTCATCGTGCCCTGCTTGAGGTCTTCCACGCACGCGGCGGCATAGTCGTCCATCGAAGCGTAGATCGGAACCGCCTTTTCTGCAAGACGGAATAGCGTGTGGAAGCAGTGCGGAGCGGTCTGCTTGCTGTCAGGATAATATCCCATTGCAAGATACAACGTGCCGTCTTTCTGCTGGAGCAGGCACAGATAATCCGTCAGGCCGTCCGGGGGAGAAGACGTCGTAAAACACCATGTGTTTGCGTTTTCGCGGCGCAGTTTTGCCGCGCTCATATCGCTCTCCTGCCAGCCAGCAGGATTATCGGCGGCTTCAAAGGCGGAGCCGTCAAAATAGCGGTCAAAGTTTTCCTCGGTCATCTCAAAACTTCCCGCTGCCGTACAGTCCCATTTGTAGTGGTCGGTCCATGTGAGAGTCATGCTCTGCGCGTCCGACCGAAGCAATAACTCCGCATTCGCTGCGTTTTCACGGAAAGTATCGTCGGGCTCTACCCCTATGTATACGATATCGGCAATGGTATAGGATTTGCCGAACGGGTCGGACAACTCATTTTTATTGCCCCAGCTGACGGCGCAGCCCGCCGTCAGCGTCAGCGCCAGCACGAGGGCGACAACGCCGAGGCCGCGCTTTTTCTGCGCGCCGAGCACGTTTGTGATGCGCCGCTTCAGGCGCTCGACCGTGCCGCCGAAGCACGTCGTCGCGGGCAGCGCCCGCACGCTGGACTGCACGGCGGCGAGCAGTGTCCGGCTGTAAGCCGCGCGCTCGGGGAGTTCGAGCCCGTCGGTCGCCGCGCTGTCGCAGGCGAGCTCGATGTCCTCGTCCGCCTGACGCAGCATCAGATACACCACGGGGTTGAACCAGTGCATCGCATTGGCCGCGAGCAGCACGAGCTTTAAGAGCATGTCGCGCCGCTTCAAATGGCACAGCTCATGGCGCAGGATGTAGCGCAGCTCCTGCACGTCGTAGCGCTCGTGGGGCAGGAGCAGCCGCGGGCGAAGAAGACCTGTCACCGCGGGGGTGGAGATGGCCTCGCAGACGATCATCTCCGGCGCGCTCACGCCTAAGTCGCGCGCCGTGTCAGAGAGCATCGCGGCGTAGTCCGCGCGGGAGACGTCTCTCTTCCAGCGGCGCACCGTGCGGCGGAAGAGGGCGTAGGAGACACCCTGATACAGCAGGAACGCCGCCGCGCCCGCGAGATAGCCGTAGAACAGGATCGTCGTCACGGGGATGTAGCGCGTCGTCTTCTGCTCGGGATTCGTCACGGGGCGCTGGATGATCGTGTCGCGCACCTGTGCTGGGGACTGGCCGCTTTTTTCGGCCATGTCGCCAAACAGGTTGTCGGTCGATTGGATGGCTGTCTTATCCGTGCCGACAAAGAGGGTGTAGTCTTTCGGCGGCGCGGCCTGCACCGGCGCGTTTTTCACCGAAAAATCGACCGGCAGCAGCAAAAATGCCGCCAGCGCCAGCCACAGCCAGCAGCGTGTCTTCGCGCGGTAGCGCTCGCGCCAGAGGGGTTTGAGTACCAGCATCGCCAGAATGGCGAGGGAACCTAACAGGGAAGTTTTCAACAGATTCAGCAGAAATGTTTCCATGGTGCGTCCTCCTTTTTATCGCCGTTTACCGGCTCATATCGTCCAAAAACTGCCGCAGCTCGTCGATCTCGCTCTGTTCGAGCGGCTGCTCGGCGTTCAGCGCCGCGACGAAGCTGCCGAGCGACCCGCCGTAGAGCCGCTTCAGGACGCTGCGGCTCTCAAATTCGAGGTATCTGTCCTTTGAGACGAGCGGCGTGTACAAATTGTTCCGCCCCTCGCGGCGGCTCGAGAGGAATCCTTTTTCGCACAGGCGAGTAAGGTAGGTGTTGACGGTGTTGGCGCTCCAGCCGTGGCTCGCGAGCGCGCCGTCGAGATCGCCGCGGCTGACCTCGCCGCCGACGGCCCAGATAGCCTGCATCACGGCAAGCTCCGCGTCGGGCAGTCTCTTCTTATCGTCCATGGGTTGACCTCCTTAAATGATCTACTACATTTGTCGTTGATAACTATATACTACATATATAGTAGTTTGTCAAGCGCCTTTTATGTCCTTTTTTGTTTTGCAGCGATAATTGCAGAAAACAGGGGAAAGACATGACGGCAAATCGTCAAAATGAAAGATGCTGTTCAATTATTTGAATGAGTTCTTGCAAATCTTTCTGAAAATCGCTTGCTTTTGTGCAAAGCGCAAGGTATAATGAAGAAACCGTATGAAATCATTTGGCAATTCAATAAATAATAATTTGAGAGGAGATCTTTATCATGGCAAAGTTCAAAGTTTACTACACCATCGAGCTCAACGAGGTGGCCACGCACATCTTCGAGTCCAACGACTTTGAAGTGAAGCTGTGCAGCCATAACGACGAGGAGACCTACGTCAAGGAGCTCGCCGAGTTCCAGCCCGACGCCATCATGTGCCGCACCGAGCCCATCACCGCCAAGATGATGGACACCTGCAAGAACCTCAAGGTCATCGGCAAGCAGGGCGCCGGCCTCGATAACATCGACATGGACCACGCCCACGCCAAGGACATCACCGTTGTCTACGCGCCTGCCGGCAACGCCAACGCCGTCGCCGAGCACGCCGTCATGCTGATGCTCATGTGCGCCAAGCGCTTCACCTATGTCGACCGTCAGTTCCGCGGCGGCAACTTCCTCGTCCGTATGGGCATGGAGCACACCTATGAACTCGGCGGCAAGACCCTCGGTATGATCGGCTGCGGCCGTATCTCCCAGCTCGCCATGCAGAAGTGCAAGTACGGCTTCGGCATGAACGTCATCGGCTACGATCCGTACCTCACGCAGGACAAGATCGGCGATCTGTGCGAGCTGAAGGCCACCGCCAAGGAAGTCTGGGAGCAGGCCGACTTCGTGTCCGTGCATCTGCCCGTCGTTCCCTCCACCGAGCACTCCATCGGCCGTGAGCAGTTCAGCTGGATGAAGCCCACCGCTTCCTTCATCAACTGCGCGCGCGGCGCTCTGATCAAGGAGAACGAGCTTGTCGAGTGCCTGAAGGACGGCACGCTGTTCCAGGCCGGTCTCGACGTGTTCGAGCATGAGCCCATCCAGGAGTCCAGCCGCGAGCTGTTCAACCTCGACAATGTCATCATGACCCCGCACATGGCCGCCACCACCGAGCAGAGCGTTCTGAACTGCTGCACCTCCGTCGCCAACGACATCGTCGCCGTCTGCAACGGCCAGGAGCCCAAGGTCAAGGCCCAGAAGCCCAAGTTCTAAGTTATTTCTGTTTCGTAGAAACTACTTATTAAAAGGGACGCCTCGAAAGAGACGTCCCTTTTTTGCGCCCTTGGGCGCGGGGGGGCAGTCAGGCAGAGCTGCTGCTTTTTATTCCAACAGCGTGTGGAGACGCGGGAAAGGGGGCCATTGTCTCACGCGAGACAATGGCCCCCTTATCCCATGCAGCGCCAGCAGTGCTGCTTTCCCTGCGCCTTTGGGTGCAAAACGATCCCGTGGTGCAAGATATTCTTCATTCTTGTTAAATAGTTAACGAAATGAAAGAAAAAAATCAAAATTGCCTATATTTTTCGCAACTTTGCAGTTGATTTTTCATTTTTCTGTGTGTATAATCAAAATCGAAGAAAATCGGATCTCATTCCGGATTTACAAATTTTAAAGGAGAAGTCAAATGAAAGAATTGTACGTCGTCAACTGCTGCCGTACCGCTGTCGGTTCCTTCGGCGGTTCCCTGAAGAACACCCCTGCCGCTCAGCTCGGCTCCATCGTCGTGAAGGAAGCCCTCAAGCGCGCGAATGTCGCTCCCGAGAATGTCGATGAGCTGATGTTCGGCTGCATCCTGACCGCCGGTCTCGGTCAGAACGTCGCCCGTCAGGTCGGCGTGGGCGCCGGTCTCCCCTATTCCGTCCCCGCCTATACCGTCGGTATGGTCTGCGGCTCCGGTATGAAGTCCGTCATTGAGGCTGGCCGCGCCATCCTCGCCGGCGACGCCGATATCGTCGTCTGCGGCGGCACCGAGAACATGAGCGCCGCTCCTTATGCTGCTCCCGACGCCCGCTGGGGCGCCCGCATGGGCGACAAGAAGCTTGTCGACACCATGATCAAGGACGGCCTGTGGGATGCGTTCAACAACTACCACATGGGCACCACCGCCGAGAACATCTGCGATGTTTGGGGCATCACCCGCGAAGAGCTCGACGCCTTCGGCGCTGCTTCGCAGCAGAAGACCGAGGCTGCTCAGGCTGCCGGCCGTTTTGACGATGAGATCGTTCCCGTCCCCGTGAAGGTCAAGAAGGAGATCGTCGAGTTCAAGAAGGATGAGTTCCCCCGCGCCGGTTCCACCGTCGAGGGTCTTGCTAAGCTGCGCGGCGCGTTCCCCGTCGGCCCCGAGGGCGTTGAGGACGAGATCGTCCACACCTTCGAGCCCACCGGCATCCACGAAGCCGATACCAAGAAGCACGTCCAGCGCGTCACCGCCGGTAACGCCTCCGGCATCAACGACGGCGCTGCCGCCATCGTCCTCGCTTCCGGCGAGGCCGTGAAGAAGTACAACCTCAAGCCCATGGCCAAGCTCGTCAGCTGGGGCCAGGGCGGCGTCGACCCGAAGATCATGGGTGTCGGCCCCGTGCCCGCTTCCCGTCAGGCCATGCAGAAGGCCGGCCTGACCATCGACGATATCGACCTCGTCGAGGCCAACGAAGCCTTCGCGGCCCAGTCTATCGCTGTTGCCCGTGAGCTCGGCTTCGACATGAGCAAGGTCAACGTCAACGGCGGCGCGATCTCCATCGGCCACCCCGTCGGCGCTTCCGGCGCTCGTATCATCGTCACCCTGCTGCACGAAATGCTCAAGCGCGACGACGCCAAGAAGGGTCTTGCCACCCTCTGCATCGGCGGCGGCCAGGGCGTTGCCACCATCTTCGAGAAGTGCTAAAGCACCGCTAACCCCTGAAAATAAAAGGAGACCTCGAAAGAGGTCTCCTTTTTATTTTCTCCTCTGCACGGTGCAGGGAAAAAAGCAGTGCCCCTGCCGAGACGCAAAAAGGAAGCAGCCCTTTCGGGCTGCCCCTCACGCGCCCTCGCGGGCGCAAGCGCCGTACAGTGCGCCGCGCTGCGATTTAACCCTCCGCCTGCGCTGCGACGATCGCCTCGTAGATCGTCTGCGGGTCGAGCTTATCATAGTCCGCGCTCGTCGCCATCGCGGCGGCGTCGACCTGCTCGGCGATGAAGTTCGTGAAGTACTCCTCGCGCACCTCGTCGGCTGCGGCGGACTTGTCGAGCGGCAGGCGGAGCAGGATGTGATAGCCGAAGCTGGATTCGACGACTTCACTCACCTCGCCCTCGGAAAGCGCGTAGGCGGCGTCTTCAAACTCCTGCACCATCGAGCCGGTCGTGAAGGTGTAGCCGGTGGGATAGCTCTCGCGGCCGGGGTCCTCGCTGTACTCGTCGGCGAGCTCGGCAAAGTAGGAGGCGATGTCGTCGCCGGTGTAGGAATTGAGCTTTTCGACGAGCTCCTCAGCGAGCGCTTTCTTTTCGGCCTTCTGCTCGTCGGTGAGGGCTTCGCCGGTCGTCATGTCCTTCGTCGCAAGCAGGATGTGGTCCGCCGTGATGTAGCCCTGCTCGGCGGCGTAGACGGCGAGCTCCTCGTCGGAGGCGTAGAGCGCGCTGCCCTCGGTATTGTAGAGCTCATAGAGATTCTGATACAGGTAGTTCGAGCGCGCGACGCGGTCATAGGTCTCGCGGCGCATGCCGAGCTTGGCGATCTCGGCCTCAAAAGCTTCCTCGCTGCCGTACTGGTCAATGTAGCTCTGGTCGCTCTCGGCCATGGCGGCCTCCTGCTCGGCGGTAAGCGTCACGCCGTACTTGCTGGCGAGATTTTCAAGCACCAAGTGCTGCTTGACGGACGAGAGCACGCTTGCTTTCACATAGTCGGCGACACTCATGCCGTCGGAGATGGTGTCGTCCCAGTTGATGGACGAGCCGGTGTAATACTGCATGTAGCTGTTGAGATACGACACGTCGTAGCCGATCCAGTATGCGACAAGGTCGGCGCTCGCGCCGTTGCCGTTCAGGCTTGCGACGATCGCGTCGGGCGCGACGCCGGTCGCTTCGTAGCAGAGACCCTCCTGCATCGTGCCGGAGGTGAAGCCGTTCGAGGGCGAGAGCGACACGACGGCAAAGGTGAGCGCCGCGGTGATGGCCGCCGCGCCAAGGAACGAAAGCAATCTCTTTTTGATCATAATGTTACCTCTTTTTCGTTTTCTTCCTTATTCACACGCAGGTCTCCGACCAGCGTCAAGGCTGTATCCAATGCGTCCTCGCCCAGCGAAAGACGCAGCAGGAGCTTCGGCTCCGTCCCCGTGGCGGAGAGCGTGAGCCGGCGGCGGTTCTTCGGCAGTGAGCAGAGGGCCATCACGGCCTCCACGGGGACTGCCTCGGACGCGGCAAAGGTGAAGGTGATCTCGCTGCCGCGCTGCGAGATATCGCTCACACCGATCTGCACGGCCTCCGCGCGCAAAAGCGCGACGTCCATGAGCTTGAGGACCGGCTGGGGCGGCTCGCCGTAGCGGTCGATGAGCTCGTCGAGCAGCTCCTGCGACTGCTCGGCGGTGCGCAGCGCCGCGATGCGGCGGTAGATATCCATGCGCTGCTCGCCCGAGGGAATGTAGCTCTCCGGCAGGTTCGCCGAGACTGTGAGGTCTGCCGAGCACTCGGTGCGCTGCGGCGCTTTTTCACCGCGCTGCTCGAGTACGGCCTCTTCCAGGAGCTGCAAGTACATATCGTAGCCGACGCTCATCATGTAGCCCGACTGCTCGGGGCCGAGCAAATTGCCCGCGCCGCGAATCTCAAGGTCGCGCATCGCGATGCGGAAGCCCGAGCCGAACTCCGCGTATTCGCGGATGGCCGTCAGGCGCTTGGCCGCAACCTCGGTGAGGATCTTGCCCGCGCGGTAGGTCATATAGGCATACGCCCGGCGCGCGCTGCGGCCGATGCGGCCGCGGATCTGGTGCAGCTGGGCGAGGCCGAGGCGGTCGGCGTCCTCGATGATGAGGGTGTTGACATTCGGAATGTCGATGCCCGTCTCGATGATCGTCGTGCAGACGAGCACCTGAATTTCTCCGTCCGAGAGCTGCTGCATCACGGACGACAGGCCCTTTTCGTCCATCTTGCCGTGCGCGACGCCGATGGTGACATCGTCGCCGAGGAGCTTTTTGAGTGTCGCGGCGCAGCGGTCGATGGTCTCGACGCGGTTGTGCATGTAGTAGACCTGCCCGCCGCGCGCGAGCTCGCGCCGGATGGCGTCGGCGATGACGCTCCAGTTATGCTCGAGCACATATGTCTGCACCGGCTGGCGGTCAACGGGCGGGACCTCGATGGTCGACATGTCGCGGATGCCCGAGAGCGCCATGTTGAGCGTTCTGGGGATGGGCGTTGCCGAGAGCGTCAGCGTGTCGACCTGACGCGAGAGCTCCTTGAGCTTTTCCTTGTGTGTTACGCCGAAGCGCTGCTCCTCGTCGATGATGAGAAGGCCAAGGTCCTTGAAGTGCAAACTCTTTTGCAGCAGCGAGTGCGTGCCAATGAGTAAGTCGATCTTTCCCGCGGCGGCATCCTGCAAAATTTGCTTCTTCTGCGCCGGCGTTTTGAAGCGCGAGAGCACTTCGATGCGCACGGGGAACGAGCGGAAGCGGTTCAGCGCCGTCGCGTAGTGCTGCTGGGCGAGCACGGTGGTCGGCACCAGGATTGCCGCCTGCTTGCCGTCGAGCACGCACTTCATCACGGCGCGCAGTGCGACCTCAGTCTTGCCGTAGCCGACGTCGCCGCAGAGCAGGCGGTCCATCGGCGTACTGCGCTCCATGTCGGCCTTGATCTCGGCGATGGCGCGGAGCTGATCGTCGGTCTCTTCGTAGTCGAAGGCCTCTTCAAATTCCTTCTGCCACGGGGAGTCGGGCGAAAAGGCGAAGCCCGGGCGGCGTTGGCGCTCAGCGTAGAGCGCGATGAGCCCTTTGGCGAGGTCCTTTGCCGCGGCGCGCGCCTTCGTCTTCGCGCGCGACCAGTCCGTGCCGCCGAGCTTACTGAGCTTCGTGCGTATTTGGCCGTCCTCGTCCTCGCCATGGCCGCCGATGTATTTCGACACCATGTCGAGCTGCGTCGCGGGGACGTATAAGCTGTCGTTGCCCGCATAGCAGATCTTGATATAGTCCTTGTCCACGCCGTCGACGCGCATGCGCTCGATGCCCGCAAAGCGGCCGATGCCGTGGTGGACATGCACGACGAGATCGCCGGGGGAGAGGTCTTCATAGGAGCGCAGCGCGGCGCGGGCCGACGTCTCTTTCTTCGGCCGCGCCTTTGCGCGCTTGCCGGAGAGGGGAGAGGTCAGCTGGCCCTCGGTCAGGATGACGAGCTTTAATTGTGGATATTCGCTGCCCGCGCTCAGCGCGCCGAGGCCGATGACGGTCTCGTGCGGGGCGGGGAGGCGGTCGTTTTTCAAGTTGAGCTGCGCGCGGATGTTCCGCTCTTCCAAAAGGCGCCGGAAGTTTTTCGCGCGCGTTTCGTTGCCGCAGAGAACGAGCACGCCGCAGCCTGCGCCAAGATACCGCTCCATGTCGCCCGCGGCAGTCTCGAGGCTGCCGCCATACGACGGCAGCGATCGCGCGTTCATGCTGAGGATGGCCCTCGGCGGCAGCAGATTGCGCGACGTGGGGAGCGAATCGAGCAGCAGCACGGGGAACGCGCCCATGCGATGGCTCAATGCCTCCTGACTCAGCGCGAGCGCGGCAAATTCGCCGCACAAAACGCCCTCTTCGATCAGGGGCTTCACGTCCTCGGAGAGCTCCCAGTGGTAGTTTTTGCTGCGTTCCAAAACGCGCATGCCGTCGCTGACGGTGATGAGCGTGTCGGGTGAAAGATAGTCGAGCGCGCAGACTTCGTCGGGGTAGCACGCGGCGAGATACCGGTCCATGCCGCCGAGCGGCAGGTCGTTACGAAGGCGCTCGATGTCGCTGCGCAGCGTTTGGACGATGGGGCTGTCCTCGGCCTTTTTTGCGATCTTCTGCGCGGCGCGCCCAAGGCGCTCGAGCATTTTTTCACGCCCGCCGTCCGAGAGGGCGGGCAGCACCTCCGCCGCGGGCAGGACGGTCAGGGATTTGACGTTCTGCGTGCGGCGCTGGGTCGTCACGTCGAATTCGCCCATCGCGTCGACCTCGTCGTCGAAGAATTCGACTCGCACGGGCGCGCTCAGCGGCGACCAGACGTCGAGAATGCCGCCGCGCAGCGCGAACTGGCCGACGCCCTCGACCGTTTCCGCGCGCGTGTAGCCGCTTTCGACAAGCTTTTTCGAGAGCGTGTTCAGGTCAAAGCGGTCGCCGAGCGAAATGTCCGTCACCGCGCCGCGCAGCGCATCGGGCGGGAGCGTTCGCTGCATCAGGCCGTCGACCGTCGCGACCAGGATCGGCGCTTTTCCGGCGGCAAGGCTGCACAGCGAGCCGATGCGCTGCTGCTCCCAGCCGTGGGAGGCGAACACGCGGTCGCGCAGCTGCCATTCGCGCGCGAACAGCAGGCTCACGTCCTCGCCGAGCAGCTCGTGCAGGTCGCCCGCCATGCGGTTTGCCTCGTTTTCATCCGCGCAGACGATCAAAAGCGGGCGCTGTGTCTTGTGCCGCACGGCAGCGGCAAGCTGCGCGCGGTGCACACCCGAAAGGCCCGACACGGCGATGGGCGATGTGCCCGCGTCGAGCGAGAGCAGCAGCTCGCGCACCTCGGGAAGAGATGCGAGCGCTTCATTGAGTTTGTTCATTCCCTGCGCCATGCCGTATCCCTCCTCCCGCAGCGCGCAAAAGGGCAGATCCGCCGCAGCCGCGGCGGGTCATGCCCGTGGTCGTCAGTCATTTTATTATATAGGCTTTTGGCAAAAAGTCTATGTCGATTTTTTAAATTTTGGCGGCAAAAAACGCTCAGCCGTTGAAGCGGTTCTGCGCGGCGAGCACGCCGTCGGTGATGATGCACTCCGCCGCGCCGAGCGCGCGGTCGAGCACACCGTCGATGACCTTGCGCTCGCTGGCCGTGAACGGGCCGATGACCCAGTCGACAATGTCGTGCTCCGGCGCGCCGACGCCGACCTTGACGCGCGGGAAAGCGTCGGTGCCGAGGTGCGCGATGATGTTCTTGAGGCCGTTGTGTCCGCCTGCGCTGCCGCTGCCGCGCACGCGGAGCTTGCCGAGCGGGAGCGAAATATCGTCGGAGATGACGATGACGTGGTCGGCGGGAATTTTATAGAACCGCGCCGCCTCGCCCACAGCCTCGCCGGAGAGGTTCATGTAGGTCTGCGGCATCATCAAAAGCACATTCACCCCGCCAAATTCGATGACCTCCGTCAGCGCGCGGAAGCGCAGGCGGTTGCAGCGCAGATCGCGCTTGTCGATCAGGCGCTCCGCGGCCATGAAGCCGATGTTGTGGCGGGTGTTTTCATACTGCTTGCCGTAGTTGCCCAAACAGACGAGCAGCCATTCCGGCGGGCCGGATTTTTTGAAAATCATGAAAATGTTCCTCACTTTCCCCCGTGAGGGGGAGTTTCTTGCGCGCCCCTGGGCGCGCGGGTTTATGCGGCGTGCGCGCCGCAAGATCACACCCCCCATTTTCTTTCCGTGGAAAGAAAACGGGCGGTGTGACCGTCCAAAAGAAAGGCGTTTGCATTGGCAGTTTTTATCTTGAAGAGCTGCACGCGCTGCGCAATCAGGTGCGGTGTACATGGCTTCGCCATGAATCTTCTGCGATTCGTAACTACTCGCAACCGCGCCTTACTGCCGTGAGGCGCGAGTGACGGTAGTCGGGCGGCAGACTGCGTGCGAAATAGCGGCATTGCTTCGCTCGCCGCATTGTGGAGTGCTCCGTTAGACGGAAATTAGGTTGCACTACTACGAGACTGGCTGCGCAACAGCGGATAGTAGGAGTAGGCCAAATCGTCTTGCAATGCTAAACGCGGCTTTGCCGCGCGCAGGCATTTTCATTCCGGAGGCATAAAGCTTGTTCGAGCTCCAGACTGCCAATCTAATCCCTTTCTCTTGGGGGTCAAAGGGGGATATTCTCTTTCCGAGGAAAGAGAATATCCCCCTTAACCGCGTCCCCACTTAAGGTGGGGGACAAAATCGTTTTAACGAATTAGTTAAACAGCTTCGCGATAGAAATTTCCTGATATGTGCGCTCGATCGCTTCGGCGAACATCGGCGCGACGGTCAGGTACTTGATGCGGGACTTGGCGAGCTCCTCTTCGCCGGCAGGGGCGGGGATGGTGTCGAGCAGGGCCAGCTCTTCGATGCTGCTCGCGGCCAGGCGCTCGAGCGCGGGGCCGGAGAGAACGCCGTGGGACGCGCAGGCGTAGACCTTCTTCGCGCCGCCGACCTCAACGATGGCCTTGGCCGCGTTGCAGAGGGAACCAGCGGTGTCGACCATGTCGTCGAAGAGGATGCACTCCTTGCCCTCAACGTCGCCGATGACGTTCATGACCTCGCACTGGTTGGCCTTCTGGCGGCGCTTATCGACGATGGCGAGGTTCATGTGCAGCTTCTGGGCGAAGGTGCGGGCGCGGGCGACGGAGCCGACGTCGGGGGAGACGACGACCATGTCCTCGCACACGGAACCGAACTTCTTGGCGTAGTAGTCGACGAAGATGGGGTTGCCGAAGAGGTTATCCACGGGGATATCGAAGAAGCCCTGGATCTGGTTGGCGTGCAGGTCCATCGTCAGCACACGGTCAACGCCTGCGGCAACGAGCATGTTGGCCACGAGCTTGGCGGAGATGGGGTCGCGGCTCTTGGCCTTGCGGTCCTGACGGGCATAGCCGAAGTAGGGCATGACGGCGGTGATGCGGCCGGCGGAGGCGCGGCGGCAGGCGTCGACCATGATCAGAAGCTCCATCAGACTGTCGTTGACGGGCTTGCAGGTGGACTGAACGAGGAACACGTCGCTGCCGCGCACGGTCTCGTACAGGGAGACGGAGGCCTCGCCGTCTGCGAAGCTCTTGACCTCGCTCTCGCCGAGCTTGGTGCCGATGATCTTGCAGATGTCCGCTGCCAGTTTGGGGTTTGCGTTGCCGGTGAAAATCTTGATGTCCTTACCGTGAGAGATCATGTTGATGTACTCCTCTGTTTATAAAAAATTTTTCTGAAGTTACTTTTTCTCGTGCGCCGCGCGCCACTGTTCCGCCCAGCCGGGCTTGTTGACCTGACGCTCGCGCGCGATGGCGAGGGAATCGGCGGGCACCTCGTCGGTGATGGTGGAGCCGGCGGCGATGTAGCTGCCGTTTCCGACCGTGACGGGGGCGATGAGGTTTGTGTTGCAGCCGATGAAAGCGTCGTCGCCGATCGTGCAGCGGAACTTTTTAAAGCCGTCGTAGTTCGTCGTGACCGTGCCGCAGCCGAAGTTGATGCGCTCGCCGCAATCGCTGTCGCCGACGTAGGTGAGGTGCGAGATCTTCGTGCCGTTGCCGATGACGCTGTTTTTGATCTCGACAAAGTCGCCGACTTTGACATGATCGCCGATCTTCGAGTTCGGGCGGACATAGGCAAAGGGACCGACGGTCGTGTGCGCGCCGACGGTGCTCTCATTGAGCTGCGAGGCGTTCACCTCGGTCTCGTCGCCGACCGTGCAGTCGCGGATCATGGCGTTCGGGCCGATGGTGCAGTTCTTGCCGATGACGGTCCGGCCGCGCAGGATCGTTCCCGGCAGGATGACCGTGCCGCTGCCGATCTTGACGCGGGGGTCAATGTAGGTATTGTTGGGGTCCATGATGGAAACGCCCGCGGCAAAGTGCTTGTCGGCGATCTTGCGGCGGCACATGTCCTGTGCGGATCTGAGCTCCTCGTCGTCGCCGACGGGCAAAAAGCCCTTCGTGATCTCCGCCCCCTTGGGGAAGGCGGCGAAGGCGCCGTGCTCCTTGAGCACCTTGCAGCACTCCTTCGCGTCCGCGGAGTAGACCGCGCCGCCGGAGAACACGCCCACGGGCAGCACCGCGCCGTTGACGATGAGCACGCTGCCCTTTTCATCCTTGAGGAGCGTTAAAAGCTCTTCCCCGTGTCTGGCACCGTCGACGTAGACAACATCGGCGTTTTCGGGGACGTAGGGGCGCATCATGTCGTGCGCCCTTTTGTCAGACACAATAAAAAACCGCTCAATGCCCCGCCCCATCAGTTCTTCGACCATCCACGTGAGAATGGGGCAGAACAAAATGGGCCTCAGCATCAGCGGTGCTTGTTCTTTTGTCAGGGTCATATCGTCCGGCATAAAGAGAACTGCCAACTTCTGATCCATCGGAGCTCATCTCCTTTCAATTCTACTCTCTATTAACGACATTATAGCAAAGATGCCCGAAAAATCCACCGTTTCTCACAAAAAAAACAAAAAATTTTTGATTTGGCGGCTTTACTTTTGTATTTTCAAAATTTCGTTTCAAAAGACTGCATTTTAGGTTGAATTCGCAATATTTTTGCGGTACAATGATAAAACTTTCGCATGGAGGAGGTGCTGTCATGCTGAATATCGTGCTCGTCGAGCCGGAGATCCCGCAAAACTGCGGCAATATCGCGCGCACCTGCGCGGCGACGGGGGCGCATCTGCATCTCATCAAGCCCCTCGGGTTCGACATTTCCGACCGCGCCGTCAAGCGCGCGGGGCTGGACTACTGGTACCTTGTGGATATCAGCGTGTACGAAAATTTAGCCGACCTTTTTGCAAAGCATCCCGAGGCGGAACGCGACTGCTGGCTCGCCACGACCAAGGCTCCGCAGGACTACTGCCAGGCGGAATTCAAGGACGGCTGCTGGCTCTTTTTCGGAAAGGAGACCGCGGGCCTGCCGGAGCCTTTCCGCGTGGCGCACTATGAGCGCTGCATCCGCCTTCCGATGCGGAAGGAGGCGCGCAGCCTGAATCTATCAAACTCCGTGGCGATCCTGACGTATGAAGCGCTGCGGCAGACGGGCTTTCCCGGTCTCAAGCACGAGGGGGAAATGCTGGAAAAGGAGTAAATCCCAAATTCGTTTTAACTGCGTAACCAAATCGTATGTGTATATTATGAGGAGGAAACAACATGAATTATAACAAGAAGACTGTTCTCGATGTGGACGTGAGCGGCAAGAAGGTGCTGCTGCGCTGCGATTTCAACGTGCCCCAGGACAAGGAGACCGGCGAGATCACCTCGGATAAGCGCATTGTGGCCGCGCTGCCGACCATCCGGTATCTGCTCGACCACGGCGCGGCGGTCATCGCCTGCTCCCACCTCGGCAAGCCCGAGGCCAAGTTTGACAAGTGGGTGAAAAAGCAGACCGAAAAGGGCAAGGACCCCGCGACGCTGACCGAGGAGAAGTGGAAAAAGTCCCTCGACAAGCTGACGCTTGCGCCCGTCGCCAAGCGCCTGTCCGAGCTTTTGGGCAAGGATGTCATCTTCGCGCACGACGTCGTCGGCGAGGATGCCAAGGCCAAGGCCGCGGCGCTCAAGGGCGGCGAGATCATGCTGCTTGAAAACACCCGTTTTGAAGCGGGTGAGACCAAGAACGACCCCGAGCTCGCCAAGGCCCTTGCCTCGATGGCGGAGCTGTACGTCTCCGACGCGTTCGGCACGGTGCACCGCGCGCACGCGTCCACCGCGGGCGTGGCCGCCTATCTTCCCGCCGTGTCGGGCCTGCTCGTTGCCAAGGAGCTTGAGGTCATGGGCAAGGCGCTCGACGATCCCAAGCGCCCGTTCGTCGCCGTGCTCGGCGGCGCAAAGGTCAGCGACAAGATCGCCGTCATCAACAACCTTTTAGACAAGGCCGACACCGTCATCATCGGCGGCGGCATGGCCTACACGTTCGCCAAGGCGCAGGGCGGCGAGATCGGCAAGTCCCTGCTCGAGGAAGACAAGTGCGCCTACGCGCTCGAGATGATCGAAAAGGCCAAGCAGAAGGGCGTCAAGCTCCTGCTGCCGGTCGATACCGTCGCGGCGACGGAGTTTGCCGCCGACGCAGAGCCCCACGTCGTCGACGCGATGCACATCCCCGCGGATATGATGGGCATGGACATCGGCCCCAAGACCGTCGAGCTCTTCTGCGCGGCGACCAAGGGCGCGGGCACGATCGTGTGGAACGGCCCCATGGGCGTTTTTGAGTTCCCAACCTTTGCGACCGGCACGAAGGCCATGGCCAAGGCGCTCGCCGAGAGCGGCGCGGTCACGATCATCGGCGGCGGCGACAGCGCGGCGGCAGCCGAGCAGCTCGGCTTTGCCGACAAGATCACGCACATCTCCACCGGCGGCGGCGCGTCGCTCGAGTTCCTGGAAGGCAAGGAATTACCGGGCGTTGCGTGCCTTTTAGACAAGTGAGAAAAATCTCTATTGATTTTCATATATTCGCATAGATCTTAGATTTAGACAGTAACAGGAGAAAAGACCCAATATGAATCGCAGATACCGTAAAACCATCATCGCAGGCAACTGGAAAATGAACAAGACCCCCAGCGAGACCAAGGCCTTTGCCGAACAGTTCAAGGCCATCCTTCCCAAAACCAAATGGTGCGACATCGTCGTGTGCGTGCCCACGGTCGACCTTTCTGCCGCCGTGCGCGCGTTCAAGGACAGCCGCATCGCCGTCGGCGCGGAGAACGTCTACTTTGAAAAGAGCGGCGCCTACACCGGCGAGATTTCCGCCGACATGCTCGCCGACCTCGGCGTGCGCTATGTCATCGTCGGCCACAGCGAGCGCCGCGCGCTCTTCGGCGAGACGGACGAGATCGTCAACAAAAAGGTCCTCGCCGCGCTCGAGGCGGGGCTGAACCCCATCATCTGCGTGGGCGAGAGCCTTGCCCAGCGCGAGATGGGCGTGACGATGGAGCTCATCGCGCTGCAGGTCAAGTCCGCCCTCGCGGGCGTGAGCGCCGAGCAGATGCGCCGCTGCGTCATCGCCTATGAGCCCATCTGGGCCATCGGCACCGGCAAGACCGCCACGGGCGAGCAGGCGGCCGAGGTCTGCACCTATATCCGCTCGCTCATCCGCGCGCAGTACGGCGCGCGCATCGCCCGCAGCGTGACCATTCAGTACGGCGGCTCGATGAAGGGCTCGAACGCCCACGAGCTGCTCTCGCACGAGGACATCGACGGCGGCCTGATCGGCGGCGCTTCGCTCGACCCCAAGGCACTGATGGAGATCGTCCACGCTGCCAACCAGGAGTAAGGAGGAAAATCGATGAATAAGACTCCCACCACGCTGATCATCATGGACGGCTTCGGCCTGTCCAACGATACCGTCGGCAACGCGGTGCGCGCGGCCAACACCCCCGTGCTCGACGGCCTTTTTGCCGAGTATGCCCACACGACGCTCCAGGCCTCCGGTCTTGACGTGGGCCTGCCCGCGGGCCAGATGGGCAACAGCGAGGTCGGCCATACCAACATCGGCGGCGGCCGCGTCGTGTTCCAGGACCTGCCGCGCATCACCCGCTCGATCGAGGACGGTACGTTCTTTGAAAATCCCGCCTACAACAAGGCGATGGACGACTGCATTGAAAAGGGCTCTGCGCTGCACCTTTACGGTCTGCACTCCACCGGCGGCGTGCACTCCACGCTCGACCACCTCTACGCGCTTTTAAAGATGGCGCACATCAAGGGCTTAAAGCGCGTGTATATCCACGCCTTCCTCGACGGGCGCGACACGCCCCCGACCTCTGGCCGCGACTTTGTCGCAAAGACCATGGAAAAGTGCCGTGAGCTCGGCGTCGGCAAGATCGCGACCGTCATGGGCCGCTATTACGCGATGGACCGCGACAAGCGCTGGGACCGCTTAGAGAACGCCTATGACGCGCTCGTCTACGGCGAGGGCGTGCAGGACAGCGACCCCATTCACGCCATCGAGGAGAGCTATAAAAACGGCGTGACGGACGAATTCGTCGAGCCCATCGTCTGCGACAAGGACGGCATGATCTCCGACAACGATTCGGTCATCTTCTTCAACTACCGTCCCGACCGCGCCCGCGAGATCACGCGCGCGTTCGTCGACCCCGCGTTCGACGGCTTCAAGCGCGAGTTCTTCCCGCTCACCTACGTCTGCAACACCGAGTATGACGCGACCATGCCGAACGTGCTCGTCGCCTTCCCGCGCATCAGCGTGAAAAACGGCCTTGGCGAGTACCTGAGCAAGATGGGCATGACCCAGCTGCGCATCGCCGAGACCGAGAAGTACGCACATGTCACGTTCTTCTTCAACGGCGGCGTCGAGGACCCGTATCCCGGCGAGGACCGCGTACTCGTCGCGTCCCCGAAGGTCGCGACCTACGACCTCCAGCCCGAGATGAGCGCCTACGAGGTCGCGAGCAAGTGCGTCGAGCGCATCGAGTCCGGCAAGTACGACGTCATCATCCTGAACTTTGCCAACTGCGACATGGTCGGCCACACGGGCGTCTTCGACGCGGCTGTCAAGGCCGTCGAGACCGTTGACGAGTGCGTCGGTCAGGTCGTGGAGGCGACGCTCAAGATGGGCGGCATCGCGATGATCACCGCCGACCACGGCAACGCCGAGCAGATGCTGCAAAGCGACGGCAAGAGCCCGATGACCGCGCACACGACGAATGTGGTGCCCTTCATCCTCTGCGGCGCGGGCACGGAGCTGCGCGAGGGCCGCCTCGCCGACATCGCGCCGACGATCCTCGACGTGATGGGCCTTGAGCAGCCCGCGGAAATGGACGGCAAGACGCTGATCGTCCGCTAAAAAATCGAATCTGCCATGTTTAGAAAAAGCTCTGACGGTACACACTACCGTCAGAGCTTTTTTTGCTCCCAATTTTCGCACGAGCCGCAAAGCGGCGGAAAGGATGAAACATGGCAGGATCGAACGGCCGCGCAAAGCGGCACTTCTTCGGCGGGACGGGCTTATACATAGCCCTGTTCCTCGGTGTGACGGCGCTGGCCGTCGCGGGCTATTGGACGCTGCTGCCGAAAAATACGACGGACAAGGACGCGGAGAACGTCTCCTCACAGGTAGAGCTTCCCGTGCAGGACGAGACGCCGCAGATGCCGGAGACGGAGCTGCCGCAGGAGGCGGCAAAGCCGGCAGAGCCGGTGGAGGAGGCGCCCGAGGACCTCACCGTGATGGATGAGGCCACGGGCGTGGAGGACACCGTCCCCGCGATGGAGAGCGAGACGGACGCGCAGCCCGTCGCCCCGCGGCTCGTGGTCGCGCCGCTCGTAGGTATTGATAACATTTCCATCATACGCCTCGTGGCTGATTAACCGGACGTTATGAGGAAGCATAGGCG
>ENA-UEQJ01000254-UEQJ01000254.1-human-gut-metagenome-genome-assembly--contig:-NODE-254-length-43748-cov-56.498500_pt1 | contig 43748 bp, 35 predicted proteins | sample MGYA00242937_ERZ507938 | MGnify/ENA primary metagenome ERZ507938 (study PRJEB26167, sample SAMN06115437) | human gut metagenome | host: Homo sapiens | place: China:Gansu | collected 2015-07-03...
GTGATAAGCTCAACAAGCCGTCGGTCCCCAGTGTTTTTTTCATAAAAGCAGTAACATCGACAGTGTTTTTATACATTTCCTCCCGGTAGATATTGACTGTCGCATATTTCACCGGTTGTCCGTCCCGGGTAATATTCAACACTAAGTTCTTCGGATATTTGGGTTCTTCCAGCGGAATGAATCCTTCTTGTCCCCGCACCAGATTTTTATTCCGGTTGATCAGTAATTGTGCATATTCGCTCCAGGAATCTCCCCCCCAGCAAATATTCATCATACAGGTCACCGGGCTGAACAAGGTCCCGCTGATCGGGTTCGTTTTCACTTCCATCGCATAGATATCGGGAACTCCGCGGGCATGCCCTAATTCATGGGCCAGGCATTCGGAAGTTTTGTAAGGGGATAAAATATCGTAGGTAGTGGCCCCGCCGTCAGGTGCTCCTTTATTGTTATCGGAAATGCAAACGACCTCGATCCCCCAGCCGGTCCAATCGCTATGTACCCGTTCATCGGAAAAATCACCGACTTTACCGTCGAACATCACAAGATAAGGATAATCGCCCCGATAGGTCACAGCATGATCCAGGACTTCCTGAGAAGAACAATCGTATACACAAGTTTCGTCGAAGAAAGGGACAAATTCTATATCGGCATCGAAATAGGTGATTCCTTTTTTCCCATGGTAAAGCTCTCTTACTTCTTTAAAACGCTGTTTCAATTTATTGTTTACAACGTTTGCGGAAGAACCGTAAGATTTAAAAGTCGCCCGGTCGAGCATTACTTTTACATCGAAACTCCATACTTCCCGGCCGGTCTGTTCCCCTCCTCCTTCCTCTCCCGGTTCATCTTTAGGCGTAACCTCGTCTTCTCCGTCACTACTACATCCTGCCACCGCCAGACATAATAATAAACTCAGCCAATAAAAAATTTGTTTACCTTTCATAAAATGTATTTGTTAGATTACACAAAAAACGTTCGATTAAATCAGTCGAAAGTTTATAAAGTCCATAAAGTTTATAAAGTCCCTGGGTTCTGCGGGTACTTTGGTAATTGACAATTGTCATTTGACAATTGATAATGTATCTTTAAACCTATGGTTTGTTTTTTATTTATTTGATAATCAATGGATAGTCTTGTTAATAAGTTTATAGCGCATAGCGTATCCGGTTATATCACTTCAGGCGTCTCGTCAGGGATATGTCCGCTGCGGATGCGCCATTCCTTAGGGTATAGATTGTTGGCGCGGTTGCCGAGATTTTTGACAAATCCGAGAGGATGGTTGCGGTAGGCAACAACGACATATCCGCGCGGACAGTCGGCAGGCAGAGCCACGGCCTCCCCCCTGAGGTAGGCTATGGCAGAAGCATAGTCGAGGTCGGCGCACGGGAAGGCATCCTGGCGGAGAGCCACGCTTTGCGACAGCGCGTGCTGCGGCACGAGGTCGCGGCCTTTTGCCTGAGCCATCGGTATGCCCGCCAGCAGCGTTTTTGCCGTTTTTGCAATCCTTTCCACAAGCGGCTGATGAGCTTTGGCGACGGCGCAAATCGCATCGTCGTATGCCGTGATGGAAAAGTCGTCCTGACCGTCGATCCATTTAGGGCATTCAACGCCCTTGACGCCCTTTGCCGACGTTTTTTTGCCTTTATTCTTGTCTTTTTTCGTTTCTTTCTCCGCGTATTCGCCATTTTTGCGCACCACAGCCATAAACAAGCCCTCGCCGCGTGTGAGATGAGGCATAAAGCGGAAACACGGATAAGGAGTGTCGACACCCTTGTGTATCCCCCATGACGGGTCGGAGACGATGTCGACAGGCTCGGCGCCGAGCGAACGGACAAGGAAGTCGATCATATCCTCGTTTTCGGCACGGTTGAAAGTGCAGGTGCTGTAGATGAAAATGCCGCCAGGCTTCAGAGCCTGCCAGATGTCGGAGGCAATTTCGCGTTGGCGCGCGGCACATTGCTCGACAAGGGCAGGAGTCCATTGCGCCACAGCCTCGTCGTCCTTGCGCATCATGCCCTCGCCGGAGCAAGGCATGTCGGCAGCCACGATGTCGAAAGCCTCATGCAGCTTCCCGAGACGGGAGGCGTCGCTGTTGGTGACCACACAGTGTGGATAGCCCCACTTCACAACGTTCTCGCGCAAAATCTGCGCGCGCCGGCTGTCAATTTCGTTTGCCACGACGAGAGAGCCGTCGGGCAGAGCATCGATGGCAGCGGTGGTTTTTCCTCCTGGAGCGGCACACAGGTCGAGGTAAGCCACCGGAGAATTGCCAGCCACCTGACTCAGCACATGGCTAATAAACATCGACGATGCGTCCTGCACATAGTAGCATCCGGAATGCAGCAGCGGATCGAACGTGAACTGTCGCCGCGCGTCGAGGTAGATTCCCGACCGGCACCAAGCCACGGGGTCGTCGGTCGCCGGCGGCATAGCCTTGCGCAGGTTAACCCTCACCGCCACCGACGGTTCGGTCTGCAAAGCCTGAAGCAAAGCATCGGCCTCCTCGGGCAGCAACGCCAGCATCTGTTGTCTGAAAAGTATAGGTAGTTCCGCCATTATTCGCTGTAGTATATGCGTTTCACACGTGAAGACACCGATGTCAGCACCTCATAAGGGATGGTCTGCAGGCGGTCTGCCACATCCTGTGCCGAGATATGCTCTCCGAAAATCTCCACTTTGTCGCCCACGGCGCATTCCACGTCGGTCACGTCGGCCATGAACAAGTCCATGCAGATGTTGCCCACAGTCGGTACTCGCTTGCCGTTGATCCACACCTCGCCGTGTCCGCAGCCAAGATGCCTGTTGAAGCCGTCGGCATAACCGATAGGTATCGTCGCGATGCGCGACGGGCGTGTCAGCACGCCGTGGCGGCCGTAGCCGATTGTTGTTCCCGCCTCCCATTCGCGTATCTGGATTATTACCGAATGCAGCGAAGACACCGGACGCAGTTTGTCGTCGTAGCCCGCACCGAGAGTCGGAATGCCGTAGAGTCCGATGCCCAGGCGCACCATCTCGTATTGGTGGTCGGGGAATCTCAGGATTCCGTCGGTGTTGAGGATGTGGCGGATGATTTTATGGTTGAAAGCCGGAACAAACGTATTGCAGCAGCGGTCGAAATATTCAAGCTGGAAATGGGCATAGCTGTCGTCGTGCAGGTCGTCGGCGGTGCATAGGTGCGAGAAAATCGATGCAGGGCACACGTTGTCCTGGCTTTTCAACAGTTCGACGAGCTTGGGCAGTTCATCGTAGACAAATCCCAGACGGTGCATTCCCGTGTCGATTTTTATGTGTATCGGGTAGTCTTTCACATCAAACTTCTGCGCCTCGCGTATAATCTCGCGGCACATGTCGAAAGAAAACACCTCCGGCTCCAGATGGTTGTCGAACAGCGCCTTGTAGTTGACCACCTTCGGGTTGAGCACCATTATAGGCATCGTGATGCCCGCCTCGCGCAGCGCCACGCCCTCGTCGTGTGCCGCCACGGCGATATACGACGCCCCCTGCTGCTGCAGAGTCTTGGCAAGCTCGTAGGATCCGGCTCCGTAGCCGAAAGCCTTCAGCATACACACAATTTTCGTGTCGGGCTTCAGCCGCGACCTGTAGAAGTTGAAGTTGTGCACCAGCGCGTCGAGGTTCACCTCCAGCACCGTTTCGTGCTGCCGCGCCTCGAGCATCTCTATTATGCGGTCGAACCCGAATTCCGGCGCGCCCTTCAGCAGGATGAGTTCCTTAGAGAAGTCGCTCTGCGACATAGCGCTGAGAAAAGCGTCGGTCGACGGAAAGAATCGAGAGTTGCCGGCAAACAAATCGCTGTGGGCGGAAATTTCCCGTCCGATGCCGATTATGCGGTCGATGTGGCGCAGGTGGACAAGTTCGGCAATTTTTTTATACAGCTCCGACGCGGGGATGTTTTCCGGCAGCACGTCGGAAAGAATCAGAGTGCGCGAGCGCAGCAGAGTGTCGCGGCGCGACATAAAGTCGATGGCAGGAGCAAGCGACAGGTAGTCGCTCGTGTATGTGTCGTGAATCAGCTGGCAGTCGTTTACGCCCTCCATTGCGTCCATCCGTGTTCCGGTGGGCGACAGAAGCTTGAACCGTTCCTCAATCGTATCCATAGGCACGCGCATGCACAGCAGCGTGGCGAGGCACACGATGGCGTTTTCGATGTCGGCAGCCGCCGTAAACGGGATCTTTACCTGTCCGGCATATAGCAGATAGGTGTAGTTGATTGTTGTAGAGTCTTTCTCTTTGATAATCGAAGAGATAAATATCGGAGCGTCGGTGTTGATGCGCGACCAGCTCACCTCCTGGTGTCCGTATGACAAATCGATGATGCCGTTGCAGATGGTGTTGTTGTCGCCGTCGAACACGATGTATTTGCTGTTGCGCGACAGGCGCAGCTTCTCGATGCATTTTTCTTCGATCGACGCAAAACCCTCCTTGTGCTCGTTTCCGATGTTGGTCATCACCGTGATGTCAGGGCTGATGATGCTTTCCAGCACTGGCATTTCGTCGGGTTGTGAAATACCAGCCTCGATGATTGCAAGACCGGTGTTGTCGTCGATGTCCCAAACCGACAGCGGCACGCCAATCTGCGAGTTGTAGCTGCGCGGACTGCGCACGATATTGTAGTCGGGACGCAGCAACTGAAACAGCCATTCCTTCACCTGAGTCTTTCCGCGGCTGCCCGTCACTCCTATCACCGGGATGTGAAAGCGGTGGCGGTGGAACGAGGCGAGTTGCTGGAGCGCCTTTATGGAATTTTTCACAACAATGAAATTGGCGTCGCCTGTCGGCACGCCTTCCGGGATGTGCTCCACCACAAAATTGCGCACGCCTTTCTCATACAGCTGGTGCACGTAGCGGTGACCGTCGTTGCTGTCGGTGTGGAGCGCGAAAAACAGAGAGCGGTCGGGGTAGGTAAGAGTCCGTGAATCGGTGAGAAGCGTGTCGATTGAGGCATTGTTCAGATGCGAGGCGTCGGCACCGAGAATTTCTGCTATTTCGAGAATCGAATATTTCATTGTTTAAGAAGTTTGTCGATTATTGTTTTCACGTAAGGCATATCCGCCGACAAGGTGTCGGCAGCGCGGCGAGTGGCAGCGCGGAATGCCTCTGCGGCTTCTGAGTCGTCGGTCAGCGGGCGGTGGAGCAGTCGTGCATACACCTTTTCGCAGCGTGTGCAAGCCTGACGTGCACGGTCGGACAGGCACGAGGCCTTGAACCGTTCGGCGACATACGCCACAGCCACATCCGACGGATGCACCATATCGGCGGCAAAGAAGCGGTAGTCGCGCAGCTGGTCGAGCATAATCTCATACGATGGAAAGTAGTGGCACACACCTGGGCGTTGCGCCATGATGCTGTCTGCGGCAAGCAGCAGCGTGGATTTGCTCAATTGGTTGCCATAGGCGCCGTCGGCAAGGTGGCGCACCGGACTTACGGTGAACGTGATGTCGATGTGGGGATTGAATTTGCGGATGTCGTCGATTAACGGAATCCATTCGTCTGCAATCTCGTTGGCGGAGAGCATCCGTCGGTTGAACATTGACGCCGGCATTTTGTGGCAGTTGGCGACGGTTTCGCCGTCGGTGGTGGAGAAAGTGTAGGCGGTGCCGAAGGTCACAATCAGATGTCGTGCCGATCGCAAACATGCCACACCCTCCGCATAGGCGGCGTTGATTTTCTGCAAAGCCCTGTCCTTGTCTACGCTTGAGAAGCGGGAATGATGCGACATGCTGTGCCACAGGTTGCCGTAAGCCACGAGTTCGTCGGCAGAGAACGGCTCGTCGGCCATGAGCCGCCGCAGCGACTGCGCTATGCTGCGAGGGTTGTAGAGCGTACCGAAGGGGTTTATGCACAGTGCCAGCATCGACCGTTTGAGCAGATTCCCTACGTCCTCGGCAAAGCATGACCCGAGCATCATGACGGCTTCGTCATGCTCTATTTTGATGCCCACAGCATCGGTGTCAACAAGCGTTTGAAAATCCATTGTCGGTCATTTGCGTAAATCAGTGCAAAGATAGTGCAAGGAGAGTGGAAAGAAAAGAGCTTGCTCAATTTTCTTTCCCGAGGCGCAGCCTATTTTATCCTCCCGTCTCTCAGCGGCACCGCGTTGCAGTGCGTGTCATGCCATCTCGCTACCCCGGACGTTGTCCGGGGTTAACTGAAAACGGGTCCGCGTTGCGGACCACAAATCATGTGGATCTTCTTTCAGTGGCGGAGGCAACCGCCGAAAGGCGGTTGTATAATCATAGCCCCAGGTTGGCTTGCCTACCTGGGGTCAGGTGTGGAATGAGGAATCTACCGCCGAAGAGCGGTTGTATAAATCAAGGAATATGATTATTTGCAAACAGACGATTCGTCACGGGGTGTTAACATATACAACCGCTCTTCGGCGGTAGATGTGCGTGTATTGGCGTCACGGGGTAGGCAAGCCAACCCCGTGCTAACGTATGAAACCGCTCTTCGGCGGTTTTTTGGCGATGGTGATGTATTGCGCCGTTGGCGCAATACGATGATGGTGACGGGTTTCGCGATGGGAATGTTTTTGCTGTGAGGATAAAAAAATAACGACTCGCCGGACTGGCGTGGTCGCTACCTGAAAAACTATGTTTGAAATCTGAATCTATGTCTTATTCTCCGTCAACTACACGGCATGCACCGATGTAGCGCTTTGCGTAGTAGGCTTCCTGTGACGACGATACCGTGACGCCTTGCGAACAGCTTGAGTGGATAAACTTGAAGTTGCCCGATTCGTCGACCGATGTCACGATGCCCACGTGGCCTACGTTGCTTTTTGAGGCGCGAGAGCCAGAGAAGAACACCAAGTCGCCAGCCTTCAGGTCGCGGCGGTCTTTGACTTGAGAGTCTCCGCGGAGTGCTGAATACTGTGAACGCGATGAGCGCGGAAGCGAGATGTTCTGTTTTGAGAAGATGAATGTGGTGAAGCCAGAGCAGTCAAAACCTGATTTCGGACTCATGTGTCCTGAACGGTAAGGAGAACCGAGGTATTTCATCGCACTTTTAACAATCTCTCGGCCGCAGATACTGTCGGTCTTGCAAGTTCTGTCTTGAGCCTTCGCTGCGAAGCTTGCAACGAATACTGCCATTACTGCTAAGATTGTTAAAATTTTCTTCATTATCTCTTGTTTTTAGTAGGTTTTACTTCCGAACACCTCAAAGTTAGCAAAATTTGCTGGCGGCGTCAAGCGATTTCAGACATTTAATTAACATATTAAACTTCTTTATGACGATTGATGGGTGCCTGTACAAATTTTAACAGTTTTTCGGAGCAAAGAGATTAAACCTTCGCAAAGATGCTCATTCTCACCATTTAACAGGTTTTTGCTTTCTCCAAAACTTGTTCACGCACGTTGCTGGCCGCCTTTTTTGCCGCTGCAGATAGTTAAAAGGAGTATTAAAATTCACATTTGCACTGTAAATGCGCAGATTTTCCAACCGATTTTCTTCAGACTCGCAAAAAAACGTCTAATAATTTGTGAATTAAATATTTAATACTATCTTTGCGGCGAAACCATTAACAAGACAAATTATGAAGAGAAAATTCATTTATCCAACAAAATAATAAACTGCCACGGCTTGGTTTTCAACACAGAGACACAGAGGGGGAGCCGATGCCGTAGGCATCAGATATGGGTAGAGCTCCTACTACAATTACCCCTCTGTGCCTCTGTGTCCCTGTGTTTATCCTTCATCCCCCAAATTCATGATGACAAGAATCAAGCAATAAACACACAACGGCACTGGGACAAAGCATTCACATCCTGCCCGGAAAACCGCCCGCAGACTTTTGCCGCAAGGGCAGCGACTTTTTAAACAATCAGGTCTACTAACTAAACACCCCGATGTTCTTCAGCACCGAAAGCTGCCAGCAGAGCCACTAAAGCTAAAATCTTTTTCATGTGCGTTTGATTTATCTACCTCACTCACTTAAAAAGTGACTTAACCTCACTTAAATTTCACTTCCTTTTTTACGGCTTGCATTTGTCTTTCCACATAAGATTCCCACTCGGCAGACAAAACAAGAGAATTTACAAACATCTACGTTTCAATTATTTACAAATCACATCTATCTTCATTCTATTCCGATACGGCTTTCTATCTGTTCCCTCATTCTCGATTCTAACACAGGAGCTCTGGCTTAAATCTCACTTAAATCTCACTTAAGCGCCACTTTTTTTGGGAATCACATATAATAAGTCCTTTCTTTCTAAACTTTGTAAGCAGATTGCCAATTTTGTTGTTCTTTCTATCTTCATCATAATTAGCCGGCAATTTATGCCATAAAAGTTCATTGACTTGCTTGCGCGTCAAGACTCCATGTTGCTTAAGTGCTTTTTTAATCCATGCCTCACACTCTGTATCATCAAAACCTTTTACCAACGTGTATTCTATTTCCTTATGAGTGGCCTGAGCTATACTTTTAGAAACAAACAAATGAGGTTTTCTTCCTTCTATAAGTTTTCGCTTCCGAAGAAGCTTAACAGCACTATCGCTGATGCTCTTTCCTTTTTGCACCTTATCCAGCAGCACCGTTGTTGCCAAATCGAGTTCTTTATTTTCAATAAGCATAAGGCTATAGTTTTCATTGATCACAGTGCCTGGTATGCGGAGCACTACATGGTTACTGTCGCTCTTGTCATAATCGGGCATCGGGAGGAACCGCTCCTTCTGCTTCAAATACAGCTTATGTATCCCAAAACCTTGCGAATCAATCATCTTGATATTAACCATAGCCTGCACTAAGAACTGATTCCGATAGCGGTCGGGGACTACCTCGCCTGAAATATAATCATCGGGACTACCGGCATAAAAAGACCCTCGGTTACTGAATTCAAGTTCTTCTCCCCGCTCAATCAAGATAATTCTTGCATTTTGAGTGTAGTCTTGATGAGCTATGCAGTTGTGAATAGCTTCTAATATGGATTCCTCATCATATTTCATCCCCTCACTGGGAATGAGACTGTTTTGGGGATATATCTTGAAAGGATAGTTACGAATCTTATGTAAAACCTGAGTGGTAGAAAGCAAAAAGGGTATTCCAAACACTTGCCCTACATTCTCCTTCCCTTCTAACCGCCATATGATTTCCCCAATATGATTGAGCAAATGGGTGGATTCTATTTTGCCAAGCAGCAATAACGCCGTACGTGTGATTTGTCCATTAATGGTAAGACGCGCTTTATCAAGAAAAGTCTTGGTATCCCATTGGTCAACCTCTCTGGCTATCTTGCTTGACACATGTTCTTTATAACCCTTTCGCGCTTCAGCTATGGCTTCTTCATCCAAATCGCCTATTGTAGCTTGAGGCACAATTTCTTTCGACCAATCGGCATTGACTGCTTGAGAGCGAATCTCATCATATTGTCCCATGTCAAGCGCTGTAAGACTTTCACCACGTCGGGCATAATAATGTCCGTTCCATGCAATAGGGACTCCACGGGGCGCGGCAGGTATTTGAAACATCAGCACCCTTTTTCCTTCTACCGTAATATCGTATATCTCTCTAAACGTCACCTTATTGGTAGTGTTTTGAGACAGTCTTTGCTTCAGCTTTTGGAGATTTTTTTCCGAATTGCAATAATCCGTTCCAACAATGTCACGAGTCTTATCATGCACTCCAAACACAAGCCAAGCTTTATCAAGTGAGCGCAAATTGGCCTCGTTGCTTAGTGCAGAATAATACTTGCCAAGGTCATCGAAGTCAAAGTTATTTTCTGCCTTTTTGAATTCTACAACCTCATTCTCATGATGATAACGGAGTTTCTCGAATACGTCTTTCATTCTCTTCTTTTATATTATTACGGCGTAAAGATAATGAATTTATTCTGCCATCGGATAATGTATTTGAGTGCTGAGGCGTTTTTTTTTGCTATCGAAAGATAGGACATAATTTCAGATTTTATTGTATCTTTGTCGAGTACAACGTATTCTGGCATTGGCAAGGTATATTAGAGTGTGGTAATTATAATATAGTGCGTTCTATGGGGAATGCGCTGTATTTTAATAGTTTTACTGGATTATTAACATCTCAAAATAAGTTTAAACAACTTCATTAAGTTAATGAACTACGTCACGGAATTATTAGAATGTTAAATATTTTGTATAATTTTGCAATATTGCAAAAATCAACCCATAAATCCGAACAATGAAAAAATATTTTTTCCTTTTAATCTCCCTACTTGGATATTTTAGTTCCTTCTCTCAGACAGTAATTGAGATGGAGAAACAAGGTGGTGTCTATCGTATTCCATGTTTGGTTAACGGCGCCAAGATGAAGCTAATTTTTGATACAGGGGCAGCTAATGTTTGCCTCTCTCAATCTATCGCAGAATATTTGTTAGACAATGACTATATATCTTCTGCAGACTTCCTTGAAACGGGACAATCAGTTGTTGCCGATGGCCGAATAGTCGATCATCTAAAAATCAATATAAAGGATATCGAAATTGGTGGAATGCATTTGTCGAATGTGCCCGCTATTGTAATGTTTGAGCAGCAAGCCCCTCTTCTTTTAGGGCAAAGTGCAATTCAGCAATTGGGAACAGTATCAATGAATGGAAATAGGCTTGTCATCCATAAAATTGACAATAATTCTTTAAGTGATGATGAAATAGACGCACTTTTTGCGGATGCAAAAAAATATTGTGATAACAAAATGTGGGCCTCTGCGTTAGAGTGTTATGAGAAATTATATAATGCAAATGTTTTAAATTCATGGGGAAAAGACTCATACTCCTATTTGTTACATAAAAATAGAGAATATGGGAAAGCTCTCGATGTGATAATAAGTATCGATGATTATACTCCGTTTATCGAACGAAATTATAATATTTACAGGACTTTAGGTAATAGGTTTTATTTTGCTGAGCGCTATAAAGAAGCACTCCCTTATTATGAAAAGGCCATATTACAAGCAAAAGATAATTATGAAGAATTAGTGTCTATTTATGATTTTAAGGCGGGGTGTAATTGTGCTCTAGAAAATTATAGAGCGGCTGGAGATGATTTAGCAGCATTCTTTAGCTATAAAGCTATTCAATTGGGTGTAGACGTAGAATTTTTGATGAATGATCTAAATTATAAGCTAAAAAAGAAAGAAAAATCAGTAAAGGATGATCAGTGTGAACGCCTTTATATTGATTTCCTTAAATGTGTACAGATGAATGGTGATATTTCACATGAACAATTTTTAAATATGTTGGTTGATTTGTGTGCAAATGGACAAAAATATGCACTTCAATATTGTGAAGATCGAGGTATAGATTGGAGAGGTTTGTATTATACGAAATAGGCTCTTTCTTATTAATATAAAGTAAATGTTGTTGTGAAAAAGCACAACAACATTTACTTTATAGACTTTATAGATTATCCCTTCGGTTTGAGAGGGATTTTGCCGATGGTGTCGATCAGGGCCATCGGTACGTCGTGGGAGTGGCGGAGGGTGGTGCCAAGATTCTTGTGGGTGAGGAATTGGCTCACGATGTAAGGGTTACTGCTGGCTGCCATCTGGAGGGTGGCGTAGGTGTGACGGGCCATGTGGAATATACACGGCAAAGCAAGCGACTGCGAACAGGTAAAGATTAACCTATAAAATCCCACGAAACGGCGTAATATTTCCTGACTTCGTCACTTTTTTAAGAAGCACTCGTAACTATTTGATAATCAGTTATGATTATTTTTATTCGGGTGACGCGATGAGAAATGAATAAAATAGCGCCCCCATACCCTCGAGAGGTTGTGGGAATAATGCATTCTCGTTGAGGTTTGTGGATCGAGCTATTTCTCGTTGGTGACGCATTGACGAAGTCAGGAAAAAGGAGTTCTTCAAACTTTTCGCTAAATTTGCACTTGCCAATTGAACCTGCCTAGAGCCGGCGATGGAACGAATGACCGGTTGTTTTTGTGCGTGTATTTGTGGGAATGCTCGGATTTGAGTAATTTTACACGATTTTTTCAGAACAAACAATTTTACGCAATATGCAGAAATTCAGTTTTAAGGCATTGTCCGACGGAGCAAAGACCCTTGCCGGCAGCCGCGACTTCCGTTATGGAGTTTTCGGAGTCATCATCCTTGTGGCTATCTCATTGGCATTCTTCGCCACGAGCCTCGGCGACACTCTACAGCAGAGCGACACGATGCAGGGCGTTGCCAACGGACAGGAGGCAAAGGCCTATTTTGAACAGACCGGCGAAAAGACGTGCTGGACCAACTCGTTGTTTGGTGGTATGCCTACGTTTCAAATCTCGCCGTCGTATGCAAGTTCGAAATTCATAAGCGCGCTTCAGTCGGTGTTCGGACTTGGTCTTCCCAGTCCAGCCAATCTGGTGTTTATGATGATGGCAGGCTTCTACATCCTGCTTCTTGCCATGCGCCAGCGGTGGTATCTTGCCCTTCTTGGCGCCATAGCCTACGGTTTCTCATCGTATTTCTTCATTCTGATAGGAGCCGGACATATATGGAAATTCTGCGTGCTTGCCTACGTGCCTCCCACGATAGCCGGCATCGTGCTCGCCTATCGGGGCAAATGGCTTGCCGGAGGCGCGCTCACGGCTGTGTTTGCAATGTTGCAGATAGCGTCAAACCATGTGCAGATGACCTACTATTTCCTCTTTGTCGTAGTGGCTATGATGATTGCCTATTTCGTTGACAGCCGTCGCAAGAAGGAGTTGGGCAAATGGCTTAAAGCCACAGGGGTGCTTGCCGTGGCAGCAGTTGTGGCTGTCGGAGCAAACCTCACGAGCCTGTACAATACATATGAATATAGCAAGGAAACCGTTCGTGGACGCACCACCGACCTTACCGCGGCAAAGTCGTCGGGCGAGTCGGGCAATGTGAATAAAAATGGCATCAACCGCGACAACGTGACAAGTTGGAGCTACGGTGTCGATGAGACGTTGACGCTGATTATTCCTAACGTGAAGGGTGGCGCGACGGTGAAGCCCAACGATATTACCGACGACGGCGGTTTGGCTCCTGCGTCGGTAATCGACCTTGACAAGGCGCAAAGTCTTGTGGAGGCGGCGCAGATTACCGGTGATCCATCCTACGACGAGCAGCTCCGTCCGCAGCTGCAGCAGATGGTGGGGCAGTTCCGCCAGTATTTCGGCGACCAGCCGATGACCAACGGCCCGGTTTATGTGGGAGTGGTTATTTTCGCACTCGCGCTGTTGGCGTTGTTTGTGGTCAAAGGTCCGATGAAGTGGGCGCTGCTTGCCGTCTCGATTCTGTCAATACTGTTGTCGTGGGGTCATAACTTCTCTTCTCTTACATATTGGATGATCGATCATTTCCCGATGTACGACAAGTTTCGCGCTCCGGCAAGCATACTCGTCATCGTCGAATTTACGTTGCCTATACTTGCCGTGATGGCGGTCAACCAGATTCTTACCGAGGAGAATTTCTTCAAGAAGCACCGCAATGCAGTGTTTGCCGCATTCGGCATCCCGGCATTGTTCTGTGTTATCGGATGGCTGATGCCTTCAGTGTTTGGCAACGGTCTGAGTTTCGGCGAGGCAGAGCAGCTCGAAGAAATCCTTGCGCAAACCAGCGGAATGGAGCACGACTTCTATTCGCGAGCGTTCAGCATCGTCGGAGAGGCGCGCCTGTCGATGGTGGCTGCCGACTCGCTGCGCAGCCTGTTGCTGCTTGCCGTTGGCGCGGTGCTGCTGTTGGCGTATGTCAAGGGAAAACTTTCGAGAAACGTCTTTGTGGGCGTGTTGATTGCCGTGGTGCTTGTCGACATGTTCCAGGTGGACAAACGCTATATCAACGAGGATATGTTTGTAAAGCACACCGAGGACGATGCGCTGACATTCATCCCTACATCTGCCGACAGCCAGATTCTTCAAGACAAATCGTACTATCGCGTTTCCGACGTGCGCAATTTCGGTTCGCCGAATCCGTCGTTCTTCCATAAGAGCGTTGGCGGATACCACGCAGCCAAACTGACGCGCTACAACGACATTATAGCCAAAATGCTGCAGCCGACAAATGGCGTGATTCTCGGGATGAAACAGACATACGGCACCGTCGACCTTTCGCTCGTCGACATGAAGGCATACAATATGCTCAACACCAAATATCTGATTGTCGACGGTAAGGTGCTGACCAACCCCGGTGCGCTCGGCAACGCCTGGCTTGTCGACAACGTTGAATATGTCGAGGGAGCAGATGCCGAGATGGACGCGTTGCAGAAACTGAATCCCGCAGTAAAAGCGGTTGCCGATGTTAAGTTTAAGCCGATGCTTGGCAATGCCGCGCCAAAGCAACCGGGCGACACGATATATCTGACATCATACAAGCCCAACGAGCTGCGCTACAAGTCGCAGACCGGCAACGACGCAGTGGCGGTGTTCTCCGAAGTCTATTTCCCATGGGGATGGACAGCCACCGTCGACGGCAAGGAATTGCCGATAGCCCGTGTCGACTACACGCTCCGCGGCATGCGTCTGCCAGCAGGAAGCCATGAAATCGTGATGCGCTTCGACCCCAAGTCGATACACACGACGGAAACCGTGGCCTACACATCGATAACGCTTGTTTATCTGGCTCTCATCGTGGCGCTTATAGCCACTGTGGCAGCCTACGGCAGAAGAAAGGAGCAGCTGTAGGTTGGGAAAAATCAGACGATATTGCACGGCGCTGACGCGCTACCGTAAAAGCAAAGGGTTCGGAATCCATTCCCCCTTTGCTTTCCATTTCGTGCTCAACGTGCTGCGCGAGAAGTCGGCTTACTATGCCTATGCCGACATTGCCGAACGCCGCAACGAGGCGCGCCGCATGAAACGTCTGCTCAAGGTGAGAAAACCGCGGATGATATCCGAGAAAAGTGCCCGGATGATGTTTCGCATCGCCAACTATTTCAACCCAAAGATGATTCTGCAACTCGGCACCAATTTCGGGGTGTCGGCATACAGCACGCTGCGTGTGGCGTCAGATTCGAGGATGTGGCTTGCAAGCAGTCAGGCAGAGCCGGAAATTGCGCTCGTCCTGCTGCAGAATCAAGCAGACCGCATCAGCGTCAGCGGCTCGTGTGGCGAGGCTGTCGACGACTATATCGCCGCCGTCGGCGACGGCAAGCGTTATGTGGTGGTCAACCGAGTGACAGAGGCGGAAGCCGTCAGCGTGGAGCGCTGGCTTGTGTCGTTGGCAGAAACGGAGGCGGTTGTCGTGGTGCGCAATTTGCAGCACGACGAGGTTGTGGCACGTCTGTGGCGCGCATTGCTGTCGCGGCTGACATACGGAATGGCGTTTACCAACGGCAAGATGGGAGTAGCCGTGATAGAGAAGAAACTGCCCCGCCAGACGTTCTCCTTATGGTTTTAGTGGCACTGATGCTTGCGCGTGGCGCGCAGGAATTGCCATAAGAACAGCGCACCGCCCACAAACAGGGCTATGCTGAACGCATAGAAAATGCCCACGTCGCGCAGTCCCAACGGGAAGCCGAGCAGCCATCCGCTCGGGATGCCCACAAGAATGTAACTTACAAAAGCAATCCACATCATCGACATTGACTGTCCTGTGCCGCGCAGCGCGTTGGCAAAGCAAATCTGTGTGGCGTCGCCGCATTGGTAAATGATCAGAGGCAGAATCAGAGCCATAGCAGAGGCCGCAACAATGCTGTCGTCGGTGAAGATGCCCACCAGCGGCTCTTTGGCGAAATAAAGCAGGAACGACACCGCAACAACCATTGCGAGCAGTATGTGATAGCCAGCCCATGCCGAGCGGCGCACTTCCGCCTGGTTGCCGCGTCCCACGTAGTTTGACACACGGATAGCCACTGCCGCGCCGATGCTGTAGTAGAACATGAAACCGAGCGTGCTTATGGTGAGTATCACTTGATAACTTGCCAGCTCCACAGTGCCGAGCCACCCCATCATCACGCCTCCAAACGTGAACGTGCCCGTCTCCATAGCCATTTGCAGCGAGATGGGCATTGATGTGCGTGTTATCGACAGCATCTCTCCGACGCCTTCACGGGTGTGCAGAAACGCCTTGCGCATAGGTGCGTAAGCCTGTCCGCGCAGCAGCACCACGGCAAACACCACTGTCATCAGCACCCGGGAGCCGAGAGTGCTGATGCCGGCGCCGAGCGCGCCCAGCTCAGGCATTCCGCACTTGCCGTAGATGAGCAGATAGTTGAACACAATGTTGACTGCGTTGCCTGAAATAAGTATCCACATTCCCACCGATGGGCGCAGAAGGCTGTCGGCAAACTGGCGCATTGCGTTGAACAGAGCCACAAACACTATCGACGCAAGGATTACGAGATAGTAGGGACGGATGATGGGCAGCAGTTCGTCGGGCTGCCCGAAGCGGTCGATAAAAAAGTAGGCGCAGCCCATAACCACCGTCAGCAGTATGCCGAACAGGGCGTTGGCGATCAAAGCATTGCGGAAAGCCGCTCCCGCCTCGTCGTATTTCTGCCGGGCAAACAGCGCGCCGATAATCGGAGTGATGCCGTATGAGAAGCCGAGCAGACCGATAATCACAAGGTTGAACAGATTGTTGACAAACGACACAGACGCAAGGTCGTTTGTGCCGTAATGTCCCACCATCAGCGTGTCGGCGAATCCCACAAGGATTACGCCTATCTGCCCGATGCACAGAGGCACGCCGAGTTTCAGCGTTGAGCGGTAGTGTTGAGCGTATGACGTCATAAATTTTCTTGACAATGTTTTATGTATGAATGCTTCGTTTTGCCTGTTTCCACAGCCGTGCGGCGGCATAGATGACGATGAGGGTCAGCACGATGGTTGCCGAGGCAGGAATATTGGTGGCGTAGGCAGCCATCAGTCCGACTGTTGAGCCTGCAACGCTGATGATGGCGGCAATCAGCATCATCGGTCGCAGTCGGCAGGTGAACACCTCGGCAGTCATCTGCGGCAAGGCAAATAGCGACATCAGCAGCATGATGCCGATGAGTTTCAGAGTGAGCACGATGCAGATGGCAACCATAACGGTCATAAGTCCGTTGATAAGAGCCACAGGCATGCCTATGGTGCGCGCATAGTCGGAATCGAAAGCGCAAGCCACGATGGGGCGGTGGAGCAGAGCCATCACGGCAAGCAGCAGGACGAGAAATGCGGCAAACACAGCAAGGTCGGTGTGGGATACGGTGAGGATGTTTCCAAAGAGAAACGACTGCAGTTCGGGGACGTAGCCCGGAGTCAGGAACACGAACAGAATACCGAGAGCCATTCCCAAAGCCCAGACCACGGATATGGCGGAGTCTTCGCGCACGCGTTGTCGTGTTGACAGCCATTCAACGCCGACAGCCGACGCCACGGCGAATAATCCAGCCGTCACAACGGGATTGACTCCGAGAAAGTATCCCAGTCCGAGGCCGCCGAACGATGCGTGGGTCACGCCTCCGGCTACAAACATCATGCGTCGTGCCACCACATACGTGCCCACCACAGCCGAGGCGATGCCCACAAGCAGCAGTGCCGCGAGAGCGTTTTGAAAAAATGAGTATTCAAAGATTTCCATAAGTTTATTTCATGTTCTTGCGTTCGCGCTCCTCGCTGACGAGCAGCAGCAGTTCTTCTTTGACACACGCCGGCATCTCGATGCCGCGCAGGCGCAGCGACCGTGCCCATCCGGCGATATCTTCGGGCAGCAACGTGAGCAGCACGTCGCGGAATTCCTCTATCTGGCTGTCGGAGTATCCGTCGGGCGCAAAGCCGCGGTAGGCATCGAGTTCCTCGTCGTCGTAGTATATTATTTCGGTCGACAGCGTCGCCAAAGAGTCTTTCTCGCACGTAATGTGCATTCCGCAGCAACCCTCTTCCTCTACGGCTGGAGCCGCTTCCGCGTCATCAGGGGTGTTGTTTGGAGTCCGCCGCTCCGAGATTTTGTGACATGCGAACAGCACCGCCCCGAAGCCTATGGTTACAGCCAATATTATCAGCGCGGGAATCATTTGGCTACCTCCATTTTAAAACCTGCCAGTGCGAGATGCCGCCAATAGTCGGGATATGACTTCGACACCACTCCGGCGTCGAGCACCGTCAGTGAGGGGAAGCGTATTGCAGCCGGGGCGAAAGCCATTGCCATCCGGTGGTCGTCGTAGGTGAGAATCCGTGGGTGGGCGGCGGCTTCGCCTGCTGCGCCGTCCCAAGAAAGAATGCTGTCGTCGGCAATCTCTATGTTGAATCCGAGTTGGGCGAGTTGGGCACGCAGCGCCTCGAGACGGTCGGTCTCCTTTATGCGCAGCGTGTGCAGTCCACCGATGCGGAACGGCCGCCCGGTGAGGCAAGCCGTCACAACAATGGTCTGAGCAATGTCGGGCTGGCTCGACAGGTCGATGTTGAGCGTGGCATCGCGGTCGGCGTCGCAGAATCCGAGAGCCACACCGTTGTCGGTATACTCTGTTGTGACGCCAAACAGTTTGAAATATTCAGCCACGCGGCTGTCGCCCTGCAGACTGTCGCTCTGCAAGCCGTTCAGACGGATGTTGAGGTCAGGACAGAGAGCCTTGATTTCATACCAGTAGCTTGCCGCCGACCAGTCGCTCTCCACGGTCAGCGAGCTGGGCGAGTAAGGCTTTCCCTCGATGACGATTGTCGACTCCCCGACAGTCACTTCCGCTCCGAAATGGCGCATCAGCGCCGCAGTCATCTCAACGTATGGGCGCGAAGTCAGTCCGCCTTCGATTTCAATTGTCAGTCCGCCCTTCATCATAGGTGCAACCATCATCATCGCCGACACATATTGCGAACTTACGTTGCCGCGCATCCGCAGAGGCGCGTCGGCTTTCAGATGCCTGCCCTCAATCCATAGAGGTGGATATCCCTCGGAGGCATAGTAGTCGATTTCGGCGCCGCAGAGGCGCAGAGCCTCCACCAGTTCGCCTATCGGACGCTTGCGCATGCGTGGCGTGCCGTCGAGCAGCACGCTGCGCCACGGTTGCGAGGCGAAGTAGGCTGTCAGAAACCGCATAGCCGTTCCCGCCGCCCCGATATTCACGTTTGCCTGAGCGCTCTGAGTCTGCAAAGCGCGCCGCATGGCGTTTGTGTCGTCGCAGTCGGCGATGTTGCCGATGCTGCATCCGTCGGCCATGGCAGCGATTGTCAGAGCCCTGTTGCTGATGCTTTTCGAAGCCGGCAGATCTACGTCGACAGCGTCGGCGGCTGGTGAGAACGATATTGTATAGTTTGTTTTTTCCATATCTTGTCTATTTGGGCTGCATCGTGATTATCGGCACGAGCATCTCTTCCATCGATATACCGCCATGCTGGAACGTATCCTTGTAGTACTGCACATAATAGTTGAAGTTGTTTGGATACGCAAAGAAATCGCGGTTTGTGGTGAAGATATATTTTGTGGAAATGTTGGGAGCCGGCAGCCCGAAGCGTTCCGGTTGCTTGATTTCATAAACTTGCCGCTCGTTGTAGCCGAGGTTTTTGCCGAGTTTGTAACGCAGGTTGGTGTTTGTCGCCTTGTCGCCGACCACCTTTATCGGGTTGTCGACTCGGATTGTGCCGTGGTCGGTGGTCAGCACCACGCGGGCACCGCTCTCGGCTATGCGGCGCAGCAAGTCGCTTGCCGATGAATGGCGGAACCACGATTCGGTCAGCGACCGGTATGCGGCGTTGCTCGACGCCAATTCTCGTATCATCTTCGATTCCGTGCGCGCGTGCGACAGCATGTCGATGAAGTTGAACACAATCACGTTGAGGTCGAAGTTGTTGAAATTGCTGAAATTCTGCAGCAGTCTTTCGCCGAAAGACGATTCGTAGATTTTGTTGTAGGAGAATTTGTAGCGTTTGCGGAAACGGTCGAGCTGCGTCTGGATCAGAGGCGACTCGTTGAGGTTTTTCCCCTCCTCCGAATCCTCGTCGACCCACAGCTCCGGAAACATTTTCTCAATCTGCAGCGGCATCAGTCCGGAGAATATTGCGTTGCGCGCATATTGCGTGGCGGTCGGCAGGATGGTGGTGTAGAGATCCTCCTCGATGTTGAACCATTCGGCAAGGATAGGCTTTGTTATGCGCCATTGGTCGAGGCGGAAATTGTCGATAAGGATGAAAAACACCTTTTCGCCGGCATCGAGCAGCGGAAACACTTTGTCCTTGAAAATCTCGTTGCTCATAAGAGGATGCTTGCCGCCGTTGACCCACGACTCATAGTTGCGTTTCACAAACTTGGCAAACTCCGAGTTTGCCTCGTTTTTCTGCATCAGCAGCAGTTCGTCCATGTTTGTCTCCGTTTGCGACAGCTCCATCTCCCAGAACACGAGTTTGCGGTATAGCTCATACCAGTCGTCGATGTTGTCCGACTCGTTGATAAGCCGCGCAATGTTGCGGAATTCCTGCTGGTAGTCGCTCGTAGCCTTCTGCGACACCAGTTGCCCGGAATGCAGGTTTTTCTTCAGCGACATCAGTATCTGGTTAGGATTCACCGGCTTGATAAGATAGTCGGCAATTTTGTTGCCGATGGCTTGGTTCATGATGTTCTCTTCCTCGCTTTTGGTAATCATGATAACCGGCACGTTGGGCTGGACCTGCTTGATTTGTTGCAGAGTCTCCAAACCGCTGATGCCTGGCATGTTTTCATCGAGGATGATGATGTCGAACGTTTCCGTCTCCACCCGGTCGAGGGCGTCGGCTCCGTTGTTGACTGTCGTCACGTCATATCCTTTCATTTTCAAGAACATGATGTGGGGTTTCAGCAAGTCGATCTCGTCGTCAGCCCAAAGAATTTTTCCATTATTTTCCATAATCCAAAAACCTTATCAAAACGTAAAGTTAGCGATTTTCGGTGGTTGTTGGATTATGGACGGTTTCTTTTAAGAAATTTTATGCAGTCAGGCGTGTTTCCTGTGGCTGAGTTGGTAGAGCATGCCGTAGCGCGAGAATTTGTTGACGGCAAGGGCAAGGAAGAAATAAACTGCGGAAAGGAGCCACAGCATCTGGTATTCCAGCCCGATGTCGGCTATCGACGCGCCGTTGGCATTGATGCGCTCAAACGCCTGCATTGCCCATGTCGACGGACAGCAACCGCTGAGGAAGCGGAAGAACGGGTCCATGTCGAAAAGCGGCCATGTGATGCCCGACAGGAACAGGAAGATTATCGAAGTGAACACAATCACCAGAAACGCGCTCTCGCGTTCACGCACAAACACCTGCAAAGTCATTCCGAGGAATGTCACCGACAGCATGTAGGGTATCGACATCAGCAGGATGTCGATAAAGCCGCCCACTTGCGGATATTTGAAGATGGCGGGCACGATTAAGAGCAGATAGAGCAACGGGATGATGTAGATGACGATATAGGCGAGCGACTTGCCCAGCAGGCGGCATACGGCTCCGGAGTTGACCGTGTCGAGCGGGTCGATGCCTCCGTTGCGGCGACGGCGCTCGTAGATTGCACCGCCCATCATGCAGATGGCGAGAATGAGCGACTGCTGCACAATCAGCGTCAGGATGCCTGGCAGCAGGAATGTGGCAAAGCCTTGTTCGGGGTTGCCGAGAGCCACATACGTGCTTCTGACGGTTGCCGGAATCTTGGGGCCGTCGGCGCCGAGGCGGCCAATGGTCTCCACCTGTATCTTGCCTCCGAGCGTCATTGTGGCGTCGGTGAGCGAGGTGAGCATCGATTTGTAGCGCACGAGCAGCGACATGTCGCAGAACAATGTCACGTGAGCCTGTTCGCCACGGGCAATGTTTTTTGAGAAATGGCTGTCGATTAGCAAGATGCCGTAGGCTTTCTTTTCCGCAACCATGCGCCGGGCCTCCTGCATGTCGGCGGCATATCCGGCCAGTTGCGTGTTTTCGGAAGCGTCCATCATGCGCACCAGTTCACGGCTTTGTGTCGAGCGGCATTCGTCGACGACAGCCACCGGCACCTCGCGCGCCAATTCGGGGTTGTAGATTAGCGCATATACAATCGGGTAGGCGAGAGGCAGGAGGAAAAGGAAAATCAAGATGCCCTTATCCTTGAAAATCAGCCGGATCTCGTTTGCCCAAACTTTTATAATGTCGTGATAGAATTTTCTTATACTGTCCATATTGTCAATAGTCTAAGGCACATAAACCGGGTGAAGCGCATGGCGCTTGATGCGGCGTGCCACAAGCAGCGGCAGCAGCATGAATGCGAGCAGCGCGGCGTAGTAGAAACGCGAATAGTAGAGCGGAAGTCCGTTGAGCATCTGGTCTACGTAAATTAGGAAGTAATAGCGCGACGGAAGGATGTAGGAGAAGATTGCGATGCTTCCATACATGTCTTCCAGCGGGAATGAGAACGCTCCTATGGAGAAGGTCAGGATGCCGAACAGGGAGCAGAAACTGAGTGCCATGCGCAAGTTGGGCATTATGCCTGAGATGAATACGGCAAATCCCTGGTTGGCGAGGACAAACAGAAGCATTGTGCCGACAGCCTGCCACGGACTGCAGTTGAGCGGGAAATGCAGGTAGCCGTACATCAACGACTGCATGAACACTCCCACGGCGGCGAAAACCACCGTTTGCGGCAGCAGTTTGCCGAGCAGGGCGATTGTTATCGAGCCGTGTGCCTCCTTTATCCATTGCGGTGAAGTCTGCATCTTCTCCTCGTGCCAGATGCTGTAGGCTGTCACGAGCAGAATCATCAGAGCCAGCGCCGTCGGGATGAAAGAGTTGCAGAGATACACGCTGTAGTTGCTTTCGGGGTTGTGCAGCGGATTTGTTTGCAGCACGACGGGTTGCAGCAGCGTCTGCGCCTGAGTGTCGGTGGCGGCGCCGGAGTTGACAAGATATGTCTTCACAATCGCCCCCGAGGCAAGCACTGAATTGGTCTTCAGGCTGCGGAAGAGCAGCGAGCTTGGAATGAAGAACGTCGAGTTGGTGTAGTACGCCAGATCCGGAGCGCGTCCGGCAGTGGCGTCGCTTGTGAAATTGAACGGAATCACGTAGAAACCGTAGATTTTTCCTTTGCGTATCAATTGCATCGCCTCCGCCTCGCTGCTGACAACCGACACTACGCTGACTTCCTCCGACGACTTGATGTTGCGGATCAGTTTGCGTGTACTCTCGGTGTTGTCGTGGTTTACGATGGCGGTGGGGATGTGGAGCGGCAGCCCGTTTCTCATCAGACCGAGCAGAAATCCTGCCAAGACAATCGGAATGACTGTCATGGCGAAGAAGTAGATCCGCCTGCCGCACAGCTGACGGCATCCGCGCTTTATTGAGTTGACAAATCCTGTGCTTATCATTTTTTTGTTATTCCATTACGACGGTCATGCCCGGACGCAGGTTCTCGATTGGATTGACAGGCGACAAGCGCACCTCGAATGTGCGGCTGTCGTATTCACCGGTGACTTTGGTTGAGCGCCAAACGGCATAGTCGCCCATATCTTTTACATAGTAGACTTTGGCTTTCACCTGCTTCAAGCCGAGGGCTGGGATGCTTACCGACACCACTTTGCCTACGGTCAAGTCCTTGAGCATTGTCTCGCGCACGTTGAAAACCATCCACTTGTCGGCTGATTTCATGACGTTCATGATTGGTGTGCCTGTCGACACGAGTTCGCCCTCGTTGGGGAAAATGTCGGTCACCTCGCCGTCGCATGGAGCAAGAAGGTACTGGTCTTTCAGAATTGACTCAACTTCGGCGACTGAGCCTCTGGCTGCGTTTGCCATAGCCGCCGCTGCCATCTTGTCTTCTTTCTGAGCGCCTTCGCGGGCAAGGTCATACTGCGACTTGGCTGCGCTTTCCTGGGCGATTGCAGCGTCGTAGGCAGCCTTTGCCTCGTCGCGCTTCTGTGCCGACACAACGTTCTGCTTGTAGAGCGATTCGAGGCGTTCGTAAGTCTTTTTATGGATGTCGAGCGATGCGCGGGCCTGTTGCCACAACTCGTATGCGCTGGCAATCACTTGCTTGCGCGCTCCGGCGTCGGCTTTTTCCTTCTGGGCTTCGGCGGCGTCGCGCATGGCGAGAGCCTGAGCCAGCTTGGCGTCGACAGTGGCGCTCTCAATCTTTGCGAGCGTGTCGCCCTTATGCACAATCTGTCCCTCGTGGACGTAGAATTTCTCCACGCGTCCTGGCATCAGTCCCGACACGCGCACGTTGGTGCCGTCAACTTGTCCCTGCACAATCTGCTGTGCGGGCTTGATGGAGATGAAGCCTATGATTGCCAGCACAATCACAGCCACAGCCGTGGCAGCGATGGCAAGAAACAGGCTGTGTTCTTTCTTGCGTATTGTTTTCTCGTCCTCTGTTTTGAAATTCAGATTTTCCATATCGTGTTTTTATTTTTGTTCAGATTAATATTTTAAAGTTCCAGTCACTTTTGAGAGATATACGTTGCAGAGTTGCACATCGATTTCGGCGTCGATGTTTTCCGAATTTGCTTTCAACCAAGCCGTTTGTGCAGCCATTACGTTGTCGAGTGTCATGACCCCTTCTTTGTAGCCCAGCTGCGCCTGGCGCAGGTTTTCGTCGGCTTTTGACAGGTTTGACTCGGTGGTGCGCAGAGTCTTTGCCGCCTCGGCGGTCTTGTAGGAGGCTTGGCTCACCTGCAGCTCGATTTTCTCCTTTGCTTCTTCAAGCTCCAGGCTCTTCACGATGCTCTCGCTGCGTGCCGCCTTGTATTTGTAGTAGTTGCCGCCCCAGTGCCACAAAGGAATCTTTACCATCGCTCCGACGCTGAACATTCCGTTGAATTTCTTGTCGAAGCCGTTGAAAATGTTTGGATTGGAGAATCCGTAGGTGCCCACCAGCGCTACGGTAGGCAGCATCGACGAGCGAGCCTCATATTGCTTCTGCTCGTAGACCTTGACTGCGAGTTCCAGACTTTTTATGTCGGAGCGGTTGTTGTAGACGTCCTGCATCGTGTATGCGGCGGGCTGCATGGCTCCAAACGATTTGTGGTCCGACACCTCGTCGGCGAGTGTGAATTCCTGGGTCATCGGCATGCCGCAAATCTGAGCCAGCGCCATGCGCGACAGAGCCAGACCGTTGTCAACCTTCGTGAGGTCGATGTTTGCCTCGTTGAGTTTCACCTCCACATTGAGAAGGTCGGAGTTGGTGGCAATGCCTTGGCGTATCATCGCTTCCACGTTGCTGTGGAGCGTGTCGAGCAGTTCGATATAGCTTACGGCGAGTTTCTTCTTCTCTCCGAGCGACACAACCTGCCAATATGCGGCGTCGACAGAATAGACCACCTCGCGGGCGGTGTTGTCGTGCATCAGCGACGCGATTTCCTGCCCCATCTCAGCCATTTTGTTGAGCGCGCGGATTTTTCCGCCCATATATATAGGTTGGGTGAGCGTTACGGCTCCGGCAAAGAGGTTGTGGATGTCGAACGTCATTGCTTCTTTCGGAATCAGAGCCACTTGTGTGGGGACATATTGTCCGTTCACCTGCACCGGGCGTCCGTCGGGACCGGTGAGGAGGTTGAAGTCGTAGGTTCCTGTGGCTGGGTTGAACGTCTTTGTCGGAAGCATCTGGTCGCCTGAGAGCAACGAGATTTCCTTTTGGTTGTACATATATCCACCGGCGAAATCGATTCCCGGCAAATAGGCTGCGAATGCCTGCTTTTTCTGGTATTCGGCAGCTTTGATGCGCTCTTGCGCAATCTGCATTGTCTTGTTGTTGCGCAACGCCATGCTGCGGCAAGAGTCGAGGGGTATCGGAGTGCCGGCATGGCTGACAGCCACGGCTGCTGTCAGCATGGATGATGCGATGGTCAAAAATTTCTTGATGTGCATAGTTGTTCTTGCTAATTCGGATACAAATTTAACAAGAACAGAACAATAATTGTTCTTATTCCTTTCTCAAAAAGACTATGTGTTCAAGAAAAACGACTAATAGAACACCAATAACAAATCCGTTTGTGAGAATTGGGCGCAAGGCTATCGGCAAATCTTCGCCTACAGTGGGCGGAATAAATGCCACAAGAAGAGCCACAATCAGAGGCAGCGCGATGGTCAAAGCGTGGTCGAACGACTTGACTATTTTCTTCTCCGACATCATACTGAACGCTGCAGCAAGCTGAAGAATAACGACATACGACAGAATCAGTCCGATTACGACATTCGGAAGCTGGGTAAGCCACACCACGGCGTCGGGCATACAGGCGCATGCGAGCAGTCCGATGGCGCAGGGGACGATTGTGGCGAGCGAGGCGCAGCGTGTGGATGAGATGATTCCGGGAGAAATAGAATAATCCACAGGGCCGATCACGCCCATCATGCCGGCAAGGATGTTGCCGGCGCCTGTCACGGCGCAACCGCGGCGCATTTTGCCGTTGTCGGCGGCGCCGATGAGGCTGCGCACCGACTCTATGGAACCCAATTCGTTGATGAGCAGCGCGAAGAAGCACACTAAGAATGAGATGACCACAGGAATGTCGACTTCGGGCTTGATTATCAGTTTGTCGATGTCGGTGGTGAAGCCGGCTGACTGCACTTCCGGCATACCACTGAACAGGAAGTAGACAAATGAGCCGGCAACCGTGACAATCATCACCGTGAGCGACTTGCCAACGCCGCGGAGAAACCGTTCAAGGGCGAACGTGGCGATAAGTCCGACAAGGAAGAATGCGAAGCTGAAAAGGTCGTGCCCCTCGCCGAAGAGCAGCGATATGATCACTGGGGCGAGAGTCATGGCTATCAGCCCGAGAATCACAACGATTACGCGTGGCGTGAAGATGCGCGCCACCTTGCCGAGCAGCCCCGACACCGACAACAGCAGCAGCGTGGCGCCGCCGATGGCCACTGCGGTGTAGATGGCATTGAAACTGCTGCTTGCCGACGCCGACAGGATGCCGACAATCAAGACTGCGGCAGGGCCTACAACCAGCGGCAGACGGTGTCCCCAGAATGCCTGGACAAGCATTGTCAGTCCAAGCACGAAGTAGACCGACTGCAGATAGGATGTCTGCATCTGGATGTCGTCGCCGAACTGCAATTTCGCCAACATGCCGATGGTGACCACGTTGGGGATGGCAATCACGAGCCACTGCAGTCCGTAAAGCAGAGTGTGGATGACTGGAGGCTTGTCGTTAAGGTTGTATTTCAGTTGCATATTATTGAGTTTTTTGTTATTCCCAGGTGTAGTTGTCGCCCTGCTGGGAGTGCCAGTTGAGAAGCCCGTTGATGAAAGGCTTGGCAAAGCGGAACAGCGGCAGGCAGAAGAATTGGCGCGGCGACTGCAGCACTGTGGCTGTGCGTCGCTTGGCGAAGATGAAAATCAGGGTCTCTATCAGGTAGATTGCGGCGGCCACCGATGCCAGAACGGTGGGTTTCAGCCATTCGCCGTCGCCGTTGAGATAAAGCATGGCGGGATATGCCACGCCCGCGGCGGCAAGCAGCAGGTAGAGATAGTATGCCACGTTTGTGAGCAGACGGATGCCTGGGATGCGCGACCGCAGGAATTTCTGCGTGAATAAATGCCGCTCCTTGTTGAGTTTCGACGTGTAGGCGAAGGAGTCGTTGTGCTCCACCAGAATGCTTTCAGGCGACAGCTCGACTGCAACATTGTCGCCGTCGGCAATCTCGCTGATAAAAATATCGTCGTCGCCGTATTTCAGGTTGAGCGACGAAGAGAATCCTTTCACTGCGAAAAACGCCGACCGCTTGTATGCCACATTGTTGGCACAGGCGCGGTATGTGTTGCCGTGGATAGCAGCGGCAAGATAGCGCGACGCGTCGTCGCAGTTGTCAAACGTGCGGTAGCGGTGGCCGAGGCCGCGGTCGTTGCTGTGGTCGTTGTGGGAATAGCCCAAAACCACGTCGGTATAGTCGTCGAAATGACGTCCGATGCATCTCAGCCACAGGTCGCTTTGCGGCCGGCACTTTGCGGAGGTGACCACCACAATGTCGTTTTTGGCAGCCTTTACACCGAGAGTTATGCCGAGTTTGCGCTTCGACACATTGGCGGTGCTGTCGGGGATAAACGTAGACCGCAGTTGCGGATATTCAACCTGCAGGAGGGTCATCGCGTCGTCGACACTCTCGGAAGCATCGGCATTCACAACAATAATCTCGAAATCGGGATAATTCTGCGACATCATCAGCGGGATGTTTGAGGCGAGCAGCTCGGCGTCGCAACCGCTGGTAAGCACAATCACTGAAAGGGCGGGCAGCGGCATAGCCTCGTCGGCATCGGCGTCGAGAGCGTTGTCGGCAACCCAATGCGACAGCGCCGCCTTGCGTCTGATTGTGACAACCGACAGCACTACAGCGGCAATCGCCAATGCGGCATAGCCGTAGATTTCATAGTCGAATATTTCAAAAGGGATATTCACCATACTGTTTTCCGAAAAATTTCCACAAATTTACACAGAAACTGACAAACACATCGGATTTTCTTGAAAGAAATGAAAAAACGGCAATACTCTATTGCACTTTTTCAGAAAATTCGTACCTTTGCAACCGTATTCGGGGCGTAGCTCAGTCCGGTTAGAGTACACGTCTGGGGGGCGTGTGGTCGCTGGTTCGAATCCAGTCACCCCGACAGTTTAAGGTTCAAATGATTGCAATTCAATTATTTGAACCTTGTTTTTTAAAATAACAACCTGTACATATTCGGGACAGAACTTTCCACAAAAAAACATCCCCTTCCCCACCACATCATTCCATCCGCGCCGACGTCCCGACAAGAGCCGATGGCATTTTGCAATTTCCCCGTCGTCGCCTTATGGCCCGCAAATGGCTGTTGGAAATTGACAAAAGGCCTTCCCGGATGGCTCAATTTGGGATAAAACAGGGCGTTTTTGGGCGAAAAATTAATAAAAAAGAGAAGTTTTTTTTAATTTTTCTTTTATTTTGTTGTTTTATTCGGTGGAATGGTATACATTTGTCGAGAAAACTATAAACCTAAATAAATTATTATGAATAAGGCAGAATTAATCAACGCAATTGCTGAAAAGGCAGAATTGACAAAAGTACAGGCCAAGGGTGCTCTCGACGCTACATTGGAGGCTATCGCAGAAGCATTGGCAAAGGATGACAAAGTGGCTCTTATCGGTTTCGGCACTTTCGCTGTTGTAGAAAAGGGAGAAAGAACGGGTATCAACCCTGCGACTAAAGAAAAAATCACAATTCCTGCACGTAAGGCTATCAAATTCAAAGCTGGTGCTGAATTGGCTGGCAAAGTAAAATAAGACTTACATCTTCTTTTATTAACAAAATGAAGCGTGTGTCTGACTCCAAGCTGTCAGACGCACGCTTTTTAAACGTTTCCTGATATGGGTAAGATTGAGAAAATTTCAGCCGGGATGTCGGCGTTCGCCCAATCGCTGGCGAGTTTGGCTAAAGTGGCGCTGTTGTCGCGACGTCCGTCGGTTGCAGTTACGGCAGGGAAGGATGAGGAGCTGGTGGTGCTTGGCAACGGTCCGTCGCTCAACGACACGGTTGCCGACCATTCCGACTTTCTTGCGTCGCGTCGTCTGCTGGCAGTCAACTTTGCCGCAAACACACCATTGTTCCGCCAGCTGAAACCCGACTATTATGTGCTTGCCGATCCGCATTTCTTCAATCCGCAGGGCAATCCCGCCGTGGCAGCGCTGTGGGACGCTATCGCCTCTGCCGACTGGAGGATGACGCTTATGGTGCCGGTGAAGGCTGCCGTTCCTGACCGGGTGGCGTCAAACGTCAACGTCAGCGTGGAGCGCTACAATCTGACCCCCGCTGAAGGGTGCCGTTGGCTCAGCCATGCGCTTTTCCGGGCAGGGCTTGGGATGCCCCGTCCGCGCAACGTGCTGATACCGTCGCTGATGCTTGCCATCGCAGCCGGGTTCAAGACGGTTTATGTGGCAGGCGCCGACCATTCGTGGATGAAGACCATCAGTGTTGACGACGACAACCATGTTGTTTCCATCCAGCCTCATTTCTACAAGGATTCCGACAATGAGCATGCCCGTGTGCGCAAGGATTATATGAACTATCCGCTGCATCAGATTGTCTACAGTTTCTATGTGGCATTCCGCTCCTACCACACCCTGCAGGCTTATGCCCTGAGCCGTGGCGTGAACATCTACAACATCACCCCAGGCAGCTTCATCGACGCTTTCCCTCGCAAAAAGATACGGTAAACGGCAGTTTTTTCGTACCTTTGCAGAATCTTTGCAAAATGATTCGAAAATAAACAAGATATAATATATGGCTTTACAGTGTGGTATTGTCGGACTGCCTAACGTTGGCAAGTCCACTCTTTTCAACTGCTTGTCGAACGCCAAGGCGCAGTCGGCAAACTTTCCTTTTTGTACAATCGAGCCAAACGTCGGCGTAATCAGTGTGCCCGACGACCGCTTGAACAAACTTGCCGCTATCGTCAATCCGCAGCGCATCGTGCCCGCCACGGTCGAGATTGTCGACATCGCGGGTCTGGTTAAAGGCGCGTCGAAAGGCGAGGGCCTCGGCAACAAGTTCTTGGCAAACATCCGTGAGACCGATGCCATAATCCACGTGCTGCGTTGTTTCGATGACCCTAACGTGGTGCATGTCGACGGCTCGGTAAACCCTGTGCGCGACAAGGAAATCATCGACTACGAATTGCAGTTGAAAGACCTTGAGACCATCGAGGGCCGCATCACGCGCGTGCAGAAACAGGCGCAGACCGGTGGCGACAAGCAGGCTAAGATACAGTATGAGGTGCTTTGCCGCTTCAAGGAGGCTCTCGACCAGGGCAAGCCGGCGCGCACGGTGACATTCGACACCAAGGACGAGCAGCATGCCGCCCACGACCTTTTCCTGCTCACCAACAAGCCGGTGCTTTATGTGTGCAACGTCGACGACAAGTCGGCTGTCAATGGCAACAAATATGTTGACATGGTGCGTGAGGCAACGAAAGACGAGAATGCTGAGATTCTTATCGTGGCGGCGCAGACAGAGTCGGAGATTGCTGAGTTTGAGACTTATGAGGAGCGACAGATGTTTCTTGAGGAAATTGGCTTGAAGGAGTCGGGCGTGTCGCGTCTGATCCGTTCGGCGTTCCATCTGCTCAACTTGGAGACCTACTTCACAGCCGGACCGCTTGAGGTGCGTGCCTGGACATATCACAAAGGCAGCAAGGCACCGCAGTGTGCCGGAGTGATTCATACCGACTTTGAGAAAGGTTTTATCCGTGCCGAGGTTATCAAATATGACGACTATGTGGCACTCGGAGGCGAGTCGCAATGCCGCGAGGCAGGCAAAATCGGCATCGAGGGTAAGGAATATGTGGTGCAGGATGGCGACATCATGCACTTCCGTTTCAACGTGTAGTCCAACAGGCTTTTATAAATTATACAGCACCGGCGGTGGGCATCGATTGGAAGCTCGCCGCCGGTGTTCGTTTTTTTTGCTTGAGCGGTCAGTTTTTCTCAAAGACGAACGTGCGGTCGGCGATGCCGATCGACAGGCGTCGGCATGTGGCGCGGCTCCATAGGGCAGAAACGTCGAAAGAGGCATATACACGGCGGTCGAACAATGTCTGCGCGCCCATAGTGTTGTAGACAATGCGCGCCTCTATTGTCGGGCTGCCGAGCGTCTGCTCGTCGGCGACAAGCATCAGCTGATAGTTTTTGCCGGAGTAGGGCAGCCATCCGTTCAGATTGATGAACGTGCCGCTGCGCCATAGGCTGGTTACCGAGATTTCGGTTTCCGGGAAAGTCGACATATCGCTGTGAGGTGCCTTGCGAGCCCCATCGGTGGGGATGATTGCAAAACCGTCGGCGCGCACTTGGCGAGTGCCGTCGGCGAGGTTGCCCACTACGGTGTAGCGCAACAGGCATCGTTGCCCTGCCACGATGTCGCTCGGCAGTTTGATGCTGGAGGCGAGACGCTGCAACGGCAAATCGTCGCGTGATTGAAACGAGAACATCGCCGTGCCGTCGTCGCTGGAGCCTTCATAGGTCACGATGTCGGTCAGAAAGTCGCCATAATCGCGAGGCTCGTCGCCGCAGGCGCAAATCAAAGGCAGGAATATCGCCAGAATGAAGGCTATTGGCAGTCGTCGCATTGCTGGTTGTTTGTCGTTTGGTCAATAATCCGTCCGTCGCGCATCTTCAATGTGCGGTCGCACATTGCGGCAAGTCCCTCGTCGTGGGTCACTATGACAAACGTTTGGTTGAAACGGTCGCGCAAGTCGAAGAAAAGTCGGTGGAGCTCCTCCTTGTTGTGCGAGTCGAGGCTGCCCGACGGCTCGTCGGCAAAAATCACGTCGGGGTTGTTGATGAGCGCGCGCGCCACAGCCACACGCTGCTTCTCTCCACCCGACAGCTCCATCGGTTTGTGGTCGGCGCGGCTGGCAAGTCCAAGCATCTCGAGCAGGTCTTTTGCCCTCGCCTGCGCCTTGCTGCGGCTCTCTCCGTGGATCAGCGCCGGGATAGCCACATTCTCCAAAGCGGTGAACTCCGGCAGCAGCTGATGGAATTGAAACACGAAGCCGATGCGCTTGTTGCGGAATTCCGACAGTTTGCGTTCCGGCATTGCCGACACGTCGACACCGTCGTAAACGACGCTGCCCGAGTCGGGCTTGTCGAGAGTTCCGGCAATCTGGAGCAGCGTTGTCTTTCCGGCGCCGCTCGGCCCTACAATCGACACCACCTCGCCTCTACCGAATGTTGCCGACACGTTGTCGAGCACTTGCAGCGAGCCGAAACTTTTGTTTATATTCTTGAGTTCGAGCATAGCAGTCTGTTTTTATACGGCGAAATTACAAAAAAAACGGGAATAACGGATTCCGGCATAAAAAATGTTGCGTTTGAGTCGTGAAATGGGGCTGCCATTTTGTAACTTTGCGAAAGGACATGCCGCAAATGCTTTTTCTCGAGGGAAAGCATGTGGCGGCGTTACAGACACAGACTATGAAGAATTTTGCAGCGATAGATTTTGAGACAGCCAACCAATGCCACAGCAGTGTGTGCAGCGTGGGAGTGGTTGTGGTGAGAGACGGAAAGGTTACCGACAAGTTCTACAGCCTTATTTATCCGCATCCCTACTTCTTCTCTTATTGGAACACACGGGTGCATGGGCTGACATTGGAGGATGTGGCTGACGCACCGGAATTTCCCGATGTGTGGAGCCAGGTAGAGCCTCTTATCGAGGGGTTGCCTCTGGTGGCTCACAACTGTCAGTTTGACGAGAGCTGTCTGAGGGCGGTATTTGAGAAATATGTCATGGACTATCCTGAATATGAGTTCTATTGCACATGCCGCGCGTCGCGCCGGAAGCTCAAGGGCGTGCTGCCAAACCATCAGCTGCACACTGTGGCGGCTTATTGCGGATACGACTTGACAAAACACCATAACGCTCTTGCCGATGCCGAGGCATGTGCCGCTATAGCGTTGGAGTTGCTGTAGAAGTATGGCGTGTAAGTCGCTGGTGGATATTGTGTTGCGGCGGATGGATGATAGTGCTGGTAAAAAAATATTGCGGAAAATGTTGGATGATTCAGAATAATAATATATATTTGCAATGATGCGCCGGAGTGACCGACGTGTAGTTGTTTAACAGAGGCTAAATTTAAAGGTTGGGATAGCCTTCCATTTTGGGAAATTTATGGTATGGGCAATCGTTATTTTGGCTGATTAACTTAATTTGTTATGTTTGAGAACGCGAAGAGTGATTCAAAAATCATTGTACATTTGAATCTGAAAGAAGAAACAGACCGCAGCGAGGCTGTAGAGTCTGCACATGCGACAGAAAAGAAGCCCTTGATGCAGAAACAACCATCGTCGGCGGTGGTGTGGAGCATTGTTGTAGGCTCGGCAATTCTTGTCAGTGTGACGTTCCTGCTGCTCTATTAGGCAATGGGGACTTTGAAAAAAGACGGGAGCATCAATCGAAAGATTGGTGCTCCCGCTGCTTTATGCCAGCGCGCATAGTTATGCCTCGGCAGTGAATGCCTTTAGGAATGATTCGGCGCGGTCTTCGTAGCCGATGGTGGAGGAATAGGTTTGACGAAATTGAATGTTGTAATGTGCTGAAAAAAATTTCTTGTTCCACTTGCTATTTTGTTTGAAAACGCTAACTTTGCATAAGTTAGGCTGCGGTTCGGGAAATGAAAAAGAGCGAGCTCAATTCTTTCCACTCACCTTGCGCAAACTTTTACATAAAAACCAATAAAAAGCAGACGATATGAAACGATTTGTAATTATTTCGGCGATTTTCATCAGCGCCGTATTTCGGGCATCCGCGCTGGATGTCTCGATAACGGTTCCCGTTGCCGGGTCCTTGCCGTATGTACTGAAGCAGCAATACGATTGGGAAAAAGTCACATCCCTGACCGTGTATGGAGAGATCAATGATGATGACTGCGCTTTTTTGCGGATAATGGCTCGGGGCAAAAAGGGCACATCCGAGGAAACTCTTGAATATTACAACGGTTCAGAAAAAGGCTCCTTGCAAATACTCGACCTTGGCAATGCCACAAAGGTAGATGGTGGCTGTTACTTTGCTGCTACGGAACTTACAAAACTCACGTATCCTTTGATAGAAGGGCGCGGCTTTGACAATTACATTGGAGACGGAGCTTTTAAATACTGCAACAATTTAGAGGAGGTTGACCTGTCAAAATTCTTAAGTCTTGAGACAATTGGCACCAAAGCGTTTTATAAGAAGGACGGGAATTTAAAGAATTTGAGGAGGGTTGTACTTCCGCCAAATGTTGAAGATGTTTCTCATGATGCTTTCTACGGGGATTTTCATATCAGCAAACTTCCATCATCATTGTCAATAATAGAATATGACGCATTTTCATATTGCACCATTGACGAAGCTGACCTTGGCAAGATATATGATATAGGTCCGTCGTCCTTTTGGCGTTGTAAGTTGCCTGAAAAAATGGAGTTGAATCTGTCCACTGTCCGTGGAACTCCAATTAGAGAATGTTATGGACTTAAGGATTTAACGTTTACATATAATAGAGAAGGGTTCCATAACGTAAGCCGCCTCGCGAACATTGCCGAGGAAGCTTATGATCTTGAGACACTTAGGGTGAATATTTCTCGGAAATCCGAGCTTTACGGGGATTGGAAATATTATCCGGGATTTACTAGATGTCCCAAGTTGAGGACCATAATACTTAATGGACCAATGCTCGAGTATGCGTATTGGGGAGGAAGCTCCGTTGAATCCGTTATATTTGACTGCGTCGAGACCGACGGAATCGTTAAATTGAAAACGCAATTACTGTCGAATGAGAAAAATCTGAAATTTTACGGGCCGGACTATTCTCCGGCCAGGAAAGGATATATGACCAAAGACGGCGCCCTGTTCTACGGCGATGGCACAACGACGACACTACAGTTCGTCCCCCGGTCGTTGGAGACGTATACGGTGCCGGAAGGCTGCGTCAGATTTGAGACAGGCGCATTTGACGACTGCACCGACCTCCGCGTTCTGAATTTAGGCAATGTTGATTTTGACGAGCTCTTCTGGTTCGGATTCAACTATTTTGACCAGACCGTCATACTTGGAGACCGGAGCAGATATTACGTAGAGTCGGATGTCGTCTACCGCAAATCGGCAGACTTGCTTTCACTCATAGAACTTGTCAGATACCCGTCGCATAAAGAAGTCGGCAACGAGTACAGAGTGGACCGGCCGTTCTACAAAGACGCCTATCTTGGCAAGCATCCAGAATTGATGCATGTCAGAATCGCGAGCGACATCACAGACGTCACCGGTCTTTTCCCAGAGGCGACAAATTTAAAGGTCATAGAATTCGAGTCCGACCGTCCGCCGCATGTCTCCGATGCAGACAACACGCTGAGAGAGATGTCGGTGAAGGCAAGTTTTCCGGGCTATTTCATCATGGTTCCCAAAGGGTCGGGCGCATATTATTACGCCAATCCGTTCTGGCGACAATTCCAGATAAAGGAATATGACTCCGTGGCCGACATTCCTTCAGACAGCCTCCGAGTGGACATAAACGGGCGGGAGCTGTCGGTCGTCGGCCTTGTCGGAGGAGAGCGCATGGAGGTTGTAAACGCCTCGGGACAGACGGTGTATGCTGGTGCGGAATCAACTGTCACGCTTCCGTCGTCCGGAGTCTACATTGTGCGAGTGGGCGCGACGGTGCGGAAAGTTGTTGTGAAATAAATAATTCATATAAATATAAAGCAGCGGGGTTGCAAATGCAGTCCCGCTGCATTTTTTGTGGAACAATGTCTCCTTTTTACGGAAACGAGACTTCGCGTAAGGCTATCTTTGCAGTGTTAATTTTTAAATACTTTTATTATGGAAAAAGAGAATGTAAACAAGCGAGGGAATGAAATCGGGAAAACGATTATAATTGATTACGACAAAAAAGTTTTGGAATTAATTTCCGAACTGCCAACGACAAGTGAGGGAAAAAGCCATGTGGTAAAAATCATCAATGGTGCAAAACTTCATTTCAAAAAAGAGAAAGGAGAGGAAAAGACGGAAGCCATTCTTCCAAGCAGGCTACATCTAATAATCGAGAACGGTGCGCTTGAAATCGGCAGCGGAATGACGTTGACCATTGGAGAAGGGTCTGAAATCACGGTATCATCTACAGGATGGATTGAAGGAGATGGGACGCTTAATGGTAATTTCACACATATCAACGCTCCGATGAAACAGGTGTTCTATAATGGACTTGATGTAGGAGGCAATTGGAGCAACGGCCGCATCTATCCACAGTGGTTTGGCGCGGTGGCTTACGACTGCGAAGCTCCATCAAATCCAGAGTATAGTTCAGACGCAATCATGAAATCCGCCAAGATGGCAGGCACAGGAGAGGTGTTCATTTCTCGCGGCTTTTATATCCTTGACAAGCCGATTGATTTGGACTGCGGCGTGACAATTTCCGGAGAGCCAGGTCTATATAAAAATGATAAATTTGGCACGATTCTGATTGCTGAGCTGAATTATAGTCAAATTGATTGGAAAATGACTATGAAAAGAACTGAAGATGATTCTTCTGTGGAAATAAAGTATGAGCTGGAATATGACAAGAATGGAGACTGTGTATCGGCAGAGCAACCACTTAGCAACTATCTGTTTCGTATAAATATCGATCCAAATAATATGGAATGGAAAATGGAATATCCTCCGATGTGTACCTCTATACGCAATCTGAGAATAAAGAATAAAACATATCCAGACAGAGATAATGACACTAAAGTGTTTATTGATCCTTTTGACAAATTGCTTTCATGCGTGCTTGCCGGCGATTCAACGGCATTCGACAATGTGATTTTTGACGACTTCGGTCAGGCAGTCCGTTATGTAGACCAGTATCTTGACAACAAGCGCGTGACAAATTGTACGTTTTATTGCAATCCTCCGGAATACACCGGCACTCTGAAGCTCTATGCCTTTGACATGGGATTTCTCGGTGACGGTGTGCTGTTTGAACACAATGCCATTCACGACGGAATTTACAACAAGGGTCTGCGCCTTAGCAACAGTGGCGGGGCATGCGTGAATGCCAACATCATCAACGCCGACGTGCTGATACACAATTGTCGTGGAGTGGATTTCTCGGAGAACCATATCGAGGAACGCCATACGATAAGAGTCAACAGCTCTCAGGCATCACTGCGCAACAACTTCATTTGGATAGGCAATTCACCGTCGGTGATGGTTTATGCCGACGACTATCAGAACAAGTCCATTGTAACGATGAGTGGGAATGTGTTCAGATTCATCGATACGGTTTTCTATACAAGAATAGAGAAAGATAAAAACAATAAGGATGTTATAGTTGTAGTGGACGATATGCCCTCCAACGAGGCTTTTGAATGCGCCGCAGAGGTGGCTGTCGATGAATTCTCGGCATTGGACATATCCAACTGTTTCCGTTATTGGGGAGGGCGCGGATTCGGAGGGACACAGGTGTCAGGCATCCATATAAGCAAGATGGAAGGAGTGGATGCGTTCATGCCGTTTGACGAATTCAATAACTTTTCATATTCATTGTCACAACGCTCGACAATCAGCGGGGGCTTTGAGATAGACGGTAGATTCTCAGTCGACAGTGTGCCCGCCAGTCAAATATCTCCAATCGCGATGCTTAATGAAAATGTTCTGTGGCGAGGCGGAAACGGGGAGTATTCCTACACAGCGCAAGTGCTGTTTGACGCACCTCGGGAAATTGGGCTCGATGCCGTTGATATATCGTTTTGGGAAGCATCCGGGAGCAAAGGAAATGTAAATGTGGAAGTAAATCAGAAAGGCGTGCTTATCAATCTTGGCAAATCTTCGGGCAGATACTTGTTGCGTCTCGTCAGGATGCGCAGTGACGACTTGACATTCAAATATGTGGACATTCCAATTTGCGACACAACATATCTATATGACAATGGTTTGTCGGTCAACGGTTTCAAATGGACGGACTGTGACGATTGGAATGCCGTTGTTGTCAATTCGACGTTGGAATGTTTTGAATACAACTCCGGAAAAGTGAGAGTATTTGCCAGCGGCAGATTGTGGCCCATTGGAGACGGTTGGAAAAAAGGAGATGTCGTGTATCTGCCGGACATCAACACTGTAAAGGCATATAAATAATACTTAAAAAGTTTATGCAGCAAGTGGACAAGGAGAAAAAAATTCTTGTTCCACTTGCTATTTTGTTTTGAAAAACGCTAACTTTGTATAAGTTAGGCTGCGGTTCGGGAAATGAAAAAGAGCAAGCTCAATTCTTTCCACTCACCTTGCGCTAACTTTGTATGAGTTAGGTTGCATCTTGGCAAAGCTGGCAAATAAAAATAGCCGTTCTGCGCTAACTTTTACATAAAAACCAATAAAAAAGCAGACGATATGAAACGATTTGTAATTATTTCGGTGATTTTCATCAGCGCCGTATTTCGGGCATCCGCACTGGATGTCTCGATAACTGTTCCTGTTGCCGGGTCCTTACCGTATGTACTGAAGCAGCAATACGATTGGGAAAAAGTCACATCCCTGACCGTGTATGGAGAGATTAATGGTGATGACTGCGAGTTTTTGCGGATAATGGCTGGGGGCAAAAAGGACACATCCGAGGAAACTCTTGAATATTACAACGGTTCAGAAAAAGGCTCCTTGCAAATACTCGACCTTGGCAATGCCACAATGGTGGGTGACGGCTGTGCCTTTTATGATACAGAACTTACAAAACTCACGTATCCTTTGATAGAAGGGCGCGACAGAGACAATTCCATTGGATTCAATACTTTTAAATACTGCAACAATTTAGAGGAGGTTGACCTGTCAAAATTCTTAAGTCTTGAGGCAATTGGCGAAAAAGCGTTTTATAAGACGGACTGGAATTTAAATAATTTGAGGAGGGTCGTATCCTTATTTCCATCTGGTTTTTACGGTTCCTGATATTTTAAACCCTGTCATTTACAGCAACCAGAGACTTCTTTATGATGCCTTATACCATGCAGCTTCTTCCACAATCAGCGAACTGACTGCCGACCCAAAACGTCTCGGCGCAAAGGTGGGATACATCTGCATTTTACATACATGGGGTTCTGAAATGAACTTTCATCCCCACATTCATACCATCCTGCTGGGTGGAGGACTGGCTTCCAACAACCAGTGGAAGGACAATGGTGAAAATTTCTTTCTTCCCATCCGGGTCATCTCCAAAGTGTTCCGCGGAAAATATCTGGAGAAACTAAAGAGGCTGTGGGAAGAGGATAAGCTGGTATTTCATGGTACTGCAGAAAAATTTCGTAACCATTATACGTTCAAGGAGCTTTTAGATTCCTGTTATGGTATGGACTGGATTCTTCATTGTAAAAAGACATTCAATGGTGCTCAAACAGTAATGAAATACCTTGGTAAGTATACTCATCGCATTGCCGTCAGCAATCACCGCATCGTCCGTATGGATGATGATACCGTTACATTCTTAGTAAAGGATTACCGTAATGAGGGACAGTGGAAGGAACTGACCATTTCGGGTGTAGAGTTTGTCCGGCGGTTTCTCATGCATGTACCACCAAGGCGTTTTGTCCGCATCAGGCACTACGGACTGCTATGTTTCCGTACTAAAAACCAGAAGCTCACCCTTTGCAGAAATTTACTTGGATGTAAGAAGTATCTTTCAAAGTTTCGTGACATGGAAATGCCTGAAATATTGGAACATCTTTATGGCATCAAAGTTTGTGCGTGTAAAGCATGTGGTGGGCATCTCGGAAAGCCACAGATGAGAATGCCACTGCGCTGCTAAAGAGCAACATCTAATACTTTCAAAAGCCTCAGTTTCTGAGGTTTTATCGTCATGCCCATTTGCCTGTTTTTTATAAAATGTTGTAGCTTTCATACCGAGAATCATATATAATCATGGACAGGAACAAAGAATTGAAAGTCCATAGGTTGCGGCTACCCGGACGCTCACTTTGTTCAATTAGGTCAACTCGAAAATGGTGTAAACGAAGGGGCAGTTCTCTGCAATGTCAAAACTGCTTTTTCGTTTACCCCATCATCGATTGTAACCTAAAGAATTAAAGGAGACATTTTTAATGACTATGAACAAGGGTGTTTCCGTAAGAATAAACAGGATAAATCTCAATAGGGAGAAGAGTGAAAAATGATAGAGGCGCTCTTGGATTTCTTTCAATTATATACGGTGGATGCCGATTATTTACCAGACTTTTGGCTTACAATGATACTTCTTTATCTGAATGCAGGTCTGTATCTTAACGACCTATATAATCTGGTGAAACGCAAGTCAAAAGCGGAAACATTCAGTCTGATGGCGATACCAGGAGTCTTTGCAGTAATTTTCGTGTCGATACTATCAATTTTTGCGCATGTACCGAATCTGCAGAGCATAGCTTCACAGGCCAAACGCCTGAGCCTGCTTATAACGGTAATACAGCCACAAACGAATCTTGCGCTGCTTCTTATTGTATTTCTTTATCCGATTCTATGGGGAATCGGGCTCTTACGACAAAGGAGGCATGAGCATGGCAGCCGCAAACGCTGGGTGCTGTCCTGTATTCCTGATTATATTGCATGGATCATACTGATATTGGGCATCGGTTATCACCTGTTTTTCGGGGAAAATATCCTGAATAGTGTTCTGGAAAATGCGGAGGCTGGAGATTTACTGGCCCTTTATGGCTCCCGCAGAACCTGGCTCTATATATGGATGTATGGAATTTATATCCTTGTATGCAAGGAAGTGGTGCTGCTTGTCGGCCTTTTGTCTGAACTTTTGCTTATGCGAATTCCGCTTCGCTACCATAGTGGGCAGAATGCTGATACCTTTGTCAGCTTTTATTATCTGTTTTGCCAGAATGCCATTTTTCGTGGGATTTCCCTGCTGGAAGCTGCGTTGGTGATTCCGCTTTGTGGAGTGATGCTTCGGGAAGCGGCATCGCCTTTCAGTGATTACTCGTCGATTATGATATACGCAGTCTTTTTGCTGCTGACAGGCGCAGTGTTTGTCGTTCTTATCGCCATTGGTCCGGTCATGCGGACACTTTCCTGCTTCGATGCATGGGGACAGCGCAAGCAGATCAGAGAGCTTTTCTGTACGGAATATTTTCTCATGCAGCCAGTTTCCAGCAACAGATCGTTCACGGTCACTCATCATTTTATCATTGACGAACAGGACGCCGCCGGTGTTTACTATCTTCCGCTTCTCACAGACATCAGCGGATGGGCCTCCCCGAGAAAGAAAGCAGGCAAATGGAAAATGCTCTCTTTCGCAGATGGCAGAACCCTTGAATTGTCAGAACACGAGGCAGAAGCCGCCAAGGAAATGCTCTCTTATGCATCCAACCGTCTCTATGCCCAGAAGATAACTGGAGAAAATTGGAGCAATAAAAACAATATGCCTGGCACAGAGGAAACCTGGAACCCACTCATAAGTCCGGCAACAACGATGTATCAGAAACTGGTCAGGATATTTTTAGGTCTGATGGTTATTCTTTTTATGATGAGCTATCAGATACTGAAGTAATTGAAAAAAGAAGAAGCAGGCAAACGAGTATATAACTATCAAGAGGGCGATTATATGAAGCTTTGGATTGAATAACATACAATTTCAAGTTTGTCGGATTGTAAAGACAGAGCCTTATGCAAGGGGCAGGAGAAAGACACCGCTCGGGTTAAGGGCGAAGCGCCTTAGCTGGTCAAGGGTGCAACCATTGACCAGTTAGTGGCGTTTCGCCACTAAGTACCGGGTATTGCTTGTAGCAGAGCTTCACAAGATGAATCAACTATAGTGGTTCAGCATGGACACATTAGCCCGTATCTGCGAAACGCTGAATTGTGAGATTACCGATGTGATTGAGTTAGTACCAGACGAGCCTGCTTCCACAGGAGGTAAGGAACATGAGCGAATTGAAACCAAGAATAACGGAAAACGGAATTGATTATATCCTTGTCGGAGATTACTACATCCCGGACTTGAAACTGCCGGAGGAACACCGCCCTATCGGAAAGTACGGACGGATGCACCGGGAATATTTAAGGGAAGTCCACCCAGCCAGATTGAATACATTGATACTGACCGGAGAATTGTGGACATATCTTGCAGACCTGAACGAACAGGCACAGGAACGGTTAGACACTATCATGGAGCAGATGAAAGCCACCGAGGGCGTGACAGAGGAATTGAAGCGAACTCAACAAATGGAATGGGTGCAGCGTTGTAATAACATTCACAACCGGGCAGAAGAAATTGTTTTGCATGATATAATTTATTCATACGGGAGTAATTAAATCGGAGGTATATAAGATGATTGAAATTGTATTTGGTGAAAGTGCCTGTGGAAGTTTGAAAATTGCCCAAACTTACGGTAAGGGAAAGTATAGAGGAAGTGCAGTTTCGGTCTTTATGAGGCACGAAGATGGGAGTGTTCCATCTTCAGATGAAATGAAAGAAGCACAAATTCAAGCACAGGAACAAGAACATATTGCTTGGGAGAATGCTATTCCATTGGGAGGCAAGAGCAGTGATGTTTATTGTTTTGATATGGCTCTTAGTGTGGGAGATATTTCTGATAATGGAATTGGCGAACAGCGGAAAAATGTTCTCAAGAAAATGCTGTCTGTCTGGTTTGTAGAGGATTTAGACTATCAGGTTGAAGAAAAAATACAGAAAATTAAAACTACATTGTCTTCGGTTATTGAACGATATGTAGCTGGGGAAGAAGTTCGTATTTGGTATAGCTATAATCCGGATGAACTTTGCGGTATGTACTGGCTTATGAAACAACTTCGACCATTAAACTGTCAGACAACAATTTATTTGGTTAAGTTACCTGCCTGGGAATATGGAAAAGAAAATACTATGACATCCAAAATAGCATGGGGTGAGGTTTCTCCTGGCGAATGGGGAAAATATATAACTCTACAAGAAAAAGCTAAGCCTGTATTTCTTTCAGCTTGTGCTATGAAATGGAATCAACTTCAAAATGAAAATGCACCTTTGCGTGCAATGCTAAATGGTAAATTGCAAAGTGTTTCAGAAGATATATATGATAGTTTCATTCTTCGTGAAATTGCGGAACAGCCAGAGCAATTCAAAATGGCTATTGTTATAGGTAATGTTTTAGGAAAATATCAACTTGGAATTAGTGATGTATGGATTTCTAATCGCATTGATAAAATGCTTGAAGATGGTGTGTTGGAAATTATACAGGACGCACCAAAGGGAGAAACAAATTATCGCCGGATATTAAGAAAACGAATGAAATAATAACCACAGCAAGAACCGCTGCTACATGGAAGGCACCCCAACCATGCAACAGCGGTTTTTTTTACCGTTTTTTCCTCTGGCTGATAGGCGTTCCCATTTTCTTTGATTTTTTGAGAATCCGAATCAGCCAGCGAAATTCTTC